>Ga0164241_10004807_pt1 | contig 12914 bp, 10 predicted proteins | sample OricomyardsoilBY_FD_108780 | JGI IMG/M metagenome (GOLD analysis project Ga0164241, IMG submission 108780) | Backyard soil microbial communities from Emeryville, California, USA - Original compost - Back yard soil (BY) | ecosystem: Environmental > Terrestrial > Soil > Unclassified | place: USA...
CCTGAACCTCGAACTGAGCCCTGACAGCCGTGGGGACCTCCCGTACCTGTAATTCCTGACCGCTGTTGAGCGAGCTTTGGTAGGCTGGAACCGTACGCCCACGGCCTCCCCCGCTCTGCTCCGCCGCAGAGGCAGCGATCTGAATTTCAGCTGAAGTGAGGTCCCCATGCTCACCATGCCTGCCGTGCCGGGAGAACTCCTCGTCGACTATTTTCTGCGTGTCCTCCAGCGCGTCCGTCAGACCGGTCAGCCGCTCGAATGCGAACATCACAATCACGTGTTCGTCGCCCACAACGGCATGACGACCAATGACATCGTCCGGGCGTGGCGACGGCGCACGGGCGAGCAGCCCGCGCGCTGCCGACCGCGATTCGTGAAGGCGGGAGCACTCCGAAGTGTCTGGAATCGCCGGTTCGTCCGGCGATTCCAGACCTTTCGTGATGGTCAGCGGCGGGAACGCGTCGACATGCTGCGCGATCCGGCTCCGTTCGCACCGCGGCGCGCCATGGCGGGGCGACGTTCCTCGGCGGCGGACTCGTCCTCTTCCTCCTCGGCCTCGCTCTCGCTGGCGGCCTCGGCATTGATGCCGCCCTCGGCCAGTTCGTTCAGCTTCTCGTCGGCGGCCTTCTCCTCTTCGAGGGTCTCGTGCAGCAGGGTCGCCACGTCGTCATGGCCGAGGGTCTTCGCCCAGGCGATGACGGAGCCGTAGGCGGCCATCTCGTAGTGCTCGGCGCGCTGGCCTCCGGCAATGATGGCCGCATCCAGCGTCGGCCCTTTCTCCTCCTCGCGGATGACGTCGCTGCCTTCCTCGATGATGCCGGCCATGCCCGCGCAGGGCTTCGCCTTGGCGGGCTGTTCGAGCAGGTCGAACGCCTGCTCAAGCCGGTTGACGTGCTCCTCGGTCTCATCCAGATGCTGCTCGAGGGCGGCACGCAGATCGGCGGAAGACGCCGCCTTCGCCATCTTCGGCAGGGCTTTCACGAGTTGCTTCTCGGCGTGATAGATGTCGCGCAGTTCGTCAATCAGGATCTTCTTCAGACCGGTTTCCTGGGGCATTGTGGTACCTCCACGCAAAGGTTTGCGTGGCGTTGCAGAGAGCAACGGACGTACCACCCGCAGACACGACGGCACTGGTTCACGTCCGTCCAGGAGCGGTGTGACGCGGCAGCGTCAGGCCATCGACGCGGCTACTGTGAGTGCCCGGTTGCCCAACGCCTCCGTGTGGCGCTCGTGAATTTCACGCGCGCGGGCCAGCGCAGCGGTCACATGGGGCACGATGTTCTCGGCCCCGACGTGCTCGAGGAACTCGACACGGTGCAGCAGGCGGGCCGGCTGATGCCTGGCGCCGCAGAGCACCATCGACCGGCCGGACTTCGTCAACCGGTCGCACAGCGTCTCCAATGCGTGGAGGCCCGTGGCATCAATGGCCGTCATGTTGCGCAGACGGACAATGACGATGGAGCCGAAGGGCGTGAGGTCTTCCGTGGCCCGGTCCAGCTGGTCCGTCGTGCCAAACAGAAACGGGCCATGAATCCGGAGAATCGAGACGTAAGGGGGCACGTCCTTGCCCTGGAGCACGTGCGGGTGCCCCTCCTCGATGTATTGAGGGGTGACGCGGGAGACGGTGGTGGTGTCCGAGACGCGGCGAATATACAGCAGCGCCGCGAGCACGACCCCGACTTCAACGGCCACCGTCAGATCGGCGGCCACCGTCAGTGCAAAGGTGGTCATCCACACTGACCGATCGGCCCAGTCGAGCTTCCAGATGGTGCCGATCTCCTTCCACTCTCCCATGTTCCAGGACACGACGAACAGCACCGCCGCCAGTGTTGCCAGCGGAACGAAGCGGGCCAGCGGGGCGGCCACCAATATGATGACCCCGAGCGTCACCGCGTGGATGATGCCCGACACGGGCGTTCGGCCGCCGGAACGGATGTTCGTGGCCGTTCGCGCAATGGCACCCGTGACGGGGATGCCGCCGACGAATGGCGACGCCAGATTGGCGATGCCCTGTGCGAGGAGCTCGGCGCTCGCGTTGTGGCGATCGCTGATCATCGAATCGGCGACCACCGCGGAAAGCAGGCTCTCTACCGCGGCAAGGAACGCGACGGTCAATGCGGATGGCAGAAGAGGAAGGATGAGATCGGCGCGAAATTCGGGGACGGCGAAGCTGGGAAGACCGCTGGGGACACCGCCGAATTTCGTCCCGATAGTCTCGACCGGAAGTCCCAGTGCGACGGCCGCAGCGGTGCCTGCGAGCAGCGCCACGATAGAACCGGGCACGCGCGGCATCCACCGGGGGACGAGCAGTATCAAGGCCAGCGAGGCACCCCCGAGTACGACCGCAGCCGGATTCACCGTACCGATGGCCCCGCCGAGCGTGGCCATCCGATCGAAGAACTCACTTGGAACGTTGGCGACGCCTAGCCCGAGGAAGTCCTTGATCTGGGTGGACGCAATGAGCAGCGCGATGCCGTTCGTGAATCCGAGAACGACGGGACGCGGGATGAACTTGATGGCGCGGCCTAGTCCGGTAATGGCGAGGAGGACGAGGATGACGCCAGCCATCATCGTGACCATCAGCAGCCCGGAAAGGCCGTGCTGGCCGATGATGCCCGCGACAATCACGACGAACGCCCCGGTCGGACCGGCGATCTGCACGCGCGACCCGCCAAGCATCGAGACGATGAGCCCGCCGATGATCGCGGTGTAGATTCCCGCCTGCGGGGTGACGCCGGAAGCAATGCCGAACGCCATGGCCAACGGCAGCGCCACGATGCCCACCGTGATGCCGGCAACCAGGTCGGAGCCCGCCACACTGCGGTTGTATGTTCGAAGCGTGTCTGCCAGGCGGGGGCGCCACCGCCGCAGTTGAAGTCGTTGCCCGATGGCGCTCATGACTCGCACTCCTGCTGGAGCTCGCCGAGGAGCGCGACCGTCTCATTGAGGTGCGCGTAGAAGTAACGTTTCAGCAGGTCGAGCACGTCCGTCAGCACGGGGTCGCGCAAGGCGTAGTGCACCTGATTCCCGGCCTTTCTGGCGACGACGACGTGCTTGGCGCGGAGCACCGCGAGGTGCTGGGACAGGTTGGCCTGCTCGACGCCAAGATCGGTGAGGAGCTTGCCGGCGCTGACCTCGCCGCTGCGAAGCGATTCGACGATGGCGATCCGGGTCGGGTGAGCCAGGGCCTGGAACAGCTGAGCTTTGAAGTCTCGGAGCGGCGAAGTCACTTAGCAAGTATATTCGATATTTCTAATATAGGCATGAACGTATGACTTGAGGACTTGAGGACTTGAGGGCTTGAGGGCGCGAGGGCGTGGGGACGTGAGGGCTTGAGGGCTTGAGGACTTGAGGACGTGGAGCCCTGAGCCCCCTGGAGTCTGGCCCCTGGAGCCTTGTACGCTTCACTCTCCATGTCTCTTCATTCCAGGAATCCTGTTGGCCGCTTCGACGATCGGGCCGCTGACTACGTGAAATATCGCCCCGGCTACCCTCGCGAATCAATCGACGCGATTCTGGAAGGCCTCCCGGCTGCGTCATCCCTCCGGGCCGCCGACATCGGCGCGGGCACAGGCATCTCCGCGCGCCTGCTTGGGGAGCGCGGCGTCCATGTGATGGCCATTGAGCCGGGCGCGGCGATGAGGAATGCGGCGGCGCCGCACCCGAACGTGCGATGGCTGGCCGCGCGGGCGGAAGCCACCGGACTCCTGAACGGCTCGGTCGATATCGTGGTGTGCGCGCAGTCCTTTCACTGGTTCCAGCCGGACGCCGCCATTGCAGAGTTTGCCCGCATCCTCCGCGCCGGAGGGCGCCTCGCGATCATCTGGAATCGGCGCAGTCAGACCGACCCGCTCACCCGCGGCTACCGCGACGCGCTCATCGAGGTCGGCGGGGAAGCGGAAATCGAGCGCATGCCGTTCGATCCGTCGTGCATCACGCGGAACGGCTCGTTCGGTGCTCCGGTGCGGCGCGTGGCGCTGTCCGGTCAGACCGTCAATCTGGATGGACTCATCGGCCGCGCGCTCAGCGCATCCTATGCGCCGAAATCGGGGCCGGAGGGAGAGCGTCTGCTGAGCCTGCTGCGCGATCTCCACGCGCGCTACGCCGACACGAACGGGGACGTCAGACTGGTCTACGACACTGAGTTGTTCCTGGCGACGAGGATGGGCTAGATCGACACGGTCCCACGTCTCACGTCCGACGTCTCATGTCCTGTCCACCGCCCGCATGTTCGCCGGTGAGTAGCGCTCCCCGACCACCTCCGTCGGCGGAACAGCAGCTTCAAGCGCCGAGACCTCCTCGAACGTGAGCACGATGTCGATGGCGGCGATGTTCTCGGCGAGATAGGTACGGCGCTTCGTGCCGGGGATCGGGACGATGTCGTCGCCTTTGGCGAGCAGCCAGGCGAGTGCGAGTTGGCCCGCGGTCACGCCTTTTTGAGCGGCAAGGGCGCGGACACGATCGACCAGGACGTAGTTCTTGTCGAACGCGCCCGGCTGAAAACGCGGAAAGCGCTTCACGCGCGTGTCGTTGGCGGGCAGGTCTTCGGCTTTCGCAAATCTCCCCGTGAGAAATCCGCGCCCGAGCGGGCTGAACGGCACGAACGCGATGCCGAGCTCGCGAACCGCGGGCAGAATCCCGGTTTCCACATGGCGCTCCCAGAGCGAGTATTCGCTCTGCAGCGCGGTAATCGGGTGAACGGCGTGCGCACGGCGAACCGTCGTGGGCGAGGCCTCGGACAGCCCGAGGTAGCGGACCTTCCCGGCCTTGACCAGATCGGCCATGGCGCCGACGGTCTCCTCGATGGGCGTGTCGGGATCGACGCGGTGCTGGTAGTACAGGTCGATGTGATCGACACCCAGCCGCCCGAGTGATGCGTCGCACGCCTTACGCACATACTCAGGCTTGCCCAGCACCGCCCAGTACGTCGGATCGTCCTGTTTCCGGATGTTTCCGAACTTGGTCGCGAGGAACACCTCATCGCGCCTGCCGCGGATGGCCTTGCCGACGAGCGTTTCGTTGTGGCCGAAGCCATAGACGTCGGCGGTGTCCACGAGCGTGACGCCCGCGTCCAGCGCTCTGTGGATGGTGGCGACAGATTCCTCGTCGTTTCTGTCGCCGTAGAACTCGCTCATTCCCATGCAGCCGAGTCCCAGCCGGGACACCACCGCGCCCTGCGTGCCGAGTCGGATCTTTTTCATAAGGACCGCACACTTCCGTACTTCGTACTTCGTACTTCGTACTTCGTACTTCGTACTTCGTACTTTGTACTTCGTACTTTCTGTGGAGCCACTCCTAAGGTCTATCCGAACCGTCGCGGTGTCAAACCGTCCCTTGCGGGACGCTGCCCCCTCGCGCCTGCTGCGACCGGATCGCCTCGAGGATCGCCTCGCCGAAATCATCTGCTTTGCGTGAACCGACCCCGTACACATGCCGCAGCGTCTCGATCGTGGCCGGCTTCACACGCGCCAGCTCACGAAGCGTTGCGTCATGAAAAATGACGTACGGCGGGACACCGCGCGCGCGGGCGACCGTCAGGCGGAAGGCGCGCAGCCGATCGAAGAGATCGCGATCGACGCCATCCCACGATTCGGCCTCGCCCTTCGTCCGTCTCGACGGCCGGTCACGTTCCGGTTTGCGCTGGCGGGCCAGCACCAGCTCAGGCATGCTCGCCGCGTCTTTGAGCACGGCCACGCCGGCCGGCGTGAACTTCAGCACCGGATAGGCGTCGTCGGTCAGTCGCAGCAGCCCGTGCGCCACCAGCTGATCGATATAGCCGCGCACCTCGTCGACCGACGCTTCCGACAGCAGACCGAAGACGCTGAGCGCCTGATGGCCGCGCGACGTGACGAGCTCCGTGGCGCGGCCGCGCAGGATATTGGTCAGGTGCAGCGCGCCGAACCGCTGATCGACGCGCGCCACGGCCGACAGGATCTTGCGCGCGAGCGTCACTGGCTCGGCCGCCGATTCGAGCTCGCCGAGACAGTAGTCGCACGCGCCGCAGTCGGACTTCGAGAACACCTCGCCGAAATAGCCGACGAGGCGCCTGTGCCGGCACCCGACGCTCGCCGCGTATCGCTCCATGTCGCGCAGCAGCCCCAGGCGCGCCTCCGACAACTCGCCGTTCTCGGCGAGCATCGACCGCCACTTCGGGAAATCGCCGCCCGAGTAGATGAGGACGCATTCGGCTTCGAGCCCGTCACGGCCGGCGCGGCCGGCTTCCTGCTGGTAATGCTCGAGTGACTGCGGCGCACCGGCATGGACGACGAAGCGCACGTCGGACCGATCGATCCCCATGCCGAAGGCGACGGTGGCCACGATGACGTCGATCTCTTCGTTGAGAAACGCGTCCTGATTGCGATGGCGCGTCTCATCGTCCAGTCCCGCATGATAGGCGCGGGCGCGGAGACCGGCGCCGGCCAGCCACGCGGCGAGCGCGTCCACTTCGCGCCGCGACTGGCAATAGATGATGCCGGCCTCGCCCCGATGGCGCGCCAGGATCTCCTGGAGCTGCGACTTCAACTGCGCCCGTGCGAGCACCCGATACAGGAGGTTCGGCCGATCGAACGATCCGACGAGCACCGACGGCGTCCGCAGTCCAAGTTGCGTCTCGATGTCGCGGCGGACGCGTGAGGTGGCGGTCGCGGTGAAGGCGTGAAAGCTCAGGCCGGTCCAGCGCTCGCGCAGCCGGCTGAGCTGGCGGTACTCGGGTCGAAAGTCGTGGCCCCACTGGCTGATGCAGTGTGCTTCGTCGATGGCGATGAAACTCGGCGGCCGATCGCCGAGTCGTGCCAGAAAGCCGTCGCTGCCTTCGCCGACGAGTCGTTCGGGTGCGACGTACAGCAGCCGGAAGCGGTTGTCGCGAACACCGGCGGCGACTTCGCGCCGCGTCTCGGCCGGCATGCCGCTGTGGTAGCACGCGGCCGGCACGCCGTTGCCGACCAGTGTGTCGACCTGATCTTTCATGAGGGAGATCAGCGGAGACACGACCAGCGCCAGACCGTCGCCGAGAACCGCCGGCGCCTGGAAGCACAGCGACTTGCCGCCGCCGGTCGGCAGCACCACGAGCGAATCCAGTCCGGCGAGAATCGCCTCCATGGCTTCGCGCTGCAGCGGCCGGAAGGACGTGTAGCCCCAGTACCGTTCCAACGCCCCGAGTAACGCGTCTGACACGTCACGATCATACGGCGGGCCATGCCCGGGCGGAGGCGTCACGGTGCCTTCGCGACGGGCGTTCGCACGCGTGACGAGCGTGGGCCTGTCGGCGCATCTTCGGAGACAGATCGTGCTGAAAGATCATCTGTGCCCTGCCGTTCGCGGCGCGATCCCCCGCCTTTGACGTGTCTGCGGTAAGATGCGCGCCGCAGGGGGTATACATGGCCATTGAACACGGACACCGGGCACGCCGGGTTCGCGCGTGTCAGGGTGTACTCGTCGGGCTTGTTGCTGCGTCCATCGGCGGTGCGGCCGTGGCAGGACAAGCGCCCAATACGCCGCCAGCACTCTCCATCACCGTCAAGGGATCGCCCGCCTACGCCCAACCGACGACCGTTCCCATCAAGACTGCACTGCTCGTCGTCACGCCGAGCTGGGAAGGTCTTGACGCGAAGACTCTGACAGGAGGGCGCGAAGCGTCCGGGCAAACACTCTGGGTCACGGACGCTGTCGCATTCCTCAGCAACCGGGAAATGGATTGCGACGCGGCATTCAGCGCGAAGAACGCGGCGCCGGAAGACTTTCTCATCGCGCTCGGCCGGGCGGAAGCGTATCTGCCGACGACCGGCTGGCCGGCGACCGAACTGGGGAAACTGTTTGCGGATGCTGGAAGCGAGGGGCGCAAGATTACGTTGGATCGCCTCAGCGTCGAGGCGAACTACACCTCCACGAAGGCACGCCGCTCAGGCAAGGACAACCTGCGCGGCAGTGACGCGCGTCTGGTACTCGAGCAGACGGCCGGCGGCTGGATGGCGGACATCCTCGTGAAAGTCGACGATCTCACGGCCGAAGGAAAGCTGCCCTTGACGTTGTGCGGCGTGACGCAGCGCGGCATCAAGGAGATGAAGCCGCTGCTCGGACAGGGCCGGCTGCAGGCAGCCGCAGACCGCTTCGGCATGTAGCGCTTCCGGCGATCCGCCCGTCTGCTAGTATTCGGCAGGAAGACGGGGGCAGACGCGCGGCTGCGCGTGGCCGCCCTCGTCTGCACGCGACGTTTTCCCCGCGACGCCGCGCCGCTCCCATCCTGTGAAGGAGATCATGCCGACATATCGCTCCTCGTACACGCGGCGGCGAAGATCCGTACGCATCCTGGGGGCCGCGGTGATCGCGGTGGCGGGATTGACGACGTTTCGACAGACGCCGCGGGCGCAGACGGCTGACTGGGTTCCCCCCTATCCGCTTCTCCTCACGCCCGATCGCGCGCTGGCCGTGGCGCAGGCCGCGGCGGATCGACTCGACTACATTCCCGGCGAGGTGGTCGTCCGATTCAAGCCCGGCGCGGTTCCGGCCGACCAGCAGCGTGCCCTGATGTCCCTGCGGAGCCGCCCGAGCGTGGCGCGGCTTCGATGGTCCGGACGCGTAGCGGTGCTGCGCGATGAATCGGAGCCCGATGCGCGCGTTCTCGCCGCGACGCTTGCCCGGCAGCCCGAGGTCGCCTTCGCCGAGCCGAATTATCTCTATCGGATCTCGAGCGAGCCGACCGATCCGGGGTACGCGTCCCGGCAGTGGAACATGAAGGCCATCGACATGCCGCGCGCGTGGGATATCAACCCCGGGGCGAGGGACACCATTACGGTTGCGGTGCTCGACAGCGGGATCACGACGGTCAACGAGAACTTCGTGGTACCGACGTGGAATGGCAGCGCCATCCAGAACTTCACGGCGCGCTTCGCCACGAACCCGGATCTCTCGTCCGCACGGCTGGTGTCTCCGGTGGATTTCGCCTTCTGGGGAGGGCCGGTGATCGACACGGTCGGTCATGGCACGCACGTCAGCGGCACCATCGGGCAGGACTCGAACAACGACCTCGGCGAGGCGGGCATGGCCTATCGCACGCGGATCATGCCCGTGAAAGTGTGCTTCGGATTCTGGGAGGTGCAGTGGAGCCTCTCGTCGTCGGGCTTCGGCGGCTACGCACCGCTCAACTCGGGCGCGTGCCCTGACGAAGCGATCGCGGCCGGCATCACCTATGCCGCCGACAACGGCGCGAAGGTGATCAATCTCAGTCTCGGTGGTCCCGCTCCAGCGCAGGCCGTGCTCGACGCCATGAAATACGCGGTCGGCAAGGGCGCGTTCATCGCCATCGCCGCGGGGAACTCGCACGAACAGGGCAATCCGCCGGAATATCCCGCCGCCTATGCGGCCGACATCGAGGGCGCGATGAGCGTCGCCGCGGTGGGGCCGTCGCTCACACGTGCGTTCTACTCCAACACGACATCGCGCGTGGAGATCGCCGCTCCCGGCGGCAACGATCGGGAAGGCAGCAGCGCGGTCGCCAAGATCTGGCAGATGTCGCTGCTCGAGACGGATTCCGACGAGGCCACGGTCATCCTGCCGCGATTCGATCGATACACCGATGTCGCGGCCCAAGGCACGTCGATGGCCGCTCCGCACGTGGCCGGCCTGGCCGCACTCCTCCTGAGTCAGGGCGTCAGCAAGCCGGCGGCGATCGAAGCCCTGATCAAGGCCACCGCGCGCGACATCGGAACGAAGGGCCGCGACGATGAGACCGGCTACGGGCTGATCCAGCCGCGCGCGGCGCTCCGCGGATTCGGGGTGATGCGATGAGCGGCGCCGCATATCGGAGCTGCCGGCGGATGCGTGCCACGCTCGCCGTTCTGCTGTGCATCGCGGCCGCGCCCGCCATGGCGCAGACTGTGCGCGTGCGCGTGACGGCGGAACGCGCCACGATCTGGCGGCCGGGATTTCTGACGGCGGCGACACTCGTCGATCGCGACACCGTGCTCGAGGTCATCGGTCGGCGCGACAACTGGCTCGAGGTCGTCGTGCCGGTCATCAACCCGGATGCGCCGCGACAGACCGGATTCATCGCTCTCGCGCAGGTGGTGGCGATCTCGGGCGCGCTGCCGCCCCGTGGGACGCCGGTCCCGTCCGGTTCGCTGCCGCCGCCTGGCCCGCCGCGTCCCGACGGGCGCCGTGCCGCGAGTCCGGCGGTAGGCGTGCGCGCCTTTGGCGACATCACCGCCACCAGCTTCGCCGCCACAGATACGTTCAAGGCCGTGTTCGAGACGGCAACCGGAACCTTCTTCGGCGGCGGCGTCGAAGTGCGTTTCAAGAATGTCGCGTTCCTTCAGGGAGCGATCCGGCGCTACCGGGCTACGGGCGAGCGCGTGTTCGTTTCCGGAGGCGAAGTCTTCCACCTGGGCATCGACAACACGCTCACGCTCACGCCGCTCGAGATCACCGTCGGCGCGCGCGTGCCCATCGGACAGATTGCGCCGTACGCGGGCGCGGGGATCGGCAGCCTGCGCATTCAGGAAACGTCCGACTTCGCGGACGCGGAGGACGATACCGACGCGCGCAAGGCGTCGTACCACATCGTGGCCGGCGTGGAATGGAAGGGTCGCGCGCCGATCGCGGTGGCCGGCGAGATTGGTTTCACGCGAGTGCCGAAGGCCCTCGCCGGAAACGTCGCCGACGCCTTCGATGAACACGATTTGGGCGGGGTGAACCTGCGCATCCGCGTACTCGTCGGCCGATAGGTACACGACACGTGATTCGCCGCACCAAGATCGTCGCCACGATCGGTCCCGCATCGTCCCCGCCCGCCGTGCTGGCAGACTTGATCCGCGCCGGCGTCAACGTCGCGCGCGTGACGCTCGCGCACGGGTCACTGGAGTCGCAGAAGGAACTCATCGCCTCCATCCGGCACACCGCCGACGGCCTCCGCGCGCCGGTAGGGATCCTCGTCGACCTGCCCGGCCCGAAGGTTCGAACGACCCCCTTTGCGGAGCCCGTGGATCTCGCGCGCGGCGACACCGTCTCGCTCGTCTCCGGCGAGCATGAGCCGAGCACGCGCGATCAAATGGTCGTCGACTACGCCACGCTTGCCGGCGATCTCCAGCCGGGCGACGCCGTGAGCATCGGCGACGGCATCGTGCACCTGCTGGTGGAAGCGCACGAGGGCGATCGGCTGGTGGCGCGCGTGACGCACGGCGGCCACCTGAGGGGCCGCAAGGGCGTCCGCATTCCCACGGAGCGCTTTCGCGCGAACGTTCCGACCGACGAGGATCTCGAACTGCTGCACGGCCTGCGCAACTCGCCGATCGACATCATCGCCGTGTCGTTCGTCCGATCCGCCGTCGACATGGAATCCGTTCGGGGCGCCGTGGGCGCGGGCGGGCCGTGGCTGATGGCGAAGATCGAAACGGCGCTCGCCGTCGAAAACCTGTCCTCGATCATCCGCGTGTCTGACGCCATCATGGTCGCCCGTGGCGATCTCGGGTCGGAGCTCCCGATCGAGGACGTTCCCCACCTGCAGAAGCGCATCATCCGGGAGACTGTGCGGAACGGCAAACCGGTCCTCGTGGCCACGCAGATGCTCGAGTCGATGATCGACGCGCCGACGCCGACGCGTGCCGAAGCGACCGACGTGGCCAATGCCGTGCTGGACCAGGCCAGCGCGGTGATGCTCTCCGCGGAGACAGCGATCGGCCACGACCCCGTGCTGGTGGTCCAGACCATGGATCGCATGGTCCGGCGCGCGGAGAAAGAACTCGATCCAGCGCGGCTCCAGGTGTTCGCGCTGGAGAATCGCGACCTGTCAGACATCAACGTCGCGACCGCGCACGCAGCCTGGCAGGCGGCTGCCGACCTGTCGGCGCGGGCGATTCTCTGCTGTACCCGAACCGGCGCCACCGCCCGGAAGATGTCCAGCTTCCGGCCGCTGGCCCCCATCTACGGCTTGAGCGGCGACGTGCGCGCGCTGCGACAGCTCGCCCTGTGCTGGGGCGTCCATCCGATGGACTTTCCGCAGTCGAGCCACTCGACGGAAGGCGTCATGCAGGCCGCTATTGCGGCGGCACAGCGCGCGGGCATTGCCGGCAAGGGGGATGTCGTCGTGGTGCTCGCCGGATCGCCCCAGGCGGGCCCCGGCCATACCGACTCGGTTCGCGTCGCGGTCGTGGAGTGACAGCCGCGTTACTCCACTTCGATCACCGCGTAGCTGCGCTTGCCTTTCCGCAGCAACAGGTACTTGTTGAAGAGAAGATCGTGCACGCCGACGAGGCGCGCCGCGTCGGCCGAGCGGACGTTGTTGACGTACGCGCCGCCGGCGACGATGTCGCGGCGTGCTTCACCTTTGGACGCTGACAGGCCGGCCCGGACGAACAGGTCGGCGACGGGTGCGCCCGCACCGAGTGCGCCGCGCTCCAGGCGCGACGTCTGCACCTCGCCGACGACTTCCTGAAACACAACCTCGTCCACACCGTCGAGCGATCCACCGAACAGAATCTCACTCGCGCGCACCGCGTTTTCGTACGCGTCTCGGCCGTGGACGAGCATGGTCATCTCGCGCGCGAGCGCCTTCTGCGCGACCCGCGCTTCCGGGTGCGCTGCTGTGTCGCCGTCGAGCACGGCGATCTCCTCGCGCGACAGAAAGGTCAGTGTCCGAAGGAGCGCGCCGACCGATGCGTCTTCCGCGTTCACGAAGAACTGGTAGAACCGGTACGGAGAGGTCTTCACCGGATCGAGCCACACGGTGCCGGATGCGGTCTTGCCGTACTTCGATCCGTCGGCCTTGGTGAGCAGCGGGAACACCAGCCCCCACACCGTCGCGCCGAGCTTCTTGCGCGTCAGCTCGACACCCACCACGATGTTGCCCCACTGGTCCGTGGCGCCGACCTGCAGTTCACAGTTGAATGCCCGGCGCAGGTGGTAAAAGTCGAACCCCTGCAGCA
>Ga0164241_10004808_pt1 | contig 12913 bp, 13 predicted proteins | sample OricomyardsoilBY_FD_108780 | JGI IMG/M metagenome (GOLD analysis project Ga0164241, IMG submission 108780) | Backyard soil microbial communities from Emeryville, California, USA - Original compost - Back yard soil (BY) | ecosystem: Environmental > Terrestrial > Soil > Unclassified | place: USA...
GAATACTGTTCGTTCGCACCCGAAGCGCATTGTGGAGCGGCCGACATGTCCGGAACTTGCGCGAAGGTTCCGGACGCGTGCATTCAGCTGGTCGACGAAGTGTGCGGCTGCGACGACAAGACTTACAGCAACGGCTGCATGGCGGCGCAGGCCGGCGTTTCGGTGCTGGCAAAGGGGCCGTGCAAGGTGCCCGACACGACGCCCGAAGGCGGGCTGTGCGGCACGCGCGGGGTTTCGCGGGCATGCGACGCGGGCCTGTACTGCGCGTACAAGCTCGACTGCGGCGCCACCGACGCGGGCGGCGCTTGCACCAAAAAGCCGACGATGTGCACGAAAATCTACAAGCCGGTGTGTGGCTGCGACGGCAAGACGTACGGCAACGCCTGCACCGCCGCCGCCGACGGCATGAGCATCGCCCGCGAAGGCGCGTGCAAAAAATAACCGGCGCTCGTCGCAGGCGTGCGGGCCTGGCCGACGCGCTCCGGCTCTTCGAGCGACCACACGATCACGACCCTAAAGAGCGCCTCCGGCGAGGGCCCGCTGCTGATGCAGATTTCCGATGCCGGCGAGCCACTTTGGGCGACTCTGTTTTGCTTCGGCTCGGGCTACGGCGTACCGGGGACGGTCGCAGGGCTGGCGCACGACCACGGCACGCTGCGAGCGCTGGTCAAGCACGACAGCCGATTGGAGGTCGGGCTGCCGCAACCCGTTGGCGCGGGCTACGGAGACGCGACGGAGTTGTTGACACTCGATCTCGACCCCGTCCCCGAAAGCGAGCCGTAACGTCGAGCGACGGCGCTCAGGCGTCGATGCGCCGGAGCAACGCTTCGACACGCAGCATGTCGGAGAGGCTGCCGGTGCGGTGCGCGTGATCCATGGCCGCGAACAGGTGCGTTTGCTCGAGCAGCAGGCGCTCGGGCTCGCGCTCCAAGAGCGAGACGTAATGCTCGTAGAAGCGCGCCGGGTCGAAGGCTTTGCGGCGACGCACGGTGTGGCGGACGACCGCGTGCAAGGTGTAGCGGCCCGCGACGGGCTCTTGCACCAAGTGCCAGCGCTCGAGCGGGGTGAGCGCGATTTGCGGCTCTTTGACTTTGGCTAGCGTGGCCAGCGACCTCGCGTCCATGTGGTCGCCCTCGACGTGCGACAAGACGGTCAACATGCGCCGGCTTTCTGGCGACAGCCGTTGCCAGGCCCATTCGACCAGCAGCGCGACCTCGGGCAGGTCGTCTTCGTGCTCGACGGCGACGACGCGCGAGACGCCGCGCGCTTCCAAAAACGCGCCCAGCGCCTTCACGCTGATGGCGCGCGACGCGACGATGCTGTCGGCAATGTCGAGCGCGAGGGGGCTGAAGCGCAATTTTCGCGTGAGCGCTTTGACGCGCGGGAACGCGCTTTGTCCCAACGTGGCCAGCGGCGCCGTGACCGGAAACACCAGCACGCCCGCCAACAGACAGCGCCGCGCCGTGACCATGAACGTCACCGGACAATCGCGAAAGGCGTCGAGCAACCGCGCCGTCGCGCGATCGTCTTCGTGATTGTCGAGCACCACGAGCCGGGGTCCGCTTTGCTGAAAGAAGCGCCGCAGGGTCGCAACGCGATCGGTCGAGCTTTCACCGCGCGCGGTGCCGAAGCGCAGCGCCAGCATTTCCGTGAGCGTCGCAAAGTCCCACGCCCCAACCCGAAACCACTCGATGCGGCCAGCAAAGAAGCCGCTCAGCCGGTGGCCGAGCGCCGCCGCCAGCATCGATTTACCGGAGCCGCCGCCACCGACCAACGCAAGCCGCGTGGGTGCTGCAGCCGTGATTGTACTAGACAGGGTGCGAAGCTCTGCGGCTCGGCCCTTCAAACCGCGAGGAACAGGCGGAAACAAGGGAGAATAGTTGCGCCCGGGGCGAGGAGCGTCAAGGCTTTCGGACCCCGCGCCGAGCGCGGCTTCTTCGAGTGAATAGTTATGACCACCAAGTCGATGGACAAGATCATGGCGCTCTGCAAGCGCCGCGGGTTCGTTTACCAGGCCTCCGAGATTTACGGCGGCATCAATGGTTTCTGGGACTACGGGCCGCTCGGCGCTCAGCTGAAGAAGAATTTGCGCGAGGCCTGGTGGCAGGACGTGGTGATGAACCCGTGTGGCGGCGCGGTCGGCCCGACGGGCGAGCCGATTCGCATCGTGCCGCTCGACACGACCATCATTCAGCACCCCAAGGTTTGGGAGGCCAGCGGTCACATCGCCGGCTTCAACGATCCGCAGGTCGACTGTCGCGAAACCAAGGCGCGCTACCGCGCCGATCACGTGCTGGTGTACGGCCCGCAAAGCGGCGATCGCGGCGGCAAGCCGTTCTTCGCGTACATGCCGGATAGCCCGAGCGAGGCCAAGCAGAAGAAAAAGGCCGAGAAAGCCTTCGGCGAGGTCATCAGCTTCCCGCTGATCAAGGTCGCCAAGCAAGATTGGGCGAGCGTGCTGGGCCCCGACGCCGACAAGGTTGGCAGCCTGACCGAGCCGCGCGCCTTCAACCTGATGTTCAAGACGTTCATCGGCGCGACCGCCGGCGAAGACGACGTGGCGTACCTGCGTCCCGAAACCGCGCAGGGCATGTTCGTGCAGTTCAAGAACGTGATCGACACGACGCGCGTCAAGGTGCCGTTCGGTATCGCGCAGACCGGCAAAGCCTTCCGCAACGAGGTCACGCCGCGCAACTTCACGTTCCGCAGCCGTGAATTCGAGCAGATGGAGATCGAGTTTTTCTGCCACGAATCAGAGGCCGCCCAGTGGTACGCGTTCTGGCGCGACACGCGCGTGGCGTGGTGGAAGAGCTTGGGTCTGGCCGGCGACAACCTGCAGCTGCGCGAGCACGACAAAGACGAGCTCGCGCACTACGCCAAGACCGGGGCCGGCACGAGCGACGTGGAGTACCGCTTCCCGTTCACGGCGCCTGGCTTCGGTGAGCTGGAAGGCATCGCGCATCGCTCCAACTTCGACTTGGCGCAGCACCAAAAGCATTCGCAGAAGAACCTGGAATACTTCGACGCCGAGCGCGGCGAGCCGCTGCCGAACGGGCAGCACAAGGGCGAAAAATACTTGCCGCACGTGATCGAGCCGTCAGCGGGCTTGGATCGCGGCGTCTTGGCGGTGTTGTGCGAGGCCTTCACCGAAGACGCGTCGCGCGCCAGCCCCGAGCTGATGCTGATTCACCCGCGCCTGGCGCCGATCAAGGCCGGCGTGTTCCCGCTCGTGAACAAAGAAGGCATGCCCGAGACGAGCGAGAAGCTCTACGCCGAGCTATTCAAGCGCTTCGCGCGCCACGGCTTCATCGAGCACGACGTGAAGCAGCCCATCGGCAAACGCTACGCGCGCATGGACGAAGCCGGCACTCCCTTCTGCTTCACCGTCGACGGCGAAACGGCCGCGAGCCAAACCGTCACCGCGCGCGATCGCGACACGGGCGGGCAGGAGCGCGTCGCGCTCGACCAGGTCGGCAACTGGCTGTCGGAAAAGCTCGGCCTCGGCTGAGCCTGGGATGGCTTCGAAGCTACTCGGGCACGCTCGGTAGCTCGTTCAGCTTCGGAGCCACCTTCTTGACCAGGGCCAAGAAGGCTTGCGGCCGGGTGTGGATCTCGAACACGTCGCGACCCACGAGCATGGTGATGAGCGACATCGCCATTTCGATCAGCTTCGATTGAACGAGAATGTGCGACGGATGGATCCGCCCGTCGTGACGGCGTGCCCATTGCGCCAGCTTGTCGCGAGACGCCGCCGGGAGACGTGGGGATTGCCGCAAGTCGGCGAACAGCGTTAACGTGCCGGCGCGCTCGAGCTCGCGGTCGAGCTCGGCCAAAAGCTCCGCTTCGGTGTTGGCGTCCTGCGCCCCGACGACCTCTCCGCAGGCGCTCGCCAAGACCACCCCGGGCTTCAAGACCGCCACGCGAACCCGTAGGTTGGGTCCGACGAACAACACCGAGCCGTCCGTCTGCGGGCGGCGTACGTCAGCTCGTTCCTGCTTGTTCGAAGTACCCATCACGCCCGTCACCCAAGGGAAGCCTCTCCCTCGAGACACTTCACGGTAGCGTCTCGCGTCGCGGCCGTCGATGGATCGACGCAAAACCCGGCATTATGGACCCCAACCTTGGCCGCGCTACCCCGGCGTACCGACCAGCGTGCGCGGCAAACCGTCGGCGTGGAAAGCGGCGAGGGCGCTGGCGCTCATGAAGTGGTCGATGACACGAATCCGCCCGTCCTTCACCTCGAGGACTTGGAGCGCAAAGAAGCTCAGTTGTCCATCGTCGCCGCGGCGGTAGAAGCCGGCGCTGGCAGCGCCATTGGCCTTCACGTGCGCGGTGCGAAAGCGACCATCTTGCGCCGCCGGCAGAGCTCGATTCATGAAAAACCGAACCACGGCGGCGCGACCGGAGAGCCAGGTCGGGCTGGGCGGCATCGACAAGGTCACGTCGTCGTGCAAAAGCGCGATGATCGTGTCGAGATCGCCCTTTTCCCAAGCCTGCATGTAGCGCTGCAAAAGCACGCGATCGACGGCGTGAGCCTCTGGTGACCAGCCTGCTCGCGGACCCACGCGCTCTTCTAGAGCGAGGCGAGCGCGGTGCAGGGTGCTGTTGGCCGACGACACCGAGCAGCTGAGGGCGTCGGCCGTCTCGACTGCCGAGAGACCCACGACGTCGCGCAGCAAGAGCACCGCGCGCTGCGAAGGCGTGAGCACTTGCAACGCGGCCACGAAGGCGAGCGCGACGCTCTCTTTGAGTGTGTAGAGCAGGGCCGGATTGTGCGGCTCCGGCGTCGAGCTCGAAAGCCACGCCGATGGCGCGGGCTCGAGCCACTCACGGTCGGGAGTGGCGGCCGTGGGCGGGGCGTCGGGCTCCGCCGCTGGTCCGAGCTCGGGCCCGCGAGCGCGTCGTGGACGTTTGGCCAGCTCGTCGATGCAAACGTTGGTGGCAATGCGGTGAAGCCAGGCGCGCGCCGCGGTCGGGTCCACGAGGGTGTGCTGAGCCCGCAAGGCGCGCACGAAGGTTTCTTGCACCATGTCGTCGCTGTCGTGCGACGACCCGAGCATCCGGTAGCAGTGAAGCCGCAGCGCTCCGCGGTACGGCTCCACGAGGGTTTCGAACGAGCTCATGCGGCTTCCCGAGCCGCCAACAGCGTCTGCTTCATGCTGTCGCGGGCCGTCATGCGCGCGAGCCATGCCTTGGCTTTAGGGTACGGCTCGAAATCGAGGCCGCAGCTGGCGCTGAGGGCGGCGTAGGGCGCGAGCGAGAAGTCGGCGATAGTGAGCCGGCCGCACACGTATTCCTTGCTGCGGAGGCTCTGTTCGAGGACGCCGGCCCACACTGCAAATTCTTCCGTACCGGCCTTGACGAGCGCTTCGTCCGGAGCCCCGAGCCCGGCAAGCTTCTTCACGATGCGCTCGAACGCGACCTTGCGCACGGCAGCCGCGAAATGCGCGGTGCCCCACGACATCCAGCGCTCCACGTCGGCGCGCTCCACCATCCCGGTGGGCGCAAGATCCGTACGGTTTGCCTTGGCCGCCACGTACCCGAGCATGGCGTTAGATTCCCACAGCGTGAATTCTCCGTCCTCCAGGATCGGGACCTTGCCGTTCGGATTTTTGGCCAGCATGGCCGGCGTACGGGCGCCGCCTTTGAATAGATCAACGGCTACCAGCTCGAGCGGTAGCCCGACCTCGTTGGCAAGGGCGACGACCTTCTGACAGTTCGGGGAAAACGACAATTGATAGAGTTTCATGGACGGACCTTCCGGCTTCGAGGCGCCAAAGCGGCGCCCTGTCCAAACAAAGACTGGGGGCACGTCCAAAAATGTTCGCGCGCGCAAAAAAAAGCCGGCGCTCGCCCGTGCCCGTGCCCGTGCCCGTGCCCGAAGGTCCGTAAGCTACCGTCGGCGGTAGAGGGTTGTAGGCCGGGGGTTCGTGGTGCTGCGAGCAGGGCGTACCTGCGCGCCCAGCTGGGCGCGGCGCGCGCGGGCCTAGCCCGCGCCACAAAACCTCGGCCTACCAAACAAAATGGGCCCAACGACTCTTCACGTACCGTCGGGCACGGGCGCTCGTCGGCGATCCGAATTCAGGGACCCACCCTAGCCTTTGACGATGCCGTGCACGGCGCGCTCGACGCCCATGCACCTGTCTTCGACGTAGAGCATGCCGGCGGCCTCGGCCAAGCGGCGCGCTTCTGCGGAGACGATGCCTTGCTGCAGCCATAGCGCCTTGGCCCCGATCGCCACCGCGTCTTTCGCGATTGCGGCCGCCTCCGCCGACGGCCGGAACACCAGCACGACCTCGACCGAAAACGGCACGTCCAGGAGCCGGGCGTACGATTTTTCACCCAGCACGTTGTCGACCGATGGGTTCACGGGAATGACGCGGAAGCCGGCGCCTTGCATGCGCGCCGGAATGGCATGCGCCGCCTTGCTTGGATCCCGGCTCAGGCCCACGACCGCGATGCTGCGAAATTCGCGCAAAATGCGCTCGGTGTTGTCCATTTCCAGCCAGCTCAAGCGCGGGCCGCTAGCGCGCGACCGACCCGCTTGCAGTTGCCCACCATCACGTCGACCAGCTTGCGAAAAAAATCGTCGCGCCGCCGCGCCGGGTAGATATCGGCCGACAGTAAGGGATTCTGAGCACAGATCTGGGACCCGAGCTCGCGAAGCGCAAGCTGCGTCGCCGCACAAAGCGCGGCCCCGCGCTCCTTGACCCAGTCGAGCGGCAGCCGAGCCTCTTCGGCGAGCTCTTGCCAAGCCAGCGGGGTCAGCTCGTCTTGCCGGCGGGCGGGGCCAATTTTCATCACGAACGCCTCGGAAAGCGCCGAGTAGGCCTGGGTGCAGAGCAGGTCGTAGGCGGGCGCCAGCTGGGCGCCTTGGCTCGTGAACAGCAGCGCAAAATTTTTGCCGTGGGCGTCGGCGTTGCCGATCAGCAGGTTGAACAGCAACCGCTCCACCAGCTCTTCACGCGCGGCGGGGGCATCGTGCAAATGCTTTTTCACCAGCGCAAAGCAGTCGCGCCAAGTGACGTCGTACTTCGCGGCCGGGGGCAGCCCCAGCAACTGCGCAAAGTCTTCTTGGTGCACGCGCCGGAGCTGGCTGCCCTCGAAAACACGATCAAAACGCTCGACCGCGTAGGCGCCCGCGAACCAAAAGCTGCGCGGCGCGCTCAAGCCGACCGCCCGCGCGAGCTGCATGCAAAACAGCTCGTTCAACGCGCTGAGCTCGATGCCGTTGTAGGCGCCGACGATGTCCGGCTTCAGAATCACGGTGCTGGGCGCGCCGCGCTCACACAGATACGGCTCGCCCTCGGCCAAGTGCAAAATTAGCTTGTCTTGGGCGCCCGACAGCGCGCGGCGCAAGCCCGGCGCTTCCTCGGGGGTGGGCCGGACCAACGGGTCTTTTACCCAACGCCGCAGCTCCGGCTCGGCCAGGGGCGTGTAGGCGCCGCCACCGACCGCCTCTCGGCTCGGCTCGTCGAACGTGATGGCGCCGGCGCAGTCGTGACCCAGATGCCGCAGCAGCCCGAAGTCGTCACCGGGCGGCAACCTCAACCGTCGACACAACAAGCCCCGCCAATCACCCTCTGGTAATAGATTGGCCAGGAACGCGCGGCACTCTTGGTCACCGTACGGTTCGGCGCGCGCGGGCAAACGCTGGGCAATCGCCAGCGTCGTCTCGGTCTCGTAGCGCAGACCCAGCCGACCCCGGTCGTGCGTGACCTCACCGACCAATCGGCCCGAAAAGTGGATCGGGAGCCGCTCTACCAACCTGACGGAGTTATGCGGCCAGCGGCGGCAAGATTGAAGCCCAATTAGTCGTTAGGCCGTCAAACCGGGCAGCGGGGCGCCGTCGTTCAGGCGGTCGTCGCCGAACTTCGAAACGTCTTCGTAGCCCATGTAGTGAAAACACGAGACGAGCATGTCGGCGAAGGTGAGCTTGTTCTGGAAATCCAGGTAGCGGCCGCGCTTGAAGTAGTTGGCGCCGCCGCCGGCCATGATCACGAGCGCGTCGTTCTCGGAGTGCGAGTCGCCTTGGCCCAGCTCGTTCCAGTGAACGACCAAGGTGTTGTCCCACAACGTGCCGCCCGCTTCGCTGACGCCCTTCAAGTCTTCGTACAGCGACGTCGACATGGTCCACAGGTGCTTGTGGATCGCGCGAATCTTCACGAACGCCTCGTCGGCGCTGTCGTGCGAAATGTCGTGGTGCCCTTCTTCGTGGCCGAGGTTGCGATACACGCGGTTGCTGGTGTTGCCGCTCCAGTTGAAATTGATGGAGCGGGTCAGGTCGCACGCGAACGCGAGCACGCTGATCTTTTGGAACAGCTTGCCGATGGCTTCGTGGTTGTCGTCCTTGTACGGGTCGAGCTTGGTTCCGAGCTCGAACGGCACGCAGCCGGCGGCGCCATTGCCCCCCGTCAACGTGCGCTCGATGTCGCGCAAGGCGTCCATGTGCTGTTGCACACGCGCCTTGTCGGCGGTGCCGAGCTTGCCCTGCAGCGAGCCGGCTTCCTCGAGCACCAAGTCGAGCGCGGATTGCTTCTTGAGCAGTCGCTTTTCGATCTCGGCCTTGGCGGCGGCGTCGTCGGTGCCAAAGGCGAAAATTCGCGCGTAAGCCGCGTAAGGATCAGTCTCGGGCTGGACCGGATTCTGCGTGCCGACGGGGCCGGCGTGCGAGTGCATGTTCCAGATGTCGTTGTTCTTCTGGCCCACCCGGTACACCAAGTGGCGGTACTTCACGGTGGGATTGGCCGCGAGCACGCGCTCACCAATGACGTAGTCGGCGCTGGGGCCCAGCACGTAGCCGATGGTCACGCCCTCTTTGCCACCGATCGGGTACGAGCCCTCGCCCGACTCCCACGGCGCCAGTGACGCGCCCCCCTGTTGGTGGCCATCCGAGCGCTTTTCACCGAGCTGACCGTAGCGACGGTTCAACTTGTTCAGGATCAACAACTCGTCGCGATAGGGCTCGAGCGGCGCCAAAAATTCGCCGAAGGCGAACGTCGTCTCGCCCGTCGCGGTGAAGCGGCGCGCGGTTTGATCACCGTTGGCCTTGAACTCGAACAAGATGCGGCGCGGCGTGTCGGCCGCTTGCGCGCTCGCGGTGGGCAGCATGGCTTCCAACAACGGCAAGCTCAGCGCCAGCCCTCCTCCACCACGCAGCAGCGTGCGTCGATTCAGACGTTTCATCACTTGGCCTCCGGGGCGGGACGATACAAAAACTGGTCGGTCTGGGTGAGCGCGACGATCAGCTCGGAGAGGCTTTGCTTGCTGTCGCGAAACGCGATCAACAGCTCCGCCATCGAGCATTGGTCGGCGGTGGTGTAGTCACGCCCGTAAAAGAAGCGGAACGACTGGGTCACGTAGCAGTCGCGCACCTGCTGGCTGTTGGCCAAAGCCTGCCCGAGCGCGGCCGCGTTCGCGACCGGGCCGTCCAGGTCGCGCGTCGCGGTGATGGCGCTGTTCGTGTCGACGGCGTTGCCGCTTTCGTCTTGGCTGCGCACCCGGCCCACGGCGTCGAAGCCTTCGAACACGACGCCGATCGGATCCATCAAGGTGTGGCAGCCGGCGCACGACGGCTCGGTGCGGTGCTTTTCGAGCCGCTGGCGCTGCGTGAGGCCGTCGCCCAACGCCTCGAGATTCAGCTGCACGTTGTTGGGCGGCGCCGGCACCCGGTCGCACAGCAAATCCAGCCGGACCTTCAAGCCGCGCCGCACGATCGACGTGCGGGTCGGCTTGTCGTGCGAAAGCAGCATGCCTTGGGTCAGGACGCCGGAACGGCCCGCCATCTCGACGCGCTCGTAAGCGGCACCGGTCGGACCGGTCACGCCGTAGTGCTTGGCCAAGTCGCCGTTGACGAAGGTATACGGGGCCGTCAGCAGCTCGGACAAGCTGCCGGTCGGGCTCTGCAACAGGTAGCTCACGAACGCGTGCGTCTCGTTCTGCAAAAGCTCGGGCAAATTAGCGGGTACGCCGGGATAAACGTTGGCGTCGCGGTCGAGCGCGCTCAGTCGGTCCGTGTCGAGCCACTGATCGAAGTACTCGAGCAAGCGCGACGCTTTCGGATCCTTCAACAGCCGGCGCGCTTGTGCTTCGATCTGCTTCTTGTCGGAAAGCTCGCCCTCGTCGGCGGCGTCGAACAAGGCTTGATCGGGCATCGACTGCCAGATCAAGTACGATAAGCGGTTGGCGATTTCGTATTGCGAGGGCGCGTAGTCCTGGCCCTTGGCCGCGCCCAGCTCGACCCGGTACAAAAACTGAGTCGACTGCAGCATCGAGAACACGATCCACTCGACACCGGTCTTGAAGTCGTAGCCCTCGGCCGCCGCCTTGTCGTACAAGGCGGTGTAGCGCGCTACTTCGTCGGGCAAGAGGGGACGCCGTAAGGCGCGCTTGCCGAACGACTCTACGAACTGCTTGGCACAAGCGGCGTCGGCGGTCGTACAACCAACGACCTTGGCGGTGCTGGCCACGAGCGGGGCCAAGCTCTCCGCCGAGTCCATGTAGCCCTGCGCGATCAGCGAAGATACGCCCAAAAAGTCGACGTTGTTGCGAAAGCCGAGCGATTCGGCCTCTTCGACGAAGTCTTTACTGGCGGTGGCGACGGCGGGGCCGATACCGGACACGTCGACCAGCAAGTCTTGCACGGTGTTGCGGTATTCGGCGTTGCTCAGGCGACGCAGCGGCGCCGCGCCCGGCGCAGGCTTCGCGCAAGCGGCCGACGCCAGCACCTGCTCCGGCGTCTGACCACCGGGCGTCGTCGCGCTGCCGCCCGAGCCCGTGCCGTTGGCGGCCGCGTCGCCAGTGAGGTTGCCCTGACAGCCGACGCCGGCCATGCCGAGCCCCAGCGCAGCGAACAGAGCGGGGAAAACTTTTGTACTCATGGTTCTTCCGTTCCAATGGATCACAGGCTGGCGCGCGCGATCGTGGCTGCGGCGAAAACACCGAGCGGGGGAGCGATTCCGAAGGTATCAGAGGGTGCGGAAGGGGCAGCAACAAAGCGCGCCGCCGACGGAAAAGCCGTGAGTGATCTAGAGCTGGTTCCGCGCTTCGTACCTGGCGGTACCTAGTGGCACATGTCGGTGACGCGACAGCCGCGCCCTTGCGAGTGGTAGCGGTACCGGCCTTCGCCATGCCGCGTCTGGTAGCGTCGACGCGCGGCTTCGGATCACGGGGCGCGACGCGCGGTCGCGTATTTCCCATCCAAACGCCGGTCCGCGAGCTCCAGCCCCGCGAAAGCGGGCGGAATGTTAAGGTGGGCCGGCGTGAACAGCTGGCTTTGGTTAATCGTCCTGGGCTTGGCGGCTCCCTTCGCTGCTTGCGGTCCCGATCATCGACCCGAGCCGTGCGACGGGCCCAGCTTCAACTTATTCGTCAGAGCAGAAAGCAAGCAGCCGCTGCCGGCCGACACTCGCATCAACGTACGGTACGGCGGTAACCCGGAAGGCGAGCCCTATGTGTTGGGGACGCAGCGAACCCCGCAGGCCGTTTCGTGCACGGAAGAGGCGACGATTGGCGGCGCTCCTGCCGAGGCACCGGCGGCTGGCGGTGGCGCGGGTGGCGCCGACAATGGAGCCGAGGCCACCGACGTGTTGGAGCTGCGTTGCGGCCTGTACACCCAAGGCCCCGCCCGACTCGACGTCACGGCGACGGGCTACGAGCCGATCAAAGACGAAGAGCTGTCGTTCGGAAGCGAGAGGCACTGCGAGGTCAAAAAGACGTTCGTGCTGATGCCGCTCGCGCCCGACGCGACCAAGTAGCCGCGCGTCGGCGCTACATGCCCGCGACGAAGCGCGGCCCGAACGATTTGAGCTCGAGCTTCTGCGAGACCTTCGCGCCGTTTTGCTCGCCCTCGACCTGGTAGAAGACCATGCCGATGCCGGGGCAAAACACGCTGGTGGCCGTCTTCGTGTAAGCGGGCGTCTCGGCCGACTCCAACGTCTCGACGCAGTTGCCGAACTCGCCGGCTGGCACCTTGATGCTGCGGCTCATCGACTTGACGCTCACTTCGCCGAACTCACCCTTCCACTCTGCGTCGGCGGTGAGGGGCGAGCGCAAAACGAAGCCACCGCCCGGCGCCTGAATACCGTCGGCGCTGATGTAGCGGCGGAACACGTTACCGGCCACCTTGAGCTCGGCCATGGTCGAGCGCGGGCGGCTCACCTCGATCACGTAGATGCCGGTCGTTCCGGCTTCGTCGGTCGTGGCGTACGAAAAGACGGTGTTGTGCTCGAGCGGGAACAGGCGCTGCACGTCCGTGACCGGGCCGCCAACGGAGCCGTCCGGCGATTTGGCCTGCGGCTCACCCCCACAACCCGACAGCGCCAGCAGTACGAAACAAAGCCCGAGATCGCGAATGCTCATAACGAAGGCCCCTAACTATCATTTTCTGAGTTTTGGGGTTGGGGCCCCAAAAACCGAGGGTGGCGCCCCGCTAAATTCACTTCAGCGGGGCGGGAGCTGAGCTCCCGGAGAACCAGCTCGCGACCGGGCGAGCGCTAGTGGTGGTACGCGAAGTAGGCCAAGGATAGGAGGAGGGCGGCCGTTAGGGCTAGCAAGTATTTCGCGAGCGGATCCGGCGCGATACGACGGCGCAGCTCGAGCGCAGCGTCGCGGACGGCGGGGTTGTCGGTCCGCTCGGCGAGCACTTCTGCCTCGGCGCGAACGAGGGCGTAGTTGCCGGCCTCGAAGGCGGCCGCCAAACGCGAAAGGTCGGCGTGTTTCGGGAAGCCGAGCAAGAAGCGCGGACGCTCGCGCCCGGTGGCGTCGAGGACGGCGCCATCGTCGTCCGACTGCTGAACGCTTGTTTTGGACTCGTCGGCCGCATCGGCCTTCGCTTCTGCGGCGTCGGCTTGCGCCTCGCTCGTTGCGTCGGCTTGCGCCTCTGTCCTGCTTGCATCGGCTTGCGCCTCTGTCC
>Ga0164241_10004809_pt1 | contig 12913 bp, 12 predicted proteins | sample OricomyardsoilBY_FD_108780 | JGI IMG/M metagenome (GOLD analysis project Ga0164241, IMG submission 108780) | Backyard soil microbial communities from Emeryville, California, USA - Original compost - Back yard soil (BY) | ecosystem: Environmental > Terrestrial > Soil > Unclassified | place: USA...
CTCCTGTTGACTGAACTAAGACTCGGCTGCGGCGTGGCGTTGACCGGCGGCCGGGCGGTGCCGATTTAGGTTCCGGGCATGGTCGACGGGCTCGGTGGTGAGCGTGATCTCGCGTCGCTGGTTGTGCCGACGGCGGGATCGGTCTTTGTGGTCGATGACGTGTGGGAGCCGGTTCGCCTGCTTGATTCCGGCGGGGCAGTGGTCACGGCGGTGCGGGCGTTCCTACAGGACCTGCAGGCGTCGGGGCGGTCGGTTGCGACGCAGCGGTCGTATGCGATGGATCTGCTGCGGTGGTTCCGGTTCGGTTGGGTCATCGACGTGCCCTGGGATCAGGCCACCCGGGTAGAGGCCCGTGATTTCTGCCGGTGGCTGTCGTTGCGGGAAAAGCCGTCCCGTGTGAGAGGTTCGGCGGCCGGGGTGGTCCGTGGTCAGCCCAACGCGGTGACCGGGCGGCCCGGTCCGGGTGATCGGTACGCGGTGACGACCAGGGCGCATTCGGAGACGGTGCTGCGCGGCTTCTACGAGTTCCATCGGGAGGCGGGGACCGGGCCGATGGTCAATCCGTTCCCGTTGGTGCGCGAGCGCAGCGGCGGGCGGGCGAACGCGCACCACAACCCGATGGAGCCGTTCCGCAACGAGCGGGTGGGGTTGTATCGTCCGCGGGCGCCGCAGCGGGTGCCGCGGTGCATCCCGGACGAGTTGTTCAATCGTCTGTTCGCCGAGCTGGGCTCGCATCGGGATCGTGCCCTGGTCGCGTTGTGGGTCTCGACCGGGGCGCGGGCGTCGGAGCTGCTCGGCGTCCGATGTGGTGACGTCGATCCGGGTCAGCAACTGGTCACGGTGGTCCGCAAGGGAAGCCGCGCGCTGCAGCAACTGCCGGCCTCGCCCGATGCCTTCGTGTGGCTGCGGCTCTACCAGATGACGTTGGACGAGGCGCCCACGGGTCGGGACGATCCGCTGTGGCTGACGCTGCGCCGACCGCTGCGGCCGCTGGCCTACCCCGCGGCCCGGGCCATGTTCGGCCGGGCCGCCGGGGTGTTGGGTGCCAACTGGACCCTGCACGACCTGCGTCACACCGCCGCGTATCGGATGGCGCGCGATCCGCTGGTGCCGTTGACCGATGTGCAGTGGGTGCTCGGTCACGCCCACCTGACCACCACGCAGATCTACCTCACGCCCATGCCGGGCGAGGTGATCGCCGGCATGCTCGCTCATCATCGCCGGGCCGAGCAGAACGCGGAGGGTTCGACTTCGGCCGAACCGGACGTCACCGGTGGCTATCACCCGGACACGCTCGACGTGCTGTTCGGCCGGTCCCGATGACAGCCACGCTCGCCGACAGGGGCGCGTGCGGCGAGGTCGCGTTCGACCCGGCCGCGGTGCCGGACCCGAGGGTGGTCGTCGGTCCGGACGTGCAGCGATTACGGCGCTCCTATCCGGCTCGCCCTGGTGAACTGACGTGGCCGACGACGCAGCTGCCCGCCGAGGCGGTGTTGGCGCGGCTGCTTTCGGCGCCGTTCGCCGCCGACATCGCAGACAGTCCAGACCGGTTGCGGCGACGCCAGGGGCGTCTGCAACGGGTGTTGGGCTGGCTGGCCGACGAACCCGGCGACACCTGGCAGGCCAGTTGGTTGGCCAGCGGCGCCGATTCGATGGGCAACGCCGACTGGGTGCGGCTGGTATTGGCTGCCCGGCCGGGCCGCCGAGGCCGCGACGGGGTGGGCGTGACCAGCGGCCTGCGCGCCCTGCGCGCCGATCCTGATCAGCGCCGACGTGATCCGCCCGAGCCTGGGTTGGGTACTCACGCCGCGGGCGCCGCACACCCTGGTGCCGTTGATGGCCCGGCTGCGTGACCCGGCCGGGTTCGCCGAACTCGAGGTGTTGTGCCGGACTTCCGGCGCCGGGCAGGCGATCAGGGAAGCGGCGTTACGCCGAGCGGCGACGATCCTGGCGGTCAAGGGTGGCACCCTGCGCGACATCGCCGTCGGCGACTGCCTGGAATTGTCGGCTCATGTCGACGGCGGGTCGGCGCGTCGCAACGCGGCGTTGGGGTTCTACCAGTTGCTGCACATGATGGGGGTGTTCGGGCCGGACGCCCCACCACGGATGCGCGCGTTCGCCACCCAGGGCCAGCTCAGCCCCGCCCAGCTGATCGATCGGCACGGTATCGCCTGTCGGCCGGTGCGTGATCTGCTCGTCGCGTATCTGCAGGAACGGCAACCGACGCTCGACCACACCAGCCTGACCGGTCTGGCCGCGGCCCTGGGCGGATTGTTCTGGCGTGACCTGGAGCGACACCACCCGGGCATCGACTCGCTGCACCTGGCCCCCGAGGTCGCCGCCGCGTGGAAGCAACGCGTGATGATCAAGACCCGGCGGGTCGTCGGCCCGGACGGGCGGATCGACCATGTCCAGGAGCGACGGACCAGTGGTCTGCAGAACCTCGCCGTGGTCCGCGCCTTCTACCTCGACATCGCCCAGTGGGCGATGGAGGAACCCGGTCGCTGGGGGCCATGGGCCGCGCCGTGCCCGATCCGCGCCGAGGACCTGGCCCGGCAGAAGGAACTGCGGTCCCGTAAGTCCCGCATGGATCAGCGCACCCGGGAACGGCTGCCGGTCCTGCCGCGTCTGGCCCGGCAGGTCGACACGACCCGCGTCGACGCAGCCGCCCGGCTGCAGGCCGCCCGCGGCACCGATCCCGGAGCAACATTCACCGCCGCCGGCGGACAGCTGCGCCGGACCGTAACCGGCGCCGGATCGGCACGGGTCTGGGCCGAGCCCACCTCCGGCGGCAAGCGACGCGACCTGACCGGCGAGGAGGACCGCGCGTTCTGGACCTGGGCCGCGGTGGAAACGCTGCGACACACCGGCATTCGCCTCGAGGAACTCACCGAGCTGTCCCACCACAGCCTCATCCAATACACCCTGCCGGGCACCGGGCAACTGGTGCCGCTCCTGCAGATCGCGCCGTCCAAAACCGACACCGAACGACTCCTGGTGGTCGGCCCGGAACTCGCCGACGTCCTGGCCGCGATCATCACCCGCATCCGCCGACCCGACGGCTCAGTCGGCTGCGTCAGCTCCTACGACCCCCACGAACGGATCTGGAACCCGCCGATGCCGCTGCTGTTCCAGCGCCGATTCAGCCTGGAACAGCGCGCCATCCCCGGCGGCACCATCGCCACCTTGCTCAGGACGGCCCTGCGAGACACCGGCATCACCGACGCCACCGGACAACCGCTGCAATTCACCGCGCACGACTTTCGCCGCTTGTTCATCACCGACGCCGTGCTGCACGGCATGCCCCCGCACATCGCACAGCTCGTCGCCGGCCACCGCGACATCAACACCACAATGGGATACAAGGCCGTCTACCCCGAGGAAGTCATCAACGGCCACCGCGCGTTCATCGCCCGCCGCCGCGCCATGCGTCCGACCGAGGAATACCGGGTCCCGACCGAGCAGGAATGGGACGAGTTCATCGGTCATTTCCAACACCGCAAACTCGCCCTCGGCAGCTGCGGCCGCTCCTACGCCACCCCCTGCATCCACGAACACGCATGCCTGAGATGCCCGCTCCTGCGACCGGACCCGGACGAACGTGACCGGCTCGTCGAGATCCGCGACAACCTCATCGCCCGCATCGCCGAGGCACGCCGACAGGGGTGGCTCGGTGACGTCGAAGGACTCCAGATCAGCCTCCACGGGGCCCGGCAGAAACTCGAACAGGTCGACCAGATCGTCGAGCACCGCCGCAGCGTCCCACTCGGCCTGCCCTCCTTCGGCGATTCCGTCGGACGAAACGTGAACGGAGGCACCCGCTGAACTCAACGCAAACTATCGACCGATATGTCCGATATGCCTAGTGCAGAGAACGATGACCGGCGCGCCTCGCGCATTGCCGGCGCGAAGCCGGCGACCGGCGACCGGCGGCCCGGGGTGAGGTGCTTCCGGTTGAATGAGCACGTGGCGAACCCGGAGAACCGTGCCGAATTCCTCAGCTCGCGGTCCCCGGAGCAGTTGACCACGATCCTGCGTCTTCGGCCCGACGCGCGGTGGGGAGCACCGCTGGGCGGGCTGACCGACCTGGCCGCGCGGCTGGGCCACCGCGCGTCGACCTACCGGGCGTTGACGGGCCTGCCGATGCCGGGCCACCAGCTGCTGCACGCCGTCGTCGCGGCCGGGCACCGTCCGACACCGAAGCGACTACTGGACATCCTGGCGCTGGACGACCGTCCGCCGGCCGACCAGCGGGCCGCCGTCCAGCGGATCGTCGACGACCTGCAGGATCGGGCGCTGCTGTGGCGGCGGGACGACGGCGCCCTGCACGTCGACGTGACGGTGGCGAGCCTGATCGACCGGCCGATGAACCTCGGCGCGACCGTCCGCACCCACCTCGAACGGACCGGCCGGCCCGAGCTGGAGCGGATGTGCGCCGCCTGGCAGATCCCGTTCCGGGGCAGCGCGGAGGCGGCCCGGGCGCGGCTGGAGCCGGTGCTGACCGACCCGGACCGGGTGCACACTCTGGTCCGCACCGCCCCCGCCGCGGCGCGCAGCTACCTCGCCCGGCTCGCCGCCGCCCAAGTCGACGGCGAGCCGGTGGGCCACCAACCTGGCACCCAGGAGGGCGAAAGCTGGGCCCGCCGGCGTGGCCTGGTCTTCGGCGGTGAGTACTACCTCGCGCCCGAGCTGCCGGTCGAGGTGTTGCTGGCGATTCGCGACCGCGACGTCAAGATCCCGTTCGCACCCGACCCGCCGCCGGACCTGACCGGCCCGGTCCAGACCGGGGGTGTCCTGCCCGCGGCGGCGGCAGCGGCCGGCGAGTTCACCCAGTCCGTGGCCGCGCTGATCGACCGACTCACCCGCACCCCCGCCGCCGCGCTGAAGGCCGGCGGGATCGGCGGCCGCGAGGTGGCCAAGATCGCCAAGGCGCTGTCCGTGGACGAGGCCCACGTCCGACTCGGCCTGGAGCTGCTGCGCGACCTGGGGCTGCTCGCCGACGGCGGCGGGACGGTCGGCCCGGCCCCGGCCGCGGCGGACTGGCGCGGCCTCGACCCGGCCGACCGGTACGGCGACCTGGCCGCGGTCTGGTGGGGTCTGCCGATCCACCCGACCGTCGACCGGGATGTGGACGGCAAGGCGATCCCGGCGGTGGGCCGCCGGAGCGCGGCCGGGTCGCCCGAGAACCTGCGGGCCCAGGCGCTGGCCCTGATCGCCGAGCTACCCGATGGGATCGGGGTGAGCGGGCCGGAGTCGCTGGACGAGTGGTTGACCTGGTGGCGACCGCACCTGCCGGGCGGACCCGACGACGTGACCGCAATGTGGCGTGAGGCGCACATCCTCGGCGTCCTGGTCGGTGGCATGGTGAGCCCGCTCGGCCGGGCTCTGATGGATGCCGATCCGGCCGGCCTGGTGCAGGCCGCCGCCGATCTGCTGGCCCCGGCGGCGTCGTCGGGCCGGTTCGGGTCGGATCTGACGGTGATGGTCGCCGGGTCGCCGTCCGCGGCGGTGAGCCACCTGCTGGACACCGGCGCCGACCGGGAGGGCCGGGGCGCGGCGGTGGTCTGGCGCTTCTCACCGGCCAGCGTGCGCCGTGCGTTCGACGAGGGCTGGACCGCCGACGGCCTGATCGCCGCGCTGCGCCGCATCGCCGACGGTGGCTCGGATCTGCCGCAGCCGTTGACCTACCTCATCACCGACGTCGCCCGGCGGCACGGCCATCTGGTCGTGTTCCCGGCCGCCTGCTGCGTCCGCTCGGCCGACCCGGCGTTGCTGGCCGAGGTGGTCGCCCACCGGTCCCTGCGCAAGTTGGCGCCGTACCTGGTCACCCCGGAGGTCGCGACCTTCCAGCAGTCCCCGGCCGCGGTCGTCCAGGCGCTGCGGGTGGCCGGTTACCTGCCGGTGCCGGCCGACGAGCACGGCGTGGTCGACCTGCGCCGGGCGCCCGATCGCCGCCCGGCGGCCGGTCCGTCAGGAGCGCAGCCGCGGGCCGTCGACCGGCTGCGGGATCGGGCCCGGGCCGAGCGGGAGTCACCGGCCGAGATCGAGGCGCTGGCGACCCAATTGCTCCGGACCGCCGGAGCCGGCGCACCGGACTGGCCGACCAGCCCGGCCGCGGAGTCGATAGCCCCGTGGGCCGGCCACCTGGCCGACGTCGAGCGGCACCAGCTCGCCTACGCCGTCGAGAACCAGGCGCCGGTGACGATCACCTACCGGGCCGCGACTGGCGGTTACAGCACCCGGACCATCTCGGAGCTGGAGCTGGTCGGCGACACGTTGTACGCCTGGTGTCACTTGCGGGAGGACCAGCGGGTGTTCACCCTCGGCCGCATCGTCAGCGTCGTCCCGGTCGGCTGACTCTCCGCGAGTTCACGGGACATGATCGGCCGCCGGTGGCAGGAGTTCATTGATGAGTGTTTCCACTCGGCCGCGGATGTCGTCCCGGACGCGACGGACGGTATCGATACCCTTCCCGGCGGGGTCCTCCAGTTCCCAGTCCTCGTAGCGCTTGCCGGGGAAGACCGGGCAGGCGTCGCCGCAGCCCATGGTGATGACGACGTCGGAGGCCTGCACGGATTCGGTGGCGAGGATCTTCGGGATCTGTGCGGAGATGTCGATCCCCTCCTCGGCCATGGCCGCGACCGCGACCGGATTGACCTGGTTCCCGGGAACGGAACCGGCGGAGCGGACCCCGATCCGCCCGGCGGCGAGGGCGGTGAGGTAGCCGGCGGCCATCTGGGAGCGGCCGGCGTTGTGGACGCAGACGAACAGCACGGCGGGCTTGACCTGAGGCATATCTCAACCATACTTGACTCAACGTATGTGGAGGCAAATTGGTGGTGACGGTGGAGCGGCGGGCCGCCGTCCACGCGGCGCTCGGCGAGCCGGTGCGGTTGGCGATCGTGGACCGGCTCGGCCCCGGTGACGCCTCGCCCGGCGAACTGGCCGACGCGGTCGGGTTGGGCAGCAACCTGCTGGCGCATCACCTGAAGGTCCTGGACCAGGTCGGCGTCATCCGGCGGATCCGGTCCGAGGGTGACAGGCGGCGCAGCTACGTGCAGTTGTGCCTGGACGACGCGGTGGTGTGGGCGGCCGCCCAGGCCGGGCTCACCACCCGGGTGTCGCAGGGTGGGCCGGTGCCGCGGGTGGTGTTCGTGTGCACGGCGAACTCGGCCCGCTCGCAACTGGCGGCGGCGCGGTGGAACGCGATTAGCCCGGTCCCGGCCGCGTCGGCCGGCACCCACCCGGCCGCCCGGGTGCATCCCCGCGCGGCCGCGGCCGGGCGGCGGCATGGCCTGCGGCTGAGCCGGGTCAAACCCGTTGCCATCGAACACGTGCTACGGGACGGGGACCTGGTCGTCGCGGTCTGCGACAACGTGCACGAACAACTCGACCCGAGCCGCGACCGGTTGCACTGGTCGATCCCCGACCCGGTCCAGATCGACACCGACGAGGCCTTTGAGAGCGCGTATGCCGACATCACCCGCCGGGTGGAACGGCTGGCCGCCACCGTGACCGCACCCGCCGCAGGCGGCCGCGAACCGTCCTGACCGTGAACGCAGGAGCATGATGGATACCCGGACCGTCCGCACGCGTCCGGCCAGGCCCATGACCGGGCAATCCAGACTCCGGCCGGCATCCGACCCAGGCCTTGCGCCTGATCTGTTCCCTGCTCAGTCGGTCGAGACCGGCTTGGTGGCACGGATGATCGCCGCGTGCATGCCCCGCGCGGCCTCGTGGGTGAACGTCACCTCGGCGTCGACGAATCCGACCTCGGCCAGCCCGTCGAGGTACTCCGCGCGGGACAGGGCACCGGCGATGCACCCCACATAGGAACCGCGCTCGGCCCGGTCCGCGGCCGTGAGCCGATCCTCGGCGACCACGTCGGAGATGCCGATCCGCCCACCCGGGGTCAGCACCCGGAACATCTGCGCCAGCACCGCGGGTTTGTCCACCGACAGGTTGATCACGCAGTTGGAGATCACCACGTCCACCGCGGCATCCGGCAGCGGAATCTCCTCGATGTGTCCCTTGACGAACTCCACGTTCGCCGCGCCGGCCTTGGCCGCGTTCGCCCGGGCCAGGTCGAGCATCTCGTCGGTCATGTCCAACCCGTAGGCGAAGCCGGTGGCGCCGACCCGCTTCGCCGACAGCAGCACGTCGATCCCGCCGCCCGACCCCAGGTCGAGCACCCGCTCACCCTCCCGCAGCTCGGCCACCGCGAGGGGGTTGCCGCAGCCCAGACTGGCCAGCACTGCCTCTGCGGGCAGGTCGGAGGTCTCGCCCGGCTCATACCGGCCGGCACCGAACGGCGCGTCCGCGTCGTCCAGCACGGTCGCCCCGCACCCACCGCCGCAACAGTCCGCCGTCGCGTCCCCGGCCGCGCCGTCTCCGGTCACCGACTCGGTCACGGTCAGCGCCGCCCGCGCATACCGGTCCCGCACCTGGTCCCGCAGTCCTTCATCCACCGTCGACATCCCGTTCACCCTTCACGTCGGATCGACAATCATCGATGCGTTGATGGTGCACCACACATCGACGCCTGTCAATGCATATGGCACGATGGAGGCGTGATCGCCACCCGAACCCGTCCGGCGTTGCCGCTGACCGATCTGGCGTCCTGCTGCAGCCCGGCCACCGGGCAGGTACTGGACCAGGCGGAGGCCGAGCGCCTCGCCGGCGTGCTCAAGGCCCTGGCCGAACCCAACCGACTCCGGCTGGTGTCCCTGATCGCAGCCAACACGCCCGACGGCGCGACGTGCGTGTGCGACCTGATCGAACCCGTCGGGCTGAGTCAACCGACCGTGTCGCACCACCTGAAGGTGCTCACCGAGGCCGGCCTGCTCGAGCGCGAGCAGCGCGGCAAATGGGCCTACTACAGCCTGGTCCCGACCGCCCTTGCTGCCGTCGCCACCGCGATCACGCCAAGCCGATAGGCACGGATCGGGGTCGACCGCGCCATGGATCCAGCAGCGGTACTCGCCGGGATGCGCCGGTCGCAGGCCGACTTCCACGCACTGGTCGCCGCGGCCACCCCGGAGGACCTGCGTCGCCGGACCGACGGGACGCGGTGGACGAACCGGCAACTGATGTGGCACATGGTGTTCGGCTACCTGATCGTGCGCACCTTGCTGCCGTTGGTGCACCTGCTCGGCCGGCTCGGCTGGAGCCGCCGCTTCGCCGCCACCCTGAACGCCGGGCACCGGCCCTTCCACCTGATCAACTACGCCGGGTCCGCCGGCGGTGGGCTGCTGCTGGCACCCCGGCGCATGGCCGCGATCATGGACGCCACCGTCACCGCTCTCGACCGCCGGCTCGCCGCGGAAACCCCCGCTTCGCTCGTGCTCACCATGCACTTCCCGACCCGCTGGGACCCCTACTTCCGGGACACCATGACCGTCCTGGCCGTCTACCACTACGGCACCGAGCACTACGACCATCACCACCGCCAGCTCACGCTCGCGCAGCCACCCACCGGCGCTACATGACCGTCCGTCGACTTGCATCCGATACCTAGGTACGGGTTTACCGTCGATGGCATGACACAGATCGAGCCCACCTGGGTGCCGGACGCGTGCACCCTGCCCACCGCTGACCAGCCCCTGCGACTCGCCGAGTTCGATGCGCTGTTCGCCGCGGACGTCACCGACGTGCAACAGCCTTCGGCCGATACCGCCCTGCTGATCCTGCGACCCGATGCCCGCATCGCCGCCCGGGCGGCCGACCTGGCCGCGCGGGAGACCGCGTGCTGCTCGTTCTTCGAATTCACCCTTACCGCGACCGGTGGGCAGCTGACCATGCGGATCCGCACCCCGCCGGCCCAGCAGCGGGTCCTGGACGCCGTGGTCGAGCGGGCCCGCAGGGCGGCCGGACGGTGAGCGCGGGACTGCGGGCCGGCGAGGTCGCGGCCGCCGCCGGGGTGAACCTGCAGACGCTGCGGTACTACGAGCGGCGTGGCCTGCTCGAGGAGCCGGACCGCACCCTGGGTGGGCACCGGGTCTATCCGAGCCAGGCCGTGACGCTGCTGCGGGTCATCAAGACGGCGCAGCGGCTCGGATTCTCCCTCAACGAGATCGCCGACCTGCTGGAAACCGGCAGCCATCACCATGGCCGCCGCGACGCCGGTCTGCAAGCCAAGGCAAAGGCCAAGATCACCGAGATCGATCAGAAGATCGCGGACCTGACGGTGATCCGCGAGTCCCTGACCCAAGCTCTTGACGCCGGCTGCGATGACCTCGTCGCCTGCGCCGGCAACTCGGGCTGCCCGTTGCCCTTCATCGCGCTGGCGACCACCCACCCGCGTTCCGCTGGTGCCGGCTCCTGACGAGCGCTCCGCCGTCGGCCGACCAGCTGCGGATCCTCGCGGCCTATGATCCGCCGCTGCGCTGATCAACGCGGTGAAACCGCGCCCGGAATGCCGGTTTCGGCGCCGAGTTGGTCGGCCCGGTCCAGGCAAGCCGATCCGAGATCCGCAGCAGCAGTCGAAGAAAGCTGCCCATGTGGATCTCGGGGCGATTCGCGCGGCTGTCAGGCGTCGAGCCGCAGGTTCACCCTGATGGGACGGCCCGGGCCAAGGGCCGACACTCAGTGCGCCGGGGGTCCGTCCGCCTTCCCGGGTTCCCCCACCACTCCGGATTCCCCGGGCTCGGCCGAGGTCCCGGACTCCCCCGGCTCCCCGTGCGCAGCGGCACCGCCGGAATGGCCGGCGGACTTGCGGCCGATCGGCAGCAGGTGCAGCACAGCGACGACCACGGCGCCGACGATCAGACCCAGCACAGCCGAGAAAAACGTGTTGGTGATCCATCCGAGTGCCGGGCCCAGCCCGCCGGTGGCGTCGTGCACGGCCACCTCGAGGTGGTGCACCCACTCGTACGGCGCGTGCAGGCCGAGCTCGTCCATGCCGACCAGCAGGATGTGGCCGCCGACCCACAGCATCGCCACCACCCCGACCCACGAAAGGGTGCTCAGCACGATGGGCATCGCCCGCACCAGCCCCCGGCCGAAGGCCGCCACCGCCCGGCCCGGCCGCTGGGCTAGGGCCAGGCCTGCGTCGTCCATCTTGACGATCAGCCCGACCACCCCGTAGACCAGCGCCGTGATCAGCACGGCCACGATCGCCAGGATGATGGCCCGGTTCAGCAGACCCTCGTCGGCCACCTCGTTGAGGGCGATCACCATGATCTCGGCGGACAGGATGAAGTCGGTGCGGATCGCGGACGCGACCACCCGCTTTTCGTGCGCGACCGGGTCCGCCGCGGCCGCGCCGTCCACCTGCGCGTCCTCGGCGTGCCCGGAGAACCTCTCCCACAGCTTCTCGGCGCCCTCGTAACACAGGTAGGTCCCGCCGACCATCAGGATCGGGGTGAGCAGGAACGGCGCGAACTGACTCAGGATCAGCGCGACCGGCAGGATGATGAGCAGCTTGTTGCGCAGTGACCCCTTGGCGATGCGCCAGATGATCGACAGCTCGCGCTCGGGCTTGAGTCCCTGTACGTAGCGCGGGGTGACCGCGGCGTCGTCGACCACCACCCCGGCCGCCTTCGCACTGGCCCGGCCGGTGGCCCCGGCGATGTCGTCGAGCGACGAAGCCGTCAGCTTCACCAGCGCCGCGACGTCGTCCAGCAGCGCGAACAGTCCGCTCATGATCCCTATCCTTGCAGGCCGTCGTGGCAGCTCCGGCTCGAACCAACCGGCGCGGGGAAGATCCGGTCGCCTGGGACGACTCAAGTTTCCCCAGGCATGTGCGCCACGCCGAGCCGGCCGGCTGACCGGGCACCGGTGTGGCCGAGACGAAAAGGGCCCCGTCGCGCGAACGCGACGGGGCCCTTTCGCGAGCGACCGGGTCAGACCCGGACCGGACTCACTTGATGATCTTGGTCACCGACCCGGCACCAACGGTGCGGCCTCCCTCGCGGATGGCGAACCGCAGACCCTCCTCGATGGCGACCGGCTGGATCAGCGTGACGGTCATCTCGGTGGTGTCGCCCGGCATGACCATCTCGGTGCCCTCGGGGAGGTTCACCACACCGGTCACGTCGGTGGTCCGGAAGAAGAACTGCGGGCGGTAGTTGTTGAAGAACGGCGTGTGCCGGCCGCCCTCGTCCTTGCCCAGGATGTACACCTGCGCCTCGAACTCGGTGTGCGGGGTGATCGAACCCGGCTTGACGACGACCTGGCCGCGCTCCACCTCGTCCCGCTTGATGCCGCGCAGCAGCAGACCGGCGTTGTCGCCGGCCTGGGCGGAGTCGAGCAGCTTGCGGAACATCTCGATGCCGGTGACGGTCGTCTGGAACGACTTCGGCTTGATGCCGACGATCTCGACGGTGGCGTTGACGGCGATGGTGCCGCGATCGACCTTGCCGGTCACCACGGTGCCGCGGCCGGTGATGGTGAAGACGTCCTCGATCGGCATCAGGAACGGCTTGTCGGTGTCGCGAACCGGGTCCGGGATCGACTCGTCGACGGCGTCCATCAGTTCCTCGACGGTCTTGACCCAGGTCGGGTCACCCTCGAGTGCCTTGAGGCCGGAGGTGCGGATGACCGGGGCGTCCTCGTCGAACTCCTGGGCCGCCAGCAGCTCGCGGACCTCGAGCTCGACGAGCTCCAGGATCTCCTCGTCGTCGACCATGTCGGCCTTGTTCAGGGCGACCAGGATGTAGGGCACACCGACCTGACGGGCCAGCAGCACGTGCTCCTTGGTCTGCGGCATCGGGCCGTCGGTCGCCGCCACCACGAGGATGGCGCCGTCCATCTGGGCCGCACCGGTGATCATGTTCTTGATGTAGTCGGCGTGGCCCGGAGCGTCCACGTGCGCGTAATGCCGCTTGTCGGTCTGGTACTCGACGTGGGCGATGTTGATGGTGATGCCGCGCTGACGCTCTTCCGGAGCCTTGTCGATCTGATCGAAGGCGGA
>Ga0164241_10004810_pt1 | contig 12913 bp, 11 predicted proteins | sample OricomyardsoilBY_FD_108780 | JGI IMG/M metagenome (GOLD analysis project Ga0164241, IMG submission 108780) | Backyard soil microbial communities from Emeryville, California, USA - Original compost - Back yard soil (BY) | ecosystem: Environmental > Terrestrial > Soil > Unclassified | place: USA...
ATCGCCGCGGCGAGCACCGGCAGCGCCAGCAGCAGCAGGAACGCGGTCACCAGGATCGACCAGACGAACAGCGGCATCTTGTGCAGGGTCATGCCCGGCGCGCGCATGTTGAAGATCGTCGTGATGAAGTTGATCGCGCCAAGGATCGACGACGCGCCCGCCAGGTGGAGCGACAGAATCGTCATATCGACCGATGCTCCCGGCTCTCCATAGGTCGAGAGCGGTGCATAGAGCGTCCAGCCGGTGCCGGCGCCGCCGAAGAAGGGCGAGGCGAGCAGCAGCAGGAAGGCGGGGATCAGCAGCCAGAACGAGATGTTGTTCATCCGCGGGAAGGCCATGTCCGGGGCGCCGATCATGATCGGAACGAACCAGTTGCCGAACCCGCCGATCATCGCCGGCATGACCATGAAGAACACCATGATCAGCCCGTGCGCGGTGACCAGCACGTTCCAGAAGTGCAGCGCGGCATTGCCTTCGTGGCCCGACCAGGCTTCCAGATACTGGATGCCCGGTGTCGCCAGTTCGAGGCGCATCATGCCCGAAATCGTGCCCCCGATGATCCCCGCGGCGATCGCGAAGATCAGATAGAGCGTGCCGATATCCTTGTGGTTGGTCGACATGAACCAGCGGACGAAGAAGCCCGGCTTGTGATCATGGTCATCATGCGCGTGGTCGTGCGCGCCATGGTCGAGAGCGATATCGGTCATCTTAGTTCTTCCCCGCCGGCGCGGCCTGATTGGTGGTCGCCGGAGCGACGGTGACGTTCTCGACCGGGCCCGTGCCGTTGGCCGGAGTCGCGGTGTCGTCGGCCTTGTCGCTGCCCGGCTGGGCAGGCGGCGCGGCGCTTGGCTTGGCGGTTCCCGGCATCGTGCCGCCCTTCGCGGCGACCCACTGCGCGAACACGGCGGGGCTCACCGCCTCGACGGTGATCGGCATGAAGGCGTGCCGCGCGCCGCAAAGCTCGGAACACTGGCCGTAATAGACGCCCGGCGTATCGATCGTGAAGGTCGTCTCATTGAGGCGGCCCGGAACCGCATCGAGCTTCACCCATGCAGCGGGGAGCGCCCAGCTATGGATCACGTCGGTTGCGGTGGTGATCAGGCGGATCGGCACGCCGACCGGCAGGATGACGCGATTGTCGGTCGCCATCAGGCGGGGACCGTCGGCGTCGGTGCGGTAGCGCTCGCCAGGGGCCAGCGTCTTGTCGCCCTTTTCCTTGAGCATGTTGGCGGTGATCTCGATCCCGCCATGATCGGGATATTCGTAGCTCCAATACCACTGGTTGCCGATCGCCTTCAACGTCACCGCGCCGTCGGGCGCGGGTTTGAACTGGTTGGCGAGCAGCCGGATCGAAGGGACCGCGATCGCGATCAGGATCAGCACCGGCAGCAGCGTCCAGACGATCTCGAGCAGCGTGTTGTGCGCCGTGCGCGAGGGAACCGGGTTCGCCTTCCTGCGATAGCGCGCCATCACCCAGAGCAGCAGCACCAGCACGAACAGCGAGATGAACACGATCACCGGCATCAGCACATAATCGTGGAACTGAAGCGCCTCGCGCCCGGTGGGCGACACCTGATGCGGCAGCGTCCAGCCGCCTTGAACGGGCTGGCCGATGCCCGCGACCGGCGCGGTCTTGTGCGAGCCGTCGGCATTGAGCGTCGGATCGGCGGGCTTCGCCGCGGTGGCGGGCGCCGCTGCGGGAGCGGCCGCGTTTTCAGTCGCGGCAGCGGCGGGAGCCGTGCTGTTCGACTCGGTCGTTGCAGGCGCCTGGGCGTGGCCGGGCGTGGCGAATGCCAGTCCCGCCGCCAAGGCAATCGTGGTCAACCCAAGGATGCGCATCGTCTGTTTTTACCCTGTTCAGGAGCGCCGGAGGCAGAAATAAGCCAATGGCAGCGGCCTATACGCCGCACAACCCCGTTCTCAATAGCTTTTTGAGTTGAAGGGGCGGCGCGAGGCGCTTCCCGTTGCGGCGGAGGCACACCGAGCCTAAGTGACACGCGCCCCAACCAAACCCCGGAGCAGCTGTGAGAGACCAGGCGATTCTCGACGAATTCCGCGACGCGGGCGCGTTGCTGGAGGGGCATTTCATCCTCTCCTCGGGCCTTCGCTCGCCGGTGTTCCTGCAAAAGATGCGGATTTTCGAGGATCCGGTGCGCACCGCGCGGGTGTGCGGGGCGCTGGGCGACTTGATCCGCGAATCGTTCGGGCAAGTCGATCTGGTGGTGTCGCCGGCGATCGGCGGGATCATCCCCGGCTATGAAACCGCGCGGGCGCTCGGCTGCAAGGCGGTGTTCGTCGAGCGGGAGAACGGCGCGTTCGCGCTGCGCCGGGGGTTCGAGATTCGCCCCGGCCAGCGCATCGTCGTGGTCGAGGATCTGGTGACCACCGGGCTCTCGTCGCGTGAATGCATCGCCGCGATCCGCGAGCACCCGGGCGAAATCCTGGGCCTCGCCTGCATCGTCGACCGTTCGGGAGGCAAGGCCGATGTCGGCGTCCCGCTGATCAGCCTCGCCCAGCTCGATATCCCCGCTTACCCTGCCGACGCGCTCCCGCCCGAACTGGCGGCGATCCCCGCGATCAAGCCCGGGAGCCGGGTGGCGGCGTGAACAGATTGCGCCCCCCCGCCAGAGGGCGGCTCAGGCTAGGCCTCAACATCGATCACGTCGCGACGGTCAGGAACGCGCGGGGGAGCGGTTATCCCGATCCAGTGCGCGCGGCCTTGCTCGCGGCCGAGGCCGGGGCCGACGGCATCACCGCGCATCTGCGCGAAGACCGCCGCCACATCACCGACGACGATATCGCTCGCCTCTCCGCTGAACTGACCATTCCGCTCAACCTCGAAATGGCGGCGACCGACGAGATGCTCGCGATCGCGCTGCGTCATCGCCCCCACGCCGTTTGCATCGTCCCCGAAAAGCGCGAGGAGCGCACCACCGAGGGCGGGCTCGACGCGGCGGGCCAGCACAATCATTTGGCGCCGATGGTCGCCAAGCTGCTCGACGCGGGGTGTCGCGTGTCGCTGTTCATCGAGCCCGACGAGCGCCAGATCGACGCCGCGCTGCGCCTGCGCGCGCCGGTGGTCGAGCTCCACACCGGCCGCTATTGCGAACTCGCCGAGGATGCGCGGGCCGAAGAGCTGAAGCGCATCGCCGATTCGGCCGCGCTGGCGGTCAAGGCGGGGCTGGAGCCGCATGCCGGACACGGCCTGACCTTCGACAATGTCGTGCCCGTGGCCGCGATCCCGCAGATCGCCGAGCTCAATATCGGCCATTTCCTGATCGGCGAGGCAATCTTCGACGGGCTGCTCCCGGTCGTCCGCCACATGCGCGCGCTGATGGATGCGGCGCGGTGAGGGGATTGCTCAAATCCTCCCCTGCAAGGGGAGGTGGCGCGCGGAGCGTGACGGAGGGGTGTCCCCCTCTCGATAGCGTGACACCCCTCCACCATCGCTGCGCGATGGTCCCCCTCCCCTTGCAGGGGAGGATTGCATGATCATCGGCCTCGGCTCCGACCTTTGCAGCATCGAGCGGATCCAGAATTCGCTGGACCGTTTCGGGACTCGATTTGAAAACCGCGTCTTTACCGAAACCGAGCTAAGAAAGGCCGAGCGGCGGCCGCATACCAGGGCCGGTACGCTCGCCAAGCGGTTCGCCGCGAAGGAAGCCTTTTCGAAGGCGGTGGGAACAGGGTTCAAGGCGGGCGTGTTCATGAAGGACATTGGTGTGGTCAACGCGCCATCGGGCGCGCCGACGCTCGCGCTCACCGGAGGGGCGCGCGCCCGGCTCGATGCGATGGTTCCCGAAGGGCACATGGCGAAAATTCATCTGACGCTCACCGACGATCATCCATGGGCGATGGCGTTTGTCGTGATCGAAGCATTGCCTGAGGACGATTGATGGCGACCGACGCCGAGACACTGAACTTCGAGATCGACGAGGAGGACGATCGCCGCGGCACCGATTGGTGGGCCGAGGTGCGCGGCATCTTCTGGCTGGTCATCGCAGTGCTCGGCTTCCACAGCCTGATCGCCAAACCCTTCTATATCCCGTCCGAATCGATGCTGCCCGGCCTTCTGGTGGGCGACCGGCTGGTGGTGACCAAATATCCCTATGGCTATTCGTTCGTCACCCCGACGTTCCACTTGCTGCCCTTCATTCCCGGGCGCGTGCTGGGCAGGCTGCCCGAGCGCGGCGATGTCGTGATCGTCACGCCGCCGGGCCGCGACACCGATTACATCAAGCGCGTCATCGGCCTGCCGGGGGACCGCATCCGAGTGACTTCGGGGGTGGTCTTCATCAACGACGTCGCGGTGCCGCGCGAGCCGCTCGGCTTCCGGATGATCCCAGTCGATACCAATACCCGCTGCAAGCCCGAGGAATATCCCGGCGCGCTGGTGATCGGCGGCAACGGCAAGCCCTATTGCCGCCTGCCCATCTACCGCGAGACCTTGCCGAACGGCGCCAGCTACGACACGATCGACCTGGGCGTGGGGATGAGCACCGGCGACAATTATGCCGAGCGCCGTGTGCCCAGGGGGACGGTCTTCCTGATGGGCGACAATCGCGATCACAGCGCCGACAGCCGCTATTCGACGGCGAATGACGGGCTTGGCGGGCCGGTGCCTTGGGAAAATCTGGGCGGGCGCGCCGAATTCATCACTTTTTCGCTGGATGGCAGCGCGGGCTGGAACCCGGCGAGCTGGTTCCGCTCCTTCCGCCCCGGCCGTGCGGGCGCTTCGCTCCATCCGGAGCGCGCACCAAAGTGAGCGATGACAGCCGCGACGAGGCCGAGCGCGAAGCCGTCACGGTGGTCCATGAACCCGGCCCCAACGAGATGCGCGATCCGGTGCTGCGCGCCGAGCTGCGCAAGGCGGGCGTGTGGTTCGGCGTCGCCGCGGCGATGGCGCTGGTGGTACTGCTGGTCCAGCCGCTGCTCATCATCTTCGGCGGGCTCGTCTTCGCCTCGATGCTCGATGGCGGCGTCCGGCTGATCGGCCGAGTCGCGCCGCTGCCGCGCTGGCTGCGGCTGATGATCGTGGTCGTGCTGGTGATCGCCTTCGTCGCCGGAGTCTTCTACCTGACCGGCATCCAGATCGCCGAGCAGGTCGGCGAATTGCGCGAGCGGCTTTCGGACCAGACCAGCAAGCTCACCGGCTTCATCGCCAGCCTTGGGCTGACGCCGGGCGCATCCGATCTGTCGGGCATGGCGCAACAGGCATTGGGCTCGGTCGGGCGGCTGACCTCGGCGGTGGGTACGGTGCTCGGCGCGGTGGGCAGCCTCGTCATGGTGGTGACGATCGGCCTGTTCATCGCGATCGAACCCCGCCTCTACGAGCGCGGCCTGCAATGGATGATCCCGATGGAATCGCGCGACGAATTCGCGGTGACGCTCGCCCGCATGGCGCGGACGCTGCGCGTGCTGCTCGCCGGGCGGCTGCTGGGGATGCTGTTCGAAGGCGTGCTGACCTGGCTGCTGCTTTGGGCGGGGGGCGTGCCGATGGCGCTGCTGCTCGGGATCATCACCGGCATCCTCGCCTTCATCCCCAATATCGGCGCGTTCGTGTCGGGCGTGCTGATGATCTCGATCGGGTTCAGCGCCGGGCCGGATCAGGGTTTCTGGGCGATCGCGGTCTATTTCGGCGTGCAGACCTTCGACGGCTATGTCCTGATCCCGCTCGTGGCGAAGCGTACCGTCGATCTGCCCCCCGCGCTGACGCTCTCGGCCCAGATCCTCGCCTCGACTTTGTTCGGCGTGCTCGGCCTCGCGCTGGCGGACCCGATGGTGGCGATGATCAAGGTCGCGCTCGAACGCGAATCGGAGCGCGCGGCGAAGGCGGGGGCGGGCAAGGATCGCAAATCGCGATGGAAGAAGAAGGCCGGCGATGCTGCTCCATGATTATTTCCGCTCCTCGGCGGGCTACCGCGTCCGGATCGCGCTGAACCTCAAGGGCGTCGGCTATGAGCGGCGCGACGTGAAGCTGCTCGAGAACCAGCAGCGCAGCCCCGAGCATCTCGCGCTCAACCCGCAGGGGCTGGTGCCCGCGCTTGAGGTCGACGGGATGGTGCTGACCCAGAGCCTAGCGATCATCGACTGGTTGGATAGTGCTTATCCCGAACCGCGGCTGATCCCGGTGGAACCGCAAGCGCGCGCGGCGGCTTTGGCGCAGGCGCTGGTGGTGGGGATGGATATCCACCCGCTGAATAATTTGCGCGTGATGCGCTACCTCGCGCACGATCTTGAGGTGCCCGAACCCAGGCGCAACGACTGGACACGGCACTGGATCGCCGAGGGTTTCGCCGCGCTGGAGGCGATGGCGGGACCGGGGCCGTTCCTGGGGGGCGATGCGCCGGGCCTGGCAGACGTGTTTCTGGTGCCGCAAATGTACAATGCGCGGCGCTTCGATACGGTGCTGGAGGCTTATCCGAAGCTGGTCGCGGCGGACGCGGCGGCGACTGCGCTTCCCGCCTTCGCCGCTGCGCATCCGGATGTTTTCGGATGACTGTCCCTTTGGGGCCCTGCCTTCGCAGGGGCACGATCATTGCGCTCGCCCTGCTCCCATTCCCCGCCTTCGCCCAGCAAGCCGATGAGATCGTCGTCACCGGCCGAGGCCTCGAAGCGCCACCCGGCGAAGCCGCCTATGCCGTCACCACCATCGACCGCGACCGCCTCACCGGCACCGCTTCGGACCGCCTTGAGGATGCGCTGCGCGATGTCGCGGGGATCGCTCAGTTCCGCCGCTCGGACTCGCGCTCGGCGCATCCCACGTCACAGGGCATCACCCTGCGCGGGCTTGGTGGCAATGCTTCCAGCCGCGCGCTGCTGACGCTCGACGGCGTGCCCCAGGCCGATCCCTTCGGCGGCTGGGTCGCCTTCCCCGCCTGGCGCACCGAACGGCTGCGAAGCGTGCGCGTGGTGCGCGGCGGGGGGAGCGGCTATGCCGGGCCGGGAGCGCTCGCCGGAACGATCGAACTGACCAGCGCCACGCCGCAAGGGTATCGCGCGGTCGATCTGGGGCTGGCTTATGGCAGCGGCAATTCGGTCGACGCCTATGCCGCCGGCTCCGCGCAAATGGCGCCGGGCGGTTTCCTCTCGGCTGCCGCCAGCTATTCGCGCGGCGACGGTTTCATCCCCATCGTCGCCGAGGATCGCGGGCCGGTCGACCGCGCAGCGCCCTATGAGCAGGCGAGCGGTCAGTTGCGGGCGATCGTGCCGATCGGCAATCTCGGCCTCGTCGCCAGCGTGTCGGCATTTCGCGACCGGCGCGATCGTGGAGTCGATTTCACTGCGATCAAATCGGACGGCGTCGATGCGAGCCTGAGCCTTACCGGGACCGGGCGCTGGTCATGGTCGGCGCTCGCCTATGTCCAGACGCGGCAGTTCGCGAGCGGCTTCGCCAGTGTCAACGACACACGCAACACTGCCACGCCCACGCTCGAGCAGTACAGCGTCCCCGCCACCGGGATCGGCGGCCGCGTCGAAGTCGCCCCGCCCATCGGCGGCGGAGTCACGCTGCGCCTCGGCATGGACGCGCGCGCGGTTTCGGGGCGGACGCAGGAACTGTTCACTTACGTCGCCGGCCTGCCGACTCGGCGCCGCGAGGCGGGCGGGCGCAGCGTCACACTGGGCGGATTCGCCGATGCCAGCTTAGAATCGGGCCCGCTGACACTCAGCCTGGGCGGGCGGCTCGATCATTGGAGCATCACGGGCGGGCATTTGCTCGAGACCCCGCTCGCGGGCGGGGCCGTGCTGACCGACAGCAGCTTCCCTCGGCGTGTCGGCTGGGAAGCCACGGGGCGAATCGGCGCGGCGTACGATATCGGCCCGGTTACGCTCCGCACCGCGGGCTATCGCGGCTGGCGGCTGCCGACGCTCAACGAGCTTTACCGCCCCTTTCGCGTCGGCCCTGACGCCACCGCCGCCAATGCCGCGCTCGATCCCGAACGGCTGACCGGGGCGGACGCGGGGATCGACTTCAAGCCCGCGTTCGGCATCCGTCTCGGCGTCACGGCCTATTGGAGCCGCCTCGACGGCGCAGTCGCCAATGTCACCATCGCCAACGGCCCTGGCACTTTCCCCGGCGTCGGCTTCGTCTCGGCGGCAGGCGCGTATCGCCAGCGGCGCAACCTCGACGCGGTCGAGGCGAAGGGTGTCGAAGTCGACGCGCGTTATCAGGCCGGGGAATTCAGCCTTTCCGCTTCCTGGTCGCTCGCCGATTCGCGCGTGGCCGCATCGGGCCTCGCCGCGCCGCTCGACGGGCTTCGCCCCGCGCAGACGCCGCGCAACCAGGCATCGGTGACGCTCGGCTGGCATCGTCTCGACTGGGCCGCGTCGCTCACCGGGCGCATCAGCGATGCGCAGTTCGAGGACGACCAGAATCTCCGCCGCCTCGCGCCGGCCTTCACGGTCGACGCCGTGATCCGTGCCCCGCTGGGCCCCCATTTCAGCCTCGAAGCCCGGGGTGAAAACCTGTTCGACGCTCGTGTTGAAGCCGGGATCAGCGGCCCAGGCGTGGTCGAACGCGCCACCCCGCGCACATTATGGATTGGCCTGCGCTACGCCGCGCGGCGCTGAGCCACCAGCCGGTCGAACAAGGCGAGATAGTCCGCTACCGAATCGCCGCTGTTGCCAACCGGCGCCGGCCGCGCCGCGCCGGGGGCGAGCCAGCTGTCGAGCGCCGCCACCAGCGCAGGCCGGTCGTCCCGCGCAATCACATCGCCCTGATCCGCCCGCTCGATCAGTTCGCGCACCGATACGCTGGAATCGGTTGAAACGACCGGCGTCCCCAGCGCCAGCGCCTCGCGGATCACCCCGGGCACGCCTTCGAAATCGCTGGTCAGCGCGAGCACCGTCGCCGCCTCCACCAGCGGCAGCGGATCGGCGCTATGCCCCGGCATCGACACGCGCTCCGATACCCCCAGCCGCGCCGCTTGGGCCGTCAGCGCCTCGCGCAGCCGCCCTTCGCCCAGGATCATCAGCCGTGCCTCGCGATCGGCGATCGACGGCAGCGCGTCGATCAGCCGGTCCCAGCGCTTCTGCGGCTCGAGCCGGCCGACGCCGAGGATGAAGCGGCCCTCGGGAATCGCGACCGGAGCGCGATCGGGCATCGCCAGGGCGGGCGGATTGGCGATGACGCTGACTCGGTCCGCGCCGATCCGCATCTCGCGCAGCGCCTCTTCAGCGGTCGCCCGCGTCATCGCGACGACATGGTCGACGAACCAGGGCTGGATGCGCAGCCAGCGGCGATGACCCCATGCGACCAAGCGCGCATGATCGGGCCGCACCAGCGCGTTCGAGATCTTGGCGGCGACCGGCGGGCAATCGCGCCCCAGCCTCAGCCGGCAATATCCTGCAACACTGGTGTAATGATTTCCGGGGCAAAAAATCAGGTCCGGACGCGATTCGACGGCGATTCCGGGAACCGCACGCATAAGTGAACCGTAGTCGCTCCTGTGAAGATGCCGCACCGCCACGCCCTCGGGCAATTCAAGCGCCAGCGGCCCTTCGGTGCTGCCGATCACCAGCGTGACATCGCGCCCCGCCGACACCCATCCGCGCGCCAGCCGCAGCAGCGCACGCTCCACGCCACCGCCCTGAAGCGTCTGGGCGAAGCTCAGTATATGTTTCGCGGAAGGAATATTTTCCGGCCCGCGCACGTTGCAGTGCGGCATGACTTGCGGTTCGCCTTTCTGATGCCCAAATCGCCCCCAGAAGAAACCGCAATCTGCTGTCACCCAGCCGATTGCGGAGACCCCGTGGATATATACCCGGGGCGGATCGTTTGTTGCGTGAAAGTTTCATTTCGCATGCGGAATCTATTCAAGTGAGCGGCACAGGTCCCGAAGCCTCGCTCAAGACACCGATCACCTCGGCGCTCGCAAATGCGCCGGATTTGGCGGGGTTGGAGCCGATCCAGCGCATCAGGCGGCGCTGGCCGGTCGTGCTCGGCGCGCTGCTCAGCCTGTTGATGGTCGGTGCGCTCGGCCGCGAGTTGCTCGGCTCGGGGCTTGCCGGATTGCAGCACAAGATTCCATCAAACCCGCTTTTCTACGTCGCTTTCGCGATCTTCTATCTCGCGCCGCCGACCTTCGATTACCTGATTTTCCGGCGGCTCTGGGGCATTCCACTCGATGGAATGGTTGCACTGCACAAAAAACGGATCGCGAACGAAGTGCTCGTCGGCTATTCGGGCGAGGCCTATTTTTACGCCTGGGCGCGCCAACGGACCCAGATGGTCGCGGCCCCATTCGGCGCGGTCAAGGATGTGACGATCCAGTCGGCGATCGCGGGCAACACCTTCACGCTTCTGCTCGTCCTGCTCGTCATCCCGTTCAAGCACATGCTCCCGCCCGACATGGTCAATTGGAGCACGATCATCGGATCGGCGGCGCTGATGGTCGCGATGAGCCTGCCCTTCTGGTTGTTTTCGAAGCGCGTCTTCTCGCTCGACCGTCCGGCGTTGTGGCGCGTGTTCTTCATGCACATGGCGCGGCTCGCCGCGGTGACCGTCTCGGTCGCGCTGGCGTGGCATTTCGCGCTGCCGGCGGTGCCGATCGGCACCTGGCTGTTCCTCGCCGCGGGCCGCATGCTCGTCTCGCGCCTGCCGTTCCTGCCCAACAAGGAGCTGGTGTTCGCCTCGTTCGCGGTGCTGCTTATCGGATCCGGGCATTCGCTGAGCGACCTGATGGCGATGATCGCGGCGATGACGCTGCTGGTGCATATCGTGCTGATCGCCTGTTTCAGCATCGACGCGCTGATCCGCATGCGCACCGCGCGCCTGGCTCCGGCCGAGTGAGGCGCGGCTGATGCGCATCGTCGACGTCAACGAGAATTACTCGCCCACTGGCGGCGGCGTGCGCACTTATCTCGAGCGCAAGATGGCGATCATGGCGGACCTTGGCCATGAACTGATCGTCGTCGCGCCGGGCGACCGCACCTGGGTCGAGGAGCGGCCCGGCGGCGGCCGGATCTACTGGCTCAAATCGCCTCCGCTGATCGTCGATCGCAATTACTGGATCTTCGTCGACGAGATCGGCATCCACCGCATCCTCGACGAGCTCCAGCCCGATGTGGTCGAGAACAGCTCGCCGCATATGTCGGCCTGGTCGGTGGCGAGCTGGCGGGGCGACGCGCTCAAGGTCTTCTTCGCGCACAACGATCATATCGGCGCCTATCCGCAGCGCTGGCTCGACGGGATCGCCAGCCGTAATCAGGTCGAGCGCGCGTTCGGCTGGTACACGCGCTACATGGCGCGCTTCCTCAAGCATTATGACGCCTTCGTCACCAACGGTCCCGCGCTGGCGAAGCGCTATGCGCGGCGCGGGCTGACGGTGCATGCCGCGATGCCGCTGGGGATCGAGCGCAGCGATTTCTCGCCCGACCTGCGCGACGAGAAGCTGCGTGCGGCGCTGCTCGCCCAGTGCGGACTGCCGCCGGAAGGGCATTTGCTGCTCGGCCTTGGCCGCCATCATCCCGAGAAGCGCTGGCCGCTGGTGATCGACGCGGTCGAGGGCGCGGGGGCGGACGTGCCCGTGGGCATGATCATGATCGGCGACGGGATGCAGCGCTCCAAGCTGGAAGCGCGCATCGCCGATTCGCCGCATATCCGCATGTTCCGCCCGGTCTATGACCGCCAGCGGCTGTCGCGGATCATGGCGAGTTGCGATGCGCTGATCCATGGATCGGATAATGAGCCGTTCGGGCTGGTCGCGTCGGAAGCGGTCGCCTCGGGCCTGCCGCTGATCGTGCCCGACGATGGCGGCTGCGCCGAGATCGCCGAGCCGCCCTTCGCAGAAACCTATCGCGCGGGCGATGCCCATGCCGCCGCCGATGCGATCCGCCGCATGTTCGCGCGCGAGCCAAAGATCCTGCGCGCCGCGAGCCGCCACGCCGCGGGCAAGGTGCGCACCGATCGCGACCATGCGATCGCGCTGATGGACTATTATTCCGGCCTGCTCGCGGGCCGGTCCGGGAGCGTCGCCGCGGTCGCCTGAGCGGGATATTCGTACACGTCGAGCATCTGGTTGCCGATCGGCCATTTGCCCTTCAGCCGGTACCCGCCCGTCTTCAATCGCTCCAGCACATGCCGCCGCGCCTCCAGCCGCTCTCCGATGAATTCGGGGCGCATCACCACGATTTGCGGCCGCGTGACGAAGATCCGGTCGATCTCCGCCAGTTGGTCGACTCCCACCGCCCCGGCTTCGCGCTCGCGGGCGAGGTGGCTGGGGAAGATCCATGGCGTCGCCATGCAACGCCCGGTATAGGCATAGAGCATCGTCGTGCCCGAATAGACGTAGAGGCAGCCCGGCCCGGTGCCGATCGCGGCGGCCAGGGTTTCCAGCTGAGCGCGCGTCCCGCGAATCCAGAAATTGCTGAGCGGCACCGCCCAGGCGACGATCAGCGCCCCCGTCAGGATCGGTCCCGCCCATTTGCGCCCGCGCGAGTGGCTGCCCAGCACGCCGGCGGCGCACACGGCCGCCGGCACCATCACCGGCAGCGTATAATGGTTGAACCAGCCGCCGAAGATCACGAACGCCAGGGCCGCCGCGATCAGCCAGCCGAATATCAGGTCGCGGACCGGCTTCTGGTTGCCTTCGACTCGGACGTGGCGCGAAAAGCCGGCAAGGATCAGCAGCGGCGAAAGGATCAGCGCCGCCTTGAGGATCGCGCCGAGCATCGGCAGCCACGGCTCGCTCCGCCGCAGCATGATCGACGTGAAGTTCGCGAAGAAGAAGGCGTCGCCGTGCCCGGCCCAAGCGAAGGCCGCCCATGCCGCCCCGGTCGGCAGCAGTGCCGCCGCCACCATCACCGCGCCGTACGCCACGACCCGGACCAGCGGCGACCCCGGCCGCCACTCGCGCCACATCAGCCACAGGCCGAGGAACACGCCCTCGAACATCGCGGTATATTTGACCTG
>Ga0164241_10004811_pt1 | contig 12911 bp, 10 predicted proteins | sample OricomyardsoilBY_FD_108780 | JGI IMG/M metagenome (GOLD analysis project Ga0164241, IMG submission 108780) | Backyard soil microbial communities from Emeryville, California, USA - Original compost - Back yard soil (BY) | ecosystem: Environmental > Terrestrial > Soil > Unclassified | place: USA...
ATACATGTGATGAAGGAAAACCATAAGGGCGAAGGTAATATGGCTAATTTTTCATTGACAATTATGCTGGCGATAGCCTATGCTTCTAATCTTGGTGGCATTGCTACTATCATTGGCACACCGCCTAATGTGGCATATGTAGGTTATATTGAAAAAAAATACCAATACGGTGTTGATTTTATAAGCTGGATGTTATTGTGCATGCCTTTGTCCCTTCTTTTATTATTCAGTTTGTATTGGGTAATTGTAAAATGGTTATTCCCCAATCGTATAAAATCTGATCATGTGACAAAGCAATTGATCCGCCAGGAAATTCAGCAATTGGGGCCTTTGTCATCCGGAGAGATACGAGTTCTCATTATTTTCATCTGCACGGCTTTGTTATGGATCACCCGTCAATTAATTAATAGTGCCCAATCTTTTTTTGTGTTGGATGATACAATGATCGCGTTGATCTGCGCCGTCGCGCTTTTTATATGTCCTTCGGGAGAAAAAGATGAAGAGGCGAATGACAAAGGAAGTTTATTGGTATGGGAGGATACAACTAAAATGGCATGGGGGATACTGCTATTGTTTGGTGGTGGTATTGCACTCGCAAATGGTTTGGAAAAAGCGGGACTGATGCAGCAACTCGGACAATGGCTGGCGCAATTCTCGGGCAATGGATTATTATTAGTTATTGCCATTACAGTAGTATCCATCTTCATCAGTGAAGTGATGAGTAATGTAGCACAGGTGATTGTTTTTGCACCTGTTGTTTCATCCTTAGCAGATGCATTAGGTATGAATCCATTGCTGCTTGGAATACCGATGGCATTGGCAGCCAGTTGTGCAGGTATGTTACCGATGGGTACACCACCTAATGCGATTGTATTTGGAAGCGGCCATATTACATTCAGGCAAATGACAAAAGCAGGCTTTGTAATGAATATTGTTTCTATAATACTGATTGTATTATTTTCCTGGTTCCTGCTGCCAGTGCTTTTGCAGATAAAAAAATAGGAATAAAAAAATTAAAACTTCGGACAGTTGAGCCTCTTCATATTTGGATCTACGTATTTCTTAATGTAGATAAGCGATAACTCAATACCGCCTCTCGCATTAGAAGCTGTTTTTAGTGGAGATGTATTTACATCATAGCTGACACCAAAATGCCATTCACCAAACTCAAGCCCGACATAAGGAATCAAAGCATCCTGGAAACGGTACCATGTTCCTAAGTAAAGATTAGTAGGATTTTCTTCGTCGTTATTTACATTTAATGAATAGGCAGCGCCGAGCATAGTATTTCTTGCCTGCGCTTGCATACTATGGTTAGCAGAGATATGTATATAATTATACGTACCTACTGGAATTTTTCCACCCAATTGAAAAGTTGTACGCACACCCAGGTTATAATATCCTGTATCGCTAAACACTTCTTTGTGCCTGTTTAAATGATACATAGATACGCCGGCATAAAAATTATTATAACCATTAGTAGTACCATTATAAAACATACCGGCATTCATATCAAAGTAAGATTGGCTGGGATTAAACCCTACAAAATTTTCCTGTGAAAGGCCTGTAAAACCATTGGCTGTTAGCTGGTCACCAAATTTCAAACTACCAACATCTAATCTTTTATTGGTATAGCTTCCCTGGAAACCTGCTCCGATCTGGTGATAGCCATTTTCATCCAAAGCTTTATGATAAGCAAGTGATAAAGCCACATAATTATTTAACAATGACCCGCCACCGGCACGGTCTGTAAAACCCATAATACCTACACCAAACTGATCATAATCGGGTATTTTATTTTTCATGATGCCGAAGTCAGCAGAAACAGTGGCAGTAGTAAATGCATTATTGATTGTTGGCCATTGATTGCGGTAGTTACCTGCGATGCGGTATTCACCATCAAATTTTCCTGTTAATGCAGGGTTTAATGTAAGGGGAGAAGCGAAGAACTGTGAGAAATTAGGATCCTGCGCAAGGGCCGCACTTACCAGGCTTACACAAACAGTCAGGGTTAATACAAATTTTTTCATCTCAGCAATTAGGGTTTCAATAGCCGATAAGGTTAGTCAGAAGTTGTTCTATTAAACGTGAAAGGAGCCTTCAAATTGCTCGTACTATTAATAAAGCAACAATTACCGGATCGGTAAAATACAACAATTTTTAAATCAATGAAATAGAAGCGCGTTAAAATATAAAGAAGGTATTTTCTTTACATCTGCACTTTTACGCCAAAGGCAAGGTCGCCGGCATCTCCTAAGCCGGGTACAATATATCCTTTGGCTGTCAGCTCATCATCAATATCTCCGCACCAGATAGTGACAGAGGGTTCCTCTCTTTTCACATATTCAATGCCAACAGTGCAGGCAATGGCTGCTACGATATGAATTTCTTTTGGATGCCCTTCTTCTTTTAAAAAATGTATGGTTTTTACGAGGGAAGAACCCGTAGCCAGCATAGGGTCGCTGATAATTACTACACGGTTTTCCAGTTCGGGGCATGAGATATAATCAAGGCTGATTTCAAAACTTCCATCTTTATTATGCTTGCGGTAAGCAGAAATAAACGCATTATCAGCTTTATCAAAATAATTTAATAAACCCTGGTGCAATGGTAAACCTGCCCTGAGAATAGTAGCCAATACAGGTTGTTGCGCAATGAGTTTAGCTGTAGCCGTACCCAAAGGTGTTTCAATTTCTTTTTCTACAAAAGCCAGGCGCTTGCTTATTTCATAAGCAGCGGCTTCGCCGATACGTTCAAGGTTTCTGCGAAAGCGCATACGGTCATGCTGAATCGTTACATCCCGCAATTCACTTACCCAATTGCTGATAAGGCTATGTTGTTCGCTCAGATTGACCACCATGTTTATACATTTTTACCTGACAAATCTAAAATCCCTGCCCGACCATAACAAATATATATTTTTGATGCTGGTAGTGAATAGCTGCCATTAAATTTTTGATGAATGATATACAGGGCAATTGGTTTAATGAGTGGCAGTTCACTGGATGGTTTAGATATTGTATTTGCTGAATTTCATGAAAATGGAGGTAAATGGTCGTATACTATTGAAGAGGCTGCTTGTTATTCCTATCCGGCAGAGTGGGAGATGAAATTAAAAAACGCACATTCTCTTAGCGCTCTGGAGTACCAGCTTTTACATACAGCATACGGGCATTTTTTAGGTGAAAAAGTAAATGCATTTATCGAGCAAAAAAATCTTCATTACAAAGTAGCGCTTGTAGCATCGCATGGGCACACAGTTTTTCATATTCCTGAAAAAAAAATGACAGCACAAATTGGTGATGGTGCAGCGATTGCTGCGGTTACCCAATTACCTGTTGTATCAGATTTGCGTGCGATGGATATTGCTTTTGGTGGACAGGGCGCGCCGATTGTTCCTATCGGTGAAAAATTATTGTTTGCCGGTTATGATTATTATTTAAATATTGGCGGCATTGCTAATATTTCTGTTTGGAATAATGGCCAACTACATGCATTCGACATTTGCCCTGCTAACCGCGTATTAAATATGATCGCCAATAAAGCCGGAAAAGAATATGATGAGAATGGTACTATGGCAAGAAGCGGAATTGTGAATGAAAAATTATTACAACAATTAAATGAACTGAAATATTATAAAAAACAATATCCAAAATCACTCGCAAACGATTTCGGTACAGCTATCGTTTATCCCATAATTGAATCGTACAATCTTTCAACTTCCGATGCATTGCATACGTATTGCGCACATATAGCCCTGCAAATAAAAAATGCAATAGTAAGTACGATAAACCTCAAACCTCAAACTTCAAACCTCAAATTATTTATCACAGGTGGTGGCGCTTTCAATTCTTTTTTAATAGAAAAAATTAATAACGCCCTTCAGGAAAACAATATTGAAATTGTAATACCTGGTGAAAATATCATTCGCTATAAAGAAGCGCTCATTATGGCATTCATTGGTGTATTAAGATGGAGAGAAGAAAATAATGTTATGTCTTCTGTTACCGGTGCATCAAGAGATAGTATCGGCGGCGCCTTCTGGATGGGTAGGGAAGCGTAAGGTTAAACTTGCCTATATTTCAAATACTTAACGATTCTTGTAAGTATGCGATGCGTTTTCTATCTTTCGCAAAACAAATATGCAATTTTTATAATTGCATTAAACCTGTTCCATGAAAGCCTGCCGGCGCCACCATATATTTTCAAGCCTATTTGCAATAGTCCTGCTAATGCCTGCATGGCTATTTGCACAACTGAAAGCAGATTTTTCTTTAGATAAAACCGGAGGCTGTGCTCCACTTGTTGTTACGTTTACCAATCGTACTATCGGTGCTTCTCCAAATGCGAAATATGAATGGAGTTTTGGAAATGGAAATATTTCTGCGTTGCAAAATCCTGCAGCTAGTTTCTATGATGAGAAAACATATTCTGTAACGCTTACGGTAAAAGATGGTTCGCAGGTATCTACGCAAACGAAAACAGTAACTGTATATCCAAAGCCAGCTGCATCATTCAATTTTTCACCGGCAGTAGTTTGCATGCCAACGCCTGTATCATTTACAGCTACAGGTAATGGTTCATCCTATCAATGGGATTTTGGCGACGGTGTTACACAACTTTCTTATAATAATACAATCACACATAATTATTCATTTGAACAACTGGCTTCTGTCAGCCTTACTATAAAAAATCAATATGGTTGTACAAATACACTTACGCAGGCTGATATTATTAAAGTAAACAAGACGCTGATTGCCGGATTTTCTGCAAGCAAAACAATGGTTTGCTATGCGCCGGAAGCGATAACATTTACCAATACAAGTACGGGGCCGGGTACATTAAGTTATTTATGGGATTTTGGTGACGGAGTTACTTCAACTGCTACTACACCCACACACACGTATACACAAAAAGGAATCTATACAGTCGCGCTTACTGTTACAAGTTCAGAAGGTTGTACAAAAACAGAAACCAGGAATGCATATATCAATGTAGAAAATTTTGTAGCCGATTTTGATGTGCCCGTATTGATGTGTTCGCAGGCAAATATTATGTTGACGAATAAAAGTTTTCCTGTACCCGATCAATGTACATGGGTGATTGATGGAACAACTACATTTTATACATATGGGAATGGGGCATTAAATTATACTTTATCCGCAGGAACACATACAATACAACTGACAAGCAACTTTGGTGGTTTTTCCTGCCAGCGTACCATAACCAAACAAATAGAAGTAAAAGCATCGCCGCTAGTAAATGGATTTGTAGAAACAATAACAGGCAATTGTGGTGCACCGGTGCAGGTAAATTTTTCTGATACGACATCAAGTGCAGTAAGCTGGCAATGGAATTTTAATTATTGGCAAAACAATTATGCTATTGATGCGACAACGAAAACCCCATCGTATACCTACACATATGATAATGTATACCAGGTAAGGCTAACAGTAGCTAATGCAGATGGATGCCAGAGTTCTATCATCAAAGCGGTAGGAATCAGCCGGCCTGCTGTTGGTATTTTTCTTCAATCAGGTAGCAGGGTTGAGGCCTGCGGCAGTAATACAGTTGGATTTGAAACCCGCACTACAGATCCTATTGTAGATTATAAATGGAGTTTTGGTGATGGGGGCCTATCTACCGATCCGGCACCTGTTCATACTTTTTCTAAACCCGGTTATTATACTGTCACACTGGTATATAAGACAGCCGCAGGTTGTATTGGCACTGTATCATTTAGTGATATCATTGTTCGCGAGAAGCCTGTCGCTAACTTTTCAGTGCAGCCCGAAGTGTGTGGTAATACACCTATAAGTTTTATCAATCTTACAAAGGGATACAGTACCGGTTTTGTCTGGAACTATGGAGATGGTACAGGTGATATATGGGGGAGCAATATTAATTATCAATATCAAACTGCAGGTACATTTAATGTACGTTTGATTGCTTTCAATGGCATGTGTAATGATACCATTACAAAAACAAATATTATTAAAGTATCACCACCATTTGCTAAGATAGCCGCCAGTATAAATACCTGTGATGGAACAAGAGGGCTTGTTACGTTTACCGATGGTTCGCGTGAGGCAGAAAGATGGCAATGGGATTTTGGGGATGGCACAGGCGCATCTTATACCACAGCACAACTGCAATACCCTCATGTATATACCAAGACAGGTTCATATAAAGTAGTGCTAAGTGTGTACAATGGCAATTGTGTAGTGAAGGATTCCACAACTGTATATGTTTTATTAAAACAATCACCTGTACTTACTATCGATAAGCCTTCAGCTTGTATAACTACACAAGTGCCGTTTCATATTCGTGGGTTGGAAACGAATCCCGCGCCTTATAACTATTACAACGCTTATGATTATGTAAAGTTTGAGTATAGTGATGGGGCAACTTTTAACGGGCTCTTTTATAATTACACTTACTGGAATGTAAATGCAGATGGAAACCTTTCATCACTCGAAGTAAAAGATGATAAGCTAAGGGTAATAACCAGGTCTTATATGTTTGGTTGTGCAGATACTTCTAATTATGTACCCGTTTCATTCCGCGGTGTTGTCGCAGATTTTGAAATACAGAATAATGATGTCTGTTATCAAACGCCAATATCTTTTAAAGATCTTTCACAACCGTCAGCTAGTTATCCCATTACATCATGGCAATGGAATTTTGGCGATGGCCAAAGCCAGACATCTAGTACAGGAGGTACAGTACAACATACTTATGCAAACCCCGGCTATTATTATGCAAGCTTGACTATTACAGATGCGGGAGGATGTACCACTAATACTTCTTATTCTAAAATAGTATACGTCAGCGGGCCGAAAGCTGCTTTCTCATCGTCTTCCGGTAATTCGGTACAGCTAAATACGACGGTAACATTTTATAATAATACCAATAGTTACAATAGCCCATATACAACCTGGGAATGGAATTTAGGCAATGGTATTACTTCTACAGCTTATTCACCCACCTATACATACACTGTTCCGGGTGATTATGAAGTAACACTGGTAGCGACTAACACGGTTACAGGATGCAAGTCTACCTTTAAACAAACAATAACAGTAAAAGATTTTAATACTGGTTTTGTAAAAGCAAGTTCTTTCATTGGTAATTATAATAATTGCCCACCTGTACTCGTCCGGTTTACGAATACATCAGCTAATTACACGCGACTTGTCTGGGATTTTGGTGATGGTACAATTCTGGAAAATCAATATGCTCCTACGCATGTATATAATAAGACAGGAAAATATTTTGTGACATTACAGGTGTATGGGTATAATGGATTGTCAGGAACTTTTAAAGATTCTGTAATTGTCGGGCAGCCTTCTGCTACCATAGCAGCTGATGATATAACAGGATGTATCGGCCATAATGTTTTGCTGAATGCGCCGATGCACAATGCTGTGTCTTCTTATACATGGGATTTTGGAAATGGGTATTTGGTAAATAGTACAGACAGCTTTGCAACAAGTAAATATCCTGAGGCCGGATCGTATGGCGCTTCATTGATTATTAAAGATCAGGATGGATGCCAGCAATCTATACCGCTTGCTGATAAAATAGTGATCAGCCCTGATCCTGTTGCTTCTATTCAGGCTTCTGCAATAAATACCTGTAAAAATCAGGCTGTGCAGTTGCAGGCTTCCGGTGGGGTGCAATATACATGGGCCGCTACACCAGGTCTTTCTAATTACAATATTGCTTCACCGACAGCGCTTCCATCTGCTACAACAAGGTTTGGAGTAAAAGTTACAGACGCAAATGGTTGTACAGATACTACAAGCATAGCGGTTATTGTTCCTGAGCCTATTCATTTAACAGCAAAAAAAGAATATGATATCTGTAAAGGCGCAACTGTTCAGATGAATGCAACGGGCGCTGCTGCGTACCGATGGATAGGTTATACATCCGGATTAAATAATATTTCTATTCCGAATCCTGTTGCTTCTCCCAACAATAATACTTCTTATACTCTTGTAGGGTATGATGTATATAATTGTTATACTGATACAGCGAATATTGTTGTGAATGTGCGCCCTTTACCTGTAGTAAACGCCGGCCCGGACAGAGAAGTTAGTATGGGTTCTGAAAACACACTCTCATTAACGACCAGCAATGATGTAGTGAAATGGCAATGGACACCCTCTTCTTTTTTAAGTTGTACAAATTGCGCGGCGCCAATAAGTAAACCATATGGTACCACTACATATGTTGTAACTGTATTTAACCAATATAATTGTGAAGCAAAAGATACGGTGGTGATAAAAGCATTTTGTAAAGATGCAGGTGTATATATACCTGATGCATTCACACCCAATAATGATGGTAAGAATGACCTGTTTGCAGTAACAGGCACAGGTATTGGTAAAGTGAAATCATTTGTTATCTACAACCGCTGGGGCGAAACAATCTTCCAGAAAAAGAATTTCTTTATCGGGGATATTAGTGCGGCATGGAATGGAAAATATAAAGGTATCGAAGCTCCCAGCGGCGCTTATGTTTACTTTGCTGAATTGGAATGCGAAGCCGGCCAGGTTATTCAACGAAAAGGAACAGTGACGTTGATACGCTAATTTATAATCCCAATACCAGTTTTAATTTTCCATACCCACTTCTGCTTACCGGTACTTTCACGCCTGTACGTAATATGGCAACATGGTTATCTTTTTCATAGGGGTCAATGCGGGTGATCTGGTGAATGTTGATGATATAAGAACGGTGTGAACGGACGAATTGTAATTTATCCAGTGCTTCTTCAAAATGTGCCATCGTTTTATTTTTTAAAAAATAACCTTCGGCCGTATGAATTTTTACATAGTCATCTGCTGCTTCGAGATAAAAGATATCATGCACCGGGATGATTTTAATTTTACTGCCATTCTTCACTACTATCCGCTGGCTTTGAGAAGGAGACAGCGAAGCTGTTTCAAGTAAGTCTTCTGTTTTTGATGGTGTAGCTGCTTCCCTTTTTTCTTCCCATTTCGCAATGGCTTTATTGAAACGTAACTGGTCGAATGGTTTTAATAAATAATCAATCGCATGGGCTTCAAACGCTTTTATCGCATATTCATCAAACGCTGTAGTAAATATTACTGCCGGTGGTTGCTCAATTAATTCCAGCATTTCAAAGCCATTGATTTTCGGCATTTGAATATCCAGGAAAATAAGGTCTGGCTGATGCTGCTGAATTGCTTTTACGCCTTCAAATCCATCATTGCATTCCGCAGCCAGTTCCAGTTGTGGATGTTTTTGTAAATATTCTTTTACAATACTTCTTGCCAAAGGCTCATCATCAATAATAATTACTTTACTCATGGGTATATGGTATTCTGAAAACTACAATAAATTCACCAGATGTTTTTTGTATTTCAATCAGGTCGTTTCTTCCGAATAAAAGATATAATCTTCTTTGTACAGACTTTAATCCGAATCCCATTCCGGGGGGCATTTGCATATCCGGATCAAAAGGATTGATGATTGTTACGGCAAGATGTTCTTTCTCTATTACTGCTTTCATTTGTATCAGTACTTCTCCTCTTGTACCATACAATCCGAATTTGATTGCGTTTTCCATTAAAGGTTGCGCCAGCAAAGCAGGCAATCTCCAGTTCAATGTTTCTTCTGCTATGTTCAATTCAGTTGTAAGCCTGTATCCAAATCTTACTTTTTCTATTTCAAGGTATAGCTTGAGATAATCTATTTCTTCCTGGAAACTTATAAATTGATTTTCTTCTTTACGGATAGTGCCCCTTAAAAAATCCGATAATTGCTGAACCATTTTTCTTGCTTCATCGGGACGCAAAGCTATCAACGCATTGATAGAATTCAAACTATTGAATAAAAAGTGTGGCTGCAGTTGTTGTCTTATTTTAAATAGTTCTGCTTCCTTATTCAGCCTTTCCATTTCCGCTTCTCGTTTTTCTGTTCTTTGTTGCTCCTGGAAAGTGTACCATATTATAGCAATAGCAGTTGTAATGCCTACAATAAGAAATGCAATGCTGAAGCGGATAACAACAGAATGCAATAGCAGCCGTTCGTATCCTTCATATTGATCTAATGTTATGCTTAGTAACCATCTTGAAATAAGCAACCATATAACAGTTAATACCAGGCACATGATGATAATATTCATGAACTGGTCTTTCTTCGGTACATAATACCGGATGGTATTAATAACCAAAAGGCAAATGCCTAATAGAAGAATATTGCTGATGATACTATCAGTAAGTGCAGCACGAAAAGGCAGGTCGTATGTATAAAGCAAAGCAGCATGGTCTGCCATCAAAGCGATCCATGCAATAATGAAGATGATAAGAAAACGACGTACTGAAAAAGGCGATGCCGGCATTGTTTAAGCCAGGTTTAATAGTTGCGATACTGATGTTTGCTGCAAGCTTTCTGCTTTTTGATTAACCGTGTACACATAGCTTTCTGCATTTTCTTTTTCCTCTATCCGCGAATATAATTCTGCCCCGTCTCTTAACTCACTTAGTACATACAGCTCGCTGATATTGATGAACTGCCATTGTACCCGCTGTTCTTTCCGGTTGTAAAATTCATCTTCTTCTTTTTTTCCTAGCTCTTTTGCTTTTATAAAAGCTTCATCGAGTGAAGAGGCGAGTAATAAACGCAATTGTTCATCAAACTGAGCACTATGATTGCCATCTCCACAAACAATGCGAAATACAAGTTTTGTAAGATACCAGTTCATATAAGATAGGTAATGGTTATAGTTGTTGGTTAATAGCGAATAGTTTAATAGCTTTTTATTTCTATGCCGCCAAATATCACTGTGCCTTTCAGCAGCAATGTCTTTCCACTGCTATTCGTAAGCATAGCCACTTTTCTCTTATCATCAATGCCGCCGAAAATGGTAGTAACTGTCGATTTTAGTTCCCAATGTGAAGGGATTAGAAGCGTAGCGCCACCAAAGATAGCAGTGACTTCAAACACCGCTGTATCATTAAAATCTGCTTGCGTTAAATCTATTTCCGCCCCACCAAATACAGTTGCTATATCGCCTCCGCGGAAATTTTTTGATAAGATTACTTTTTTAGTGCCGCCAAAAATGCAGGTGGTATTTATAAAATCACTTTCGCTATAACTTTCCTCCGACTCAAGCGCTATAGTTTCTGGTTGAGCCCCAGCATTTTTTTTTTGCCAACCCTGACGGTATGGCCTGCGCGATGAACGGAATATGAAGAATATACCCAACACTACCAATACAAGCGGCCAGATATGTTTATGCAATTGCCCATTGAGGAAATAATCATTTACTAAAAAAGCGCCACCGATTAATACAGGTATAAACCAACCACCTTCGGAAAAGCCTTTGCGCATACCGATAAAAAGACCGATGCCGATCAATAGCATTTGCCAGCTGAATAACCAACCGGGTACTGGTACACCAAAACTTTTTATAAGAGCTAATCCGCCTATAATTAATAAAAGCACGCCTGTCCATATATGGCCATTACCATGATTACGCTGCATACGTTCTTCCCATCTTGCCCTTCTTTCTTCAAAGCGGCTATTGAAATCGTTCATGATTGATAATTTTATGTAAAACTAACCGCCCGGCCTTCATCAGGCAATAGGGGATGGGCGATAGCGCCACAAAAGTCGGTAAATGACAGGAATCGGGGGGTGAATAACCTTACTCCTTTACATTACGATAAAGAAGAAGCCCAGTTCAGGTGATAGTTCTCATCATCGCCTGATTTTATACAGGTAAATATAAAGCTGGTAACGAATGGAATATTGAGATGGTCATCCGAACCTTCAACAGAAATTGTCCCGCTTACATAAGCTTCGGTAGTAGATGTTTCATCTGCTAAATAGTCTTCGGGAACTTGTTCTTTTCCATACCCGATATCCATACGGCGGGCGGCAAGCTTTTCAATTAATGATTGCAAGAGGTAAGGCTCATCAAATTGTGTGTGTATATGTAGAACATGGTCCATACGCCTGTGTTTGCATATTCGACTCAATAACAAGGAACAGGTGTAATGGTTTAATGTGAAAGTTTTCTAAAAGAAAGAAATATTCTTTCAGGACAAAGACGCGCTGGCAGCTACTTTATAAGGGCTGTTTTTATCACGGATACAGGATACAAAAAAACGGGACTTAACCGGAATTATAATTTTATCAATTACTGTTGAGAAATCGGGATGTAACATAATTTCAATGGCCCCTAAAACAGGTGTTTCTGCTGCGCAAAATTCTATCTGTCTGTAACCATCGCTAAAATTGCCCAGCCCTTCAATTTTTGTTCTTCCTAATGAGGACGGCGGCAAGTTATTTTGGAGATAACGCTCAACGATCTGCTCATGAAACCTTGCTTTGCTTTTTACACTATTGATGAGTTTTGTGCCTTTCATTTTGTACGCTTTATATAAGTCTTATGATTGCTGATATAATGCCAAGTAAATGCCAGTTTTTTTATAGCTTGTAAATCCAGGGTTAATGGGTATAAAAATTCCCATTTAACCGGAACAGCGATACAGCTATTCCCACATCACTATCAGAAGTACTAACGTTATTTTCGGAAATTTAGTTTCCCCGGCTTTCTCATTTTGATAGCAAAAAAAAGAGCCCCATTTTAGGGGCTCCGAAACAGTTTCTTAGTGAAGTGGGAATTTATTGCTTATGGCTTCGCAAATTGTAACGCAATTCCTGCATAGTAATTTCTTCCTGGCGCTGCATTGTAAAAGCGGTTGCCGGCTGCGTTAATATCATTACCGAGGCTATAGGTAACATCAAAAAGATTATCAACGCCGGTAAAAATATTTAATCCCCATTTCTGATGAATTCTTGCTTTCCAGCCTAATCTCCCGCCCAGTAAATTATAAGAATTTGCATAAGCCGTATTCGCATCATTCAATGCA
>Ga0164241_10004812_pt1 | contig 12907 bp, 16 predicted proteins | sample OricomyardsoilBY_FD_108780 | JGI IMG/M metagenome (GOLD analysis project Ga0164241, IMG submission 108780) | Backyard soil microbial communities from Emeryville, California, USA - Original compost - Back yard soil (BY) | ecosystem: Environmental > Terrestrial > Soil > Unclassified | place: USA...
TAATTGCAACAACCGGCACCGCTGCATCTGGTAGCCGCATGCCGCTTGTTTATGGTGATTTGGTAGCATTGAAAGGAAAATTAGATGCTGCCGGTGTGGATGCGGAAGGGCGCAGGCTTGTATTATGCAACGATCATTGGAATGACCTGCTTTTAGACCGCGCAAACTTCGGTAATCAGTTGATTGATTATAACGCAGGCAAACCCGCGCCAATGGTTGCAGGCTTTAAATTATACCAGTATATTAATAACCCATTATATACAACAGGCGGCGCTAAGAAAGCGTTTGGTGCATCTGCTTCCGCTGGCGAATACCAGGCATCCGTTTGTTTTCATGAAAATAACGTTGCTAAGAAAACTGGTAATACAAAGCAGTATTTTAAACCGTCTTCTTTAGACCCCGATAATCAAACCAACAGATTAAACTACAGGCATTACTACATGGTTCTGCCTTTCCAAAATAAAGCAATCGGCGCTATTCAGTCGAAGAATGCGGCATAAGATCATGCTGGTGCGTTTTGTTTGATGGCCCGGAGGCTGCAAAAAACAGCCTCCTTTTTTAAATCAATTTAAAATCATTTTAAACATGGATTCAGTTAAAGAATATTTCAAAGATTATCCAGCAAAGGATAAGTGTTTTGAAACAAGCGATGGCCTTTTATTTCACGAGAAAGGCGATGCAAATTATCATGCCAATTCTTTAAAAGATAAGGAAGTAAAAACACACAATGCGACTAAGTATGCATTGCCTGCTGAGGATGAGCAAGCAAAAGCGGAATCAGATGCAAAAAAGGCTGAGGCCGCTGCAAAGAAAGCTGCTGATGCTGCCGCAAAAAAAGCGGAAGCGGATGCAAAGAAAACTGCTGATGCTGCTGCAAAAAAGGCTGCTGGCAAATAATCATCTTATAACTCATAACTCATACAATTATAATGTTACCTCGCGTAAAAATATATTTTGAAAACGGGAACTTAAACCTTGTTACGCCTTCGGATGATTGTGCATTCGGAATTGTAGCAACTGGCGTAACAGTTTCAACAACATTTGTGTTGGCAACCCCCTATAAGGTTAGCAGCATGGATGATGTTAAAGCATTAGGTATAACCAATGGGAACAACCCGCTTTTTTATAAAATATTAAGCGATTTCTATAGCGATTCCGGTGCTGGCACTCCTGTTTACATAATGGGTGAACCCGACACGATGAAGCTTAGTGATATGGTTGATATTGCTAACGCATCCGGTGCTAAAAAGCTCGTTGATTTCTTTAATGGCAAATTGCGCGGCGTGTTCATAAGCCGTAAACCTGCTGTTGGTTACACTCCTACAATTACAAACGGGCTGGATGCAGATGTTGCTTTAGCTCGTACTAAAGCGCAGGCATTTGCCGAATACTATACAGATAGTAAATATGCGCCTTTGTTTGTTGCAATTGAAGGGTATGCTTATAGTGGAACTGCCATTGATCTTAAAGACCTGACAACAGAAACTTATAACCGCGTATCTGTGTTAATCGGCGATACAGTTACAGGCAGTGCCAACGCAGCTATTGGCGTTCTTGCTGGTCGCCTGGCAATAAGCCCGGTGCAAAGAAATATTGGCCGGGTTAAAGATGGCCCGTTAGCACCATTGGCAACCTTTATCGGTTCAACTCCTACGGAGCTTGCCGACATAAGCACAATACATGATAAGGGTTATATAACCTTTAGAACGTTTGTAAGCCAAAGCGGGTATTACTTCAACGATGATCCCACCGCAACAGCCGCCACAGATGACTATTCTCATATAACAGCCCGGCGCACAATTGACAAGGCTTATCGCATTGGCTATACAACATTATTGCAATGGCTTTTAGATGAAGTGCAGATAAATGAAGATGGCACTTTGCCCGCAACTGTTGTAAAAGCATGGCAACAGCAGGTTGAAAATGATATAGCTGCACAAATGACCGCAAAAGGTGAATTAAGCGGTGACGTAACCAAAGGAGATAGAGGGGTGCAATGTTATATTGATGCAAGCCAAAACCTTGTCTCAGGTTCTCTTTTAAAAGTTCGCATTCGTGTAAGGCCGTTTGGTTATCCACGCTATATAGATGTGTATTTAGGCTTTACGGTTATTGGAGCATAAACAATTATTCAAATTAAAATTTTTCAACAATGGCTTTTGATAGCAGAGAATATGAATGGTCGGATATAACGCTTGTATTAGGCGGCAGGGATATTACCGGCATTCGCGGCATTAAACATTCTGAAAAGTTGGAAGGTGAGGCTTTATACGCTAAAGGCAAAAAACCGCACAGCATACAAACAGGAAACTTTTCTTATGAAGGTTCTTTTATCATCCTGCAAAGTGAATACGAGGCGCTTGTTATAGCTGGTAAAGGCAGTGCTTTAAATCTGCGTGGTTTATCTGCTGCAATTGGTTACGGCAATCCGTTGAATGGTGACGCTATGATGCATAAAGCCATTGTAGGAATTCAATTGACAGAGGCCGCAAATGATTGGAAACAGGGTGACAAATTTATGGAAGTTGAATTGCCTTTTTTAGCAACCGACATTATCAACAACGTACAATAATTATTCATCAATAAACAAAACAATTATGGCTAACGAAAAAATAGCAGCAGCAGATGTTACACCGGAAATTATTGCAAAATGGAAACAGCAATACGGCAGCGTTGCAAAGCTTACTATCAAAGAAAAGGATAGTGTAAAAACAGCATTTGTGCGCAAGCCAACAAACAAAGAAATTGATTTTGCCAGTGCCAATTTAACCCGCGGCGCTCTTGCTCAATACGGCATTACATTATTTAACACTTGCCACATAGCAGGTGACGCGCCGGAAACAGAGGACGGACTTCGCACTGTAGGTCAATACATGAGCGAAATGATTGAAACTGTGGAAGTGGAGTTGGAAAAGCTATAGCGGATGCCGATTATGGCATTCGTTTCCCGAACGAGAAAACGCAGCAAACAACCGGGAAAAGAATTGATTACGCCGAATGGTGTACGGCACATAAAAAACGGATTGATGAGAGGCGTAAAATGTTTTCATTAATCCGTTACTTTTTTGATAAAGAGCCTTATGATCTACCAATTGAAGAAATAGCCATGCTGTGGGTTGACCTGGCATGGATACGCAAAACACAAGACGAAGCGAACAAAAAGAAATGAGTAATTACCTGCAATATGTTTTAAGCCTCAAAGATCAGATGAGCGCACCGCTTAAAAATATTGGTGTTAGCTCTGAGGCGGCTCTTGACAAGTTTGCACACCTTGAAAAACAAAGCAAGGAAGTAAGTGCGGCAATGAAAAGTTTTGGCGGCTCAATTGGTTCTTTGAAAATGAAGCTTGATTTATTGAGACAGGAAAAGGAATGGATTCCGGCAAGCAATCTTAAGGCCATTAAAAACTATACATCTGAAATTCAAAAGCTGGAAAGGGAAATTGATAAGCTTGATGGTAAAAAAAATAAAATGGGTTCAGGCGGCGGCAGCATGCTTGGTTCTATTGTTGGCGGCAATCTTATATCCGGTTTAATTAGCAAAGGCGCAGGCGCTTTAATTGGCGGCGTTGGCACGTCAATCTCTTCGGGCATGGATGCTGCAAAAAATAAAGCATCCTTTGAAACATTAAGCGGCAAAGATGCAGGCGGCAAACTGTTTGGCGATGTTCAAAAGTTTGCACAGCAAAGCATATTTGGCAATGAGCTTTTTGACAATGCTAAAATGATGCGCTCTTTCGGCATTGAAACAGAAAAGATAATGCCGAACCTTAAAATGCTTGGTGATATAAGCATGGGCGATAAAGAGAAGTTGCAAAGCCTTACGCTTGCATTTAGTCAGGTAAGCAGCGCCGGTAAATTGCAAGGACAGGATTTATTACAAATGATAAATGCCGGGTTCAATCCGCTTAACGAAATTTCTAAAAAAACTGGTAAGAGCTATGCTGATTTAAGAAAGCAAATGGAAGATGGCGGCATCAGTTTTAAAATGGTTGAAGCAGCCTTTAAAAGCGCTACAGGTGAGGGCGGCATGTTCTTTAACATGACGCAAAAAATTGCAGAAACTCCCTTTGGTAAATGGGAGGCGTTTAAAGGACAGTTGCAAGGTATTGCAATGCAATTCGGAACGGCTTTGCTACCATTGGCAAGCAGTGTTATTGATATTTTTTCAAAGCTTGCTGATAACATTACTCCACTGTTAGGAGTTATACAGCCTTTACTTGATGCACTTGGAAATTTACCGTTAGAAAGTTTCATAAACGGTATAATGGGTTTGGTAGCGCCAATACTTGCTTATGCCATCCCGGCCTTTCAAACTATAATAAATTCTGTTGGTGAAATATGGAATGCATTAGCACCAACATTTGAAGCATTACAGCCAATAATCGCAATAGTAGCGGAGTTGTTTTTTAGCGTAGCTACGCAGGTTGCAAAACTCGCTACTACTATAATAAAAATACTTGCACCAATTCTAACCTATGTAGCAACTATTTTAAAAGGGCCGTTATGGGTAGCCATGAAAGTTATTGAAGCGTTGTTTGATGCTTTGTTTTGGGCGGTTGATAAAATACTATGGCCGTTTAAAAAATTAGGAGAAATGTTCGGCTGGTTAAGTGATAAAATAAATGAATTATTTGGGAGCAGTCAGGTAAATGATCTTTCTAAAAATGCAGAGAAGGCAGGAACCGCAGCAGCGAACAGTTTTAACGCAGGCTTAAGCAATATTTACGGTGGATTACCAGGTGCAAAAACTTTATCCCCACTTGGATTAGGGGCCGGAATAGCGCCTGCGAAAATACCCGGCAATACAATAGACACAAAATTCCCTACAGGAACGCCCACGGCAGGTAAAGGCGGTAAAAGCAAAAGTGAATCCGTTGCTACAGGCGGCACTAAAAACACAACTATTCATATAAGCATAGGAAAGCAAATTGAAAGCCTTACAGTAATGGCAAATAACATTCAGGAAGGCGCAAGCAAGATAAGAGATATTGTTTTGGATGAAATGACAAGAGCAATTGCAATGAGCCAGGCAGTGGCAGAATAAATATGACAAACGAATTTTTTATATCAAAGTTAGTATGGCCGCATGTATTGCCGCCGTTGCCGCCGTTCCCGGAAAGCAATACGCCATCCATTAAGCAGGCAGGGCAAATTAATGGCAACGTGGTTGAAGCTGCTGCGGGCGATAAAATTGAACAAACAATATTCGGCACGCCGCAGGTAATGCCTTTAAAAATGAAACTAAAAACCGAAAGCGATTATTGGTTATTGCCTGTTGAACCCATGATAAGCATTGACGGTAAAAACATTTTGATAAAAAGAAATGTTGCAAAGCGTAAAAAAGGGTATGGGAGCATAAAAGAATATTGGACGCAAGATGATTGGACTATTAATGTGCAAGGCTTATTAACTAACCCCGGCTCTGAGGATTTTCCCGCTAATGCCCAAAAGCAGCTTATAAAGTATTTAACAGCACAAGAACCGCTCGATGTGCTTTGCCCGGGATTTGAAAGATTGAGTATTTCAAAAATTGTGATTGAAAGTTATAGCCTCCCTTTTACGAAAGGGCCAGAAAATCAGAATTACTCATTTGTGGCTTATAGTGATAACGAATGGAGCTTACTACTTAAAAGAAAAGTTACGGTAAATGCACTTTAGAATTAATTGGTATATAAGTATTGGTTCATATTCATTAGCGATACTGGATAGTGTAGAGATACATAAAAGTGTTGATCTGTTAGCTGATACCTGCACAATAAAAATACCTGCCACTGCTTATAACAAGCCGTTGCCTCAAAATTCATCCAATGAGCTTGGCGATAATATAAGCGGAAAGATTAAACGGGGTGACTTAGTAAAGGTTTTTTTGGCTTACAACCTTCCTAACGATGATTGGAGTAAAGTTAAACCTGAGTTTGAAGGCTATCTATTAAACATAAATACAGATGATGGCAGCATCATTTTGAATTGTGAGGATGATTTGTTTTTAATGCGCGTTGCTGTAAAAGATAAGCAGTTTAAAAGCACTTCAATAAAAGAGATAGCTCAATACCTCATTAGTGAAACAAAATGCGGTCTTAAGCTCAATTGCTCTTTGAATATACTGTATGACAAGTTTGTGATAAGCAAGGCAACCGCATACGATGTGCTTAAAAAATTGCAGGAAGAAACAAAGGGTAATATCTACATCAAAAAAAATACTGATGGAACAGGTGTTTTAAATATTCATCCTCCTTATACAGAAAAACACGGCTATGTTGATTATAGTTTTCAGGAAAACATAGAAAAAAGCGACCTGAAATATAAAAATGCAAGTGATAAAAAACTTTTGATTGAAGTTGAAAACACTGGCAAGGATGGTAAAAAAGTGGTTGTTACAAGCGGCACAACAGGCGGCGATAAAGTAACAATTACGGGTTACGGGTTGAGCAAATCAAGCATGCAAATACTTGCAGATGCGGAATACAGGCGCAGGCAATATGATGGCTTTGAAGGCAGCATTACAACATGGTTAATTCCTTACTGTGAACCTGGTTACACCTGCACTCTTACTGATGAAGATTATCAATATAAAAACGGCAGTTATTACACGCCATCTGTTACAACATCGTTAGACGGCAGTGGCGGCGGTGTTCGTAAAATTCAAATGGGCATTAAAGTAGGCAGCAATGGATAAATATAAAAAGCTTGGTGTTTTATTAAACGGGTTGGTTGCTGATGGAAAGATGATTCCATTGTTTAATGCAGAGGTTAAAAGCATACAGGGAGAAAGCTGCACGATTGATTTAAACGGGCTGGAATTAGACGAAGTGCGATTGAAGGCAACTATAAACGGCAAGGCAAATAAAGTGATCGTAACGCCTGCTGTTGGCAGTATGGTTTTGGTTGGTTCTTTAACAGGTGATTTGAAAGATTTAGCGGTGCTGAATGTGGATGAAATTGAAAAACTGGAATATGTGCAGAATGGGTTAAACATAATCATTGACAGCAGTGACGGTAAAGTGAAGATTGAGAACGCTAACACAAGCGCTTATAACTTATTTCAGCAGTTGACAGACTTGCTAAAACAGTTTAAAGTTTATACACCATCCGGCCCCAGCGGAACCGCTTTACCGGATGTTGTGATTTTGATAAATCAGTTTGAAACAGACTTTAAAACAATATTAAAATAATGCCTTTAGATACAGCCGCATTGAAAACAGGAATAAAGCAGTTGCATGATGATATGATTACGCGTGATGTTGACAGCAACGATGAATACGCGCAAAGATTAAGCGATTTAATTGAGGCATTTGTAAAAAGTGGTGACGGGCATTATCAAACAGGTTCATTACAGCAAAGCGGCACTACAGGAATAATAGCAGTATTACCAACGGTAGTTAAAATACAATAATGAGAGGCACAGGCATTCAGTTAGATGGTACTTACAGCGTGGTTATAAATCCGGTAAGAGACAGCACCGGCAAGATAGTGCAGGGCATGACAGTCGGTAGCACCATACAACAAAACACGGCTCTTATACTGATTTGCAGAAAGGGAGAATTTAAAGAATCTCCCGCGTTGGGTGTAGGTATTGAAGATATTTTATTAGATGATGATTATTTGGAATGGCGCAGGCGTATAAGGATGAATTTAGAAATGGATGAGCAAATAGTTAACGAAATAAAGTTTAACAGCACAGATAATTTATTCATTGATGCAAACTATAACAGTACGAGGTAGGCAATGTTTTTTAGACCTGGCAATGCAGTATGCAGGCAGCGCGGATGAGGCTTTAAGTATTGCTGTATCAAATGGAATGGGATTGACAGATTTGTTAACCGCAGGGCTTCAATTACCAAAGCCAAATATTATTTACACTGATGTAGTTGAATTATACAGAACAGAAAAGGCAATCCCGGCAAGCATACTATCAGAGGGAACAAACGAAGGCATAGGATTTTGGTATTTAGGAAATGATTTTATAGTACAATAATGGCAAAAACAATAGCAGAAATAAAGAAGAGTATAACAGATGTTTTCATCCAAAATGATGCAGTTAAAACATTGTACGTTTTAGATGATGGAAAAACATTTGAAGATCAATTCAGCGTTACAAGCGTTGAAAGCATCATCTTTTATGCTGTTGCTTTCGGCATGTTCATCCTTTATTCTTTCGTTGATTTATTCAAGATTGAAACTGATGATAAGATTAAGAATTACACACACCCTACACTTGAATTTTACGCACAAAAAATAAAAACCTTTCAATATGGCCGCAGCCTTGTAGCTGGTAAAGATTACTATGATAATACCGGCCTTACAGATGAACAGATTGCGGCAGAGCAAGTAATAAAGTATGCAGCGGCACAAGAACAGGATTTCAGCAATGATAAGTTTGGCGTTAGGCTTAAGGTAGCCGGTGAAGATGCTAACGGTGTAAGAATAAAATTGCCGGATGTGCAATACACTGCGGCACTTGCTTTTCTTCCACGCTTCAAATATGCCGGTGTTTATACCGAAATGACAACCGATGATGCAGATTATTTAAAGTTATCGCTTCGGGTATATTACAACCCTCTTGTATTAAATGAATTGGGTCAAAGGCTTGATGGCACTGATAACCTGCCATTGCAAACCGCAATTAATAATCATCTAAAAAACCTGCCTTTTAATGGCAAGCTGAATTTAACGGCGCTTACTGATGCCATGCAATTAGTTGAAGGCATTGAAGACCCGCGTATTTTATCGGCTCAATCAAAATATGCGGCTTTGCCTTATTCAGATGTGATTGATGAAGTAACCCCGGATGCAGGGTACTTGAAAATTTATGATGATTCTGATTTAAACATTGAATGGATTGCTAAGAATGGATAACATCTATAACATATTATTAAGCAGGCTTGCGGAATGGCTAACGCCTTCCATGATGCGCATTAATGTAATGATGGCATTTGTAAAAGCTTGCTTTCAACCGTTGATTGACCTGCATAATGATTTCTTGCTTTATCGTAAGGCAAAGCTTTACCAAATCGCAATGAATTACCAGGTGTGTTATTTAGAAGCGCTGTTGAATGATCGCTACGATTTTACTCAGCGCCGCATATACATAGATGATGCAGATACAGGCGATCAGGTTTACATATATCAAGATGATGAAGATGCGCCTTTGTATATGCAGCAGGAAAGCGAAAACGACCCGCTGTATTTATTCACTGAGGGCGAAACAATAGGCGACCATACAAACGATTTTATAATTCATATACCTGCAACAGTTGCATATAGTGAAAGTGAAATAAGGGCGATGATCGCAACCAAATTATGCGGCAAGCGCTATAAAATAGAAATATTCTAAAATGAACAGAATTGATTTTACCAAATTAGGGGGCTATCCATTAACGCAGGCCGATCTTGATTTTTTGCAAGCCGCCTATACCTCCGCTTTTAGTGGAATAGCAAACCTCTTTGGCGACAAGGTTATTATTAGCGGCATGGTGCAAACCGGCAGCAATGTAAGCGCCGGTTGGATAAGCGTTGCCGGTGAATTGTTGCCATTTACTGCGGGAGCAATTGGCAGCGGCGGCATCATCATTCAACAAACAACAACCCCCAAAGTTTTTAAGGATGGTGTAAGTAAAATAGTAAGGTATAGCCGCAATGCACGATTTGGAACGCCTGGCACATATAACTACAGCGATTTTAAAAGGCTCGATCTTTCTTATCTGATGCCAAAGGGCGCTATCATCATGTGGGGGGGTGCAATAGTGGATATACCTGGCGGGTGGAACTTGTGCGATGGTGCAGGCGGCAGGCCAAACTTAAGCAGCAAATTTATTGTGGGCTATGATGCTGCTGATGTCGATTATAATGCTATTGGCAAAACAGGCGGGGAAAAGAAACACGTGCTTACTGTAACTGAAATGCCATCGCACTCCCATACAATACATTTTGATGAATATGCTACCGGGGATTCTGCTAATCCCGGTTATGATGGCGGGCCTAATAACTATGATTCAAATGTCGATAAATCAACGTCAAGCACGGGCGGTAATGCAGCGCATGAAAACAGACCTCCTTATTACACATTGGCTTACATAATCAAATTATAGCGATGGCAGTTAAAACATTAAATGAGCTTAAAGCATTCTTTGAAACAGGTGACAAGCCAACGCAGCAACAGTTTTGGGATTGGCTTGACAGCTTCATACATAAAGGTGACGGCATTGAGATTGATGATGTTGATGGCCTTACCGAAGCCTTGCAAGGTAAAGCCGATGTTGGCGATAGTTCACCAGGTAACAGGGTGTATGATGAAGTGCCAACAGGGATTGTAAATGGCACTAATCAAGACTTTGTTTTAGCACACGCGCCATTAGCTGGTAAGTATGCATTTTATCTAAATGGAGTGAAGCAAAATAAAGTTACCTATTCAATAACCGGAACCGCTTTACACGTAAACACAGCACCATTAACAGATGATGAATTATCAATTGACTATGACTATTAATATGAAAAAAATACTTATTCTTTTAGCCGCAGCATTGTTATGTATGCAGGCATCAGCCCAAAGCATACGTATGAACCAGATACGGGATTGGTCTGATTCCGTTAATGCAGTAATATCCAGATCGGTTTTGCCGAATAATTGCCCTGTAACATTTGGCGATATTGAAGGCGATGCGCTTGACAATAATTCTATTGTTTCAGCATTACAATCTTATCAGCCAATATTACCAACACAGCAATTACTTGACACCAAACAATATTATTTAGACGGCCATCAATCACTTTCAAATTTTGCTGATGCTGCAAGGCTGTCTTTAAATGTGCGCTTGTATGATAGTACAGGCATGTTTGTTTTCTTCAATGACAGTACAAATGCGTTTTTAACGAAAGGGAGTATTGCCAATGCTGACAGTAATAAAATGTTTGCAGGGTTTTATAGGTATGGCCCTTCTACAACAGGATGGAAGCCATCCGGGGGAACTGGTTTTGTTCAGGTAATGGTAGCACAAGACAACGGTTATTATCATGGTGCTGGCCGCGTGTATTATTCTTACTTTGATAATGTACTTCATACAATAGGCTTACGGTTTAAGCTTGACGCAACAACCGAAAGCCAGGACACTGTAGTGACATTTGCTTTATATAGAAGTTTATTAAGCCCCAGCAGCTTGTTTGTGCCAATTACAGGCGGTGCTATGTTGGGAAACAGCGCCTTTCTTCAATTCCCTAAACGTATAACCGGCATACCATACCCGACAGATGCAGGAGTGCAAATAGGCACTTCAAATGATGGTCGTCTTTATTGGGCTGACAGCACAAATGGGGGCAGCTCATTGCGACATGATTTTAAAGGCGTGAATGGCGATAAGGTTATTACATGGTCTGATAATAGCGGCACTGTGCCTTTAATAGATGGCAGCGGGCATTTGGATTTGTGGCAAGGTCAATTCCGTGTATTTAACGGCAGTACAGGAAATGGAGTAATTATTTCAGCCGGGTCGGCTGATGCTTTTGCGGAGAAGGTTGAAATAGATGATGCGGCTGGCATACGTCTTAAATATGGGAATACTGATGTTGGCGGCGGCATTACAAGAAATTCAGGTAATAATGTTGGGGAGTTAAGAATATTCAGCGATAGCACTATAAATAATGCATTTATAACCTTTTTTACAAAGGCGCATGAGAATGCACGATTTGACAGCTCCGGGCGGTTTTATTTAAAGCGCTTACAAAACGTATCTAAACCATACCTGTTAAATTACGATAACACAACCAACGAGGTTACATTTTCAGCCTCCACAACAGGCAACGTTATAGGAACTGTTTTTACAGGTAGTTGGAATGCATCTACACTTACATCGGGGCAAACACAATACCTGCTAATATCCGGCAGGGCTAACCCGGGAACTCAAAATGTAAATACATCCCTTATTGGTGAAGCTGGCACGCTTACCAACTTCGCCGTTTTATTAACCGGCACACAAGACGCAAGCGGAGGCATGACAATAACCGTTTTAAAAAACGGCGTGGCTACAGCATTAACTATAACTATTGCGGCAGGAACAGCAGCAGGAACATCTACAGTGTATTCAGATGTTGCACACTCGGTAAGTATATCTCAATTTGACCAAATCACAATCAAGGCCGTTAATTCCGCGACAGGCACATCAGCAGGCTTTTTATCAGGAACATTAACGCTTAAACAATAAACAGGAAATGAAAAAAGTAGTAGTATTATTAGCATTGGTATTATTAGCAGTATGTACACAAGCGCAAAGCAACCCGGTTGATACATTTGGAACATGGGGCTATTTGCCCGTTACAACCGGCAATTTCAACACATTTAATACTTATAAGCCGGTTGGTTATCATATTTTGGTTAATTGGCGTACAGTTAAGCCAACGTATGCAGGAGCTTATGTGTTTGATTCATTAAACTTAATGATTGATAGCGCCATTGCCCGCAACAAATTTGTTGGCTTTCAAACTATGGTTGGTCAAAATGCCCCTCTATGGATATTTGATTCATGCGGCAGTTTTACAACAATTGGAGGCGCGATAACAGGCCCTTATCCGAAGTATTACAATCCAAAGTATAAAACTTTCTTCTACCAGTTTCTTAAAGACTTTGCAAGCTATTTGGCAGGGTTATCAACCGCCCGTAAAAATCATGTTCTTTATTGGCAGATAGCGGAAGGAAGTACAGGCGATGAGCAACCATATAAGGGCGTGTTAGACCCTTCCGGGCCGTATATAGGCGATGCGTTTGTGCCGCAGGATAAGTTTGAACCGCAATGGGATGTTTACAGAAAACAAGCCTGGGATTCAGTTGCCATGAGTGCGGGTTATACTTCCATAAACACAAAAATTCATCTGATGTTCAATTCAGGGAATAACGGCTCTGATTTGGACTATGTAAA
>Ga0164241_10004813_pt1 | contig 12905 bp, 11 predicted proteins | sample OricomyardsoilBY_FD_108780 | JGI IMG/M metagenome (GOLD analysis project Ga0164241, IMG submission 108780) | Backyard soil microbial communities from Emeryville, California, USA - Original compost - Back yard soil (BY) | ecosystem: Environmental > Terrestrial > Soil > Unclassified | place: USA...
AGCGCCGCTATCGGCTCGGGCATCTTGCCAGCCATCGCCATAGCGATGTGGCTTCACCTGCCTGCAGCTCCCATACGTGCTGGGTCACAGAACGAACAGGGCGTCACTCTCGTCGGGGACCAGAAGCAGTGCGCGTTGTCCTCGGCGATTCAGGTCTGGCGGTTCTCGTATAGCCGCGAACCCCGTTTCACCGGCCCGGCCGAGAGCATCACCATCGCCGAGCCCATCGAGGGCGGGAGAATCGTCGGCCGCGCATTCGTGACGTTCGTCGATGGGCAGCGCATGAACGAATCCTGTCGCTGGACGTTCAGCGGGTTGCCCGATGGCGAGTATGTGGCATTCCTTCTGCGGCCTGACGGCTCCGGTGGAGCGGCGCGCTTCGCGCTGCCGAGTTCCCAGGCGACTATTCCGATCCCTCCACCCCACGTCGTGCTTTCCGGCACGGTCACCAGAGGTGGCGCACCGGATGGCCGGGTGATGTTCCGCGTCGCTCCGGTCCGGTTGTCCCGCCCGGCCATCGTCGTCGTGACAGACCCCCAGGGGCAGTTCTCTGTTTCGCTGGACGAGCCGGGTGACTACGAGGCGTCGAGTGTGATCGAGGTGACTGCGGGGAAGGCACCATGGGTTCGCCGTGTGTCACTCAACGCCGGTGAGAACCAGGCGGCGTTGGACATTCCCAACTGAGATCGCGTCCCGGCGCTGCACAAGGCAACGCAGAAGATCGGAGCAGGGCAGCGGTGCCGTCAGTCTTCTTCAGGATTCCAGCGCAGCGCCTTGTTCACCGCATCGACGGTAAACCCGCGGCGGAGCAGCTGCTGAAATGTACGTCGGCGTTCTGCCGGAGTGGGGCGTTCGGGGAAGCGTTTGCGTTCGAGAAACCGGCGGATGGCGTCGCGTTCGTCTTCCGCCGGAAGCTCCGACAGCACCTCTCGCGCGAGGTCCTTCGCAATGCCTCGTTGTTCGAGTTCGCGCGCAATCCGCATGCGCCCTCGTCCTTTGAGCCGCGACGCCGCGCGCACGTGCGCGAGTGCGGCACGCCGGTCGTCAATCGATCGATCGGCGACGAGCGCCTCGATGGTCGCGTCGACTTCGCCCGTGGTGTAGCCCTTGTCGAGCAGCCGCGTCGTGATCTCCGCGCGTGTGTAGTCGCGGCGGCCGAGCAGCCGCAGCGCGGCGTAGCGGGCGCTGACGGCTGGCCGCGCGTCCGGATCGCGCGGCCGGCGCCGGATCATTTCAGCCCGAAGCGGCTCAGTTCCCCGATGCCGCCGACGGCCAGGGCCGACGCGGTGCCGGTCGTGATGCCGCGGAGCCGCATCTTGAATTCCTCGACGTTCGTCACCCAGCGTTCGGCTTCCTCGATGGTGACGAGCTCGTCCTGGCAGAGCTTGAGAATGGCCTGATCGAAGCTCTGCATCCCGTACTCGGACACGCCGGCAACGATCGCGTCCGCGATGAGCGACGTCTTGTGCTTGTCCTCGACACAGTCGCGGATGTAGGGGGTGGACACCAGGACTTCGGCGGCCAACGCGCGACCGCGGCCGTCCGCGCGCGGCAGCAGGCGCTGCGACACCGCGGCGCGCAGCACGCGCGAGAGCTGTGTGCGAATCTGGTCCTGCTGGTGTGGGGGGAAGACCGCCACGATACGGTTGATGGTCTCGGGGGCGTCCAGCGTGTGCAGCGTCGAGAAGACCAGATGACCGGTCTCGGCCGCCACCAATGCCGTTTCAATCGTCTCCTGATCCCGCATTTCGCCGATGAGGATGACGTCGGGATCCTGGCGGAGCGCCGCGCGCAGACCTGAGGCGTACGAGGGGGTGTCGAAGCCGATCTCCCGCTGTGTGATGACGGCCTTCGCGTCCTTGTGCACGAATTCGATCGGGTCCTCGATGGTCAGCACGTGCACCGCGCGCGTGCGGTTGATGAGGTCGACAAGAGCTGCCAGCGTCGTGCTCTTGCCGCTGCCGGTGACACCGGTCACGAGCACGAGACCGCGCGTCTCGCTGGCCAGCTTGACGACCGCCGGCGGCAGCCCGAGTTGCTCGACCGGCGGGATGACTTCAGGGATGAGACGCATGGAGACGCCGATCGTGCCGCGCTGCCGGAACACGCTGGCGCGGACCCGCACGTTGCCTGGCGCCTGCCACGCGACGTCGACTTCAAGCTTGGTCTGTAGACGCTCCTGATGAACCGGGGGCAGCAGACGTGAGGCGATCGCCTCGAGGTGGCCGGCGGTAAGGGGGGCGACGCTGTTCCACCGCTGCAGTTCGCCGTTGACGCGGACGAGCGGGGCATGGCCCGCCCGCAGATGGATGTCGGATGCGCGGCTGCTGCTGGCGGCAGTAATCAATTGATCGAACGTCATGCGGGAGCCCTCGCCCGGTTACCGCGTCCGGTCCGGGCAGCCTCGGCCCAAGTGCAAGAACCCTGCCGGATGCCGGCCGTGTGTCACCTCGACTCCGTCGCGACGAGCCGGGTCGACGCGCTGACGGCATGACGGCCCGCTGACAATCTTTGCTGCCGGCACCCGAAACCGGCACGTCCGTGCGGCCGGTACGGCCGGCAGGGGCGAGGTAAGCCGGGACTACCGCCTGCCCGCGGCGGTGGGCACGTCGATCGGCCGCAGCCAGCTGTGGGTATCCGGCACCGCGCCGTGCACGTAGTCGAAGAACCGCTGCTGCAGGCGCGCCGTGACGGCACCGCGTCGCCCGGATCCAATCGAGACCTTGTCGACGCTGCGGATCGGCGTGAGTTCGGCCGCGGTGCCGGTGAAGAACAACTCGTCGGCAACGTAGAGCGCCTCCCGCGGGATGTCCTGCTCGCGCACCGTGAGCCCCAGGTCGCCGGCAAGCGTCATCACGCTGTTGCGCGTGATCCCGGCCAGGCCGCAGGTGGCCAGCGGCGGCGTGTACAGGACTTCGTCGCGCACCAGGAACAGATTCTGACCGCTGCCTTCGCTGACCTTGCCGAAGGCATCCAGCGCAATCGCCTCGCTGTAGCCGTTCAGCACGGCCTCCATCTTGATCAGCTGCGAGTTGGCGTAATTGGCGGCGGACTTGGCCATCGCCGGAAACGTGTTCGGCGCGGCGCGCGCCCAGGAACTGACGCACACGTCGGCGCCCTGCTCGAGCGCTTCGGGACCCAGATACGCGCCCCATTCCCACACCAGAATCGCCGCGTCGACCGGGCACGACAGGGGATTGACGCCCAGCTCGTGGTAGCCGCGATAGACGATCGGCCGGATGTAGCACGCCTCGAGGCCGTTGGCCTTGACGGTCTCCTCGACCGCCCGCGTCATCGCCTGCTGATCGATCTCCGGCTCCATGCGGTAGATCTTCGCGGAGTCGTACAGGCGGCGCATGTGCGCGTCCAGGCGGAAGAAGGCGGACCCTTTCGGCGTCTTATAGCAGCGCGCGCCCTCGAATACCGCGGAAGCGTAGTGAAGGGCGTGCGACGCAACATGAATGGAAGCCTCGGACCAGTTGACGATCTTTCCATTCATCCACACCTTGCCGGTGCCGTCGAACGCCATGACGTGAGTGCTCCTTGAAGGAAGGGCCGACCGCGAAAGCGGCGGCGAGACGACGATCTTAGCAGCTTTACTGGGTTTCCCCGCAGAAGGGGCAGCGTCCGCTTCTGGCAGGCAGCGGTTTGCGGCAGTGCCAGCAGAAGCGGCCACCGCCGATCTCGCGGGTGCGCAGCCGGGCGGTCGAGGGTTTGCGCACGCCCGCCGGCCGCACAGGCGATTCGGGCGGCGTCGCGGTGGCGACCGCGGCCGCCGCGCCCATGGCACGCGGGACGCCCCGCCTGGCGCGGAGGATGTCGTTCAGCAGATCCTCGGCACGCTGATACCGGGTGGACACGTCGGGGCGCAGCGCACGCATGACGATCTCGTCGATGGCCGCCGGAATCTGCGGGTTGCGCAGCCGCGCCGACGACACCAGGTCGCCGCGCCGGAGTCGATCCAGATCGGACGGCGCCGGCGTCTCGTACGGCAGCATCCCCGTGAGCATCTGATACATCGTCACGCCCAGCGAGTAGATGTCGGACGCAAAGACGGCGCGCCCCTCGAACTGCTCGGGCGCCATGTAGGGAGGGCTGCCGATCACGGTGGTGCCATGGGCGGCGATTTCCAGGAAGCGCGACGTGCCGAAGTCGCCGACCTTCAGCAGGCCGCGTTCGGTCACGAAGACGTTCGCCGGGCGCAGATCGCGGTGGATGACGCCCTGCTTGTGCGCGTGCTCGACGGCGTTGGCGATCTGGCACGTGTAGTCGAGCGCCGCGCCGACCTCCAGCGCACCCTGGTTCATCACGATGGTCTCGAGCGTGTCGCCCGGGACGTACTCCATGACGATGAAGAAGACGCCGTCCTGCTTCTCCGCGGTGATGACCGTGACGATGTTGGGGTGATTCAGTGAGGCGAGCAGTCTCGGCTCACGCAGCAGTTCGCCGAAGTCGAGGTTCTGGCGGTGCGGAACCTTGATGGCGACGCGCTTGTCGATCCAGGTGTCCTCCGCGAGATAGACCGTGCCGAATCCGCCGCTCCCGAGCGGCTCGAGGATGCGATACTTGCCCAGCGTCTGTCCGCGAAACACCATCCGCGGTGAGTATAACCATCTGGTCCGCAATCTGCGCATGACTCGCGTCTTCGTGCCGTCCGCCGCGCCGCCGCGCGTGACGCTGTCGTCCGATGAAGCGCATCACCTGACGCGCGTGCTCCGGGCCCGCGCCGGTGACGCCGTCGTGGTGTTCGACGGCCGCGGCCGCGAGTGGGACGCGCGCATTGAAGCGATTGCCGCGGATGCCGTCACGCTGGAACTGCTGGCGGCCCGCACGCCCCCGGCCGAACCGGCCGTGCGCCTCGTGCTCGGCGTGGCGCTGCTGAAGGGCGACCAGATGGACGATGTCGTGCGCGATGCGACGATGTTGGGCGTGGCGGCGATCGTGCCGGTACTGTCCGACCACGTCGCCGTGCCGGATCAGGCGCGCCGCACGCGATCGCATGAGCGGTGGACGCGTGTCGCGGTCGCCTCCGCGAAGCAGTGCGGGCGCGCGACGGTGCCCGGCCTGATGCCGATGACGGCATTCGACGCCGTGCTCACCGGAACGGATTGTCAGGCCATCGTCATGTGCGTTGAACCCGCGGCCGCTGGTGCGGCGCGGTTCATGCCGCGTCGGCCCGCGTCGGCGCTCGTGCTGGTGGGGCCGGAAGGCGGCTGGTCGGCCCGGGAAGTGGCGCGGGCCGGCGAGCGTGGCGCGCACCTCCTGACGCTGGGGCCCAGGACGCTGCGTGCGGAGATCGCGCCCGTTGTCGCGGTCAGCGCGCTGTGGACCGCGTGGGACTGGCCGTGACCACGAGCCAGTCGTCTTCCACGAGCCGCGCGACGACGACCAGCCCGGCGCGCCGCAGCGCCGCCGTCACCGTCTCTTCTTCCTGAAGCTGAAAACCGCTCGCGATGAGCGTTCCGCCTGCATGCAGCCAGCGGCTTGCGAGCGGCGCGAGCCGTTCGAGGAGCGCCCCGCTGAGATTGGCAGTGATCACATCCGCGCCGTCCGCCACGGGTGCCGGCGTCTGTGCCGACACGTCCAATAGGCGAAGCTCGACGTTCGAAACCTGATTCAGATCCAGGTTCTCGCGTGCGGAGGTCAACGCGTCCGGGTCGACGTCGACAGCCACGACGCGCGCCGCGCCGAGCAGGGAGGCCGCAATCGCCAGGACGCCGGATCCGGTGCCGATGTCGACGACCGTGCGGCCTGAAAGGGGCGCCATCTGCAGGCACCGCAGGCAGAGGCGCGTCGACTGATGGTGACCGGTGCCGAAACCCATCGATGGCTGGATCGTGATGGTGGCCGCGGCGTCATCGGTGCCGGGAGGCGGCGCCCATGGCGGCCGCACGACGATGCGGCCGACGCGCACGGGCGTCAGCGCGGCCTGGCTGCGTTCGGCCCAGGAGTCGTCGGAAATCAACTGCGACGCGGTCGTGATCTCCGGATGGGCTCCGGCGATCGCGTCGGCGGCGCGATCGCGGTCGTCGATGGTCGCGAAGTACGCCCTGAAGCCGGCGGAATGGTCCTCGAGCGCGCTCGGATGGAACTCGTCAAGTTCCGCGGCGAGCTGGTCCAGTCGGTCGTCGTTCGGTCGCTCAGGCCAGGACAGATCGAGAGCAGGGTAGGCGCGTGCGGTCATGCGTTCCGAAAAGGGAGTGCGTCTAGCCGAACAGGTCTTTGACTTTTTCGAAGAACGGCTTGTCCCGTCCAGCGTCCGGCGACGTGGCCTGCACGTGTTCGGGAGTCATGGTCTGACCGAGTTGTTCGATCAGCTTCTTCTGATCCTTCGCGAGCTTGCGTGGAACATCGACGATCACGCGCACGTGAAAGGAGCCGCGGCCCCGGCCCGTGACGCTCGGCATGCCCTTGCCGCGGAAGGAGATGATTGCGCCGCTCGGAGTCCCGGCCGACACGTCGACCGTCAACGGTCCGGACGGCCCCTCCACCGTGAACGATCCACCAAGTGCCATCGTGGGATACGGCACGTGCGCATCCACGTACAGGTCGTCCTCGTCACGCCGGAAGATCGCGTGCGGCCTGACGTGAATGAAGACATACAGGTCGCCGGTCGGGCCGCCGAGGGTGCCATGTTCGCCCTCGCCGTGCACACGCAGCCGCTGCCCGTCGTCGATGCCGGCGGGAATGCGGACCGTGACGCGATGGTCCTTCGTCATCCGGCCCAGGCCGCGGCACGCCGGGCACGGCTGTTTGACCACTTGTCCCGTCCCCGCGCACGCCGCGCATGGCCGGGCCACCACGAGGAAGCCCTGCTGAAAGCGCAACTGTCCGGTGCCCCGGCACTGCGAACAGGTCTCGGGTGAGGTGCCCTTGGCCGCCCGTGTGCCGTGACAGGTCTCGCACGTTTCCTCTCGCGGGATCTGGATCGTCGTCTCGGTGCCCGCGTACGATTCTTCGAAGGAAATCTCGAGGTCGTAGCGAAGATCCGACCCCCGGGTCGGACCGCCCCGGCGTCCGCCGCCGAAACCGAAGAAGTCGCCGAGGATGTCGGAGAAGTCGCCGAAGATGTCCGGATTGAATCCCGGACCCTGGCCGCCGGCGCCTGCGACGCCCGCGTGGCCGAACCGATCGTACCGCGCGCGCTTCTCCGCGTCGCAGAGCACGGAATAGGCCTCGGCGGCTTCCTTGAACCGTTCCTCGGCCGCGGCGTCTCCCGGATTGCGGTCGGGGTGGTACTTGAGGGCGAGCTTGCGATACGCGCTCTTGATGTCCGCGTCGCCGGCGTTCCGCTCGATCCCCAGGATCTCGTAATAGTCGCGCTTGCTCACGCCTTCGCCACCTTCACCATGGCCGGGCGCAACAGGCGCTGGCCCATGCGGTAGCCGCGCCGGATCTCCCCGGTGATCTCGCCATCGGGCCGGCCATCGGCCGGCTCGTGCGCGATGGCTTCGTGCCACGCGGGATCGAACGGCACCCCGACGACGTCCAGCGGCTCGACGCCGCGGCGCTTCAGCGCGTCGAGGAGTTGCTTGCGCGTCAGTTCGACGCCGCTGCGGAACCGTGCGAGCGCCGGGTCGTCGCCCGCGGCCGCCAATGCACGCTCGAGGTCATCAATGGCGGGGAGGACATCCTTGACGACCTCGCCGGCCGCGGCATCCGACCACTCGCGCTTTTCGCGCTCCGTGCGTTTTCGGTAGTTGTCGAATTCGGCGGTCAGGCGCAGCAGCCGATCGTGCAGGTCGTCGCGTTCGCGCTGCAGCGGATTGTCCTGATCACCCTCATTGGCTGGTACAGACATCTGGTCTTCAGTCGACATGGATCCTATTGCCCTTCGAGCACCCGGTTGACGGCCTGCGACACGCCGTCAACGACCGAGATGGCGCGCTGATACCGCATGCGGGTCGGGCCGATGACGCCGATCGTGCCGCTGCGGCCGCCGTCCAGGAACGTCGAGGCCACGAGGCTGAACGGCCGCATGTCGGGAGAACCGTGCTCGGACCCGATGACCACGGTGATCCCGCCGGCCTCGATCGATCGGGTGAGCAGTTCCACGAGCTGGTGCTTCTCTTCGATCATCCGGAACAGCACGCGCAGCGTGTCGAGCGTGCTCTGACGGTCCGCGGATTCGCCCGCGAACTCGTCGATCAGGAACGACGCGCCCTGCACGTGGAGCGTTTCGTGCGGCTGCACGCTCTCGAGGCCGGACTGCGCCAGACGCAGCGCGCGCGCCATCAGTTCGTCATAGAGCATGCGCTCTTCGCGCATGCGCTGGACGATGGCGGCGCGGGCCTCCTGGAGCGTCATGCCGCTGAACTCGGCATTGATGTAGTTGGCAGCCTGGAGCAGGGCCACGGCTGCGCACTGTTCCTCGGTCTCGATCACCCGGTGGGTGACGTGCCCGCCGGCCGCGACGACGATGACGAGCACCCGGTGGTCGTCGAGCGGCGTGAAGCTGATGTGCTGAAAACGCACGTTCGGGTTCGCGGGGGTGAGCGCGAACCCGATCTGGTGCGACGCACGGGAGACCTCGTGGGTCGCGTGTTCCAGCAGGTCCTCGACGGTTCCGAGCCGCCGCAGGCGGTCGGCAATCTCGTTGAGGCCCTTCTGCCGCCGGGGCGAGGTCAGTAGCGAGTCCACGTAGAGGCGATACCCTGAATCGGTGGGGATGCGGCCGGCCGACGTATGCGGCTGGCGGATGAACCCCTGTTCCTCGAGCCGGACAAGGATGTTCCGGATCGTGGCCGACGAGAGCTTCAGCGGACTGTGTTCGGCGATCCACGCCGAGGAGACGGGCTCGCCCTGCTCGATGTATTCCTGCACGAGGCTGGCGAGGATCCGCTGGTAACGATCGTTCATGGCGCTGGGCTTAGCAGTCTCCGTTTGAGAGTGCTAAGCGAGTATAGCAAACCCGGCCCGCGTGGGCGGGTTACCGCACAATCCCTTTGAAAAAGCGCCCGATCTTATTGATCACGCTGGAGACGCCTTCGGTGAGCGACGTCGAGTGTTCCTGGCAGCTCTGGGTGGGGGCGGTGCCGGCCAGAAACGCCTCCTCGATGACGACGGGGCAGGACGGGGTGGCTTTCTGGCCAGTCTGCTTGTCGATTTGCTCGAACTCGATGCCGGCGGGGACCGAGAAGGATCGGCTGCGCTGCCCGGCGAGCGCCCGCTTCATGAAGGCCGTCCAGATGGGCAGTGCGGCCTGTGACCCACTCAGCCCAATCGGGGCGTTGTTGTCGAATCCCACCCACACGGCGGTCAGCAATTCCGGCGTGAATCCGATGAACCACGCGTCGCGCAGGTCGTTGGTCGTGCCCGACTTGCCGGCGGCGTCCAGCGTGAATCCCTGCGCGCGCGCGCCGGCTCCCGTCCCTTCGTTGAGCACGCTGCGCATCATGTTGGTGACGAGATAGGTCGTGTCCGCACGCGCCACCGCGCGCAGGGCGGGCGGCTCGATCTCCTTCGCCACGTTGTTCTCGACAATCCGTGTCACTGACTGAAGCGGCCGCACGGACCCGCCATTGGTGAAGAGGGTGTATGCCTCCGTCATCTCCATCGGCGTGACCTCGAAGACACCGAGCGCGATGGAAGGAAACGCCTTCGCCGTGCCGACGCCGACGTTCTTCCAGAGGGCGGCGACGCGGCCATACCCGACCATTTCGGCGACTTTGATGGCGACGATGTTGCGCGAGTGCGCGAGGGCCCGGCGCAGCGTGATGGGGCCCTCGTACTCGTTCTGATAGTTGGCCGGCGTGTAGTCGTTTTCGCCGTCCTTGAACGTCGTCGGTTCGTCCGCGACGACCGTAGCCGGGGTGAGGTCCGTGCGCCCGGCTGCCGCGGCCTCTTCGAAGGCCGACAAATACACGAAGGGCTTGAAGACCGAGCCTGGCTGGCGCCGCGCCACGACGGCCCGGTTGTACTGGGAGGTGCTGTACGAGCGCCCGCCGACCATGGCGAGCACCTGGCCGGTGCGCGGATCGACGGCGACGAGCGCCGCCTGCGCCGTGCCGCTGCGCTTGCGGGCCGCGAGCTGCTTGTCGACCTGCGCCATGCCCTCGGCAAGGGCTTCCTGCGCGAGCCGCTGCAACTGCAGGTCGAGTGTCGTGTAGACGTCCACGGCCGCGTCGCGCTTCAACAGTCCGGCGTACTTCTTGTCGACCACGTCGCTGATGTAGTCGACAAAGTACGGCGCCTCGTTCTCGAAGGCCCGGCTCGAGACGACCAGCGGCTCGGCCGCGGCCTTCCTGGCGGCCTCGGCCGTGACGAACTTGTTGTCCGCCATCTCCTGAAGCACGACGTTGCGGCGCTCTCGCGCGCGTGTCGGGTTGCGCAGCGGGTTGAGGCGGGAAGGGGACTGAATGAGTCCGGCGATCGTGGCGGCCTCCGCCAGCGTCACGTTGCGCACGTCCTTGCCGAAGAAGACCCGCGCGGCCTCCGAAACGCCGTGGATCTCGAACGGGCCGCGCTGCCCGAGCACGATGTCGTTCAGGTACAACTCCAGAATCTGCGCCTTGGTGAAACGCGACTCGAGCACCAGCGCCATGAATTGCTCGCGCAGCTTGCGCGGCAGGGTCTTGGCGGGGGTCAGGAAGGTGTTCTTGACGATCTGCTGCGTGAGCGTGCTGCCGCCGACCAGATACGGGCGGTTGCCGCGAAGGTTGGTGATGAGTGCACCGAGGGCGCCGATGGCGTCGACGCCCGGATGATCGAAGAACCGGCGGTCCTCGATCGCGATGACGGCGTTGACCATCTGTTTCGGGATGTTGTCGAGCGGCACGTACCGCCGTCGTTCGCCGGGCGCGAGCGCGGCGAGCAGCGGCGCGTCCAGCGTGACGCCGTCGAGCGGCTTTCCCCCCACCACGGCGACCCGCGAGATGACGGGCGACGCCGCCTTCGTGTACGTGACGCTGATCGTCTGGGGCTTCGCGGGATCCGCCGTTTTTGGAATGATGAGCACCGACTGGCCGGCCACGCTGAACTCACCCGGCGCCGATGGTTTACCCGGGTGCTGCGCGTAGTCGATGTCATTGAGGCGCTGCAGCAGCTGGGCGAGGGAGAGACTCTGGCCGGCGCGGATCTCGATCGGGCGGCCGAAGATCCGTGGTACGGGCCGCTGTTCGCCGGAGAGCTTCGCGTCGATCTGATGGCCGAAGCTGATCCAGAAATACGCAAGCACCGCGATGGCCAGCGCACCGACGACGGCGCCGCCGATGAGCGTACGGCGCAACCACGGCCGAAGTGGTCGCGAAAACAGCCCGCCGCCGGCGGCAGGCGCCGGACGACGTCGTGAAGCGGAACGGGCCGGCGGACGAGTCGCCACGTCTTCTGCAGTCTACGGCAAGACTGTGCGGGAACGCTTGACACTCGATGACCTGCCGCATACTTTCGCGGACAGCCGCCCGACGTCCATGACGCTGTCACCCGACTACATCCGTCTCGTGCTTGCCGAGCACTTCGACGCGGCCCGGACGTCGCTGCTCGATCCGCTGCTCGCCATTCATGAGGCGCACCTCGTCATGCTCGTGGATACGGGCATCGTCGAGCGCGACGACGCGCGTGCCATTCGTGCCGCGCTCGCGGGGCTCGATCGCGGCGCGATCCGGACTGCCGTGTTCGACGGCACCAGCGAGGACCTGTTCTTTCATGTCGACCGGCTGCTGGCTGACGCTGCCGGACCCGATCGGGCCGGCCGTCTGCGCACGGCGCGCAGCCGCAACGACACGGACATGACGATGTACCGCATGCGGCTGCGGGAGTGGCTGCTCGAAATGGTCGACGCCGCCAACGACCTGCGTGCGGTCCTGCTGGAAATAGCCGCGGCGCACCGCGAGACCATCTTTCCGGCGCATACCCACGGCCAGCCGGCGCAGCCGACCTCGCTCGCGCACTACGCCCTTGCGGTCGTGGAAATGCTCGAGCGCGACGTCGTCCGGCTCGTGGCCGCGTACGCCTCGACGAACCTGAATCCGCTGGGGGCATGCGCCATTACCGGGACCGGCTTTGCGATCGATCGAGGCCGCACGAGCGACCTGCTGGGATTCTCCGCGCCCACCGGCAATACGTACGGCAGCATCGCGGCAGTGGACTACGTGCTCGAAAGTGCTTCAGCGGTTTCGATTCTGATCACCGGCGTGGGCCGGGTCATCCAGGATCTCCTGCTCTGGTCCACGCGGGAAATGGGCTACCTGCGACTGCCGGATTCGCTGGTCCAGATCAGCAGCATCATGCCGCAGAAGCGGAATCCGGTGCCGCTCGAGCATGCGCGGGCGATTGCGTCGAGCGCGCTGGTTCAGCTCGGCGGCGTCGCCGGAGTCGTCCACAACACGCCATTCGGCGACATCGTCGATACCGAGGACGATGTGCAGCCGCTCATCGCACGGGCGTTTCATGAAGCAGCGCGGGCGGTGAGGCTGCTGGCCCTGGCGGTCGGAGCAGCCGAGTTCGACACCGTGCTGATGCGGGAGCGCGCGGGGGCAAATCTCGTGACTGTGACCGAGCTTGCCGACGCGCTGACGCGCGAGCGCGGGCTGCCGTTCACGCGGGCGCACGAGATCGTGAGCCGGTTCGTCGACGCGAGCGGGAGCACGACGGCGGCCCCGGCCGAAACGTTGCGTGCCGTCGCGCACGCACTCGGGGTCACGCTCGCCGTCACTGACGACGAGGTGCGCGCCTGGCTTGATCCCGCGCACTTTGTGGCGGTACGGCGCACGCCCGGAGGCCCCGCGCCTGAGATCACGCGCACGGCGATCGAACTGTCGCGCGCCCGCCTCGCCGCCGATCGCGCCCGCGCCGCCACCGAACGTCACCTGCTCGCGCATGCCGAGCGCCTGAGAGCCGAAGCGCTCGCTGCGATCTAGCGGCTTGCGGCTCAGCGCCCAAAGCCCAAAGCCGAGAGCCCAAAGCCC
>Ga0164241_10004814_pt1 | contig 12905 bp, 12 predicted proteins | sample OricomyardsoilBY_FD_108780 | JGI IMG/M metagenome (GOLD analysis project Ga0164241, IMG submission 108780) | Backyard soil microbial communities from Emeryville, California, USA - Original compost - Back yard soil (BY) | ecosystem: Environmental > Terrestrial > Soil > Unclassified | place: USA...
AGAAACGGTGGCTGACGAGGCAGCACTCGAGCCCCAGCACTCCGAAGAGCCTTCTGTTGGAACCAAGGCCGCCTCAAAGAGCAAACGCCGCTCCACCGCTTCACGGGACGAAGCGCAGAGCCGTCCGGATTGAGCTCCCGCGGTCTTTCAGAACTGACCTGATAGCAGCACCTGCGAGCCGCTCGCACCGACCTGAATCGGACCTCGGGGGGCGGCTTTGGCATTGCTGCTGGAGCTCGGACTCTTCAGCGCGAAGTACACCGTAACTGCGGCGCTCACGATCGCGGCGCCTGTAAAGGCATCAGTGAGCGCCGCGGTGGTCTTCACGGAACTCCGCGCGTCATCAACGGCATTGGCGTCGGTGGGGTAGCGATTGAGCTCGTCGTCGAGCTTCTGATTCTTGTTCAAGCTGATCACGCCGAAAGTCACGGCCGCGCCAGTGAACACGCCAGTCGTGATCGCGCTGACCCAAAATGGAGTGGAGAGCCCTTGCGACTCCTTGGCGGGTTCCACGGGCGCGTCGTTGGAGGCAGTGCCCGCAGCTGCGCCAGCGGCGCGATTGTCCAAGGATTGCAACGTGAGCGTCAGCTTGATTGGTTGCGCTCCGGCGATGGTCACGCTCTTCGACACATTCTGATAGCCGGGCTTGGCTACCGTGATTTGGCGCACTCCGGAGTTCACCTGAATTGGCCCCGCGAGCGGCAGCGTGCCGGCCTCGACCCCGTCAATGGTGAGCTGCGCGCCGGCCACGTTGCTCTCGATGGTCAAGTCTGCCACTCGGCCGCGCAGTGATTGCATGTCACGCTCGACCTGAGCACGCCGCTCAGCCTCAATTTCAGCGCCACCCTGCTGCAGGTACTGACTGAAGAGCGTGAGTGCAGCGACAGAATCATGCCGTTCAACCTGCACTTGTGCGAGGTTGTACAAGATTCGGTAATTGGGCGCGATCTCGTACGCGCGTTTGAACTCGGCGAGCGCCGCGTCGAAACTGCCCTCGCGGTACAGCGCGACGCCACGCTGAAAACGCTCGCGGGCCTCCGCGGTGGCCGCGGGGCTGGCGCTGCTGGTCGATGCTGCGGGTTCGGCCGCGGCGATTGCGCTGGTGCTGGTGATCGCGAGCAAGACCAAAAGTCGAAATCGGATGCTCATGGTGCGTACGGATCTCTTTCGTCGAGCGAGCGAACGTTGGAAGTGGGGGAGCTACGCCGAAGATCGGTGCCAGGCTCCGCAACCGAGGAGGCCTTTTCAGGTTTAGGTGCTGCGGGAGCTGCCACCGGAGGGGCGGCCGGAGCGGGGGTCACGACCGCTTTCGGGGGAAGAGCCGGACTCACTGCCGGCGGGGTGCTGCCCGACTTGAGTGCTGCGGCGAACGCATCAGGGGGCACGCTGCGAACCGTCCGGCGCTTGGCCGCGGAGCTTGCGGGCTCCGCGGGCAATGGCTCGCGTGCGCCTTGAACGGCGTCTTGATTGAGGCTCGTGCTTGGTTGCGCGGGCGCCGGCTCGGCCGCACGCGCTGCACCGAGGGCTGTGGACAGCGCGGGCGCGGCACTGGTTGGTTGCTGGCTGTGCGTGAACCAAAGCGTGCCGGCGACACCAACCACGCCGAACGCTGCGGCCGTGCCTAGCCAACGCAAGCGGCTCGCCGGGGATTGCGGAGGTGCCGTGAAACCGACGTTGTGCGGCGCTTTGCTGCTGACCGGGGGCGCCACTTGGCTCGGGCGAACGGACAGCGGCTCCGGCGCGATACTCGTGCGAATGGAGCCGACCTGCTCATCGATCGCACGGCGAATCGCCGCGAGCTCGCCGCCAAAATAGCCGGTGATCAGCGCTTTGAGCGCAGGAGCGCCGTTCGAAGCCGAGCGACCGAGCAGGTAGTGGCGGAGATCGAGCTCGAACGCGCGCGCCGTGGGGTAACGCTCCGCGGGATCGCGCGCCAAGGCGCGCCTCACGATCCGCGCGAGCGGGAGCGGCACCCCCGGCAACGTCTCGGCGATATCGACTTCGGCGGCTTGGGCTCCGGCGCGGGCACTGGCGAGCGCCGTTTCGCTGAGCGGGCGCCGCTTGCCCGCGAGCGCCTCCCACAACATCACGCCGACGGAATACACGTCAGCGCGCCCGTCAGCCTTGGTCCCGAGGCACTGTTCCGGGGAGGCGTAGCCGAGCTTACCCTTGATGATGCCGTGCTGAGTTTCAGCGATCGAGCCTTGAACTTTGGCGATGCCGAAGTCCAGCAACTTCACCTCGCCCCGAACCGTAATCAGGATATTGGAGGGGCTCACGTCCCGGTGCACGATATTCAGCGGCACGCCGCCGAAATCTTGCAGCTCGTGCGCGTAATGGAGACCCGCGAGGATTTCGCACAAAACCCAAAGGTGCGTTTCGAGCGGGAACGTCTCGCGACCGACGCGGCGAATCAGCTGTGCCAGCGTCTTCCCCTCTAAAAACTCCATCACGATATAATATTCGGACTCGGTGGAGGAGGACTCGTAAGTGTGAATCACATTCGAGTGATTCAACATCACAGCAATTCGAGATTCGTCCGCGAACATCGCGACGAAATGCTCGTCAGTCGTGAACTGCTCGCGCAGCAGCTTGATCACGACCAGCTTATTGGCGATAGGCCCTCGCTGGACAGCCACGTACACGCGAGCCATTCCGCCCTCACCGAGCGGTGCAATCAATTCATAGCGACCCAGCTGTCGTGGGGGAGCATATGTTTCGAGACTGTTTGCGAGCATTCTTCTCTACCTGGATCGGCGTAGCGGGGAGCCCGCACGCGGCCGACCGATTATAGGGAATTCGGCGTGACGCTGCTGTAGCTGACGTAACCCGGACGCACCAAAATGCTGATCTTACTGACCTTGCGCCCGCCCTCGCCGAGCGACGCGGTGACGGTAGTGACTCCGGCCGGCACGTTGACGAGCCCGCCGTAGCCCGTGTCATCAGTGACCGAAGTACTGGTCGTGGGCAGGGCGTTGACCAGATAAAAGATAAAGGTGCCCTCGTCCGGCGCGCCGCCAATCGAGAAATTGATATTGGCTGCGGCTTTGCCCTCGCAGTCGAAAGCCGTCAAAAGCACGATGCCGCTCGTGTCCTTGGCCCAAGTCGAACCGCCGGCTTGGAACACGATGCTCCCGGCGGCGAATGGACTCGCCAATGGGACCATCGGCAAATCCAAATCACCCGAAGCGGGTGGAGTCAGGAAGTACATTGAAGGGGCGATCTTCGGGTCCGTCAATTGGACGAAGCCGTCGAAGTTCTTCTCCACCTGCAAGGTGACCAACCCAGTTTCGTCGGCGACGGCCATGGAACCGACGGGGCTGTCACACGTCACGTCGAGCTTCCGGCAAAGTTGCGCCTGCACGCCCGGTAGCACCTTCGTCGAGTCGATGGCGTCCGTCAGGTGCATGGTCAACTTATAGCCTTGTGCGTCAGTCGGCTGCGTTGCCTCGCAGCTCCACTGCGGATTGACCTCACACACGCCGCTCTGACACACCGCTCCAGCGAAATCCGGACCTCGGCTCGTGCAATCAGCATCCGTCGAACATTGGGGGCGATTGGCGTCGACCAACACGCTGCAACCGGCCAGCCAGGAAACGAGACCCCAAGCAGCCAAAACTGCCAATCCGCGAGCGAAGCGCTGCGGCTGTGGAACCGGATCCATGTAGCGAATCATTTTCGTATTCAATTCCAATACCCTGGTTCAGGCCCAGTTCGCGTCCACGTTACTGGCGCTTCGCACTTCACCCCGAGCTACCGGGGGTTGGGCGAGCACAGCGAACCGCGAGGACAAAGCAGGAGACATTGGTTCGCGCCCGCGAGTGAACACCGCGGCGATGCTATCACCATCACGCGCGACCGTTGAGATGCAATTGGTTTCGCCCATTTCGCCTACATTGGTGAGGGCCCGCAGCCCAAGCGCTTGCCCCGCGGAATCCCAGCAGAAACACTCCTGCCGAGGGGCTTGCTTTTTTCGCGCCTGGTTCACTTCCTTAAGTGGAGCGAAACCGGGGAGAGCGCAGACCGTCTTTGGCGCGCGAGGAGCAAACTAAAGGCGACTCTCAATCTTCGGGCCCGTCTTCAGTGCGCGTGAAAGGTACCCAGTGAACGCGCGTCGCGTGCGAGCGTGTCGGCAACGAGGAACGGTGCACGGCGCGCGGCCGGCCGGTTCGCGGCGAGGCAACCGCGCGGCACGACGGCGGCAAAACCGAAAAACGCCCCGCAAATCGCGTCCAGCTTGAGCATCGCCCTGGGACGTGACACCTTCCGCCCCGCCCGCCCCCGTAGCTCAGTTGGATAGAGCAGGGCTTTCCTAAAGCCAAGGTCGCAAGTTCGATCCTTGCTGGGGGCGCCCGAGAAAACAGCCCGATCCGTAGCCGAAAGAGGCTGAAAACGGATCGGGCTGAGTGTTGAAAAACGCCGATAATTAATGACAAGTGTTGACTGAATTGCCCCCGTATTGCCCCCGGGCTTCTAGCCCCCACGACGGGTCAAACTCGCCCTCTCCGATCGCATGCCGAGCTTGGTTCCCGCCGGATCTCCTCCCCTCTTTGATCGCTCGACGTCGAACGGTTTGATCCCGGGGGCTGCGAAAGTTCAGGCGCTCGTGTACGCTTTCCGGCCAGCATGCCGACGCTAGACGTTGAGGGGCCGTACGAGGTGAAGTTCCAGTCGAACGCGCGGGGCACCAAACGCATTGAGGCCGCAGACGGCCGCGAGTTCTTCGAAGAGTGGGAGGGCCTAGCCGGGCATTGCGGTTGCTACATCTTCGCGATCCGATCCGGCCGAGGCATCCGTGCGGCGTACGTGGGCAAGGCCACCAAGGGCTTTGGGCGGGAAGTGTTCGCGGTCGACAAGCTCCAAAAATACAACACGGCGCTGAACATCTGGGACCATGGGAGCCCGGTGCTCCTCTTCGTGGTGATGCCCGGCCGGAGCACGTCGAGCAAGGTGATTACCGACGTTGAAGAGTATCTGATCCGATCCGTGAAGCGGGCGTGCCCGGACATCTTGAACAAGCACCACACCGGCGCGGACGACTGGGATATCTCTGGCGTGACGGCCGACCACAGGGGGCGGCTGTCACAACCCGAAGCGGCGCTCTCCCGCCTATTGAAGTTCGACGACTAGAATTCGCGGCCGCTCGCGAGAGATCCCGATGGCAGAAGATGATGAATCACACCGCAAGGTAGCGGTGAAAGTTGCCGGCGTGCTCGCTGGAAGTCTCTCAGCGCTTGCAGTTGCTGTTGGCGGTTGGGGGATATCGGGACGCGGTTCGTGGCAAGCCACCGCCGCGCAAGGGCTCGCGGTCGGGCTTTTGATTGCCGCTCTAAGTCAAGGGCTGATCTGGATATTGATGCATGTGCGACGCCCTGCCGTTCAACCCGACTCAAAGCCGGCCCTTCCAACGGCGCCAGCCATGCCACTACAGGCGAGGCAAGCAGCGGAGGTGCCTTCGGAACTCGCAGTTGCGGAGATCGATGAAAACCTGACCAAGCTGCGAGACTATCAGGAGCGTGCACAACGTGCGTTGTACCTATTGTACAACGGGGGGCTTCTTGTGCGCGATGGCAAGATGACGAACGAGAAGCTGGAGCGGGACAAGGAAGACCTCATGGCTTACCTGAACTTGAAGCTTCACCCGACGTCAAAGATTGTGGCTGGGACCGCGGTGTTCGCAAACTTTCACTTTGCCGATCTCGATCGGCAGCCAACGATCTTGCAGCAGGCCATGGGAGTCCTGACAGACGAACGCGAAAAGCTGACCAAGAACCTGCGCTCGTCCAAGCCACCGGGGCCGCGGTATGACGCACCGCCCGCCAACGGGATCGCTGCACAGCTCGAACAGCTGTTGTCGATAGCACCGAAAGAGGCGATCGAGCGTGCGTGGAACCTGCTGGCGAGTGAATTGGCACTGTTGGCCGAGCGGGAGAGGTTGGGAGATCTGCTGTTCGAGGACTTTCTAGTAGAACTCGGACGCAGAAACGTGATCACACCTGAGGCGGTCAATTCGATCACCGGACTGCACAAGCTCGTCAATCTCTCTGAAGGCCGAGAAGTTACCGTCGAACGCGCACGCGAGTTTTTGACGATGGCGGACGCGATGCTCTGGATCCTGCGCAGTGCGGCCCGCGTGGTGAAGCCGGAACCGAAGGCGCGATAGGCACCGATGCCGAAGGATCATCGCCTGCGGGCGCTCCGGACTGCGGTTTCGTCCGCCGTGAGCTGCGCTTCGGCAGCTGCGAAGGCTTCCGCCACCATGTCAACGAGTCGCACTAGTGCTCGCACGGTAACGTTATTGTCGAGCGTCGGCTGCAACGTCACAAGGATGCTAGTGACGTGAACTAGCGACAATGCGGTGCCCTGGCCCGGCTCGGAAAGACCTGAATTGCTTGGGCCAGCGAGTATGCGAGGCGTTTCCGACGAAAGCCCGAGCTGAAAGAACACGCCCTTGGGATTGGCGTGAACCTTATGGCTGGCCATTCGGTAGTGAGCGCGAAGGTGATCGATCTTTGCGGCGCGATCGAGATCGCCGAACATCGGCCGAGGGTGATTCAGATGATGCGCGGCCCATCCGTTCGGCGTCCCATAGGGCTTACCGTACTTTTGGATCAAGTTGTCGAATTCAGCTCGTATGCGATCCAATTCATCCTCGGCGATCGGCTCATATCCGAGCCGGGGAGCACACTGCTGGTATTCGTCTGCTGCCCTCTTCGACTCGATCCCTTCATGCTGAATGTAACGCACGGCGAGGTCTTCGCCATGGTCCGCGACCAAAGACGCTACTACGGAGAGCTCATGAAGAGTTCGCCAACGTGCCAAGGCTCCGTCCGCGAACCCTCCTTCGAGAAGCATCAAAATCTCGCTTGTAATCTGGCATGCACGCGCGTGTGATCGCCTTAGCACCTCGAATAGGTGCGGCGTTTTCTTTGCTGACCGCGAACGAGCGACTTCAGCGTTGATGCTCGTCCCAACCTCAAGACACATCGTGTGAAGCATGCGGAGCAATTCGATGGGCTTCTTCCACCGCTCGTAGAGTCTCGATCGGAAAGCGCTCAAGTCTCCGCGTACGAGCTTCGACTGCTTTCTCCAACGCTTGGTCAGATCCGCGAGCATCTCCGTAGCCATTCGATCGGTGAGCTCTTCGATCAACGCGGGCACCTGCTCTGTGAACTTGCCTATCCCCTCGCTGACCTTCTCGAAATCCTCCGCATTTAGGTCAAGGACTACGTTGCGCCGATCCCACCACTTCCAGCGATCGACTGTTATGCTTGCCCGACCGTTCAACACACTTTTAGCAAGCGCTGCCCTCTTTTTCGCGGACAGTGATATCCCATGCTTTGCCGCCTTCTCTCCGATAAGTTCAGCGAGAAGCGTCTGCGGGAGCTCATTCGTGGTCTGCTCGAAGGCGCGTTGAAGAGTCTTCATCCTCTCTTTTTTCGCAGGTAGCGCCACATCTTCGCAAGGCAAACTTCGAGGATGCAGTGCTCAGCGACGCCTCGCAGGCAAGCACCACGGCGTGTCCGACAAGCCTGCGAGGTTAAAAAAAGAAAAAGCCCGATCTCTTGGACATGAGAGATCGGGCCCCGGCACCATGCCGGCTATCCCGCGGCAAAAGGGAGGTCAGGCCCTGCCCACGCGGGGAAGTGTGTGGGGGTTCAGCGCTTCCGTGTTCGGCACTCCCGGGGGACCAACACTTTCGGCATTGGCTCCCACGCGATCCGATCTTCGGCCACGGCTAGCGCGGCATCGAGGCTGTCAGCGTAGAAGGCCACTCGACGGAGGGCCAGATCGTGAAGCGCCGCGGAGCCGTCCGCGTGTACCGCGATTGCGCGCTGGCCATCACCAGAGGCCCGGCGCCACTCCCTTAGCAGCTCGATGGCAGCGGCCATATCACCGGGGCCCGCGACGGCTCGCGATGCGAAACGGCCATCTGCCTGGCGCTTGTTCTTCTGGACGTGGATGTCCGTCTGTCGCGGCTGAGGGAACATCGTTGCGAAGTTGGCCATGGCATCACCGAGGGTTGCGCGAATTGATCGCCCACGCGGGCGGTGTCAGACCAGCACGTGTGCACAGGAGTCGAGCGCGTTCGCGAAGGTTCGCGCGTCGTCCGGGGTCGGTCTCACGGTCGTGGAGTGCGCGGGTTTCGTCGAGACTCCGCTCGCGAAAGCCCGCACCAGTACGCGCTGATCTTGCTCGGGCGGCCATGACTCACACCGCCGGCCGTTCAGCAAGGCCCCGCGCACGCCACTTCACGAGCTCATGATCGGGTTTCGTCTCGAACGCAACGAACATCCGCGCGATGGCCGGGTCGGCCTTGAGCCCTTGTTCGATCGCGCCATGTACCTGGACTGCGCTCGGGCGTGTCCCTGGCAGGGATTCGATCTCGCGAGTCAAAGTTTCGGCGTTGCGCAGCTCATCGAGATTGGGCAGCGGTGGCACGATCAACCGCTCGTAGATCGACGCCAGATCGCGGTCGAGTTCCCTGATATCGGCCCACGCCTGTTCGATTGCGAGGAGTGCGTTTTGGACTCCCTCTCGCGTTGCGGTTTCTTTCGCAGTGATCGTGGCTACGAGGGCTGCGCGGGTCGAGTTGATACGACTCTGGAGCTCCACTCCGAGTGGGCCGCCGAAGTCACCTTGAAGGGAGTTCACCAACTCGAGCGCGGCCGCGATCGGTGCATGAGCTTTCACGATGTGTTCGCGCGCAGCATCGGCACGTGCACCCGTTTTTCCTTCGAGCCGGGCAAGGGCGTCATCGTAGATCGCGACAACGGCGGCCGCTTTCGGATGAGCGAAGCAACCTTCGTCGGGGTAGAGACCGCTGTAGGCGCCGAACACGTCGGGGATCCACTTGCACAAGCGATTGCGAAAGGCCGTGCTGAGATGGGCGACCGCGTGAACCGGCTTGGCTTCGGGCGGGAGGGGCGTGTTCACTTGGCACCTCGTGCGTAGCGGTGCTTCGCTACCTGGACATTGCCGTCAGCGCCCACCTCGAACCGATCTCTGTGTGCAGCGATCTTGGTTGGGGCCTTCGGTGTTTTCGCCGGGAAACGGGCTTGGAACTCTGCGTGCGTGCGGGCCGCGTATTGCGCGATCTGTCGTTCGCTCATCAGTGAAGGATCTGCGATCTCTGGCGAGCCGATGCCCTCCCCGTCGTCCGGGTCTGGATCGTCAGTGGTCGCGCCCAGCAATTCGAGGATCGCCGCCTGGATGGTTTTTGCGTCCGCGGTCCCGGCAGGTAAGCCGAGTGCTTTGATGATCGTGGCGAGAGCCTTCTCGTCATTCGAGCCCTTCTGTGGCGGGGCCGGAAGAGCTGCCAAAAGTACCGCGACAACGCGGCTCGGCGTGGTGTGGAATCGCTCGCTGAACTGACGGAGGCGACGGTGAATGGGTGTCGAGACCCGAGTGGAGATCACATGTGATGTAGACATGTGTAGACCATGACAGAGTCCACTTGATCGGCAAGCGATGCACCCCGGGCGCTCAGCGCAAGCGCTGCTTGCACGTCACCACGCTGAGATCGTCAGTGAGCGATCAAGGTTTTCAAACCTTTCGAAAACGGAACGCAGCGAGCTCAGCAGCGCTCGTGTCGCTGAGCACGTGCGGTCACTCGACTCCGGTTCCCCACTTGATCGCCAAAGCCCGGGCGCAATCGAAACAACGGAGTTTCTCTTGCACGCCACCGAGTTCCGCTCTCATCCGCTGAATAAGCTTCTCCTCGGTTGCGAGGTACTCCTCTTTGGTGAACACGATCGCGCCGTCATCCTTGGCCTCGAGTTTCTCGAGTCGGCCGAGTGCGATTCCGATGTTCGCCACGTCGCGGGAGAAGCGTTGCGCCAGCGTCGTGTTCCCAATTGCGCGGGCGTCTTTGGCGCCGGCCTCGGCATTGGCCAGGGCGCTGCGTAGGGCGTCGATGGCGCGCCTATTGGGATCCACGTCCGCCTCGGCCAGGGGTGAAGCCACGGGCAGCTCAGGATCGGTCAACTGCTTCGTGAGGCCACTCCACGGGGGCAGCGGCGGCTCGCTAGAACCCTTCGGCTTGGCAGCGCGGGCAACGAGCTTGGCGATCGTCCCGCGGGCCACGCCGAAGCGCTTGGCCACGTCGCGCTGGGATTCCCCGGCGGCCACCCTGGCCACGACTTGGGCGCGCTGGGCAGGGCTGAGCTTGGGCGCGTTCATGTACGCGAGTGTGGGTGCAGCGGTGGGTTTTGACTTTTTGCGGGTGGCCATATCGAATAGTCTGGACTACGTGGCCATCTTGTGCACGTGGTCATCCCCCGGTCACCCCGTCGCGAGTGGAACGGTGCGCTTTTTGCGGGGTTTTTAATGGATTCACTGGCTAGGTGGCCACTTTTGAAAACTGGCCGTCGTGTTCGTCGGGGCCCAGTTAGTGAGGTGGGGTACCACCCATATACCCTCTGTCGTCCTATGTAGTCACTGTCTTAAGTGCTCGTATTCACTCAGATATAGGCCTTGCTAAGCAGCTGCGTTGCGACAGGCCCTAGGGTGCTGCAACGCGCTGAGCGCACGACCTCACGTTAGCGCGCGGTGACTGGTGGAGGGTGTGGAGGGTGGTGGAGCCCTCCACCCCTGGAGTTCCCCCACGTGTATCCAGCCAATACATATGTACCAGGGGTTTCTATTGAGCGAACCTCTCCACCCTCTCCACTAGCTGCGCAACTAGCGTTAACTATGAGCGAAAGCCGGTGGAGGGGTGGCGTGTTCGAACCCCTCCACCACGCCTCCACCCTCTACACATCGCTCTTGAGGACGTAGACGTTTGGCCCGTACACCTTCCCGATCTTACTTGTTCGCGGCTTGTACCCCAGCCTTGAGAGTAGGCGTCCGACGCGCTGTGCAGCGGCCGGAGTCTGATCCTTCGCGCCAAGGCACAGCGCGTTGTTCAGCACGTCACCAACCGTGAACCGAGTGTGCGGCAAACCGTCCTTGCCGGTCTTGGCGATCCACGTGCTGATCGAGGCCTGCCACGGGTCCACGGCTTCGCGCTTCGATTGCTGTTCGACCGCTAGCCTCTCTTCTTCCTTGTTCATCCACCACCGCTCTTTACGTGCCCACCGCTTGGCGGCCTCGGCCCAGAGCTGATCGCGGTCACGGGCCAAGGCCTTGAGATCGATCTTGCCGCAACGCACGGGCCAAAACCGACGGTTCCCCGTTGTGTCGGTGAGGTACTTCTCGTCATTCGTGGTGCCGATAAACACGCACTGCCGTGGCCAGTCCACGTTCCGACGCCCGTAGCTCGGGCGCAGATTGTCAGAGGGACTCGAGACGAATGCTTTGATGCGCGCAACCTCGGATCGGTTGAAGCTCGCAAGCTCGCCGAACTCATAGATCCACTTTCCCAGCAAGCACTGTGCGGCGTCCTTCGAATCGAAGTCGAGGGCAGTATCGGCGAACCACTCGCCAGCCATCACGCGCACCGCTGAGCTTTTGCCCGACCCTTGAGCGCCTTCGAGGATCAGCATGGTGTCCGCTTGGCACCCAGGCTCGGCTACGCGCGCAACTGCTTGGATCATGAACTTCGACCCGACGCACGATGCGTAAGGACCGGGCGCCACGCCGAAGTAGCGCACCAGCATGCCATCGAGCCGCGGGATCCCGTCCCATTCGATGCTGTCTAGATATTGGTGCACGGGGTGAAACGAGTTCGAGTGGGCGACGATCTCCACGGCTCCGTCCGTGTTCTCTTTGCCCGGCTCGCAACCGTACCTGCCAGCGAGCCACGCCCGTGCGCGCGCGGTGTGGGCCTCTGTCCACTGGCCCACCGTTGTGCTGTTCGGCCTGTCTTGATCACGCATTGGCGTTTCCTCGAGCGCGACCACACGGCCGGCGAACGAGTCGTAAGCGATCACACCGGTCCACTCCGGGTCGGCTTGGAGGATCGATATGATATTGGCCATCGTCGGTTCGACCTTGCCGTTCTTCTTCGTGAGTGTGAGCTTTGGCTTTTCGCTCGTGTCGATTCGCGTGTTCATCGGGGATCCCTCTTCGTCCAGGCGAGCAGCACCGGGGAGTTGTCTTTTTTTGCGCGCTTGCGTTTTGGCTTCGAACGCTCTTTTTCGTGGGCGAGCTCGTGCTTGGCCCAAGCCGCACGCTTGATCTGTTCGGCTTCGGTGATTGCGCCGGTGTCGATCTCGATCGCTTCGAGCAACGTTTCGGCGGCCACGCCGCTCCCCATTCGAGTGATCATGAGCGCGGCTTCCCGCTTGCGAGTGGCCGGTGATCGTGAGTGCCGCTCGAGGGCTTTTGCTTCGTGGTCCGCGAGTACGCCGCTGGTTACGAGGTGACCGAAGCCAGCGAGCCCGTCCACACCATCGCGCTCGGCTTTGGTGATCGTCGATTCCACATCGTGGCCAAAGTCCGCTTCTTCCGCGGTGCTGTCACCGCAGACCTCACGCACTGCGGCCATGCACTCGCGTACCTCGTCCGCAGGCCAGCCCGCTTTGAGCAGACCGCCGGTGATCCCAAGGCTCTTCTCGTGCCGTCCGCTCGTCCAGTCCTTGGCGATGGCACTGGCCGTAGCGAGTTTTGCTACGGCCCAGATGAGATCGCCCGGCTCGACTTCAGCGATCTCGATCTCGCTATCGAACTCGATAAGCTCACCGCTCTCGTGCGTGGATCCTGGGAACACGGTTTGATGGCCGCACCCGTCCCCGCTGGCGTTGTTCGCTCGGATCTCCACGAGTTCTCGATCGTCGTGGTCATCGGGATCACCGAACCACAGCTTGTCGGATCGCACGCCCTTGGACCGGTATAGCCAATGCGACGCACGCTTTGAGGCGCGGCCGAAGGTGAGGGTCTCGGGCAGAAAGTAGGGCGCGAGTGCGAGCGCATCGGCTGAGTCGAGATCCACGTCCACGAGATCGCCCGACACTTTGCCGAGG
>Ga0164241_10004815_pt1 | contig 12899 bp, 13 predicted proteins | sample OricomyardsoilBY_FD_108780 | JGI IMG/M metagenome (GOLD analysis project Ga0164241, IMG submission 108780) | Backyard soil microbial communities from Emeryville, California, USA - Original compost - Back yard soil (BY) | ecosystem: Environmental > Terrestrial > Soil > Unclassified | place: USA...
GCATCTTGCACCCGACTCAACCAGCAGGAAGTACCGGGGCGTTCAACGGCTGACGGCCGGCCTGCCCTCCGCCCAGAGCGTGGTCGGTTTCTCGCCAGACACGGACACGGCCCCCTGGTGTGCTGACACCTGGACGGCCACCCGACCGGGGGCCGGAGTCGACGGGAGGACCTGACCGTGAAGATCGCACTCGTGACCGGTGGCAGCAGGGGGATCGGGCTGGCGTCCGCCCGGCGGCTCGCTCAGGACGGCGCGCACGTCGTCGTCGGGGCGCGGCGGCCCGAGGCCGGCGATGAGGCGGTGGACCAGCTCCTGCGCGACGGCCTCGCCGCGAGCAGCGTCGCACTGGACGTCACCGACCCGGGGTCCGTCCGGGCCGCCGCCGGCCAGGTGGCCGAGCAGTTCGGCCGGCTCGACGTGCTCGTCAACAACGCGGGCATCCTCCCCGAGGCGACGAACGCCGAGCCGGCCGAGGTCGTCGACCTCGCCATGTTCCAGCAGACGTACGCGACCAACGTCCTCGGGCCGGTCGCCGTCGTCGAGGCGTTCCTGCCGCTGCTCCGGCGGAGCGAGGCCGGACGGATCGTCAACGTGTCGAGCACCGTCGGGTCGCTCGCCCACCAGACCGATCCGGACTCGCCCTGGCACGCCATGGTCGTGCCGGCCTACCAGTCCTCGAAGGCCGCCCTCAACGCGATCACGATCGTGCTCGCGAAGGCGCTAGTCGACACTCCGATCAAGGTGACCTCGGTCTGCCCCGGGTGGGTGCAGACCGACCTGGCTCCGGGCAACCGCGAGCAGGCACCGGTCACACCGGAGCAGGCGGCCGAGGTCGTCCACCGCGCGGCGACCCTGGGCGCAGCTGAGCCGTCGGGCACCTTCGTGGACGCGGACGGGTTCGTGCGCTGGTGATCAGGACCCAAAGTGAACGGATTGCCGGGCTCGGACTGAACGGATTGCCGGACTTCAACTCAGCCAGAAACGTGGGCCGCTCAGCGGCTGCCGGTCCCCACGGCCGCCAGCTCGAGCTCCGCGATCCCGCTGAGGTCGACGCGCACCCGGCCGGGCGTCGCGACGTAGCGGAGCAGCACCGCCTCGCACGACGGGCACCGCCCGACGACGCCCGGCCCGTGGGCCCACACCATGAGCGCCGCGAACGGCCCGGCGTCCCCGCAGGCCCGGCACCGGACGAGCGCCGTCGTGATCTCGGGGACGAACACGGCCGCGAGCGCCCCGGCGACGGCGTTCCCGTCGACGTGCCCGTCGCTCGGGTCGAGGGCGTCGGGCCCCTCCGCGAGAACGTCTTGCGTCATGATCGCGTTCCTTCCGTCCGACGCCGGTCAGTCGCCGGCAGGCCCGAAGCGCTCGGCGCGGATCGCGGCGGGGTCGTGCCCGAGCGCGAGCAGCATCCGCGTCACGGCCTCCACGAACCCGGTGGGCCCGCACACGTAGCAGACGGGCCGCAGCTCGGGCGGCCAGCCGTGGACGGCGACGTCCTGGAGGCCGATCCGGCGCGCCTCGCGTGCGGCGTCGAGCGGGGCGGCGCGCGTGTAGAAGACCTGAGCCTCGACACCGTCGACGCCGCTGCGGACGCCCGTGAGCTCGTCGAGGAACATCGCGTCGTCGGGGGTGCGCACGGAGTAGAGCAGCCGGAACGGGGTCCGATCCCCCGCCCCCCGGCGCGCGCGCACCATGGCGATCAGCGGCACGATCCCTGAGCCGCCCGCGATCAGCAGCACCGGGGCCGCGGCCGCGAACCCCGGCTCCCACACGAACCATCCACCGACGGGTCCGCGCACCTCGATCATCTGCCCGGGCTCGAACCCGCCGACCAGGTACGGCGACACTTCGCCGTCGAGCACGCGCTGGACGGTCACCGCGACGCGCCCCGGCGCGGCCGGGTCGAGCGGCGCGGACAGCGAGTAGGCCCGCTCGGCCGTGTACCCGTCGGCGGCGGTCAGCCGCAGGTCGACGTGCTGCCCGGCCAGGTGCCCGGGCCAGTCCGGGACGTCGAGCTCGAGGGTCCGCGCGGTCGCGCTCTCCGCGTGCGCCCCGGCGAGGGTCGCGACGCGCCAGCCGCGCGTCGTCGCGAACCGCTCGCCCAGGCGGGCGGGCGCGGCCGTGCCCGCGGTCCCGAGCTCCACCCCGCCCGACGACGCAGCCACGGTCAGTCCCCCTGGTAGCGCTGCTCGCGCCACGGGTCGCCGTAGTCGTGGTACCCGAGCTGCTCCCAGAACCCGCGCTGCTCGTCACGCAGGAGCTGGATGGACCGCACCCACTTCGCGGACTTCCACAGGTACAGGTGCGGCACCAGGAGCCGGGCCGGCCCGCCGTGGACCGGGGCCAGCGGGGCGCCGTCGTACGTGTGCGCGATCCAGGCCTTGCCACCCAGCAGGTCCGCGACGGGAAGGTTCGTGGTGTAGCCGCCGTAGCAGCCGACGAGCGCGTACTGGGCGGTCGACGCGACGTCCGCCAGCAGGACGTCGAGGCTCACGCCTCGCCAGCTCGTGCCGAACTTCGACCATCGGGTGACGCAGTGCAGGTCGACGCTGGGGGCGTCCTGCGGGAGACGCATGAGCTCGTCCCACGACCACCGTCGCTCGTCGCCGTCCTCGTTGCGGACGGTGAGCTCCCACGTGTCGAGTGGCACGTGCGGGGTCGGGCCGGCGGACAGGACGGGGAAGTCGGCGACCTCGTACTGGCCGGGCGGCAGCGCCACGCCGGTCGGTCGCGGTCGTCCCTGGAACCCCGGGGTGAGGGTCATGGGCCAAGGTTAGAGGTGTGGTCCCCGACCCGCCAGGCCAGCGACCGCAAGAGTGACAGTCCGTGGTCGAGGACGCCCGGGCTCTCAGTGGAGCGCGTACTTCAGCCCCACGACGAGCACCCCGAAGCACCCACCGACGAGGATCTCCCCGACGAGCGGCCAGCCCCGGGCGCCTGCGCGCCACGCGGCGATCCCGCCGACGGCGACGAGCAACCCGCCCGTGACCCACAGCGCCACCCAGGCGGCGGTCTCCCCGTCGGCCCCGAACGCGCGTGCGACGAGGAGCACGAGGATCGGGGGCGTGGCGCCGATCAGGACCGCCCAGTTGTCGTTGAGGGCGTGGAGCACGCGGGCACCCGTGGAGTGGTCGCGGTCCACGAACCGCCCGCCGACGGCGTCGACGTACACGTGGGCGAGCCAGTAGACGAGCGCGACGACGACGGTGATCACGACGACCCGGTCACCGGTCGGCGCGTGCACGCTCACGACGGCGAGGACGGAGGCCGCGACGACGGCGCCGTAGAGCATCTCGGGCACGTCGGTGACCGAGAACCATCGCTGCACCGGGCCCGCGGCCATGGAGCCAGGGTACGACGACGGCCCCGCCCTCGGCCTGCGCGTCGCCGCTCCCTCAGCTCGGGCTCGCTCCCGCCCTCCGGCTCGGGCGCGGGCGACCTCGGCCGGGCTCGAGCGATCCATGCGCGAGCGATGCCCCGCAAGTTTCGATTTGGCAACGCAACCTTGCGTTCTGTGCGACGGGGCGTCACCATACGCTGGAGCGCAGCGCCGACGGAGCACTGCGCGAATGCGACGCAAAGGAGCGTTCATGCAGGCACGCAGTCGGCGACGGACAGCCGTCGAAACTTTCGCTCGCGGCGCCGCGGCCTCGGCCGCAGCCGCAGCGCTCGGGCTCGGAGTCCTCGCGGCTCCCGCCCACGCCGAGACGGGCGACGCTCCCGCCCCCGTCCTCAGCACCACCTTCGACGACGGCACCACCGCCCCCTGGACGCAGAACGGCGGGGCGACGCTCGCCGTCGTCGACAGCCCGGACGGCAGTGGCAAGTCGCTCGAGCTCACGAACCGCACCGCCGGCTACGACGGCATCGGCGTCGACCTCACGAAGATCCTCACCGCCGGCGTCACGTACACCGTCTCCTTCGAGGCGCGCCTCGCCGATGCGGATCAGCCCGCCGACGGCGTCCACTTCACCGTCGACGACGGCAGCTACACGTGGGTCTCGGGCGGGACGGCGCTCGCAGCCGACTCCTGGACGACCGTCACCGGCACGTACACGCTCGCCGCGGACGCCACCAAGGCCACGATGTACCTCGACGACGCCGGGTCCACCGGCCCGTACGCGGACCTCCTCGTCGACGACCTCACCATCACGGGGCCCGCGGGGACCGGCGGTGGGGACGGTGAAGGGAACGGCTGCACCTACCCGACGTCGGACACCGTGATCAGCTCGGGCTTCGAGGACGGCGGCACCGACGGGTGGACCGCGCGCGACGACGGCAACGGCACGGCGACCGTCGCGGTCGCGGACGGCGGCCACGACAGCGACCACGCGCTCGCGGTGACGGCCCGCCAGACCCAGGGTCAGGGCGTCGGCCACGACGTGACGTGCCTGCTCAAGCCCGGCACCGCCTACGAGTTGAGCGGCTGGGTCCGCTACGCCGCCGGGCAGCCGACGGACGACGTCTGGCTGAGCCTCGCCAACACGGTCGACGGTTCCACCACGTACTCGACGCTCGGCCAGTTCACGGGGGTGACGAACACCGGCTGGACGCAGGTGACGCAGAAGTTCACCATGCCGGCGACGAGCGACACGGCGCTGCTCTACTTCGAGACGACGTACCACTCCGACGGCTCGGCGGGTAACACGTCCGACCTGCTCTTCGACGACCTGACGGTGACCGCCCCCGCGGCCCAGCCCGTCCAGGACATCACCCCGATCAAGGACACCCTGCCGTTCCCGGTGGGCGCGGCGGTCTCGAGCGCGCAGCTCAGCGGCGGGGCGGGCCAGCTCCTGGCGAAGCACTTCGACCAGGTGACGCCCGAGAACACGATGAAGCCCGAGGGCTGGTACGACGCGGACCACCACTTCGTCACCACGAACGCCGACGCCGACGCGCTCATGCAGTACGCGCAGACGAACGGCACGCGCGTCTACGGGCACACGCTCGTCTGGTACCAGCAGACCCCCGACTGGTTCTTCCAGGACGACGCCGGGAACTGGCTCGAGGACGCCACCGGCGACCAGCTCGCCGCGAACCAGCAGCTCATGCGCGACCGTCTGAAGACCCACATCGACGACGTCGCGCAGTACCTGAGCGACAAGTTCGGGAAGTTCGGCTCGTCGACCAACCCGCTCGTCTCGTTCGACGTCGTCAACGAGGTCGTGTCCGACAACGCCGGCGACCCGGAAGGCCTGCGCCAGAGCCACTGGTACAAGCTGCTCGGCGAGTCGTACATCGAGGACGCCTTCAAGGACGCCGAGCAGGCGTTCAACCACACCTACGCCGCCGACGGCGCCGACCGCCCGGTGTCGCTGTTCATCAACGACTACAACACCGAGCAGACGGGCAAGCGCGAGCGCCTGCTCGGCCTCGTGAACCGACTGATCGCGGACGGCGTGCCTGTGGACGGCGTCGGACACCAGTTCCACGTCACGATGGCGACCCCCCAGTCCACGCTGAAGGACGCGATCGAAGCCTTCAAGGGTCTCCAGAGCCCGAACGGCCACCAGCTCTACGAGGCGGTCACCGAGCTCGACGTGCCGACCGGTACGCCGGTCACGCAGGCCAAGCTCGTCGACCAGGGGTACTACTACAAGGGCATCTTCGACATGCTGCGGTCCGAGGCCGCGGACGGCGCCGACATCTTCTCCGCGACGGTCTGGGGTCTCCTCGACGGGCAGAGCTGGCGCGCGGACTCGGGCGCCCCGCTGCTCTTCGACGACGACCTCCAGGCGAAGCCCGCCTACTACGGCGTGACCGACCAGGACCTGCCCGCCAAGCAGCTCTCGGCGCTCGTGTTCCAGCAGTCCGCGGACGACGTGGACGCGACGGACCCGAAGGCTGCGACCGACGGCGCGTGGGACCGTCTCCCGCTGCACCCCGTGGGCGACGACGCCGGGTTCCAGCTCCGCTGGTCCGGCGACCACCTGACGGCGTACGTGTCGTCGAAGGACGCGAGCGTCGACTCCGGTGACGGTGTGACGCTGACGTGGGCCGCGAGCGCCTCCGTGGCCACGCCCTCGACGGCGACCGTCACGCGTGACGGCACCGTCACCGGCGCCGACGTCACGGCCGTCGTGTCCTCCACGGCGACCGGCTGGGAAGCCGTCGTGAACCTGCCCGCCGACGCGCTGACGTCGTCGAGCACGCCCGTGTTCGACGTCACCGTCACGGACGGCACGACCACGAACGGTTGGAACTCTCCCGGGGTGCTCGGGTCGCTCCAGCTCGTCGAGCCGCTGTCCTTCACGACGATCCCCGAGGCGTCGGCCGCGCCGACGATCGACGGGACGAAGGACGCGGTCTGGGATGCGGCGTCGACGGTGACCACGTCGAAGCTCATCTCCGGCTCCGCGGACGGCGCGAAGGCGACCGTGCACCAGCTCTGGAAGGACGACTACCTGTACGTGCTGGCTGAGGTCACCGACCCGACCATCGACGTGTCGTCGCCCAACGCGTACGAGCAGGACTCGGTGGAGATCTTCACCGACCCGGGCAACGCGAAGAGCGCCTCGTACGTCGGCGAGGACGCGCAGATGCGCATCAGCGTCGACAACGTGGTGTCGTTCGGGACGGGCGACGAGGCCGCTCAGGCCGCGCGGCTCACGAGCGCGACCGCACGGACCGCCACCGGGTACGTCGTCGAGGCGCGCATCGACCTCGGCGACGCGGCCGGGGCCCACACGTTCCAGGGTCTCGACTACTCGGTCAACGACGGCACCGCCGGGGCGCGCACGGCCAACTTCGCCTGGGCCGAGCCGACGGGCACCGCGTACCAGACGACCGCCCGGTGGGGTGTCGCGGAGCTCGTGCCCGCCGCGCCGAGCGTCGTCGCGCCCGTCGTCACCACGCAGCCGGACGACGCGGACGGACGGGTCGGCAAGTACGCGACCTTCACGGCCCGCGCGACCGGCACGCCGGCGCCGACGATCGCCTGGCAGCAGCTCGCGCCGGGCTCGAAGAGCTGGACGACGCTCGCCGGCGAGCACGGGGAGACGCTCCGCGTGCACGCCGTGCCGCCCGTCGACGGCGCCCGCTATCGCGCGGTCTTCACCAACGAGGCGGGTTCCGTGACGTCGGACGCCGCCACGCTGACCGTCGTCAAGAACGGCAAGGGGAAGTGACGGCGACGCACTGACCGAGAACCCCTGGGTTCGAGCCACGGCCCCCGCAGGTGCGTCTGCGGGGGCCGCGGTGCCCTGCGGTGGCTAGACCGACGGGTTCGGGCGGGCGCCGGCGCGCGTCTCGCGATGGAGCTCCGCGTCCAGGCCGTGCCCTGCGGCGAGCTTGGTGACCAGGCGAGCGAGCTGCTCGCGCTCCGCAGCGGTCAGGGGCGCGAGCACGGCGTCCTCGTGCGCCTCCGCGATCGCCCGCAGGCGGGGTCCGAGCGCGCGGGCCGCGTCGGTGGTCCGGAGCTCGTAGTTGCGCCGGTCGGTCTCGGAGCGTGCCCGGACGACGAGCCCCCGCCGCTCGAGCCCGTCGACGAGCGCGACGACGCGGCTGGGCTGGGTGCCGAGGCGCGTCGCGAGCTCGCGCTGACTCAGGCCCGGCTCGCGGGAGAGGAGCCGCAGGACGCCGGCCTCGGAGGGGGACAGCCCGACCTCGCGGACCGCGCGCGCGAACGCGTCGCTCACGTACGAGCCGAGCTGGGAGAGCGCGAAGGCCGTCCGGGGTCCGCTGCGGGCTGCCTCCACCATGCGTCGAGGCTACCCCGTTGACGGAACGATTCATAGGGGTAATCGTTGATGGCATGACTGAATCAGTGGCTCGACCGCTTCCGGCGGCGCGACGTGCGGATGGTGGCCCCCACCCGGGCGCGCTGGCCGTCGTCACCGCCGTCCTGTTCGTCGCGAGCGTCGTCGTGGCGGTGGCCGCGACGGGCGGCTCGGGCGCGGCCTTGCCCGTCGGGGCGTCCGTGCACGACGTCGCCTCGCGCTACGCCGACCACCCGGAGGGGTTCCGGGTCTCGGCCCTGCTGGGCTTCGGCGCGAGCGTGCCCCTCGCGATCCTCGCTGCGACCGTCTACACCCGCCAGCGACGCCTCGGCATCCGAGTGCCCGGGCCTGCGATCGGGCTCGTCGGCGGGGTGCTCGCCTCCGCGCTCCTCGCGGTCTCGATGCTCGCCACCTGGACCGCCTCCCAGGACGGCGTGCCCGACGACGACGCCGTCGCCCGCGCGTTGGCCCTGCTCGCGTTCGCCACCGGCGGGGTCGGGTTCGCGGTCGGTCTCGGGCTGCTCGTCGCGGGCGCCGCCGTCCCGGCGCTGATCCTCCGGCTCGTGCCCCGGTGGCTCGCCTGGGTCGGCCTCGTGCTGGCGGCGGTAGCGGAGGTCAGCTTCCTGTCGCTGGTGGTCGAGCCGCTGCAGTACCTGCTGCCGGTCGCGCGGTTCGGGGGGCTCCTGTGGCTCGTCGCGTACGGGTTCCTCGTCCCGCGCACCCGACATCAGGTGGCCGGACGGGACGTCGGCGGGAGGGCGGACGCATGACCGGACCCGCGCCCCGGGCGCAGAGCCTGGCCGGGGCGAGCGCCGTCGTCGTCGGGGCGAACGGACTGATCGGCAACGCCGTCGCGCGCCGCCTGGTCGGGGCGGGGGCACGCATGACCCTCCTCGCGCGCGACGCCGACGCGCTGACCACGCTGCGGTCCTCGCTCCTCGACGCGCACGGGTCCGACGGCGCAGCGCCCGAGGTGGAGGCGGTCGCCCTCGACGTCCGGGACGACGAAGCGGTGCGGGACGCCGTCACCGCCGCGGCCGGCCCCGAAGGGCTGGCGGTAGCGATCAACAACGTCGGGGTCTCGCACCGGCCGACGCCGCTCGGCGACCTCGCGCTCGACGAGCTCGACCGGGTGCTCGCCGTGAGCCTGCGCGGGGTGGCGGTCGCGATGCGGGCCGAGCTCGCGGTCATGGCCGACGGTGGGGCGATCGTCAACGTGGCGTCGTCCGCGGGGGTGGCGGGCGCGCCCGGGATGTCCGCGTACGTGGCCGCGAAGCACGGCGTCGTCGGGCTGACGAAGACCGCCGCGATCGACTACGCGGCCCGGGGTGTCCGGGTCAACGCCGTCGCACCCGGACCCATCGAGTCCGGCCCGATCATGGCGCTGGCCTCCGAGGTGCGGACCCGGGTCGGCACGTTCGTGCCGCTCCAGCGCATGGGCACGGCCGACGAGGTCGCCGACGCGATCGTCTGGCTCGCGTCGCCCGCCTCGTCGTACGTCACCGGCACTGTGCTCCGCGTCGACGGGGGCAAGGGCGCCGGCGGCGCGTGAGCCGGACCGCTACGAGCGGAGGCTCCGCAACCCGGTGCGGATCTCGCTGACCAGGATCTCGGGCTGCTCGAGGGCCGCGAAGTGTCCTCCCCGGTCTGCCTCGCCGTAGTGGATCAGGTCGCTGTAGGTGTCGTCGATCCAGCTCCGCGGCAGGCGCGGGATGTCGCGTGGGAACACCGTCACCGCGACCGGAAGCGTGAGCTGCGGGCCGGCGAAGCTCGCTGAGCTGTTCTCCCAGTAGATGCGGGCGGACGACGCGGCACTGTTGGTGAGCCAGTAGAGCGTGATCACGTCGAGCATGTCGTCGGTGCCGAGGGCATCCTCGGCGAGCCCATGGTTGTCCGTCTTGGACTGGAACTTCTCGTAGATCCAGGCCGCCTGGCCGACCGGTGAGTCGGCCAGGGCGAACCCGACCGTCTCCGGCTTGGTCCCCTGCAGGTGGTTCGAGCCACCGAGGACACCCGTGTAGAGGCCGAGGCTGTCGACGGCGTAGCGCTCTTCCGGTGTCAGCGTGTCGGGGACCTGCGCGGGGAAGGCGTACTGGGTGTTGAGGTGAATCCCGAGCAGCCCCTCAGGCCGCGCGGCACCGAGGGCGGAGGTCACCACGGCACCCCAGTCGCCGCCTTGAGCGGCCCAGTTCTCGTAGCCGAGACGCGTCATGAGCTCAGCCCACGCGGCCGCGATGCGCGGAGCATCCCAGCCCGTCCCGGTCGGCTTCCCGGAGAACCCGAACCCGGGCAGCGACGGGACGACGACGTCGAAGGAGTCTTCGACATCTCCTCCGAAGGCCACCGGGTCGGTGAGAGGGCCGACGAGCTTCAGGAAGTCCGCGATGGAACCCGGCCAGCCGTGCGTCAGGATCAGGGGCATCGCCTTCGGGTTCTTCGACCTGACGTGGATGAAGTGGATGTCCAGCCCGTCGATCGTCGTCAGGAACTGGGGGAAGCGGTTGAGCTCTCGCTCGAACCGGCGCCAGTCGTACTCACGCTGCCAGTGGTCGACCAGGGACCGGGCGTTTTCCGAGCGGACACCTTGCGACCAGTCGGGGACCGTCTCCGGGTCCGGCCATCGGGTCCTGGCGAGCCGGAGCCTCAGGTCGTCCAGCTCAGCGTCCGGGATCGCGACGGTGAAGGGACGGATGAGCGGTGAAGGTGCGGGCGTCGAGGTCATGACCGTGCTCTCCTGAACGTTGATCCACGGTGCAGCGATCCGTTGCACACCGATGTGCAGCGCACGCCGGCCTGTGAAACCTACCTCGTTGCACACGCGCGTGCAAGAATGCGGCAGTGCAGACCCAACCCTCCCGGGCGCGTTCCGTGGACGTCACGCGCACGCGCATCCTCGACGTCGCGCTCGAGGTCCTGGGGCAGGACCCCGACGCCGGCATGGGCGACATCGCCGCAGCAGCCGGCGTCGTCCGCCGTACCGTCTACGGCCACTTCCCGACCCGCAGCGACCTCGTGCGGACCCTCGCGCAACGGGCCGTGGACGAGATCGCCGCCGTGCTCGACGAGGCCGGCGTCGCCGACGGGGCACCTGAGGTGGTGTGGGTCGACTTCGTCAGACGGCTCTGGCCCCTGACGCGCCGCTACCGCGTGCTGCTGGCGCTCCGGCGAGGCGAGTACGGCGAGGAGATCCACGCCCTGATGGGACCGGTCGACGAGGCTCTCGCCGACCTCGTGAGAAGAGGCCAGGACAGTCAGGCCTTCGGTCGGCACCTGCCCGCCGACGTTCTCAGCCAGGTCGCCTACGCGGCCGTGTTCTCCGTCGCGGACCACAACCCCTCCGACGAGCGGCTCGATGCCCGCGCGGCGGCGACCACCAGCCTGCTCATCCTGGGTGTCCCCGACGCGCGCGCGAAGGCGCTCGTCGAGCCTCAGCCCTGACGCCCGGCATCCGCGTCACACATTCGTGACCTCGACGGACCGGCGACGAGCCCGGCCCTGGGCGACCCACCACAGCACGACCGGCACGGCGGCGACCAGGAGACCGAGCGCCGTGTGCGTGCGGGTCGCGGCGAGGCACGGCGGGTAGCCACCGTCGAAACCGTCGCCGAGCATGTCGATCGCGGCGACGTCGCACGTGATGCCGTCCACCACGGGGGTCAGCACCATGACCGTGATCCCACCGAGGACGACGAGCAGCGTCGCCACCGACCCGAGCGCCAACCTGTTCGTGAGCAGCCCGCGCCGGTCGAGCGGGAACGCGCCGAGCAGCGGGCTCACCCCGGCGAGCAGCGCACCGCCGATCAGCGTCAGGCCGAGCACGGTGCTCCACACGGGCGTCACGCTAGCAACGCCCCGACGTCGATCCCCTCCAGCCGCGCCGGGTCGGCGAGGACGTCGATCGCGACGATCCGACCGTCCACCACCGTGAAGGCCATGACGAACTGCGCCTTGCCGTGAGGCGCCACCACCACACCGGCCGCGCCGTTGACCAACGCCGGGTAAGGCACTTGCGGCATGCTCGCCGCCGCGATGACGGCCTGGCTCGTGACCTCCGCCGGGCCGCGCAGCACCATCGACATCGCCGGACGCGCCCGGCCGCCGTCGGACGTGAGGACGACGTCCGGGTGGAGGATCGCGAGCAGTCCGTCGAGGTCGCCGTCGCGGGCCGCCGCGAAGAACGCGTCGACGACGCGCCGCTGCGCGCCGAGGTCGGGGTCGGGTTCGGTCGGGCGAGCGCGCACGCGGCGACGGGCGCGGCTCGCGAGCTGACGGACCGCCTCGGGCGAACGGTCGAGCATGACGGCGATCTCGTCGAACGGCACCGCGAACATGTCGTGCAGGACGAAGGCCAGCCGCTCCGCCGGACCGAGCGTCTCGAGGACGACCAGGAGCGCCAGCCCCACCTGGTCCGCGAGGACCGCCTCGTGCTCCGGGTCCCCGCCCGACGCGGGCTCGACGATGGGCTCCGGCACGTGCACCTCGAAGGGGTCCTCGCGGCGGGTCCGACGCGAGCGCAGCCCGTTGAGGCAGACGCGCGCGACCACCGTCGTCAGCCAGCCGTCGACGTTCGCGATCTCTCGTGCCTCGTCGTCCCGCGCGGTGTCGTCCGGGTCGCCGGCACCCGACGCCTCGACCCGCAGCCACGCGTCCTGGAGCGCGTCGTCCGCGTCCGGCAGCGAGCCGAGGAGCCGGTAGGCCACCGCCCGGAGGCGTGGCCGCTGCTCCTCGAACCGGGTGAGGAGCTCGGCGCTCGTCGTCATGTCACGTTCCTTCCGTCCGGGGTGTCAGGACCTTGACACGCCGCCGAGACGCGACGTGACCGGACACACCGAACCGCAGGAGAACCCCATGAGCACCACCGTCCACCCCACCGTCCTCGTCACCGGCGGCACCGGCACGCTGGGCCGACTCGTCGTCGAGCGGCTCCGCGCCGCCGGGCGCCCCGTCCGCGTCCTCGCCCGCCACCTGCCCGACGACGCCGCCTCGCCCGCGCACGCCCCGTCCGGCGACGCCGGGGTCGAGTTCGTCGCGGGCGACCTGTCCACCGGGGAGGGCATCGCGGCGGCGCTCGACGGCGTCGGCGTCGTCGTGCACTGCGCCGGCAGCGCGACCGGCGACGACGCCAAGACACGAACCCTCGTCGACGCCGCGGCCGCCGCCGACGTCCGGCACCTCGTCCAC
>Ga0164241_10004816_pt1 | contig 12898 bp, 9 predicted proteins | sample OricomyardsoilBY_FD_108780 | JGI IMG/M metagenome (GOLD analysis project Ga0164241, IMG submission 108780) | Backyard soil microbial communities from Emeryville, California, USA - Original compost - Back yard soil (BY) | ecosystem: Environmental > Terrestrial > Soil > Unclassified | place: USA...
CGGCGCGTTCGGCATGGCCCTGGGTGTTTATTTTTGGAAGCGGTGAGTTTCGGGCGCGATTGGCCGGCGCGGAGTTTTCATTGTCGGAATGCCTGGAATATTCCAAAGTTCACCGGATATGAACGAACCGATCAACTGGCCGCGCGGCGAATTTACGATTGAAGAAGCCGTGAGTTTGAATCCAGCCTTCCCCGAAACCGTGGTCAGGAAAAAACTTTCCGATGCGATTTCCGCCAAGGCCATCGCCCAGACCCAGAAGGGCGACCGGAAAACTAAAGGCAAGTTTCAGTTGGTGAATTAGGATTGCTTCGCCGTCACGGGAAGCTTTGCGAAGGCCGGATGATTCGTTAAGCTGGAGCCATGCCCAAACCCAATTCACCCGAAGCGCACTGATGTTTATGAAAACGCAAATTTCTTTTGGCAAGCCGGTCGTTTGCTTTGCGCTGCTGCTCGTGATGGGCTGCTTGCCGCCGGCGTTGGCGGCGGAATTTCTTCACACACAGGGCGAGAACATCGTGGATGAACACGGCCAGAAAATCATGCTGCGCGGCGTCGGCCTTGGCAACTGGATGCTGTCGGAAGGCTACATGTGGCGGTTCGGCGGGGAAGGCGACCGTCCGCGCAAGATTGAAAAAATCGTCAGCGACCTGATCGGCCCGGAGAATGCGGCAAAATTCTGGCACGAATATCGCGCCCAATTCATTACCGAGAAAGACATCCAGCGCATCGCGCAACTGGGATTCAATTCCGTCCGCCCTTCGATGAATGCGCGGTTGTTTTTGTCCGAGGGCGAAAATCCAGTTTATCAGGACGAAGGTTTTGCGCTGCTGGACAATTTGGTGCGCTGGTGCAAGGCGAGCGGGATTTATGTGGTCGTTGACATGCACGCCGCGCCGGGCGGCCAGACCGGGCAGAACATTGACGACAGCATCAATGACGAACCCAGGTTGTTCATGGATCCGAAAAATCAAGACCGGCTGGTGGCATTGTGGGTAAAAATTGCCAAGCGCTACAAAGATGAACCGACGGTCGCCGCGTATGATTTGCTGAACGAGCCGCTGCCGGAACGCACGGGCGCCGAGGCGAAATACAAAAACCAGTTGGAACCGTTATATCAGCGCATCACCACGGCGATCCGGGCGGTGGATAAGAAACATATCATCACGATTGAAGGCGCGAACTGGGCCAACGACTGGTCGGTTTTTACCCAGCCGTTCGACGACAATCTGGTTTATCAATTTCATTATTATTGCTGGGATGATCCCACGCAGTTGAAGGGCATCGGCCAATATCTGGCGGCGCGCCAGCGGCTGGGCGCGCCGGTGTGGGTGGGTGAAACCGGCGAAAAAGACGACACGATTTATTGGGGCACGACTGATTACTTTGAAGCGAACAACATCGGCTGGTCGTTCTGGCCGTGGAAAAAAATGGCGACGCGCAACACGCCGTATTCCTATCAGCCGCCGGAAAATTGGCGGGCCATCGCGGCGTATTCGCGGCGGGCTGGCGCGGACAAGCCGTCGCTGGCGGTGGCGCAAAAGGCGTTTGACGAACTGCTGCAAAACATCCGGCTGGAAAACTGCGAGTTTTTCCCCGACGTGGTGAACGCGCTTTTTCATCGCGTGCCAGGAAAAGTGGAGGCTGAAAACTACGGCCACGAAGGTTTGAATCATTCCTATTTCGTCAAGGATGCGGCGGCGAAGTCGAAGTATTACCGCACTGCAGAGCCGGTTCCGGTTGAACTGGCGGGAGACTCCGGGCAGGCCATCCGGCTGGGCGCGAATGAATGGACGCTGTATGCGGCCAACAGCCCGGATGCAAAAACGTATGCGCTGACGGTGAAGGTCAAGGCGGAAAATGCGCCGGTGAAATTTCAAATCTCCGTGAATGGCGACCAGCAGGAAGCCGCCGCAGATGGACAGGACTGGACGGAACTGAAACTCAAGCCGGTGAAACTGGCGCAGGGAGCGAACCAGATAAAACTGTCCGTGAAAACCGGTGCGGCGGAGTTTGACTGGTTGGAGTTCCGGTGAAGAACCGGCCCTTCGCACCGCCTTGCGCGCGCAAGGTTCCGAAAATAGAGTGGCGGCAGCATTGATTATTTTCGCAACACTTGCACCGTGCTGATCAATAAATCATCGCCGCCGATGTAAAACCGAAAATCAGTTCCGCCGTTTTCACGGTTGGCGAAACGGGCATCGTTCACAAAGAAGCGGGCCAGTTTCCATTGCCCGGAATTCATGCGATGAACGGCATACGGATACCGTTTCCATGATCCCGGATCCGGCAAAAGTAAATCTGCGTTTGACAATCGTATTTCGGATGAGTCGTAATCCAACGCAATTTCACCAGACCCTTTGTCTAAATACCCCAAATCAATCTCCACCGCCGTGCCAGCCTTGGGAAGGAAATCGTCACGCACGTCGAAATAAAAGTAATTCGGTGTAGTATGCTTTGGAATCAACCAGTAATGTAATCCGTTCCGTTCGACAACCGTGAAATCGCCGTCTCCATTTTTCATGGGAGCTAGACCGTTGAGCGCATCGGGTCGGGCAGAGACTTGTTGCGGGACATTGGTGAAACTGTAATAGGCTTGAATCGTGGCAAACTCATCTTTTGGCAGAAGGAAAACATAACGTCCCGGATATTCCTTGTTGATGCGATCAATCTGTCGTTTGACTGCTGTATATGCCAAATCACCATCATGGTAAAATCCTCCGGCCTCGCAACAGAAGCTGACAAAAGTTGGTTTATTTTCATGTGGTTCGACCGCCGCAAATTGCTGGTAAAGTTGTTCTTCGTTTCCAGCTCCATGATCTCCAAGCACTGGAGGCACACAGGCTTCAAGTGACCATTTGTCGCCAATGACTCCTTCGAATCCACAGGTTTTCAAATACGTGCTGAACTTTGAGCTTGGATTGCGCACCATCCAAGGGCGAGCGTTGTGGAATCCCGCGTCAGCACACCAGACGCGATTTAACTTACACCATGCGGGAAACAAATTGTTGTTGAAATATTCGATAAAAATATATTGAAAACCACTTGGGTCGGCCTCCAATTGATCATTGGTCGTCATTTTTGAATAATACCAATCCAATAATGGCGAGTTTAATTCCTGTAGTGCCGGGGCTAAAGGTGTGGCTACAGGAATTGTTCCGCGAGCAGGATCATGCCAATACTTGTAAAGCGGGTTTTGATCATACTCAAGATTGTCTCCATCACTCCAACTGATGCAGGCATAGATTTTTCCCGGTTCTGCTTTGATCGCTTTTCCCGGAGCTTGCGTATAAGTCTTATTTGGAAAACTCGACCAAAAACTTCCATTCGCATAAAGCTCACTGACGACATAACCTATGCCAAATGGATTGGCTACGTAATTACATTCATCACCTGTGCTGCCATATCCCATTAACGAAGTGCCGACTCCATAACCCGGCGTGCGAAAGATTTTTTGAACTTCTCCTCGTTCAGTATTGAAGTCCAACCAAAAAACGAAACCTTTGCTGGCGACCGCATAATCTGTAATTGGGTTTCCAATGCGTGCGGCCTTTGGGTCAAGTCGCCGGTTGCCGGTCGCAAAGACTACTTTCTTGGTGCAATTCGGCATTAAATTTTCCAACGCCCAGTCGTAAGCTTCAATCCGATTTGCCCACCGATTCCGAAAATCTATCATCTCGCCTTTCCAGCCAAATTCGGAAATCAATTCGTCTTTGATGGATTCAATGACTGGAATGCCATCCTGCTGCGCGCCGGACATCAAAGCTAAATACCAAGTCCAATCCTTGTCAGGATCGTAAATGAACATTTTCTTCACTTGCCCTTGATATTTCTGAAAAAGCGTTCTCAATCCCGCATTGGTTCCCGTCAGTCTTGGCAATTCTATGTAAGGCTTTCCGCAATCGTTGAGTTGGTCACGATCCCACGGATTATTGATGAGATAAACTTCGGCAGATTTTTGGTTGATTAAACCTTGCAATGCCCATGCCGTCATCCATGCGTCTCCGCTGTCTTGGTGAATGTTGACGACATAAACATTCGTCGCCGCCGGCATTTTGGGGAACAAACCGCTCGCGGCGAAAATGGATTGAATGCTAAAAATCATTCCGAAGAATAAGATGGACAGGAATTTGCCTTTGCCAGTGTTCACTTGGGTAACTTGCGTTTGCGTTTTTTAAGCGTCAAGCCTCGTTTCATGAATGATGCAGAATTAAGTTCAGTTGTCCATGTTAGCCTTGCCGGTAATGGGTCAATTTGCATTTTCTGGTGGGGCGAGCGTCCTCGCGAGCCGGGTTTGGTCATGCCTTGAGACGTTCACGGCTCGCGGGGACGCTCGCCCCACCAAACTGGTCCACTGCTGACTTGCCGAAAAGTTTGAGCTGGCTGACTTCGGCTGCTAACGTGGCGCGAATGGCGAAACCCAATTTCATCGAACTGCCGGGCTGCGAGCCGATCCCCATCATCTACGAGGATCGCTCGGTGCTGGCGATTGACAAGCCGCGCGGCTGGATGCTCGTGCCGCATTCGTGGCGCAAGACGAACTGGAATTTGCAGGCGGCGATTGATTCGTCCATGCGCGCGGATGACTACTGGGCGCGTTCCAGGAACTTGAACTATCTCCGGCATGTTCACCGGCTGGATGCCGATACGAGCGGCGTGATGTTGTTCGCCAAAAGCGAAGGAGCCATGCGCGCGATGGGCGACATGTTCGAGTCGCGCCGGATGGAAAAAACCTATCTCGCGGTCGTGGCCGGCGTGCCGAAGGAAGCTGAATGGACCTGCACGCTGCCGCTCGGTCCCGACCCGAAACAGTTCGGCAAAATGCGCGTGGATCATTCGGAGGAGGGCAAGGCGAGTGAAACGTATTTTCGCGTGCTGCAAAAAAACGAGCGGTTCACCCTGATCGAGGCGAGTCCGCTCACGGGGCGCACGCATCAGATCCGCGTGCATCTGGCGGAATCCGGCGTGCCGATCATGTGCGACGAACTTTACGGCCGGGTGGAAAAAGGTTTTCGTCTGGGCCTGCGCGCGGTGCGGCTGGCTTACAAGGATACATTCACGCGGAAGCCGGTGAACATCGTCGCGCCGGCGCAATTTTTTCTGGATGAATACGGTTTCACGCTTTCGGAGGCGCAGCGCAATGAGAAATGGTCGTATCGCCCGCCGGCCAAGGAAAAAGAGCGGGATGAAACACCTTTGCCGTCCAATAAAAAAGCAGGTTCAAATTTGCACCGTGAACGGAGTGGTCGTTGAAATCTGAGTCAGGCTGGAGCGAATTAAATAAAACTGTAGCCGTTATTGCTGAGAAAAACTTTCCATCAACTGGCGCATGGAATCTTTTTTTGTCCCGAAGGGACCAATGAAAATAGCCCGCGGTTTCAACCGCGGGTTAAAAATCCAAACGAACAAAGCCCCGTAGGGGCGACAAAAAGTGGGAAAATTCTTCTGTCGTCCCTGCGGGACTTGGCCGTTTGGACGCCGAGCACCCGCCGTTGAAACGGCGGGCTATTATCGGGCTGTCACTTCGTGACTGCCGGATAAAACGGCCACAGCTTTTCTTGAAACGCTCCAAACTCATTTCGCCACCTGGCCCAGCGCGTCCAGCACGATGCCCGGCGTCAGGATTTCCGGCAAGACGATTGGCGGCACGTCCGCATTTTTCGGATAAACCAAAACGAGCGGCACGCCGGCGCGTTGGTAGCGCGTCAATTCCGCCGTGATGTTGGCGGGTGTGTGCGTGTAATCGCCGACGAGCGTGGCGAAATTCAAATCCTTCAATTTTTTTTCCACCGACGGAATTTCGATGCTCGTTTTTTTGTTCACCTGACAGGTCAGACACCAGTCCGCCGTAAAATCCACGATGACCGGATGTCCGCCCGCGCGGGCTTGCGCGACGGCTGCCGGCGACCACGGCTGCCAGTCAATTTTGTCGTCCGAATTTCCCGCCAGCGTTGCAATCATCGGCGCGCGCCAGTTCAATGTTTTCTCCAAAATCAAAACGTAACCGCCAACTAATAAAAATAAAACGATGATGCCCGCGAGAAATTTTCCGCTGCGACCGCGCTGGATAAATTCACCGAAAATCCACGCGGCGAGTGCGACGATGACGAGAAATCCGCCGAGCCACGCGACGTCTTTGCCGTAAGTTCCCGTGGCGACATAAAGCAGCCAGACGACCGTTGCCAGCATCGGAAAGCCCATCGCGATTTTGAATTTTTCCATCCACGCGCCGGGTTTCGGCAGAAATTTCAGCCACGCCGGATTCCAACTCAATAAAACGTAAGGCGCGGCGAGGCCGAGTCCGGCGGCGAGAAAAATGAAAATGATGGTCGGCGCATTTTGCGCGAACGCGAAGCCGAGCGCCGCGCCCAAAAATGGCGCGGTGCAGGGCGTGGCGAGCGCCGTCGCCAAAACGCCGTTGAAAAACGCGCCCGCCGCGCCGTGTTTGGACGCGAGTTCGCCCGCCGTGTTCAACGCGCGTCCGCCGAGCGTGACTTCAAAGACGCCGAACAGATTCAGCGCGACGAGCGTGACGAGCGTGACGAGGCAGACGAGAAAAATCGGGTTGCCGAATTGGAAGCCCCAGCCGATTTGGTTGCCGGCGGCCTTGACGCCGATGATGATTCCAGCGAGGACGAGAAAGGAAAACAAAACGCCGAGCGCATAAACCAGGCCGAGCGCGCGGACGCGGCGCGGTTCGCTTTTGGCCTCGCTGACGAAGCCGAGAATTTTCAACGCGATGACCGGCAGCACGCACGGCATGATGTTGAGAATGAGTCCGCCGATGAAGGCGTAGAGCAAGTATTGCCAAAGTGATTTTGCGGGCAAATGTGGCGGCGAATTTCCTGTGCTATTTTGGATCGCGGTATTTGTCGGGGCTTTGTCGGCGATTGGAATTTTGACATCAAAACCTAAACGCTGATTACCTTGGGAAATCACAAAAACGCCGGAGATTTCCTTCGGCCAATCGCCAGAAAATTTTTTAACGATTTTGCGTAAATGCCATGTGTCAATTTTTTCAATCGCAGGCTCAACTTCAAATTTGTCATCGGCTTCCGGGAAAAAATCAGGCTTGTCGTAAGTGAATGTTACGGTCTGAACAGTTGGCCCAAATTCAATTATGAGCGGGCGCAAATCGTTTGTTGAAGGTCTTTCCCACCATGCTTGGACGAGAAAATTCCAATTGGTCAATGAGGCTGGCGCTTTCTTTTTCCACAAATCAATCGTCGCCGCGTCCGGGAAATTTTTGGTTTCACTGCCGATGGTCAATTTGGCTTCGACATCTTGCGCGGCGGGAATGCAGCTTTCTTTACATTCGAGCCATGAGACATTGGCTTTCAAATTCAGTTCGCCGGGTGAAACATCGGCGGCGATTTTCAGCGGCACGAGCAGGACAACTTCATCTTCGTAGCCGTAAGTGGTGATTTCGGCGGGTGGCAGTTTTTCCGGCAGCGGCCATTGGATTTCGCCGGCGGAGATGCCCGGCGGCAACTGCCATTTGATTTGCGTGGCTTCGCCGGCCTCGCCCGGATTTTTCCAGTAAGTGTGCCAGCCGGGTTCCATTTTCAAATCCACGCCCGCCCAGATCGTGTCGCCGGGGCGCGCGGCGGTGGCGGAAAGCAGCAACTGCGCCTCGGTGTGGGCGGCGCGCGCCGTGGTGCCGGCCAACGCGGACAGAAAAAATAGAATGGCGAATATCAGGCGCATAAAATCGTTTGACGGATTTCAAGATAGGGTGAAACGCGCATTTCGCAAATCATCCTTGAATCAAGTCGGCCTGGATGTTTATTCCTTACACCTTTTCCGCCGGCCCATGAAGATGGCGAAAACAAAAGCCGTGCAGCTCCACGCGAACCAGTTGCCGTGACGCTGGTAAAATGTTGGCGCGGATTTTTCCGTGGCGGGACGCAGCGGAATTTCCATCAGCAAGGCACCGGCGCCATATTCGCTGCCGTCGGCGGCGCGGAAAATTTGCCGCACGCGGCCGTGTTCATCAATCCAGCCGGTGACGCCGTTGTTGCAGCAGCGCACGAGCGGCAGGCCGTCTTCCACCGCGCGAAAAACGGAGTTCGCGAGATGCTGCCATTGCTCCGCGCCGTCGCCGAACCAGCCGTCGTTGGTGAGGTTCACGAGAAAATCTGGTCCACCCGCCGCCGCCGCGCGGGCGGTGCTGGGAAAAACATCCTCGAAACAAATCAACGGTGAGGCGGTAAAATTTTTCCCGGAAAAAATCACCGGGCCGGCGCCGGGCGTCCAGCCGCCTTCGATGGGTGTGAACCATTTCAGGAACGGCAGCCAGCGCGCGAGCGGAACGTATTCGCCAAAAATCACCAGCTTCTGCTTGTGATAAACGGCATCGCAAACCCCGTTTGAATTGATGATGAAGGCGGCGTTGTAAAAATTCGTCGCGGCCGGACCGAAGCGGGCATCGTCGCCGTTGAAGATGATGGCGACGTGGTTGGTCTTCGCAAAATCGCTGATGATGCGATACACGCCGTCGAACATCGGCACGGCGGATTCCGGCCAGAGCAGCAAATCCGGCCGGTTGGTCATCGCGTGTTGCGAAGCGGCGAGCAATTCTTCAAAACGCTTTTCGTCCTCGATGGGCGACCAGATCAACGTCTGCGGCATACTCGGCTGAATGCTGGCAACGCGCAAAAATGCCGGAGGTCCTGAAAGACCGCCGGACGGTGGCGAAGCCTGGTTCATCCAGAACCAGCCGCCGGCGAACAGCAGTCCAAGGACAAACAGCGGCAGAATAATTTCCGCCTGCCAGGCGCGTTTGGACGGATTGCGGCAAATCATTTCCGCCGCCGAATAGAGCGCGAGCGAAAACCAGACGATGAGAAACGAGACGCCATAGACGCCCGTGACCGCCGCGATCTGGATGAGCGGGACGAGCTGGTATTGCGACACGCCGAGAAGGCTCCACGGAAAACCCGTGAAGAGCCAGCCACGCAGCAGTTCCAGCGCGACCCACGCGGCCGCGCCGGTGATGGTCCAGCGCAGACGGCCGCCCCAATGGGAAATGGGAAATGGGAAATCGAAAATGATCCACGTCCACGCGCCGGAAAACGCCGCGCAATACGCCGACAACGCCAGCCAGCCGAGGATGGGAAAACCCGTCGCCGGAATCAGCAGCAGCCAGCAAAGCGAGGCGAGCCAGAACGCCAGTCCGCTGATGTAGCCGACGCGAAAGGCGTCCGCCCGGCTTTTGCCGCGCGCGGCGAACACCATCAGCGCCGGGCAAATCCAAGCGAAACCGGCCAAGCTGAATTTGGGAAACGCGCCGGCCAGCAGCAGCCCGGCGAGGATTGCAACGAGATAACCGCTGCGCCAAAATAATTCGACGCAAACACTTTTGGCCACGGCCACGGCGGAAAAATCTTCGCAGAACGTCGGGCCAAGCGTGGCGCAGCGCGAGGCTTCCGCCAGCACGCGCGGACTGGCGTTCACGACGACCGCCTGCCGTGAGCCGCGCCAGACCGCGAAGTCGGCGGTGGAATTGCCCGCGTAATCAAAGCCGCGTTCGCCGAATTTTTTCGTGAGCGCGCGCAATTTATTTTCGCTACGCAGATTCGTTTTGCCGTTGCTGGCCAGAACTTCGTCGAACAAGCCGGTGTAGTCGGCGACGGGTTGCGCCATTTTCAAATCCGACGCGGTGGCGAGAATAATTTTGCGGCCGGCTCTTTTTTCCGCGCGCAGCCAGTCGAGAAATTTCTGATGGTAGGGCAGGGCGGCGGGATCAATTTGCACGCGGGCAGCGAGCTTTTGTTTGAGCAAGGCGCGCCCGCGCGTCCACCAGAACAGGATGGGAAAAATCGCGAGCGGATTTCGCCGCAGCAAACGCGACAACGATTCCCACATCATGTCGGTGCGGATGAGCGTGCCGTCGAGGTCAACGGCGAGCGGGACGTTTTGGTTTCCAGTCACGCGCGTATGCTGCGGATTGCACTGTTGGCTGGCAAGTGCAACTGCTTTGAGCTTGAAATCTGAAACCGACAGACTAAAATGAACATTATGAGTGCGAAGGTTCTGATTCTATTGCTTGCGCTCGTGCCGATGTTGGTAAAGGCGCAGATTAACTACGCTATCTCTGGCAATGTCGCTTATGTTACTAGCAGCCGCAGTGCTTCCGGAGATGTTATCATTGCTTCCAATTACAACGGCTATCCAGTCACCAGCATTGGAGGGGAGGCGTTTGACGGTTGCACTGGTCTCAAGAGCATTGCTATCCCCGACAGTGTAACAAACATTGATCGCACTGTGTTCAAATTTTGCACCAACCTGACGAGCGTGACCATTCCCGCCAGCGTAAAACGCATTGGTAATTACGCATTTGGTAGCTGTTGGAATTTGACGAATATTACTTTTTTAGGGAATGCGCCAATTTTGGATACAAACGGTTCTGGATCATTAGGAACACAAGCCTTCTATCAGGTTTCCGGAACAGTTTATTACTACTATGGCACGAGCGGTTGGGGCGCGACTTACGGCGGATTGCCAACCGTGGAATTGGCGCAGACGCCACAAATTGTCAGCAGGGCGGCGCAATCCAACAAATTTGGTTTCACCGTTGTTGGCACGAATGGAATGCCTTTTGTTGTTGAAGTCAGTGCGGATTTGGCGAGTTGGCAACCAATTTGGACAAATACTTTGTCCGGCACGTCCACAAATTTCAACGATTCACGGTGGACGAATTTTCCGAATCGCTTTTATCGCGTGCGGTAGGTAGTTGTAATTTTTGGCAGGGCAAAGTTGCCGCCCTGCCGAATTCACGCCGTCAGCGCGCGTTGGATGAGATTCTTTTCCCGCTCGCCGTATTCCAGTTTCAACGCCTCGGCGCGCGCGGTTTCGGTCATTTTCGCCCATGATTTTTTCAAGGCGTTGATTATTTTTTCGTCATCGGTTTTGGCGGCGAGGGCGGCGAATTGAAATTCCAGAAACACGAGACAGAGCGCGTCTTCCAGCACGCGGGCGGCGGGATCGGCGGGGAAGTTTTTCTTGAGGTTCAAATCCTGCACGCGGCGGATGGTGGTGTCGTCATAGCCGACTTCGCGGAGAATCTCGCCGGATTTTTCGGCGTGAAATTTTTTTAGGTCGGCGCGCCATCTCAAATAACCGGCGCGGGTCGGCGGATAATTTTCGCGCGGGCTTTCCCAGCGGCAGATGTGCTGGCAGCGCGCGGCGAGCCGCAGGGCTTCGCTGGCATTTGGGCAAAGTTTCAAGACCCAATCGGTGAGCCGCCGCGCGTTGAGCAGTTCGCGCGGACGGTCATTTTCACGGTTCGGGTCGCGGGTGTTCTCGCCGTCGAAGCGGTTCAGGGCGGACTGGAATTTTTCGTTCACCGGATGAGTTTTTCCGATGCGGGGGAAATTGCAAGCCGCCGGAAAATAAAAACGCGCCGCAATTGGTTTTGCGGCGCGTCCGATTAGATCATTGTGTCAGTGATGACAGCCGCAGCCGGAGCCGCACGAACCGTCGCCGTTCAAATCTTCCGCCGTGGGGATGCGGCCCAGTTCAATCGTCTTGCCGACCTGTTTCTGGACGAGATGCTGGAGTTCGTGCATCTCTTCCTGCGCGTCGAGAAAGCTGGAGGCGACCGGATTTTTCAAGAGGGTATCGCGTTCCGTTTCAAACGCGGTGATCTCCGCCGGTTCCAGCGTCTGGCCGCCGTGCTGTTTTTCCTGGAGCGCCTGGCCTTTGCTCATCAGGCTTTCATACTGGCCGCGCGCGCCGGCGTCGGCGAGGAAAGCGTCAATGCGTTTTTTGATGCCGCCGGTTTCGATGTGCTGAATGATGGCTTCGCACAGTTCGCGGGTCTTGGATTCAACTTGGTTGGACATAAAATTATTATTTTTGCGACGGCCAATTAACCACATCCAGCGGATGAATGCAAACGTCAATGCCGCAAGGAAATTGGCTCCGCGCGCCAACCGGCACGAAATGGCCACGCAGTTTTACCGGCAATGAAATTGACACGTCCGGCCAAAATCGCTAAATCCTACGCCACACTTTATGCAACCCATCCAACTTCAGTGGATTGACTACACTATTCTGATTGCCTACGTCGGATTTGTCATCGGCATTGGCTGGGCGCTTTCGCGCTACATGAAAACGTCGTCGGACTTTCTCACGTCCGCGCGCTCCATTCCGACGTGGGTGACGGGCCTCGCATTCATCTCCGCCAACCTTGGCGCGCTGGAACTGGTCGGCATGGCGGCGAGCGGCGCAAAATACGGCATCGCCACCGCGCACTTCTACTGGGTGGGCGCGATTCCGGCGATGATCTTTCTGGCCGTGTTCATGATGCCGTTTTACTACGGCTCCAAGGCGCGTTCGGTTCCCGAATATCTGAAAATGCGTTTTGACGAACGCGTCCGCGCGTTGAACTCAGTGGCCTTCGCGGTGATGACGGTTTTCGCTTCCGGCATTTCCATCAACGCGCTGGCCAAGCTGCTGACCAACCTGCTGCCGTGGCAGTTTAATTTGAATTATGGCCCCGTCCATCTGGGCAGCTACGACAGTTATTTGTGGATCTGTTCCATCGTCGTGTTGATCTACGTTTTGAAGGGCGGATTGACCTCGGCGATTTACACGGAAGTGCTGCAATTCTTCATGATCGTCCTCGGCTTCGCCCCGGTGGTTTATCTCGGCTTGAAGGACGTGGGCGGCTGGCACGCGATGAATCATTCCTTGCAGGCGGTGGCCGTGGATCCGCACGCGCTTTATCTGAAAGACGCCGGCATCAGCTATGCCAGCAACGCCTGGACGAGCGCCTGGACGCCGGTGCTGGCCGGCTCGGCGCACAACCCGATGGGCGTGGATTGGTTTGCGATGATCTTCGGTCTCGGCTTCGTGTTGAGCTTCGGCTACTGGTGCACGAATTTTGTTGTCGTGC
>Ga0164241_10004817_pt1 | contig 12897 bp, 8 predicted proteins | sample OricomyardsoilBY_FD_108780 | JGI IMG/M metagenome (GOLD analysis project Ga0164241, IMG submission 108780) | Backyard soil microbial communities from Emeryville, California, USA - Original compost - Back yard soil (BY) | ecosystem: Environmental > Terrestrial > Soil > Unclassified | place: USA...
AGAGGCCTGTCGCGTTGCCGCGTCTCTCTGACGGAAGGTCTGAGAGCGCGAGGACCGAAACCGGGATGAACACGAACGACAGCCCGACCGAGCGGACCATCTGCGGCGCCACGAGATCCCAGAACCCGGACTGGGCCGTGAGCCTGGCGGCCATGACTTGGCTCGCCGTCACGATGACGACGCCGAGCCCGAGCAAGAGGCGCGCGTCGAACTTCGGCGCGAGGCGGCCGACGAGCGGCATCAGGATGATCTGCGCGAGGCCGGCAATCAGGAACACGCGCCCGATGTCCTTTGCGGTGTAGCCCATGATCGCGCCGCAATAGAGCGAGAACAAATACGATGAGCCGAAGAGCGCCAAGCCGGTCAGCAGGTTGATGCCCGTGCCGGACGCGTAACTCATGTTCTTGAACACCGAGAGATCGACGACTGGGTTTTCCGTCTCGAGCTCGTGAATGATGAAACCGATGAGCGAGATCGCAGCGATGCAGGTGAGGACGGTGATCGTCGGGCTCTCGAACCACCCGTCCCGATTGCCCTCTTCGAGGACGTATTGCAGCGAGGGCATTCCGATGACGAGCAGGACGATCCCGAATGTGTCGATCTTCTCCTTCGGTGCCTTGAAGCCGGGCTGCTCGATGAACCGCAGCGCTAGCGCCGCGACGACGATGCCGATTGGCACGTTCACCAGGAAGATCCAGTGCCAAGAGAACAAATCGATGAGGTAGCCACCGATGGTCGGCCCGAGCAGCGGGCCCGTGATGGCGCCGAGACCGAACAAGCCAGCTGCCAGGCCGTGCTCGCTCTTCGGATACCGCGCGAAGAGGATGCTCTGCGCGGTCGGGATGATGGCGCCGCCACCCAGGCCCTGAAGTGCTCGGAAGAGCACCATCGACGGCAGGTTCCACGCGACGCCGCAGAGCGCGCTCGCGATGGTGAAGACCGCGACGCTGGCGGCGAAGTACCTGCGATACCCGAAGCGTCGCTGGAACCAGCCGGTCATCGGGATGATGACGATGTTCGCCATCATGTATCCCGTCGAGACCCAGCCGATTTGGTCGAGCGGCGTACCGAAGCTCGCGCGCATGTCGGACAGCGCGACATTGACGATCGAGATGTCGACCATCGCCATCAGCGCCGCGAGCATGACGACCGCCGTCACGCCAATCTTCGAACCTCGGACTTCGCCGTCCATGATGAGTGCTCCAGTGAGGGGAAGGTCCGCGCTCAGTGGGTGACGACGGTGACGTACGCGCTCATGCCCGGGCGCAATACGAGATCGTGATCGTCGAGCGCGACGACGACAGGGACGCGCTGGACGACCTTCGTGAAGTTGCCCGACGCGTTGTCCGGAGGAAGCAGCGCGAAGCGCGACCCCGTCCCGGCCGATAGGCTGTCGACGTGGCCACGGAGCTCGCGATCGCCGTACGCGTCGACCTTCACGACGACCTTCTGGCCTTCCGACATGTGCTCGAGTTGGTCTTCCTTGAAGTTCGCGACGACCCAGGTGTCATCGAGCGGGACGAGGGCGAGCATCGGTCGCTCGGGAGAGGCGAGCTGCCCTACCTCGACGTTCCGACGCGACACGATGCCGGCGACCTCGGCACGGACCGACGTGTACGAGAGCGAAAGATCGATCTGCGCGAGCGCCGACCTGGCTTGGTCGACCTTCGCGCGAGCGAGCGCGACCTGCGCGCGGGCGGCCTCGGTCTGCTCGGGGCCGGACTCGGCCGCGATCATGCGGCCTTTCGCGGATTCAATCGCGCCGACCGACGTCGCTTCACCCGCGTGCGCGCTCGTGAGTCGGGCGCGCGCGGCGATGAGCGCGGCGTTCGACTGGTCCGCTGCGTTCTGCGCGGCGTCGAGCGAAGCCTTCGCGAGCGCACCCTCGTCGTAGAGCTTCTGCACGCGCTGCAGCTCGCTATCGCTCAGCGTCTTGCGCGCCTCTGCGGCGGTGATGTCGGCCTTCGCCTGAGAGATGCCGGCGGCGCTGCTCGCCGCGGTGCCCTGCGCTTGAACGATGCCTCCCTTTGCGACGACGAGGTTCGAGTCGGCGGTCTTCTCGACGAGGGCGAGTTGCGCCTCGGCGGCGTGGACGTTCGCCTCTGCCGCGCCGACGTCGGCGACTGCGGTCGCGCGTCGCGCCAGGAGGTCGGCGTCGTCGAGCTCGACGAGGACGTCGCCCGCCTTCACCTGCTGGTTGTCCTTCACGAGGACGGTCTTCACGAGGCCCGAGACACGCGGCGATACGTTCGTCACGTGGCCCTCGACCTGCGCGTCGTCGGTGGATTCTTTGCCGCGGCCCTCGAGGACGACGGCTGTGCCGGCGACGGCGGCGACGAGCGCGAGAGCCGCCATCACGAGCGGCGCGCGACGGCGTCGCGGAGAAGGTTGGGGCGCTTCGGCTTTGGGGGACTTGGCAGGGTCGTCGGCGTCGGCCTGGACAGGCGCGGCGGCTTGAAGCTCGGCCGGGGCGAGGGCGGTGGGCCGAAGGAGCTCAGTGTTTTCGAAGGTCGCGGTAGTCATTGTCGGAGGCTCCTGATGGGACACGCGCACCCTGGCAGCGTCCGTGCCAGGCGAAGTGACCTTGCCACGAGCCGAATTTGCGAGAGAATGGGCTCATGACTTCCAGTGGTCCTCCCATGGATGCTCTATCGGAAGATATCCGGAAGACCGGATCACATCCGGTGATGGATGGTGATGGATGTCTTCCAGATGAGGTTCGCAAAGTGCGAGGCACTCGAAGCCGACCTGCCTTCGCCCGGCTCGTCGGCGTCACGCCGAACACGGTGTATCGATGGGAGCTGCCGGTCGGCGCGAGGGAGTCGCGGCGTCCACGCGGCGGCGATCTCGAGCGACTGCGCGCGTTGTCTGCCGGGCGCACGTCCGCGCCCACGACACCGGACGATCCGCGTTCCACAACCACGACCTCGATCCCACCGGGCGTCGAGGTCCCCGTCGATCGAGACGCGGAGGTGGCGTTCGCCGCGCTCGCACGGCTGTTCGCGGGAGACCTCCGGCGCGCCGACCTCGAGCTCACGGCGCTCCTCACGAATCAACGCGCCGCATCTCCGACTGCGCGCGCTCTCCTCGCGGTCGGACTCGGCATCTCCGCGCTGTTCCTTCGCTCGGATGCGCGCGGCGCGCTCGCTGCGTTGGCGTCCCCGATCTCGGACGCGCGCGACGGAAAGCTCCGCCCGTACGCGCGGGCGTTCGTCCTGGCTTCCGCGGCGTGCGCCTACGCGATCGGGGACCTCGGGACGTTCGATCCGGGGCGCGTGCAGGTCCTCGCGACGGCGGCAGAGGCGAGCGTGTCTCCGTCCGAGGTGCCGGACGCGGTGTTCCTCGCGAGGTACGCGGTCTTGGTCGCGGGGGTGACGACGGGAGAGGTCGAGCTCGGTGTGCGAGGTTTCGCAGACGCAGACCCGGCGAAAACAGGTGGGCTGAGCCCGATTTTCGCGGCGCATCGGAGCGAAGCGCTCGCGTTGCTGGCGTTGGTGCGCGGCCAGACGGTGCTCGCGAGCAGTCTGTTCGACGAGGTCCTACAGACCGCGGAGAAGCTCGGGTGCCCGCCGCTGCTCGCGCGCGCGCTCGGCTTCGTCGCGACGCGTCGACTCGAAGCGAACGCCGATCCGGACGCTGCGCTGGCTCTCGCACGTCGCGCGAGAGCCGTAGAGGCGACGTTCCGACTCGCGGCGGGCTCTCACACCCTGCTCGCGCTGCGCGCGGAGATGGAGGCGTTGCTGCGACTCGCTCGCATCGAAGAGGCGCGCGCCACGCAGCGTGAGGTCGAGGCCTTCGTCATCAACACGGGGTTTCCGAATTTCATCACCACGTCGAGCGAAGCGCGCCTCTTCTATCTCACCGGCGACGTCGACGCGCTCGACGCGCTCGCGGGGCGTTTCGCCGCCCCGCCGCTGCCGGCGCTATCGGGTCTTTACCGCGCGCATCGACTCTACGCCGAGGCGATCGCGGCGCTCGCGCGCTGCGATGACGTCGCTGCATCCGAGCGCGCGGTCGACCTCGCTTGGCGAGACGCGGGCGGATGGCACCTCTTGCTTCGCCACCTCGCGCTCTATGCGGCGATCGCTGCGCTCGTCTCTGGGAACGAAGCGAAGGCGACGGAGGCCGTCGACCGCGCCGAGCGCTACCTCGACGCGTCGCCGTCGGCGTGGGCGTCTGCCCACATGAAGCGAACACGCGCGTTGCTCAACGCCTCCCGCGGGGACTGGCCCGAAGCTGAAGAGGCGTTCGAGGCGTCCCGCGCCGCGTTCGAGCTGGCCGGCGACGTCTGCGACGCGCTCCTGACCCAGCACGCTCGCGCGGCGTTTCGCGAAGCACGCGGAGAGCTCGGCGCCGCACAGGAGCTCGGTGCGACGACCGCTCGGCTCGCGGAGCTCGGGCTGTCACCTCCGCGCCCACTTCAGCTCGGCGTCGAGCGATTTCGCGCGCGCGCAATTCAGGCCGAAGGTCGGACGAAGAGCGTGGACGGCGCCGCGCTCACGGCTCCGCCGTCCACGCTCGCGGTCGCCGTCGATCGACTGTCGGTTCGTGGCGTCACGCCCGCGGTGGTCGAGCGCGAGCTCGCGCGGGTGCTTCGTGATTGGGTGCCAGGCCGCGTCGCGACGCTCGAGCAATCCGATCCGAGTGGGGTCGTGTCGAGCTGTCCCGCGTTCGCTGGGAAGCGCGACAGCGCGAGTCGCGACGAACCCGGCGCGGTCTTCGCCTTCGGCGATGGTGCGGGACGGCGCTTGCGTCTGCGCGTCGCCGGTCCGCTGACCACCGAAGAGCGCGCTGGGATCGGCGTCGTCGTCTCGGTCGCGGGCCTTGCTCTCGAGGTGGCCACGCTCCGCGCGCTCGGGGTGGGCGCGCCCACTGGCGAGCCGATCGACGACACAGAGCTCCCGGGCGTCGTGACGGCGTCTCCGTCGATGCGCAAGCTCGAGACCGAGCTCAAGCGGCTCGCCCGCTCGCGGGCTACCGTGATCATCACTGGCGAGAGCGGCGTCGGAAAAGAGGTCGCGGCGCGCGCGCTCCATGATCTGAGCGATCGCAGGACCCATCCTTTCGTGGCGTTCAATTGCGCAGCCATCCCTCGCGACCTCTTCGAGGCAGAGCTCTTCGGCTATCGCCGGGGCGCGTTCACGGGCGCGACCTCCGACGCGCCCGGCGTCATCCGCGCAGCCGACGGAGGGACGCTGCTCCTCGACGAGATCGGAGAGCTGCCGCTCGAGCTGCAGCCGAAGTTGCTTCGGTTCCTCGAGAACGGAGAGGTATCGCCCATCGGCGTCCGCAAGCCCATTCACGTCGACGTACGCATCGTCGCGGCGACGCATCGGGACCTGGCGACCCTCGTGCGGGAAGGCCGCTTCCGCGAAGATCTCTACTATCGTCTGCACGTCGTCCCCCTTCGGATTGCACCTCTTCGTGACCGAAAAGAGGACATCCTCCCGCTCGCGCGCGTATTCGCGTCTCGGCTCGTGAACGGGCCCAGCCCAGCGATCGCTCCGGACGCCGTGCACGCGCTCGTCGGTCACACGTGGCCGGGGAACGTTCGAGAGCTGAGAAATGTAATCGAGCGTGCGCTCGCCTTTTCGCCGGACACTCCCGTGTTGCGCGGCGAGCACATTTTCTTCGAAGCGAATTGAGGTTCTCCTGCGCTCGCGCGCCGCACACCGAGTGCGGCCCTGCGGGGCGGAATGCCACGTTTCGAATTGTGTGACGAACGATGTCGCTCGGATGGGAGCATCGCTTGCTGGCACGGTATCTGCTCCTCTATTGCCGTCCGAACTGGGAAGAGGAGGCCGTCATGTCCGCTGTATTGAAGCTCGTGCTCTCCGGTTTTGCCGCCGGTCTCGCTGTGGGGCTCGGCGCGGGGCTGCTCCTTGCCCCGGCTTCGGGCGAGAGCTTGCGGGGACGGCTGGCGCTCGAGTGGCGGAAGCGCAAGGCGCCGACGCAGCCTGATCCGAGCTGGTCGGACGAATGGACTGACGCCGCGGAGCCCGAGATCTCGACGCACGACGAGTCGATGTCGCCGAGCGCATCCGACTTCGGCGGCCTCGCGACGCCATCCGACACGGCACGCTGACGCACCAGGCGTGCTCTTGGATCGCAGTCGTCACGCGCCCGCGATCTCGTGGGGATGGCGTCGTGCGCCGCCAAATCCTCCAATCCCGGCGTCTCGCGCGCTAGCGTGGGCTCATGGGGGAGGGAACCACGTGGATGCTCGAGGACGCGCTGCGCGTGGTGCTCGAGACCATCGCGACGGGGAGGTCCTTGCCCGAGGTTCTGCGTGTCCTCGTCATGGCGATCGAGCGTCTCTCGCCGACCATGCTCTGCTCCGTCCTCTTGCTCGATCCGAAGACGCTGACGCTTCGGACTGGAGCGGCTCCGTCGCTTCCCGCGGACTTCAACGAGGCCATCGACGGCGTCGCCATCGGTCCGGAGGTCGGCTCCTGCGGAGCGGCGGCGTCGCGTGGCGAGCGCATCGTCGTCGAGGACATCGCGTCGCATCCCTACTGGGTGCCATTCAGGGAGCTGGCAGAGCGTGCAGGGCTGCGCGCGTGCTGGTCGACACCGATCTTCTCCGCCGAAGGCGAGGTCCTCGGAACGTTCGCGATCTACCACCGCGAGCCACGCAGTCCGACCGACGAAGAGCTTCTATGGGTTGCGAAGGCGACGAACCTCGCCGCGATCGCCCTACAACGAAGCCGTCGTGACTGCGCGCTGCGAGAGAGCGAAGCGCGAGCAAGAGAGCTCGCCCGTCTGTACGCGGTCTCGAGCGCCGTCAACGAGGCGCTACTTCGCGCGACTCGCGAGACGGAGATCTACGACGTCGCGTGTCGACTCGCCGTCGAACACGAATTCGCCCGCTTCGCCTGGGTCGGCATCGTCGACGACGTGACGGGACGCTTGGTTCCGGTGACGCGCTTCGGGCGCGATGCCGGTTATCTCGACGAGATCGATCTCGACGTGAACGATCAGTCGTTCGCGAGGGGCCCCGCATGTCAGGCGCTTCGTACCGGAGAGGTCGCTGTCTCGAACGACTTTCTGTCCGACGATCGGTTCAAGTGGCGCGAGGCCGCGGCCAAGCGCGGGTTTCGGGCGGCGACCGCGGTTCCGATCACCCGGAAGGGCGCCGTCGCCGGCGTCTTCATCATTTACGGGGACGTGCCAGGCTTCTTCAGAGAAGAAGAGCTGCGCGTGCTGCGGGGGCTGGCAGCGAACATCTCCCTCATGCTCGACTCGATCGCCCGCGAAGACGATCGCAAGCGCGCTCTCGGCGCGCTCGAGCAGAGCCTGGAAGACCGCCGCGTCACGGAGGCGAAGCTGGTCCAGAGCGAGAATCTATTGCGGGTGGCCGGTCGCGCGGCGCGGCTGGGTGGGTACTACGTCTTGCTCCGCGAGCAGCGCATCGTCTTGTCGGACGAAATTTGCGCTCTCTACGATCTTCCGAGCGGTGCGCGACCGACGGCCGGGGAAGCCTTGGGCTTCTGCGCGCCCGAGTACCGCGACGGAGTCCTTGCCGCGTTTCAGGCGTGCGCCAAAGACGGCGTCCCCTTCGATCTCGAGATCCAGGTCATCAAGCCATCGAACCGACGGGCGTGGATGCGGTGCATGGGGGTGCCGGAGCGAGACTCGAATGGGGAAGTCGAGCGCATCATCGGCGCCATCCAGGACATCTCCGAGCGTCGAAAGCTAGAGGACGATCTGCGGCAGTCCCAAAAGCTCGAAGCGATTGGGGAGCTCGCCGGCGGCGTGGCGCACGACTTCAACAACTTGCTCTCGGTCATCATCAGCTACGCGAGCCTCGCGCTGCTCGAGATGAAGCCGAATGACCCCGTCCGAGACGAGATCGAAGAGATATATCGGGCGGGAGAACGCGCGGCCGAGCTCACGCGGCAGCTCCTCGCCTTCAGTCGACATCAAATCATGCAACCGCGTGTATTGAACTTGAACGATGTTCTCTTCGGGCTCGAGAACATGGTGAAGCGACTGCTCGGCGAGCACCTCGAGTTGACGCTGGTCACCGAGCCTGCCCTCGGCCGCGTCAAGGCGGACTCGGGGCAGATCGAGCAGGTCCTCGTGAACTTGATCGTGAACGCACGCGACGCGATGCCGCGTGGAGGCAGCATCATGGTCGAGACGCGGAACGCGGTGATCGACGCGACGACCGTGGATTTGCAAGGCGACGTCAAACCTGGCCGCTACGTCATGGTGGTCGTTTCGGATACCGGGGTCGGCATGGACGCGGCGACCCGAGAGAGGATCTTCGAGCCCTTCTTCACGACGAAAGAGAAAGATCGCGGGACTGGGCTCGGGCTCTCGACGGCATATGGCATCGTCGCGCAGAGCGGCGGTCACCTCTCGGTCTACAGCGAGGTTGGCGTCGGAACGACCATCCGCGTGTATCTGCCGCGTGTCGACGAGCCCGAGGACGCGGCGCCGGCCGAATCGACACGACCTGGGCCGCTATTGGGCTCCGAGACGGTGCTCGTGGTCGAGGACCAACCGCAGGTACGCATGGTGCTGCGAGCCGTCCTTTTGAGGAACGGCTACCACGTGCTCGAGGCGCAGAATGGTGGCGAGGCGTTCCTCATCGCAGAGCAACACGAGGGCAGGATCGATCTGATGTTGACCGACGTCGTCATGCCGCGCATGAACGGCCGCGAGCTTGCCAATCGCATCGGTCCGACGCGACCCGAGATGAAGGTGCTCTTCATGTCCGGATACACCGAACGCTCGATCGTCCACCACGGCGTTCTCGATGCGGGGATCTCGTTCTTGCAGAAGCCCGTGACGCCAGACGCCCTGCTACGCAAGGTGCGAGAGGTCCTCGAAGACCGCCCGTGAACGCTTCGCAGCCGTCGCGGGTGTACGGCCTTTGCGCGGGACGACGATGACGTTCGTCTCGGCGTGGCGACCCACCTGGGGTAGCGTGCCGGGGTGAGCAAGCCGACGGAGTTCGTCGATCTCGAGGCCGCAAGAGCTGCGAAGGGGCTGCGCCTCGTCGTGGTCGCGGGGCTGCCCAGTCCCTGGTCAGAAGCCGCGAAGGGGATCTTCCGCACGAAGGGCATCCCGTTCGTCGTCGTTCGAGTCGGCCCCCAAGATCGCGAGGTGCGGCAGTGGACGCGGTCGCGAAACGCGCCTGTGGCGATGTACGACGACGAGCCCGCGCGAACCGGCTGGGCGGACATCCTCGAGCTGTCGGAGCGCATCGGGGGCAGCCGCTCGCTCGTCCCGGATGGGGCCTCCGATCGGGTGCGCATGTTCGGCCTCGCCCACGAGGTCCTCGGCGAAGGCGGGCTCGCGTGGAACGGTCGCATCGTCACGATCGCAGAGGGCCTCGCGACGGGCGGCGTCCGCGGCTTTCCTCCGTTCGTCGCGACCTATCTCGCGAGCCGCTACGGCTTCGTTCCGGAGCGGGTCGAGCTCGCCAAGTCGCGAGCCAAGGAGGCCCTCGCCCTCTTGGGCGACCAGCTGGGAGCGAAGCCGTACTTCTTCGGCACGGAGCTCACGGCGCTCGACGTCTACTCTGCGGCGACGATGAACGTCCTCGAGCCGATGCCGGAGGAGCAGTGTCCGATGATGCCGCCGATCCGGCACGCCTTCGAGAGCATGCGCGGCGAGCTCGGCGAGATCCCGCGCGTGCTCCTCGAGCACCGCGCGCGTATGTATGCCGAGCACCTCGAGCTGCCGATCGTCACGTGACGGTGGCGCCGCCGAAGGCGCTGCGAAAAAAAAACGCGGAGCGATGTCGAGGCCCGGCGCTCGGCTCCGACTATCCGGTGAACGCGCCGATGACGGCGCTCCAACCGAGGACAAAACCATGAAATTCATGCTGATGATGAACGCCCCGAGAGGCGACGGCGACTGGGGTGTGGCGAAGTGGTCCCAAGAAGATCTGCTCGCCCATGTCCGCTTCATGAAGGAGCTCGCAAGAGACCTTCAGACGGCCGGAGAGCTGGTCTCGGCCGAGGGCCTCGCGTCCCCCGGACAAGCGCGGATCGTGCGCGCTGGAAAAGGTCCGACCCCCGAGGTCTCGGATGGCCCGTTCGCGGAGGCCAAAGAGTTCCTCGCCGGCTTCTGGATCGTCGACGTCGAAACGAAGGAGCGCGCGTATGCCATCGCGGGTCGTGCTTCGACGGCGCCGGGGCCCGGCGGGACGTCCTTGAACCTTCCCATCGAGGTTCGCGAGGTGATGAGCGCACCGCCGGTCGACGGTTGACGTCGGCGGTCGGTGCGGGCCTCGAGCCCCTGCTGCGCGAGCTCGCGCCGCAGGTGCTCGGCATCCTCGTGCGTCGGACTGGCGACTTCTCGGCCGCAGAGGACGCGACGCAAGAGGCGCTGCTCGCGGCGGCCTCACAATGGCCTGGCGATGGCGTTCCCGAAAACCCGCGCGCCTGGCTCGTGCAAGTGGCGCGGCGGCGCCTGGCAGACGACCGTCGCGCGGAGATCGCGCGGCAGCGTCGTGAGACCTACGTCGTCGCGCATACGCTGGCCGAAGAAGAGCAGGTGCCTTCGCCGGACGGTGAAGGCGCCGGCGAGCGCGACGACACGCTGCCGTTGCTCTTCATGTGTTGCCACCCGGCGCTCAGCCGCACCAGCGCCGTCGCGCTGACGCTGCGCGCCGTCGGCGGCTTGACTACGCTCGAGATCGCCCGCGCCTACTTCGTCCCGGAAGCGACGATGGCGCAGCGAATCAGCCGTGCGAAGCAGGCGATCAAGGCATCGGAGGTTCCCTTCGAGGTCCCCGAGGAGCGTGACCTTGCTGGGCGCCTCGCCACGGTGTGTCACGTCCTCTATCTCGTATTCAATGAAGGCTACGCGGCGAGCGCCGGCGCGGAGCTGACGCGCGTCGACCTCTCCGCCGAGGCGATTCGCCTCGCGCGGTTGGTCCACCGTCTGGCGCCGAGTGACGGCGAGGTGACGGGGTTGCTCGCGCTCCTGCTGTTGACGGACGCACGCAGATTGGCGCGGACGGACTCGGACGGCGGCATCGTGCCGCTCGATGAACAGGATCGAGGAGTGTGGGACCCACGCCTCGTTCGAGAGGGCTGTGCGCTCTTGATGGCCACTACAGAGGGAGAGATGGGCCCCTATGCAATCCAAGCACGCATCGCGGCCACGCACGATCTCGCGCCTACGGTCGAAGACACGGATTGGTCTCGGATCCGCGAGCTCTACGAGACCTTGCTCGTCATGAGTGACAATCCGATGGCCAGGCTCAGCCACGCGATCGCGGTCGCCATGGTGGAGGGGCCGGCGGCCGGCCTTCGATTGCTCGATACGCTGGCGAAGGATCCGCGCTGGGCCGAGAGTCACCGATTGGGGGCCGCGCGTGGTCACTTGTTCGAACGCGCCGGAGATCGTGCGAGCGCGATCGCGCACTACCGCGCCGCTGCGAGCGCGACGGCGAGCGCGCCTGAGCGCAGCTACCTGCTGGCAAAGGCGGCGAAGCTCGAAGTCGGGGCAGGGGGCGGGGGCGTGCGCGAACCCGTCAATGACGACTGACCAGCAACCAGGTCACGAAGTTCGTCAGCAAGACGATCGCGAACACCACTGGAACGGGGATGGTCCAATCGAGGATCCCGCGGGGGCGTCCCGACTCCACACCGCTCGGCGTCAGTGGAGACGCGAGAGGCAGGGGCGGCATGGCCAGCCCGCCGAGCGCTTCATTCAGGAGCGGCGCCACCGGCGCGTTGCCGGGCCGCGTAGGAAAGTCACTGCCGGGTTGGCGCGGCTCGGCGGGCGGGGGAGGCGCCGAGCTCTTCCAGGCGTCGACGTGCTCGGCGTACGACTCGTAACCGACCTCTGCGACGGCGGTGCGATCCGGCGGCAGCGACCTCGGGACCGGGGCCTGCGAGGGTCGCGGCGTCAAATCGGAGAGGTCGGCGACGGCGCTTCGGAAGGCCGCCGCCAGCGCAGGGGCGTGATGGAAGCGACCGCCCGGGTCCTTTGCGAGCGCCATCTCGAAGAACGAATCCACCTCCTCGCCGACCGGGAGAATCGTCGACGGAGTGGTCGGCGTGTCGCGCAGGATCTTCACGAGCACCTCGCCCTGCTTTCCCTCGAACGCCGCACGCCCGAGGAGGCATCGATAGAGCACCGCCGCCGTGGCCCATAAATCCGAGCGCGCATCGACGGCCTGAGCCTTTCGAATCTGCTCCGGGCTCATGTAATGGGGAGTACCCATCAACATCCCAGGCTCTGTGAGCTTCGCCTCGAAGAGCGTGTGCTTCGCGATGCCGAAGTCCAAGATCTTGAGCCCGCCGTCAGCGAGGAGAAAGATGTTCTGAGGGCTGACGTCCCGATGGACGACGCCGAGGGAGTGCGCCTCTGCGAGCGCGGCGCATACGCAGTCGCAGACGCGGGCGCACTCGCTGGGCGCAAGTCGACCGACCTTCGCGAGCCGCGCCGCCAGCGTCTCTCCCTCGAGAAATTCGAGCGCCAAATAGGGAATGGCCCCCTGAAAGCCTTGCGTGACGACGCGCGGAAAGTAGGGTCCGACGAGCCCGCTCACCAGGGCGATCTCCCTTCGGAACCGCTCGCGTGCCTTCTCGGACGCCTGGCCCCAGGTCGTCATGACCTTGAGGGCGATGCGGGCGCTGTCGGGCGCGGTGGCCTCGGTGTCGGTCGCCTCCCACACGGTGCCCATCCCACCCTGGGCAAGGAAGCGTTCGATCCGGAAGCGTCCAGCGAACGTCTTGCCAGGTTCGAGCTCGAGGCGCTGCTCTGCTGCCGCGCGGGTGGGGGGGGTGACGATTCGCCCCTCGTGGCTCGACTCTTCGAGCATGTTCCAGGCGGCCTGGGCGCTCTGTCGCTTCGGATCTGTCAAGACTCGCCTCTAGTTCGGGGCGCCCGACGTCGCGGGGGCGCCGACTGGGACCGAGAATAACA
>Ga0164241_10004818_pt1 | contig 12897 bp, 5 predicted proteins | sample OricomyardsoilBY_FD_108780 | JGI IMG/M metagenome (GOLD analysis project Ga0164241, IMG submission 108780) | Backyard soil microbial communities from Emeryville, California, USA - Original compost - Back yard soil (BY) | ecosystem: Environmental > Terrestrial > Soil > Unclassified | place: USA...
GACCAGACGTGCTGGGGCACGATCGGCACCTGCGCGACGGTGGCCGCGAAGGGCACGTTCGGCTTCGAGAACGTCATGGTGACGGTGCTGCCGTCGCTCCCGGCGGTCACGGACTTGAGCTGGAACCAGACGCCGGTCGTGTCGAGCGCCGCGTGCTTCTTCAGGAGGTCGAAGGTGAAGACGACGTCCTCCGCGGTGAAGGGCTTCCCGTCGCTCCATTTCACGCCGTCGCGGAGCGTGTAGACGAGGGTCGTCGGGTTCGTGAACGTGTAGCCGGTCGCGAGGAACGGCGTGTACGTCCCGTCGACCGAGCTCGGGATCTCGAGCGGCTCGTAGATCAGCCGCGTCCCGCCGAGCTGTGTCGTCGAGTAGGGGTTGAAGTTCTCGGTCAGGGTCGGGTCGCCGGCGTCGCCCTGGATGGTGAGGACGGACGACCCCCCGCCGCCCGAGGCACCGGCTGTGCCCGTGTTGTCGTTCGCGTGGCCGGTGCAGCCCGCGAGCGCCAGGGCCGCCGCGCCCACGAGCGCGACCGCGGCGGCGGAACGGTAGGAGGAGCGGTTCATCGTCGACCTTCTCTCTCGGTTCCTGCGGTGCGGTGCAGCCGTACCGCGGATGCTGGGTGTTTGACCCGGCAGACGTCAGACGGCGCGCGGCGCGCCGAACCGGATCCGGACGACGCCGGGCATCGGCAGGTGCACCACGACCTCGGCCTCGTCGGTGCCGGCGGGTACGGGAGCGAGCTCCTCGAGGTCGAGGTGGTCGCGTTCACGGAGCCGGGCCCACAGCTCGGGGTCCGGCCACGGGATGTCGGCGGGATACCCGTCGAGGATGTTCGAGTGGTGCGCGTCGACCCGCGCCACGTTCACCGTGCGGCCGCCGCCGAGCCCGCGCACGCGGGCCCGGACGGTGCGGTCGAGCCGTGGGTCGCCCCCCACGAGCGCGGCGTTGAGAGTGCCGTTCCAGAGCAGGACGTCGACGGTGCCGTCGTCGTGGCGGGTCGCCCAGGCGTGGACGAGGGTGCCCGCGCCGTCGCCCGTGAGCTCGGCCGCGAGCACCTGGTCGCCCTGGTGGGCGGCGAGGTGGACCGCCCAGTACCGGGGCTTGCGGAGGTTGCCGACGGTCAGCAGGCCGAAGCCGTCGTGGAACAGCGCCGGCGGCCGGCCGAGCTCCTCGAAGTGGTCGCTGATCACCCAGTAGGCGACCGCCTCCATCCGGCCCTGGACCTCCTGGTAGCCGGAGAGGGCGAACGGCGCCCCGAGGACGGCGTCGTGCACGGGGCCGAAGTGCGTCGAGCCCACGCCCCACTCGGTCCACCACGTGGGGACGCCGTCGAGGCCGTGGCGGCGCAGCGACGGACGGGTGTCGAGCGGGAGGTTGCCGTACGTGTGGCTGGTGACGAAGTCGAGCGGGGCGCCGGAGTCCTCGGCGTGCGCCGCGAGCGTCTCGACCCACTCGCCCGCCGCGGTCGACGGGCCGCCCACGCGCAGGCGGGCGTCGACGGCCTTCACGGCGGCCGCGGACTCGTCGTAGAGCCGCAGGTACTCGTCCCGCGTGCCGGACCAGAACACCTCGAGGTTCGGCTCGTTCCAGACCTCGAACGCCCAGCGCTCCACCTCGTCGACGCCGTAGCGGTCGACGAGGTGCCGGACGAGCGCCTCGACCGTGCTGCGCCACTCGGCCCAGTCCGACGGCGGCGAGATGATCGCGCCGTACTCGAAGACGGTCTGGCCCGGGTCCCGGGCGAGCGCGGCGGGCATGAACGACAGCTCGACGACGGGGCGCAGGCCCAGGCCGAGGAGCTGGTCGTAGATCGCGTCGACGGCGCTGAAGTCGAGGCGCAGCGTGCCGTCCTCGGCCCGGACGACGACGTGGTTGTCGTCGTGCAGGATCGCGTGCGCCCGGACGTGCGTCACCCCGAGGTCGGTCGCGGCGACGCGGAGCGCCTCGGCGAACTCGGTCCCGATGTCGTTGCCGTGGCCGTCGTCGCCGAACCGCAGCTGGGTGAGCCGCTCGGAGCCGACCATGTGCCAGACGCGGTCGAGCGTGCCCGTGACCGCCGCAGCGTCCACCGTCAGCTCGAGCGCTTCGGGTCGGGCCTCGTCGCGGCCGGCGCCTGTGGTTCCGGGCATCGCCGCGACGACGGGCTCCGACCAGTGCCAGGCCGGGTGGTCGGCGCCCGCGACGGCGGCGACACGGTAGGAGTACGTCGCGCCGGGCTCGAGCCCGGTGTCGGCGAAGGGAGGCGAGGGCACGGCGGCCACGTCGGCGCCGCCGTGCTGGACGAGCCTGGCCTCACCGTCGGGACCGGTCCGCTCGACCAGGTAGCCCGCGGCGTCGTCGACGCGGTGCCAGTCGAGCCGCACGTGCCCCGTGCCGGGCGTGGCCCGCACGTCGGAGGGCGCCGGCAGCGCGAGCGCCGGGTCGGCGGACGACGTGTCCGTGAGGCGGCGGTAGATCCTGCGTTCCCAGTCGGCGCGCGCGTCGGCGGCGGACGTGGTGGTCGGCTCGGTGCTCATCCGAGCTCTCCCTCCGGTCGGGGTGCGGGGACCTGGCCGTGCACGCAGCCGCAGCTGTGCCGGACGACCAGCCGGGTCGGCAGGACGATCGACCGGCGTTCGACGTCCGGCGACGCGACGCGCGCGAGCACGGCGCGGACGGCCTCGGCCCCCAGGTCGCGGATGGGCTGCGCGACCGTGGTCAGGTGGGGGTGGACGTGCCGGGCGGCGGCGAGGTCGTCGAAGCCGGTGACGGCCACGTCCTCGGGGACGCGCAGGCCCGCGCCCGCGAGCGCGGTGAGCGCCCCGATGGCCATCTCGTCGTTGCCGCACACGATGGCGCGTGGCCGGCGGCGGCCGACGAGCTCGGCGACCGCTCGGGCACCGCCCGACTCGGTGAAGGCTCCCTCGGCGTCCGGGCGGTCGGGCGCGTCGAGGCCCTCGGCCAGCAGCGCCGCACGGAAGCCCGCGAAGCGGTCGATCGAGTCGGGCGACCCGGACGGACCCCCGACGAACGCGAGGTCGCGGTACCCGTGCTCGCGCACGAGATGCTCGACGACGGCTCCGGTGCCGCCCCTGTTGTCGACGCCGACCGCGTCGGCACGAGCCATCCGGCCGACCCGGTCCGACAGGACGGCGACGGGGAGCCGCTGGGCGAGGTCGGCGACGTCGTTCTCCGCCAGCGCGCGCGCGACGACGACGACGCCGTCGCACTTGCTCGCGACCGAGAACGCGAGCTCGCGCCCCGATTCTCCGCGCGTCGCGGCGATGAGCACGGCGTCGCCACGGGCCGTCGCCTCCCGCTCCGCCCCACGGATGACCTGGTCGACGTAGAGCGGCGACTCGTCCTCGGCGGACTCTCCCGTACCGAGATCGGGGAACAGGAGGCCGACGATGCCGTTGCGACGGCTCGCCAGGCCTCTCGCGGTGCCCGAGGGAAACCAGCCGAGCTCGGCCGCCGTCGCGAGCACGCGGTCTCGCGTGGCGGCGGAGAAGCCCGTCCCGTTGCCCATGACACGGGACACCGTCGCCGTGGACACGCCGCTGCGCTCCGCGACCTGGTAGATGGTCGATCTCTCTGGCACAGGACTCCCTCGTCCCGATCGAACCGATACCGGCCCCGTTTGGCCGGTTATCGGATACGTAACCGCTTACGTTGCTCAACCGCTTACGTAACCACTCGTCCCCTGGGCCGTCAAGAGCGCTGCCACTCACACCGCGAGCGCGCCCCGCGTGAGGAGGAGTTGACACTCCCGTCACGGCGTCGGGCACGTCCCGGCAACCCGGGCCACGCACGATGCTGAGGTGCCAGCCGCCTCCCCCACGCCGACGACGGTCCGTTCGTCGTGCTCGTACTGCGGGGTGGGCTGCGGCATGGTGCTGCAGATCGAGACGGACCCGGCCACGGGCAGGCGGAGGGTCGCGAGCGCGACGGGCGACAAGGAGCATCCGACGAACCGGGGCCGCCTGTGCACCAAGGGCGCGACGAGCGCGGAGATGCTGACCGCGCCGGGTCGCCTGGAACGGGCGCACGTCCGCCCGGAGCGCGGCGCGCCGGCCGAACCGGTGCCGTTGTCGGAGGCGGTCGAGGAGACGGCGCGCCGCCTCCGGGCGATCGTCGACGAGCACGGCCCGGACGCCGTCGCCCTCTACGTCTCTGGGCAGATGTCGCTCGAGGCCCAGTACCTCGCGAACAAGCTCGCGAAGGGCTTCGTGAGGACACCCTGGATCGAGTCGAACTCGCGCCTGTGCATGGCGAGCGCGGGCACGGGCTACAAGCTGTCGCTGGGCGCCGACGGCCCCCCGGGGTCGTACGAGGACCTCGACCACGCGGACGTGTTCTTCGTGATCGGCGCCAACATGGCGGACTGCCACCCGATCCTGTTCCTCCGGATGATGGACCGGGTCAAGGCGGGCGCGAAGCTGATCGTCGTCGACCCCCGCCGAACGGCGACCGCGGACAAGGCGGACCTGTTCCTCCAGGTCCGCCCCGGCACGGACCTCGCCCTCCTGAACGGGCTCCTCCACCTGCTGGTCGCGGACGGCCGCGTCGACGACGAGTTCGTCGAGGAGTTCACCGAGGGCTGGGAGCAGATGCCGGGCTTCCTCGCGGACTACCCGCCCGACGTCGTCGCCGGGCTGACGGGCATCAGCGAGGACGACCTCCGGACGGCCGCGACGTGGATCGGCACGGCCGAGCGGTGGATGTCGTGCTGGACGATGGGCCTCAACCAGTCCACGCACGGCACGTGGAGCACGAACGCCCTGGTCAACCTGCACCTGGCGACGGGTGCGATCTGCGAGCCGGGCAGCGGCCCGTTCTCCCTGACCGGCCAGCCCAACGCGATGGGCGGCCGCGAGATGGGCTACATGGGCCCGGGCCTGCCCGGCCAGCGCAGCGTGCTCGACGACGGCGACCGCGCGTTCACGGAGGACCTCTGGGGTCTGCCTTCCGGCACCCTGCGCACGGAGGTGGGCTCGGGGACGATCGACATGTTCGAGCGGATGGCGGAGGGCGCGATCAAGGCGTGCTGGATCATCTGCACGAACCCGGTGGCCTCGGTCGGCAACCGCAGCACGGTGATCCGCGGTCTGGAGCGGGCCGAGCTCGTGATCGCCCAGGACGTGTTCGCGGAGACCGAGACCAACGCCTACGCGGACGTCCTGCTTCCGGGCGCGCTCTGGGCCGAGTCCACGTACGTGACGGTCAACTCGGAGCGGAACCTCACGCTCCTTCAGCAGGCCGCCGACCCGGTCGGCGACGCGACCCCGGACTGGCGGATCGTCGCGGACGTGGCCTGCGCGATGGGCTACGCGGACGCGTTCACCTACGCGTCGTCGGAGGAGGTCTTCACCGAGCTCAAGCAGTTCTGGAACCCGCGCACCGGCTACGACCTGCGGGGCGTCACCTACGAGCGCCTGGCCCGCACCCCCGTCCAGTGGCCCAGCCCGCCCGACGACGGCGCCGTCGCACCCGACACCGGCCGCAACCCGGTCCGCTACCTCAACGACGGCGTCAGCCGGACGCTCGTCGAGCGCCCGGACGGGACGCGCCCGCGCCTGGCCTTCGCGACCCCCAGCGGTCGGGCCCGGTTCTTCGCGCGTCCGCACCTGGACCCCGAGGAGCTGCCCGACGACGACTACCCGTTCGTCCTCAACACGGGCCGCGTGCAGCACCAGTGGCACACGATGACGAAGACCGGCAAGGTCGCGAAGCTCACCAAGCTCGCGCCGGGCCCGTTCGTCGAGGTGCATCCCGACGACGCCGCCCGGCTCGGCCTGTCCGGCGGGGACCGGGTGGAGGTCGCGTCGCGGCGGGGGCGCGCGGTGCTGCCGGTCACGGTGTCCGACCGCGTGCAGCCGGGGAACCTGTTCGCCCCGTTCCACTGGAACGACGCGTACGGGGAGTACCTGGCGGTCAACGCCGTCACCAACGACGCCGTCGACCCGCTGTCGTTCCAGCCCGAGCTCAAGGTGACCGCCGTGCGTCTCACGCGGGTCGCCGTCGTCGAGCCCGAAGGAGCGCCCGTGACGGACCTCGCCTCCCCTCCGGTCACGGCCGAGCCGACCAGCCACGACGGTGTCCTGACGGGGCTCGGGATCGCTCCCGTCGGCGCCCCGCAGCTCACGACCGAGCAGGGCCTGTACGTGCAGGGGCTGCTGTGGGCTCGGCAGCAGCGGCCGGGATCGGGGGCGCCGGTCCTGCCCGCGTCGGCCCCGTTCGACGCCCCGACGCGCGCGTGGCTCGACGGTCTCCTCGCGGGCCTGTTCGGGGAGGACGCGGGGACGTCCGGGGTCCCGGGCACCGCCCCCGGCGCGTCGCTCGACGCGCGGCCGGCGGCCGGTCCTGGCCCGCGCGTGCTCGTGCTGTGGGCGTCGCAGACCGGCAACGCGGAGGACCACGCCACCGCGGTCGCCGACCACCTCCGGGCCGCCGGCCACGACGTCCGTCTCGTCCCCATGGACGAGCACGACCCCGCGACACTCGCCGCCGAGCGGGCCGTCCTCCTCGTGACCAGCACGTTCGGCGACGGGGACGCCCCCGACAACGGGGAGGCGTTCTGGGCGGCGCTCGCCGGCGACGTCCCCTCGCTCGGCGGGACGCCGTTCGCGGTGCTCGCGTTCGGCGACTCCAGCTACGCCGAGTTCTGCGGGCACGGGCGGCGGCTCGACGCGCGGCTGGCGGCGCTCGGCGGCGCCCGGCTGGCCGACGTCGCGTGCTGCGAGCCCGGCGACGACGCCCCGGCCCAGGCGTGGCTCGCGGCCGTGACGGAGCGCCTCGACGGGCTCGCCACCGAACCCCGAGAAGCCCCGGCGGGGGCGGGGCGGGCGCCCGGGCGAGCCGCCGTCGTCGAGCGCGAGACCGAGCCGGGGACGGACGCCGCCGCGCCGCGGTACCACCGCGAAGCACCCCTGACGACGCACGTCACGCGGAACGTGCGGCTCGGCGCGCACGGCTCCACCAAGGACGTCCGCCAGTTCGGCCTCGCCACCCGCGACCTCACCTACCGGGCGGGCGACGCGCTCAGCGTCCGGCCCCGGAACAGCGCCGCCGCCGTCGACGACTGGCTCGCCGCGACGGGGCTCGACGGCGGGACCGTCGTCGAGCTCGACGGCGTCGGCGCGCTGACGCTGCGCGAGGCGTGCACGGCGCACCTCGAGATCGTGAACGTGACCCCGGACCTCCTGCGGTTCGTCCAGGAACGGGCCGGCGACCGCGAGCTCGCGACGCTGCTGCGCCGCGACAACCGGCTCAGCCTGGAGCGCTGGCTGTGGGGCAAGCACGCCGTCGACGTGCTCGCGGCCTACCCCGTGCGGGCGGACGCCGACGCCTGGCTGGGCGTCCTCAAGAGGCTCCAGCCGCGGCAGTACTCGATCTCCTCGAGCCCGCTCGCGGTACCGGACGAGGTGCACCTGACCGTGTCGGCGGTGCGCTACGAGTTCCAGGGCAGGTCACGGCACGGGGTCTGCTCGACGTTCCTCGCGGACCACAGCGCGGGCGCCGACGTCCCGGTGTTCGTGCAGCCCACGCGGCACTTCCGCCCGCCGAAGGGCGCCGACGTGCCGATGATCATGATCGGCCCTGGCACGGGTGTGGCACCGTTCCGCGGGTTCCTCCAGGAGCGCCGGGCGCTCGGCCACCACGGCAGGAACTGGCTGTTCTTCGGGGAGCGTCACGCGGAGACGGACTTCTACTACCGCGACGAGCTCGAGGGCATGCGCGACGACGGCCACCTCACGCACCTGTCGGTCGCGTTCTCGCGCGACCAGCGCCAGAAGGTCTACGTCCAGGACCGCCTGCGCGAGCACGGCTCGCAGGTGTGGGCCTGGCTCGAGGCCGGCGCGCACCTGTACGTGTGCGGGGACGCCAGCCGGATGGCGAAGGACGTCGACGCGGCGCTGCACGACGTCGCCCGGACCTGGGGGTCCCTGTCGGACGACGCCGCGACCGCCTACCTGCGGACGATGGCCAAGGAGAAGCGGTACGTCCGCGACGTCTACTGAGCACCCGGCGCCCGCTGCCGGTGCGGTGCCGGTGCCGGTGGTGGCACACTCACCGCGTGAGGATCGACCGAGCAGACGAGACGGACGTCGCGGCCCTGGCCCGGCTGCTCTGGATCGACACGCACGACGAGCTCCCGGGGCGGGAGGCCGCCGACGAGTTCGCGGCGCAGCTCTCACGGTGGTGGATCGACCACCGGGACTCCCACCAGGCGTTCGTCGCGCGCCTCCGCCGGCCGGAGATCGTCGGGATGGCGTGGGTCGCGCTCCTGCCACGGGTGCCCCGGCCGGGCGCGACGCATCGACTGTCCGCCGACGTCCAGAGCGTCTACGTCCTGCCCGAGCACCGGGGCCAGGGCATCGGCTCGGCGCTCGTGGACGCCGCCGCGTCGCACGCGACGCACCGCGGAGCCGCTCGGGTGACCGTCCAGTCCGGCCGCAGGGCCGTTCCGGTGTACGAGCGGCTCGGCTTCGAGTCGTCGCGACAGCTTCTTCAGCGCGTGCCGCAGGAGGGACCGCTGACACCGCCCTCGACGGACACGTTCCTCGCCTGAGCGGTTGCCCCCGACACGTTGGGTTCGCCGACGGTGACGGGGGGTCAGTAGTTGTAGCCCGAGTCGTCGGTCGGCGACGGGGACGAGCCACCCGAACCCGAGGTAGCCGTGATCGCGGAGCCCGACGGCGCCACGACCCACCACAGCGCGCCGAACCCGTCCACACCCTGGCCCGTGGTGGCACCCGCGCTCGTGTCCTTCACGAAGTAGTACAGGGGGTGGCCGTCGTACGCGACCTGCTTGCCGCCGTCGGACCGGGCGACGGTGGTGAGCTTCGCAGCATCCACACCGCTCCCCGCCTTCACGTCGCCCGTGGCGGTGAGAGGGGGCCACGCCGCGGCGCACGAGCCGCTGCACGTCGACTTCCCCGAGGGGTCCGCGACGAAGAGGTAGAGCGTGTTGCCCTTGCTGTCGGTCAGGTAGGTCCCGAGCGCGCCCGTGTGCTCGTCCACCTCGACGCCGCTCGCGCCCATCCCGGTGGCCGCGGCACCCGTGGCCGCCGGTGCGCCGCCGCTGCCTCCCGAGTCGCCCGAGCCTCCCGAGCCGCCCGAGCTGCAGGCGGCGAGGGTGAGTGCGCCCGCGAGCGCCAGGGCCAGGGCGCCCGCCCGGGCCGTCGTCCTGCGTGCGGTTGGTCGTTGCATGTCGCTGCTCCTCTTCCTGGCCGCCGACCGTGCCCGCCCATGGCGGGGTCGTACGGGCTCTCACCGGTGACACGACACGGGTGCGCCGGCGGTTCACTCGCCGGCTCGGAAGGGCGGGGCGGCCCAGCGGGCAATGGGGCGGACGGGCTGATCAGCGCGACGTGCGGGGCGGAAAATCCGCGGATAAACAAACATAAAGAGACATCCGTTGACAGCAATAGCACACGTACTTACAGTCAGAAACACCGTCGAACATGGCCCTCGGTCGCTGGTGACTGAGCCCCGTCGGTCTCGACGTTCGGATGGATCCAGAACAGAGAGGTTCAGGACATGGCGGATCGAGCACGGGCGAGCCGGCGGAAGTCGAACACGATCCGGGCGACGACGGCGGCAGCGGCGTCGCTGGCCCTCGGGTTCGCCCTGGGCGGCGGCCCAGCCTGGGCGGCACCAGCCGCCCCGGCCGACGGCACCGACGGGGCGCCGGCCGTGACGACCACGGCGAAGACCACGCCGACGAAGACCGCGGCGCGCACGGTCACCTACGACGGGTACTCGTTCAAGATCGACGGCGACCGCGTCTACCTCTGGGGCGGGGAGGTCCACGACTACCGGCTGCCGAGCCCCGGCCTGTGGCCGGACATCTTCCAGAAGATGAGGTCGGCGGGCTTCAACGCCGTCTCCCTGTACTTCGACTGGGGCTACCACTCGCCCGCGCCGGGCGTCTACGACTTCACCGGCGTGCGGGACGTCGACAGGATGCTCGACGACGCCGCGGACGCCGGCCTCTACGTCATCGCCCGCCCGGGTCCCTACATCAACGCGGAGGTCGACGGCGGCGGGTTCCCCGGCTGGCTCACGACCAAGGACGAGAAGAACCGCACCGACGACCCGGCGTACCTGACGTACGCGGACCAGTGGATGCACAAGATCAACCGGATCATCGCGCGCCACCAGCTGACCAACGGCACCGGGACCGTGATCGAGGACCAGATCGAGAACGAGTACTACAACGGCTCGGCGGCCTCGCGGGCCTACATGAAGCACCTCGAGGACCTCGCGCGGGCCGACGGCATCACGGTTCCCCTGGTCGGCAACAACAACGGCACGTTCAGCACGGGTGCGGGAGCCCTCGACGTGGAGGCTGTCGACTCGTACCCGCAGGGCTTCAACTGCTCGAACCCGACCGCGTGGAACGGCGTTCCCGGCCTCGGCTACAGCCACCCGGCCGACACGCCGCTGGTGACCGCCGAGTTCCAGGGCGGGGCCTTCGACCCGTGGGGCGGACCGGGGTACGACAGCTGCGGCCAGCTGATCAATGACCAGTTCGCGAACGTCTTCTACAAGAACAACATCGCGCTCGGGTTCACGTCGCAGAGCTTCTACATGACGTACGGCGGGACGAACTGGGGCTGGCTCGGCGAACCGGAGAACTACACGTCGTACGACTACGGTGCTGCGATCACCGAGGGTCGGCAGCTCACGCCGAAGTACCAGCAGGAGAAGCTGATCGGGGACTTCACGCAGGCCGTCGCGCCGCTGACGAAGACGGAACCGCTCACCGTGACCCCGCCCGACAGCCCGAGGGTCGTCGACACGGCGCGGATGAACCCGGACACGGGCACGCAGTTCCACGTGCTCCGCCACGCCGACTCGACGTCCACGTCGGTGGACACGACGCACCTGTCGGTCGACCTGAACGCCAAGCCCGGACCGGCGTCGTACACGTACGACGACCCGGACGGCGCCCTGCAGTACACGGGCAGCTGGTCGCACGTCGCGAATCAGAGCTATACCGGCGGCGACTTCCAGAACACCGAGACGTTCTCGAACACCAAGGACGACTCGGTCACGGTCCCGTTCACGGGCACCGCGGTGCGGTGGATCGGCCCCAAGACGAACAACCACGGGTACGCGGACGTCTCGATCGACGGCGGCACCCCGGTGACGGTCGACGACTCGGGCAGCCAGAACCAGGCCGTGATCTTCTCCAGGACCGGTCTGAGCGACGGACCGCACACCCTGAAGATCGTCGTGGACGGGACGCACGACAGCGCGACGTCGACCGACGACTTCGTCTCGATCGACGCGATCGACGTCCCCGCCGCCGGCTCGGCGACCGAGCCCACCTACCCCGTCGTGCCGCAGCAGCCGGGCACGGCGATCACGCTCGACGGCCGCGACTCGCACATCATCGTGGCGAGCTACGCGCTCGGCGACACGCAGATGCAGTACTCGACGTCCGAGATCATGACGAACGGCACCATCGGTGGCCGTGACGTCGCCGTGCTGTACGGCGACAAGGGATCCGACGGCGAGACGGTCCTGAACTTCGCCACCAAGCCCACCGTCACGACGTCGGGCGGCACGGTGAAGAAGACGTGGGACGCCTCCAGCGGTGACCTGCGGCTCGACTACGAGCACCAGGGACTGATCCGCGTGCAGGTGGCCGAGCCGGGGAAGCGCCCGCTGCTGCTCCTGCTCGGGGACACCGCGACCGCGGAGACGTTCTGGACGCTCGACACCACGAACGGCCCGGTCCTCGTGCGCGGCACCCACCTGCTGCGCACCGCCACGAGCAGCGACGGCGGCAGGGACCTCGCCCTGACCGGCGACAACGCCGACGACAACGAGATCGAGGTGTTCACCGGCGCCAGCAAGGTCACGTGGAACGGCAAGCGCCTGCACACGCAGGACACGACGACCGGCAGCCACGTCGGCGTCGTGCCCGTCGCGCAGAAGGTGACGCTGCCCGCGCTCACGGGCTGGAAGCACGTGCAGGGCTCCCCGGAGGCCGAACCGGGCTTCAACCACGCGTCGTGGCAGGTCGCCGACAAGACGACGTCGAACATCGTGGCGCCGTCGACGGGACAGGTCGTCCTCGACGCGGACGACTACGGCTTCCACACCGGCAGCACCTGGTACCGGGGACGGTTCACGGGCAGCACCGCCACGGGCATCACGCTCAACGCCCAGAGCGGCGGCGGCGCGGCCGCGTCGTCGGTCTGGCTCAACGGGGTGTTCCTCGGTTCGGCCACCAAGGACGGCTCGGCGACGTACACGTTCCCGGCCGGAGCCCTCAAGGCGACGGGCGACAACGTCGTCTCGGTCCTGACCGTCGACATGGGCCACGAGGAGGACTACAACTCGTCCAACGGCAACAAGGCGCCGCGCGGCCTGGTGACGGCGAACCTGGTGGGTTCCCCGACGTCGGGGATCACGTGGCGGGTCCAGGGGGTGCGCGGCGGGGAGAACGAGATCGACCCGGTGCGCGGCCCCCTGTCCACCGGTGGCCTCTACGGTGAGCGCGCCGGCTACCAGCTGCCGGGCTACCCGACGAAGGGCTGGTCGCCCGTCACGCTGCCGACCAAGGACAAGACCCCCGGCGTGTCCTGGTACGACACGACCGTCACGCTGAAGACCCCGAAGAAGCAGGACACGTCCGTCGGCCTGACCATCAAGGACGACGCCGCGCGCCGCTACCGCGCCGAGATCTACGTCAACGGCTGGGACCTGGGCAACTACGTGAACTACCTGGGTCCGCAGCACTCGTTCCCGATCCCCAACGGCATCCTGAACACCCACGGGAAGAACACGATCGCCACCGCGGTGTGGAACCTCGACGGGACGACCGGCGGGCTCGGGAAGGTGTCGCTGACCAGCTACGGCAGCTACGTCTCCCCGCTCCGGGTCACGATGAACGACAGC
>Ga0164241_10004819_pt1 | contig 12897 bp, 12 predicted proteins | sample OricomyardsoilBY_FD_108780 | JGI IMG/M metagenome (GOLD analysis project Ga0164241, IMG submission 108780) | Backyard soil microbial communities from Emeryville, California, USA - Original compost - Back yard soil (BY) | ecosystem: Environmental > Terrestrial > Soil > Unclassified | place: USA...
GGGGCGATTTTTTCAATTGGGTCGGTAAGTTTGGCGTTCAGCGGACCTTTACCGTCAATAGGATTACCTAAAGCGTCGACCACACGGCCGAGCAGCTCCGAGCCCACCGGTACTTCCAAAATGCGGCCGGTGCATTTACAGCTCTGGCCTTCGGCGATGGATTTATAATCCCCCAAAACTACCGCGCCCACCGAATCGCGCTCCAAATTGAGGGCGATACCGAACAGGTTGCCTTCAAATTCAATCATCTCACCGTACATAACATCGGCGAGACCGTGGATGCGAATAATTCCGTCCGTAACGGACACTACTGTGCCTTCGTTGCGGACTTCGACCGAAACGTTCAGCTTTTCAATGCGTTGTTTAATAATTTCACTGATTTCAGATGGATTCAGCTGTTGCATGCGCAATTCCTCAAACCTAATTCAAGTTAGGCATTCATGGCTTCGGCCAGTCTGGTCAAGCGACCCTTGACCGAACCATCGATAACGGTATCACCGGCACGGATTAACGCACCGCCCAACAGGCTCTGATCCACCGCACTGGAAAGTTTCACACGGCGGCCGAGTTTCTCGGCAAGAGCCCGACTCAGTTTGTCTAACAAATTGGCGTCAATCGGGTAGGCAGTGGTTACGGAAACATCGAGAGATTTCTCGTAGTCTGCTTTGAGAACCCAATATAGATCTCGAATTTCCGGCAACATGGAAAGGCGTTTGTTATCCGCCAGAGCAACAATGAAGTTGGCGAACTTTTTATTGAACACCTCCCCCAGCACCTGGAGCAGGGCAGCACTTTTATCGGCTGCCGTTAATGCTGGCGACGCCAGCAATGCTCCAATTTTCCGCTGGGTCACGACGGCAGCGGAAGTAGCCAATGCAGCGGACCATTCCTGCAGTTGACCGTCCGTTGCTGCCACTTCAAATGCCGCCCGAGCATAGGGCCGCGCCAGGGTTATTGATTCTGCCATGTCAGCCTCTACTTAAAGTTGCGCTGCGAGCTTGTCGAGCATGGCATTGTGCGCAGACATATCTATGGTCTGGCCCAACACCTTTTCAGCACCGGCCAATGCCAGAATCGCCACTTGTTTGCGCAGTTGCTCCCGCGCACGGGCGATTTCACGATCCAGCTCCGCCTGAGCAGAATCTTTTATTCTCTGACCCTCGACCTGCGCCTGCTCTTTTGCTTCTTCAATGATCTGGCCAGCGCGTTTGTTAGCCTGCTCAACTATGATAGAAGCCTGTTCTTTGGCTTCCTTCAGTTGCTGGGAAACCTTCTGCTTAGCCAGTTCGAGATCTTTTCCAGCTCGTTCAGCCGACTCCAGACCTTCCGCTATACGCTTCTCCCGCGTTTCCATCAGATTCAGGATGGCGGGCCAAACATACTTCATGCAAAACAGCACGAACAGCAGGAATGTAACGGACTGACCGATGAGCGTTGCAGTTATATTCACACCACCACCTCTTGTCTAATTTCGTGGAAGTTCAATTCCTTAAACAGGAATACCAGGGGCCACCACGAAAATGAGGTACATCGCGATACCTACACCGATCATCGGCACAGCGTCAAGCAGGCCTGCCATCAAGAACATTTTTACCTGCAGGGCAGGGCCTTGCTCTGGCTGGCGTGCAGCACCTTCAAGAAATTTGCCACCCAAATTGCCGAAGCCGATACCGGTCGCCAAAGCGCCGAGGCCGATCAAAAGTGCAGCTGCCATATAAACCAATGCTTGTGCCATTGTTTTTCTCCAAGGATTAAGTCAATGAAAGTTAAGGTGAAAAATAAAAATCTAATAATTAATGTTGCTCTTCAGGAACATCATGCGCCATCGCCATATAGACGATGGTCAGCACCATGAATACGAAAGCCTGCAGAGTGATTACGAGGATATGGAAAACCGCCCAGGCCCACTGCAATAAGCCGGCAAATACTCCCAGAAACAAACCGGCGCCGAACATGATTGCAATCAAAATAAAGATCATTTCGCCAGCGTACATATTGCCGAACAATCGCAGTCCAAGGGACACGGGCTTGGCTATCAGGGAGACAATTTCCAGAACAAAATTCACGGGAATCAAAAATACATCGATGTACCATTTGCCTGAATGGAAAGGATGCATTGTGTATTCTTTAATAAACCCCACAATGCCTTTTTGTTTAATGCTGAAAATGATCATCAAAAGAAAGACTGTAAAGGACATTCCCAGAGTGATATTGGGATCGGTGGTAGGTACCACCTTGAAGAATAGATGATCATTACCGGAAATCATCGCCGCAGTACCCGGCAGCCAGTCGACTGGTATGAGATCCATCAAATTCATCAGGAAGATCCAGCAGAAAATGGTCAGCGCCATAGGTGCAATCATGCGATTGCGATGGTGGAAAATGTCTTTTACGGTGGAGTTAACAAAATCCACAACCATTTCGATGAAGCTTTGGAGGCCATGCGGCACACCCGCAACGGCTGTTTTGGCTGTGCGATAAAACAGAAACGAAAGAAGAAGGCCTAAGCCAACACTCCAACCCAGGGAATCGATATGGAACGCCCAAAAGCCCATATCAAGTGCTTCCTGAGTGCTATGAGCTAATGTCCAGGTATCGGCCTGCAATACACTGCCATCATAGCGTTCATAACCGGTAGGCAATCTGCCCAGCACCATGTTCTGGAGGTGGTGCTGGATATATTCAATCGACGTAGGTGCTTCGCTGGCCATTCAAGAACACTTCTCGCTATCTGAACTCAGTCAAGGTTTATGTCATTCTTCACGGTCACGGAATTTAACGCTCCGCTCAGGCGTACCACGGCGATCAGGTGTATCAACATCACCACACAGAAAGTCGACAACATCACTGTGCTGTGCAGGGGCTGAACAAATTTGAACGCTACGGCAAACCCAGCGGCTGTCAAAATCCACTTTCCAGACTGCCCCCGATAAAACGCGCTTAAAAACCAACGCTCTCGGTAGCTTCCCATCGAGGAGAGGGCGTATAGAGTGAAGTAGGTGTGAGGGAGGACAAACACCAAGCCGCCGGCAACCGCTGATACGGCCCATGTTGGCTGAATGATCCAGACCAAAAGCACAAGCAAACCCAACGCTGCTAATTCTGTGACTAACAGCAGGAAGATGGATTTGATCGGTCTATTCATCGGCTTCCGGATAGTTTCGCTCAAACTAATGGGAGGGCTTACTCAGGATTCCTCAATCCGAGCTCACTGAAAGAATGAACTCGCCTTTTGGACTCGCCAACCCCTGTATCGAAACAATCCAAACATGCCTGCTTGATGTGCTAGTCCCTGAACCGGACTATGCCAGATCAGCGACTTACCTTTACTACACCCGCTCTGCCCTAGTTGGTTTTTTTATCCCCGAAGGGAGGGCGCCGCGGATTATAGGTTCAACCGGCTTGGGGTTCAACCCGCAATCGCTCTTAAAAGGGCCCTAAAATGCCGCCCTCTCCAGATCAGCTGTTCAACTAATTCTTAGTTGGCATAATAGACAAGACTTTGGTATGAGTTTTCGCATTCCAGATCTAATCAAATCTACATCACAAATTTGACCAAATGTCCTCGAATTTGACGATTTCAGTGCCAACCGCTTTTCTTTTTTTGAATCTCTCCCACTTTTCTCGCTTGCCCCACTCATATACTGCCCGCAATCTTGTTAATGAAAGCTAAGAGCTTTAAGTAAATTCAGAATAAACAGTCGGTGATGGGTCAGCAAAGAACAAGATGAAAGGGAACAACCGTAAAATCGCACCGGATTAGCCTGCTATCTGAAAAGTGTTTTGAAGTTTTATTTGTAATGTTGCAGGAGGCTCTATAATTAAAAGGTGCAGATATTCGCAGAAATATAATACTTTAGTATTAAAAATAATTAGAATGTTATGCACATCTTCCAGATTGAGCCTGTTATAAGACGTAATAAAAGATTCAAGGGTATCCAAATGAAAGAAGTCAAACCCAAAACACAAGCGCTTATATTATTTACCTTGGCGCTGATGATCACTGCTTGCGGTAAGAGCACCTCTAAATCGAGCAGCAACCAATACTCTCCCGATCTCCCGGATAATAAACCCATCGAAAATAATCTTGATCCTGTGGAATTGAGTTCGAGCAACTATACAGAGATTGCCAGTCAGTCTTTGAAATCCCTGTTATTGAACGACGCCGGGTCTAACGCCCTGAGCCAATCCGTTACGGTAACAACGGGCCAGAATAGTGAAATTGTGGATAGGGTGACGGGTGTGGTTATTACCCTTGCTCCGTATCCCTGTATTCGCGGCGGCGATTTCAATTTGCGGGCTACAGTCAACAACGCCAACAACAACGTTCAATTGGATTTGAACAGCCCTTTGCACATGGCGCTGGATGCTAGATTTAACGGTTGTGTGCTGGATAGCAATAGCCTTGACGGCGACGTATCCATGACCTTCGATACCAATTTGAGTCAATTATTAGGCGGTCCGATGTTCAATCTCAATGCGCATGTGGATGTGCAGGGATTGAGCGTGGAACAGCTACATCTTCCTGATTTTGTTTTCGATGGAATATTCGATTACAAAGTCAGCAATAACGACGGCATTAACGTAAATATGGAAGTCCAATCCAAAAATTCTGTTTATTTTGCCGATCAATCGTACCAGTTGTTTGAGTTCGAATTACTAAAGAGCGTCAACAACCTTACTCAAGCCTACAGTTATTCTATTTCCAGTGAGTTTACAGATTCCCTCAACCCCAATGCCTATGTTGCTTATGAAACCCAACAACCACTGACAGGAACAGGGTTTGCGCCTCCTACTGCAGGTCGCCTCGCGGTTTACGGAAGTAACGGCACAATTTTGATACATGCTCTACGTGAGCAAAATATATTGGTGCAGCTGGACTTGGGTGACGATGGGGTCATCGACAATCAATATCACACCACCTGGGAAGAGTTGGTATTTAATTCCTTTGGTGCAACACCCAATTAATACACCATAGATATTTGTAAAGGTCCGTTTTTACGGACCTTTTTTATTTGATATGCAAATTTGCCAAAAATGATCCATACATCTGTTTTACATTGGTCCGTTATTTTCATTTCTTTCCTCTGCTCCGGTGCGGCAGCCGCAGGGCAATATCAGCATAATATCAACGTTTTTGCACAATACACCGACGCCCATTTTGTCGAATTAGATAATGAAGGCGATCCTCTTAATGAAGAGGATGGTTCGCTGCTGTTTTCGGGGTTGGGGTTTTACTGGCAGTTTGACTCAGGGCTTTTTACAGAAATTTCCTATAAAGCCGCTGGGAGTGACCTCACTTATAGGGGTCTCTCTCAATGGGGATTCTTTATCGAAAGTGAAACCGAATATTTTATTCGCGATACCTATGTGTTGTTGGGACGTCAGTTTGATCTCAGCGGGGTTTATATGGGTCTCGGCAATGGCTATCGGGAACGAAATATCATTGGGAAAAATATTGCGCCCGGCGTGAATATAGCGGGCATTTACGAAGAGCTGAATTCAACCTATGGAATCTTCGGCCTACAGTTGAATCTGCTTGCCAATCGTCCTTTTCAAATTCGGTTTGATGGGCGGATTTCGGCGGACTTGAAATCGGATCTATATGTGGTTTCCGGCGAATACGATCCAGCGACCATAAAACCGGGTAAGCAATTGACGGCCATGGGTTCTGTAGAATTTCTTTTTAAGTTAGGCGCTGGCTTAACTCTTAGCTTCATTCCGCGTTATGAATATGTGCATATCGATAAAAGTGACAGTTTTCTGACTTATCAAAACGGCCAACACGCCGACTCCATGCATCACCCGGAAACAGAATACGAAACCTTGTCCCTGGGTACCAAACTCAGTTGGTATTTTTAAGGTTGATATTTCAGATGGCTGAGGATGCCATCCAATTCATCCAGGCTGTTGTATTTCAGCACCAATCTACCGGCACCTTTAGCACTGTGCTGTACCAGAACGGGCACTCCAATCTGCTCTGAAAGCCGCTCCTGAAGCTGGGTGATATCGGCACTGGGTTTGATTTCAATTTTCTGTTTATCCTCCATAGCATGCCGCACCAAAGCTTCGGCCTGGCGGACAGACAAACCCTTGGCAACAATCTGTCGTGCCAATAGGCGTTGTTGGTCTTCTCCCAAACTCAGCAGACAACGTGCATGGCCCATCTCCAGGTCGCCGCGCTCCAGCATGGTTCGCACGTCCACACAAAGGTTCAATAAGCGCAGAATATTCGATACAGCCGTGCGCGATTTGCCCACCGCGTCCGCCACTTCCTGGTGCGTCAGGGAAAATTCGTCCTGTAGGCGCTTGAGAGCCACAGCTTCTTCCACCGCGTTCAGGTCTTCGCGCTGAATGTTTTCGATCAATGCCATGGCTACAGCCGCTTCGTCCGAAACGTCGCGCACTATGGCTGGAATTTTTTCCAGACCCGCGAGTTGGCACGCGCGCCAGCGGCGCTCCCCCGCAATGATTTCATAACGATTTGAGCCAATGGGGCGTATGACTATGGGTTGCATCACCCCCTGGACTTTGATGGATTCCGCCAATTCCTGTAGAGCTTCCTCCTGCATGTCGCGACGCGGCTGGTATTTGCCACGTTGCAAATATTCCACCGGGATATCCAACATTTGACCGTCCTGAGGGCCCGCGTCGGTAACGGGCATGGAAGCACTGCTGACAGGGACATCCGCTGCCGCGCTCCGATTAGCGCCCAAAAGAGCGTCCAGTCCTCTTCCCAAACCTTTGCGTTTTGTTTTCATCGTTTCACTCATTGGGTCAAGGTATCGTCAACCAGAGATAATTCCGCCATCTCTTCACTATTAAGCTGTTCGTTGCGCCGCAGAATTTCGCCCGCCAGCGCCAGATAGGCGAGGGCGCCCTTGGACTGGCGATCATAATTGAGCACGGGTTTACCGAAACTCGGCGCTTCGGCAAGTCGAATATTTCGGGGAATGCAGGTGCGGTAAACCCGATCGCCAAAATGCGCCAGTAATTGCGCGGAAACATCCCCCGTGAGGCTCATACGCGGATCGTACATGGTTCGCAGTATGCCTTCGATGTGAAGCTGAGGATTCAGCGCTTTGCGAATGGTCTCTATGGTGTCCATCAGAGAAGACAGACCTTCCAGCGCAAAGTATTCACACTGCATAGGAATAATGACTCCGTCACAAGCCGTCAGCGCATTTACCGTGAGCATATTCAGAGACGGCGGACAGTCGATCAGGATGTAATCGAACTGGTCAAGCACCGACGCAAGTACGCTCTGGAGGCGCATTTCCTTGTCCTCAACATCGAGCAGCTGAACTTCCGCGGCGGTCAAATCACCGTTAGCCGGTAATACCTGATACCCGCCTTCACCAGCGGATGCGATGACGTAGCTGACGGGAATCTGATCCACCAGCAAGTCATAGATGGTAAATTCCTGGCTGTTTTTGTCCACACCACTCCCCATGGTGGCGTTGCCTTGGGGATCCATATCCACCATCAGCACCCGTCTTTTTGTCGCCGCAAGGGAAGCTGCCAGGTTGACCGAGGTGGTGGTTTTGCCGACGCCGCCTTTCTGATTGGTAATCGCGTAGATTTTTGCCACAAATTCACTCTCGTTGCGACGCTCTTCAAGCGCCGGATCTGATCACCAACAAACACCTCTGCGCCTCTACACCCGGAACTTGCAAACTATGGCAGTGTTCCACGGTGTAGTGCTTTTGTATCTCCTTCAACTCCTCCACAGGCACTTGTCCCTTCATGGCCCAGAAGCGCCCGGACTCATTCAGCAAATGAGCGCAGCTTTTTACCATATCCTGAAGCGAGGCGAATGCCCGGCTGATCACACCGTCAAAACCCGGCTGCGGGTGGTACTGCTCCACCCGTCGGTTCTCCACCGTAACATTGGTCAGGCCCAGCTCCTGTTTTACCTGGAACAAAAACCGGGTTTTTTTTCCTGCGCTATCGAGCAGGGTGAAGGATTTTTGCGGAAATTTAATTGCCAGCGGGATACCTGGCAGACCACCGCCAGTACCCACATCGATAAAGTGCTCTCCCTGCAGCAAAGGTGCAATGCTAAGACTGTCCAGAAGATGGAGTTTGACCATGGCCGTGGGTTCGCGGATAGCGGACAAATTGAACGCATGGTTCCACTTATCGAACAGCTTCAGATAAGCCATTAGCTGGTCTATCTGGTGCAAGTTGAGGTCTAACCCTAATTGCTGGGCCCCATTGATCAGTAAGCAATGTTCATCCGACGCCATCACTAGCGGGTGACCATTGATCTTTTCTGCAGCAGCCCACGTTTTTTCAGAGTGATCAGCAAAAGTGATATAGCGGCAGGCGTTATGCCCGGGATACGCGCCGCGCGAGCCAGGGTTTCCGGCCGGGAGGCACTCAGTTTTTGTTTCACTTCGTTGGACAGGCCGTCTACTCCTGAGTAATCAAAATCCGCAGGAATTGCTGTTTGCTCATTGGCACGCAAGCGCTCGATTTCATCCTGCTGTCGATCGATATACCCGGCGTATTTGGCGACAATCTCAATCTGTTCCGCCACTTCCAAATCCTCCACACCCGCACCTTTCAATGGGCCGAGATCGGCATAGGTCAATTCCGGGCGTTTTAAGAGTTCGAAGAGATTGTATTCACGGGAAAGGGGGGATTTGAGCTTGGGTGCCAGAAGCTCCGCCTCATCACTGCCGGCTTGGATCCAGGTATTGCGCATACGCTGCTGTTCACGCTCGACGGACTCGCGTTTTTCGCAAAATCGCCGCCATCTAATGTCGTCCACCAATCCCAGCTCACGGCCTTTTTCCGTAAGCCGCACATCGGCATTGTCCTCACGCAGCTGCAGGCGGTATTCCGCGCGGCTGGTGAACATGCGATAGGGCTCACGCGTGCCCATGGTGATCAGATCGTCAGCGAGGACTCCTATGTATGCTTGATCGCGGGTAGGACACCAGGGCTCCCGGCCCTGCGCTTTCAATGCCGCGTTCAATCCTGCCAATATTCCCTGCGCCGCAGCCTCTTCATAACCTGTAGTCCCATTGATCTGCCCCGCAAAAAACAAGCCTTGGATGGTTTTGGTTTCAAAGCTGTAAGACAAATCCTGAGGATTGAAAAAGTCGTATTCGATAGCGTACCCCGGACGCAATATATGGGCATTCTCAAAGCCCTTGATCGAATGCACCAAATCCAGCTGCACATCGAATGGCAGGCTGGTGGATATGCCATTGGGATACAGCTCATGGGTGTTCAACCCCTCGGGTTCGATAAAAATCTGATGGCTGTTTTTATCCGCAAACCTGTGCACCTTATCTTCAATCGATGGGCAATAACGCGGGCCCACGCCTTCGATCACCCCGGAATACATGGGGGAACGATCCAACCCGCCGCGGATGATGTCGTGAGTTTGATCGTTGGTATGCGTGATCCAACAACATACCTGACGCGGATGATCTTCAACCTTCCCCAGAAAACTCATCACTGACAAAGGCGCATCTCCCCATTGCTCTTCCAAGCCGCTGAAATCGACACTGCGTGCGTCGATCCGCGGGGGGGTGCCAGTTTTCAGGCGCCCCACCCGCAAGGGCAACTCCCGCAGGCGCTGGGCCAAGGCTATGGAAGGTGGGTCTCCGGCGCGGCCACCGGAATGATTTTGTAACCCTATATGGATTTTGCCGCCGAGAAAGGTGCCGGATGTCAAAACCACTGCGCGCGCATTGAATCGCACACCCATTTGCGTCACCACGCCTGTGACTGTTTCGCCTTCCACTACAAGATCATCTGCCGCTTGCTGGAAGATCGTGAGATTGGGTTGATTCTCCAGGCAATATCGAATTGCTGCTTTATACAAAATGCGATCCGCCTGGGCGCGTGTAGCGCGCACAGCAGGACCTTTCCTGTTGTTGAGTATGCGAAATTGAATTCCTGCTTTGTCCGTTGCCTGGGCCATGGCACCGCCTAAGGCATCGATTTCTTTCACCAGATGGCTCTTGCCTATACCGCCGATAGCGGGATTACAGCTCATCTGCCCCAGAGTTTCTATGTTGTGAGTGAGCAACAAGGTTCGACAACCCATGCGCGCCGCCGCCAAGCAGGCTTCAGTGCCGGCATGGCCGCCGCCTATAACAATCACATCGAACGATATGGGGTAAATCATCAGGTCACCAGGAGTAAAGCGGCATCTTAATTCAGGAGGGCTGCGATTATAAGGAAATTTGTCGGCTCGATCAAAAAATAACCGGATGTTTTTAGAAAGGGTTTTAAAAATTAAAGTATAAAAATATATATGTATGTATATAGAGAAGGATTGAATTGATTGTTGTTATATGGAACTGCCTCTCCTGTGCGAAAACCAAAAAAAAGCAATTAAATCAAATTCTTATAAAAAGAATAACTCATCGAAAAGCGTGCTCTGATGTTGCTTGAAAGCCGTCTGTGACCTGTGTGTGAAAACCTCGCCTAATCCATCAATACATCATGCCCCGTTTTTTCTGTGGATAGAATTAATAGATACGCGGAGGTAATCACCAAGTAACCAGCACTTTGTACACAGCGTGTGGGTAGGTTTTGGGATATGCGGTGGATAGGGTGTGATGAGGAGAAATAAAAAGAGCGGAATGTTGGAAGGGTAAAAATTTATGTGGATTTCTTGAAGATAAGCTGTGTTTTGAAGGGGGATTAATTAAGGTTATTTACCGATGCAGAATCCGCCAAAGATCCGCCCTAGTAAATCGTCGGACGTGAAGATGCCAGTGATCTGATTGAGATAATCCTGTGCCCGGCGCAGGTCTTCGGCGAGGAGCTCACCCGCTGCGTAATCTTGCAGTTGTCTTTGTCCTTCCAATAGGCAGGTCCGGGCTTTTGCGATGGCGTCCAGATGGCGTCGCCGTGCACTGAAGCCGCCCTCCAGGGTTCCCTGAAAGGCCATGGTCTGTTTGAGGTGTAATTTGAGGGCGTCCAGACCAAAACCGGTTTTTGCGGATATGAGAATCGTGGGCTGGGTCATCTCTATGGGGTAGTAAGGTTCCGGCAGTTGATCCGCTTTATTAAAAATTAGCGTCAGCTTGTCACTCAGAGATTCCGAGAAGAACTCCGGCCAGTGATTTTGTACCTGGAGCTGCTCTGGGTCTGTCACATCGATCAGCAACAGTATGCGGTCCGCAGAGATGATTTCCACCCACGCGCGTTCTATCCCTATTTTCTCCACCTGATCAGTGGTATCCCGTAGTCCCGCCGTGTCCAAAATGTGGAGAGGCATACCCTCCACATGGATGTGCTCGCGCACCACGTCCCGTGTAGTTCCGGCTATAGGAGTGACGATCGCCGCGTCTTTTTCCGCCAGAGCGTTGAGTAGGCTGGATTTGCCGGCGTTGGGTCGTCCGGCGATCACGACTTTCATGCCCTCGCGTATCACCACGCCTTGTCGGGCGGCGTTGAACAGCATTTCGAGCTGTACCAACAGATCCGATAATGCGGCGGCGATTTTGCCGTCGCTGAGGAAATCCACTTCCTCTTCCGGAAAATCAATCGCGGCCTCCACATACATGCGCAGGTGAATCAACTGCTCCACAAGATGGTGGACTTCGCGGGAAAAGGCCCCTTGCAGAGAGTTCATCGCTTGCTTGGCCGCCGTGACGGACGAGGCTTCGATTAGGTCGGCTATGGCTTCGGCCTGGGTAAGGTCCAATTTATCGTTAAGAAAGGCGCGTTCGGAAAATTCACCGGGTTTAGCAGGCTCCACACCACAGGCAAGTACTGCCTGCAGAATCATATCCAGCACGACCGGGCCACCGTGTCCTTGCAGCTCCAATACGTCTTCACCGGTGAAAGAATTGGGGGAGGGGAAATATAGGGCGATACCGCGATCGAGAACTTCGCCCTGAGAATTTTTAAAGGGACCGTAATGGGCGTAACGAGGTTTGGGCAATATCCCAAGAAGCTGTTGAGCCACACCAGACACTCTGGGACCTGATACTCGCACCAGGCCAACACCACCCCGACCCGGGGCGGTGGCTATAGCGGCTATGGTGGTGCTGGACATGGATCAAGCGGCTTTTTCGATGTTCTTGGTGATGATGTATTGCTGGGTGATGGACAAAGTATTGTTGACCACCCAGTAGAGCACCAGACCTGCCGGGAAAAACAAAAACAGGAAAGTAAAAAAGATCGGCATCATTTGCATGATTTTCGCCTGCATAGGGTCGGGCGGCGTGGGATTTAGTTTTTGCTGAATCCACATGGTCGCGCCCATGATCAGAGGCAATACAAAATAAGGGTCTTTCACGGACAGATCTTCAATCCACAAAATGAACGGTGCCTGACGCAACTCCACGCTTTCCATCAGCACCCAATAAAGCGCGAGAAATACCGGCATCTGAATCAAAATCGGCAGACAACCACCAAAGGGATTCACTTTTTCATCGCGGTAGAGTTTCATCATTTCGGCGGAAAATTTCTGTCGATCCTCACCGTAACGCTCTTTCAGCGCGGCCATTTTTGGTTGCACTTTGCGCATTTTTGCCATGGATCTGTAACTGGCGGCGGAGGGATAGAAAAAAATTATTTTGATCAGGAGCGTTAACAGAATAATCGCCACACCCCAGTTTCCAACCAAGCCATGAATAAAATCCAAGGTGTAAAACAAGGGCTTCGCGATCCACCACAAAAAGCTGTAATCCACAGTCAGATCAAGGAATGGTGAAATTTTCTCCAGAGTGCGAATATCTTTTGGGCCGGCGTAAAATCCCGCGGATTTTTCTGCACTAGTGCCCGGGGCCACGGAGAAAGCTGGCGAGGTAAATTGCAAAAAGTAAATATCCGCGTTTTTCTGTTTGAATAATTTGAATTCATTGACCGAGTCTTGGGGTGGAATCCAGGCGCTTAAAAAGTAGTGTTGCACCATGGCCA
>Ga0164241_10004820_pt1 | contig 12896 bp, 10 predicted proteins | sample OricomyardsoilBY_FD_108780 | JGI IMG/M metagenome (GOLD analysis project Ga0164241, IMG submission 108780) | Backyard soil microbial communities from Emeryville, California, USA - Original compost - Back yard soil (BY) | ecosystem: Environmental > Terrestrial > Soil > Unclassified | place: USA...
CCATGAGCGTTTTGTGCAATTTTCGGAGCGCGGAGGACACTTTACCGCCGTCGTCCCGCCGCGCTTAGGTTTCCGGTGCCGCCCCACGTGTACCCCCAAGCACCGGCATAATCCCGCGCCGCCTCCCCTTGGCCGGTGCGAGCGATTTCTGCCAGGGTCCGGCACCAACCTGCCCTAACCCCCCATGAAACCTAACCCTACCCGATCCCTGCTCCGCGCGACCTCCGTCGCCGCCCTCCTGCTGGGTTCCGCCGGCCTGGCTCACGCCCAGGCGCCGGCGGCCGCCCCCAGTGCCGCCCCTGATGCCGACAAGAAGGAAGTCATCGAACTGCCGACGTTCGTCATCAGCGAAGACCCCACCAATCCCTACGTCTCCAAGCAGGCGCTCTCCGGCACCCGCGTGGCGATGGACATCGTCGACATCCCGCAGACCGTCTCGATCGTCACGAGCGATTTCATCAAGGACACCATGAGCCAGCGCATGCTGGACGCGGCGAAGTACATCACGCCGGTGGTCGAGTCCACGCTGCCGGTCGGCGGCGACCGCTACACCATCCGCGGCTTCCAGGTCTCCCACGAGTTCATCGACGGCATGGTGATCTCCGGTGAGGATGGCTACAGCATGTCGCTCGCCCCGTATAACATCGAGCGCATCGAGGTCATCAAGGGCCCGAACGCCATCCTCGTCCCCGGCGGCGCGCCCGGCGGCCAGTTCAACCCGATCACCAAGTCGCCCATCATGAAGAACCAGGCGTCCGTGACGCTGGAGCTCGCCCAGTACATCGGCAACGCCATCAGCGTGGACTACAACCGCGTCCTGTCCGAAAAGAACGGCATCGCCGCCCGCGTCGTCGGCGCCTACTGGAACAGCGACGGCTACCAGAAGAACTTCTCGCGCGAGGGCTACATGTTCGCGCCGTCGGTCAGCTGGCAGATGTCCCCGAACGTCAAGCTCATCACCAAGCTCGAGGTCGTGCACAACGAGGAGACGCCCGCGATCTCCGTTCCCCTCGATCCCTCCGTCGGCAGCGCGGACTACGCCTTCATCGCCCGCAACCTGCCGAAGGACTACTCCTTCGCCGGCCCCTACGACGAGCGCATCCGCGACACCGCCCGCCTCACGATGGAACTGCTCACCACCCTCAACGAGCACATCACCTCGCGCCTGATGGTCTCGGGCGACCAGGTCCTCCGCAAGGACCAGGGCGGCAGCAGCGCCTCGATCTTCTGGCCGGTCAACGGCGTGCTCACGGCGTTCAACCCGACCCGCAATCCCTACACCGGCATGTATGAGCCGGGCGTGACGTGGACGGTCAACAACTCCGGCGCGTACGCCGTCGCCACTTCGACGGCCACGCCGATCCCGGATCCGAGCACGTGGGTCTTCCGCCGCATCAACGGCAGCGATCACCTGCAGTACGACGAAGCCCACATCCGCAACGACTACGCCGGCAACTGGGAGAACCAGTATGTGAAGTCCACGACCATCGCCGGCCTCGCGGGCAACTTCTCCAAGACCAAGTGGCGCAGCTGGGCGGGCGCCTCGCAGGGCCCGGACGTCCCGAACACGCCGGAAGGCATCGCGGGCATCACTTACACGCCGTACAACTTCACGACCCTGACGACGGCCAAGAATGCCAAGCTCACCGAAGGCCAGATCTACGTCTACGAGACCCTCGGCTTCCTCAACAACCGCGTCCTGCTCAACGGCGGCCTCTCCCGCTACGCCGGCACGCTTTCGCGCACCGACAATTACAACATCCCGACCCCGGGCCCGGAGAAGACGCTGAATATCTCCAGCACCGCCAAGAGCTATGGCCTCATCGTCAAGCCACTGAAGCCGCTGTCGGTTTACTACAGCCACAACTCGTCCGGCGCCACCATGCCGGGCTCGCTGCAGGCCGGTAACGCCAACCTCTCCTCCACCGCGCTCCCGCCCTACAAGCCGTCCGAAGGCGAGCAGGACGAGTTCGGCATCAAGGGTTCGTTCCGCAACGACACGATCACGTTCACGGTCTCCCACTTCGACATCAAGCAGACGAACTACGCCGTGCCGAACAGCGAGTACTACGTGCTCGTCTCGCAGGGCAACCAGGCGGCCGCCAACCTGCTCCCGACCAGCACGTTCCTCGACGTGAATTCGAAGGGCTGGGAAATGGAAGGCACCTGGGCCGTGAACAAGAACCTCACGCTCATCGGCAACTGGACCTCCTTCGAGTACCGCCAGCCCACCGGCGTGCGCATCCGCGCGGTGCCGGATGATTTCTGGGCCGCCTTCGCCGACTATCACTTCACCGAGGGCGCACTGGCCGGCTGGGGCGTGAACGTGGGCGTCGACTCCAAGTCCGACATGGTGGGCGAAAGCGTCACCGCCCTCACGACCACCAAGCCGCTCCAGGGTGTCACCGAGGTCTATCCCGGCGTCGCCCCCGGCTTCGTGCCGCAGCAGGCTTCGTACAAGTACGACGGCCGCACCCTCGTGAACCTCGGCGTCTACTACAAGGCCAAGACCTGGTCCGCCCGGGTGCAGGTGAACAACCTCTTCAACGAGGACTACGTCTCGGTCGGCGGCAGCCGCACCGCCATCGCCGTCGGCAATCCGACCGAGGTGCGCGGCTCGTTCACCTACAACTTCTAAAGGTTACGTCCCGGACGGGCCCTAAAACCCGTCCCGCCACCAGCCGGCTCCCTCGGGAGCCGGCTGTTTTATTTTCACCCGCTTCCGCCGTCATCCTGAGCCGTGCGAAGGCCCCAAGGGAAAGCCGTCGATCCCTTGCACAGAAGGTAACGGAGGAAACGAAGGAGAGAGCCCATGGGATCGTCTCGGCTGTTTCCTCCGTTCTCTCCGTTGCCTCCTGTGAAAATCATCCTGCTTGGGTCCTTCGCACGGCTCAGGATGACGGAGACCAGAGGAAGAACGGTGCTTTAAGTAATCCCACCCCGGATCGTCCGTGGCATGGATCCTTGCGCGTTCCCCGCGGTCCCATCGGACTGGCCGATATTCACCCGGCTGGCCCCTCCCGGGGCCGGTCGCATCGTCGCCGCAACCCCTCCGACAGCCCACCCCCATGCTGCGCTACTTCGCCAATGGTCGCATTCGCTGGAAAAACGGCATGCGCTGCAACACGCGCACCAACTGGGAATTCTATGCCGTCATCGACGGCCGGTGCGGCGCGGTGCTGGAGGACGGGGCGAAGCCGGTCCTGCGCGAGCACACGCTGTGGCTCTTCGCGCCGGAGTGCCCGCACGCCTGGCTCGACGACGGTCACCACACCTTCCACCGCATTTCGCTGCATTTCGGCAGCGTGCCCTACCCGCTCGACGAGATCGTGCGCCAGCAGGGCGGCTGGCTGATGCGCTCGCTGACCGAGACCGACATCGCCCGGCTGCAGGCCATCGCCGCCAACCTCGAGCCGCATTTCTGCCAGCCGGTGGTCGCGAGCCCGCTCCATTTCCAGCGCGCGCTGATGGACCTTTCCCTGCTGGTCCTGGAAGGCGAGCAACGCGCCGCCTCGCCGATCGCCCTTACCGACGTCGCCAGCTTCAAGGTCGAACGCGCGCTGTCCTGGTACACCGAGCACCTCGCGCGCAACCCCTCGGTCAAGGAAGTCGCCGAGGCCGTCCACACCTCGGTCAGCCACCTCCGCCGCCTCTTCGTCGAGACGCGCGGTTGCGGCCCCAAGGAGCTTTTCCGCCGCGTGCGCCTCGAGCGCGCGCAGGACCTGATGGGCCGCACCAACCTCACGCTCGACGAGATCGCGGCGCACTGCGGCTACACCGGCGCGAGCCATTTTTGCCGGGACTACAAGGCCATGCACCACTTCACGCCGTCGACCTGGCGGCGCCGCCTGATCGACCGCTTCACCTCGCCGCTGCCGGCCGGGATGGTCCCGGTGCGCGAGTTCAGCGCCCGGCCGGGCGAGAGATCGCTGCGGGCCTGAGCTGTGGGTCTTGTAACGTATTACGTTACACTTTCCCCCTGCCCGTCATCCTGAGCCGTGCGAAGGACCCAAGCGTGGGACACTACGCACGTATTTCCCTTGGGTCCTTCGCACGGCTCAGGATGACGGAAAACTAAAATATCACGTTTTCCCCGGCGGCTCCCTCTCCTCGCCATACTCGATCAGCTCAAAGGTCGTGATGGCCGGGTGCTCCGCGATTCCCATCTCCGCCTTGATCTTCGCCACGAAGCTGGAAATGCGGTCGTTCCAGCCCAGCTTCCGCGAATGCTCGTTCCACACCAGCGCCTGGGTCCGGTTCGGCCGCAGGCCGCGCGCGAAAACCCACTCGGCCAGTTCCTCGTCGGTGCCGCCCTCCCGGACGCGCGCCGCGACGTCCTCGAATTTCACGTTGAGGAAACCGCACAGCTGGCCGTCGAGCCCGACCGACAGGCCGTAGTTGCGATGAAAATCCTCCGGCAGCCGGCCCGCCTGCCTCAGGCGGATTTTATCGAGCATGCGGCCGAGGTGATGAATCCCACCGAGGGTTCTGTCGTAGGGGGAACGCAGTCCTTCAACCCGGGGCATGCCGTTTAGATAGCACTGAACCGGAGACGCGCAACCCCTTCCACGGGCTTGCCCTTGACGAGAGCGGGTTTGTACAGGACATCCGCCAACATCCGGGTCATCGCCGGATCGTCCACCAGCAGGGAGCAGGCTTCATCCGCGTAGAGCGCGAGCAACATGCCTTCGGCGGACACCTTGACGTAGTAGGTGCGGTTCAGCTGGTCGAGGCTGAGTTCTGCGCGGCGCGCCCGGGGCAGCGTGCCGGACACGGGGCTGGCCGGGAGCGTGGCGCCCCGGTTCGCCCCGATGTGCTCCGCCAGGATGTATTGCCTCGCCTCCTCGCGCGTCAGCTCCACCCGATTGGTCGAGGCGTTGGTGGCCACTTCCCGGCCGTGATTGTAGATATGAACCTGGCAGTCGACGTACTTGAACCCCCGCGGCAATCCGCCCTCCAGCAGCCGGATGTACTTCGGTTTAGACCCGATGGGATCGATGGCCTTCGCGTAGATGAGCATGCCTTCGTCGCCCGGTTTCGCGTCGTGCTCGAGAAATTTGAAGAGAATCACCACGTACGGATCATCGAGCTCGACCGGGGAGGAAATGCTGAAGGAAACCACCATCGCGTCGTAATTTCCCGCCGCCAGCTCCCGCTGCATGATGTCCGCCTGTTCGCCCGTGTTGTACCGGGATAGGTTCATCGACCGCGTGGCCTCGTCGACCTTGTCCAGGGCGACTTGCACCGGATCCGGCTCCTTCTCGGTGGCGTTTGGGTCCTTGCGGCCGCCGAAGACCGCGGCTTGGTCGGCCCGGAACAACTCGCCCTGCGCCAGCATCTGCACCGCCATCGCCCCGCCCGCGGCGCCGGACGCCCGGTCGAACTTGAGGTGCGGGTCGTTGGCGGGCGTGTAGCCGGGCCCGGCCTCCAGTCCGTCCAGCTGGACCGCCGTGCCGGAAAGCTTCAGCTCGTAATCCACCTTGAGTCCCGTCGTGCGCTGGCGCGTCGGGACAAAGACTTCCTGCTGGTTGACCCGGATCATGAACTCGCTGCCGACGACATCCTCAACCCGGTAGAATTTTTTCTCCCGCTGGATGGACAGCTCGGCGCCCATGAAAACCACGTGTGTCTTCGCCGCACCGGGCTTTTCCGGCGGCAGCTGGTCCGCGAGCAATCCCAACGGGAGCAGGCACAAGCCGCCGGCGAACACCGCCGCGCAACGATCGGGGGCGAAATGAGTTTTCATGGGGAAAGGGGTTTGGCGTGAGGAGAACGCGTTCCTTCCACCGGACCGGCCGTTCAGATGGCACTGAGCCGGAGCCGCGCCACCCCTTCCACCGGCTTGCCCTTGACGAGGGCGGGTTTGTACAGGACGTCCGCCAGCAGTCGGGTCATCGCCGGATCGTCCACCTGCAGGGAGCAGGCCTCGTCCGCGTAGAGGGCGAGCAACGTGCCTGCCGGGGACACCTTCACGTAGTAGGTGCGGTTCATCTGCTCCGAGCTGAGCTCCGCGCGCCGCACCCGCGGCAACGAACCGCGCACCGCGCTGGCGGCCACGGTGGCATCCTTGTTGCTGCCGAGGTAATCGAGCAGGACGTATTGCCGGGCCTCGTCACGCGTCAGCTCGACGCGCTTCGACGAGGCGTTGGTCGCGACCTCCTCGCCGTGGTTGTAGATGTGGATCTTGCAATCGAGGAATTTGAAACCGGCGGGCAACCCGCCCTCGCGCACCCGGTGGTATTGCGGCTTCGGTCCGACCGTCCCAAGGGCCTTCGCGTAGATGAGCATACTCTCCTGGCCGGGCTTGGCCTCGCGCTCGCGAAACGTGAACAGCGCCACCATGTAGACGTCGTCGAGTTCCACGGGGGAGGAGATCTTGAACGAGGTTTCCATCGCGTCGTAGTTTTCCTCGCCGAGTTCCTTCTGCATGCGATCCGCGTGCGTGCCGGTGTTGTACTGGTCCTGCATCATCATCTGGTTGCTCGGGTCGAGCTTGGCCTGGGCGGCCGCGAGTTGGGCTTGCACCTCCGCCTGGCTCGCCGCGGCCTGGTCGGCGCCGGGGCCGCCGCCGGCGACGCTGGGGCCCAGGGAGGCGGCGAACGAGGCCTGGAACATCTGGCCGTAAACCAAATTCTGCACCGCCTCCGCGCCACCCGCGGCGCCCGACTCGCGGTCAAATTTCAGCCGGGGATCGTTCGCCGGGGTGTAACCCGGGCCGCTCTCCAGCTCGTCGAGCCGCACGGAATCGCCGGAGAGCTTCAGGGCGTTGTCGACCTTGAGCCCCGTCGTGCGCTGACGCGTGGGCACGAAGACCTCCTTCTTGTTGATGCGCACCATGAACTCGCTGCCGACCACATCCTCCACGTGGTAATATTTCTTGTCCTTCTGCACCGAGAGGTCGGCGCCCATGTACAGCACGTGCGTCGGGGGCGGCCCGGCTTTGGCCGGCGCGGGCGGCGCGACCGGCGCCTTGGGCTTGTCCGCGCCCGACAGCAGGACCGGCAGGGAAAACCCACCGAGGGCAAGGAGGCAAAGGAACGCGGGGGAAACGTGGCGTGGCTTCATGGCGGAAAGGAGCGGACGAGGCGGGCGGAAGTTCAGAGCGTGAGGTCGGCGAGCCGGACGCGGGCCACGCCTTCAACCGGCCTGCCCTTCACCAGCGACGGTTTGTAGAGGACGTCCGCCAGCACGGCCGTCGTCGCGGGATCGTCCACCTGCAGGTGGCAGGCTTCGTCCGCGTACGCGGCGAGCAGCACGCCGTCGGGGGAAATTTTCGCGTAGTAGGTGCGCTGCAGCTGGTCGGCGGCGAGGCGCTGGCGCACATCCGCGCGCAGGCTGCCGGGCGTCGCCGCCGCGGGCAGGGTGTCGGTTTTGTGCGCGCCGAGATACTCCATCAGGAGGTATTGCCGCGCCTCGTCGCGCGTGAGCTCGACGCGCTTGGAGGAGGCGTTCGTGGCCACTTCCTTCCCGCGATTGTAGATGTGCACCTGGTAACTCTCGAATTTGAAGCCCACCGGCAGCCCGCCCTCGCGCATCCGGACGAAGCGCGGCGTCGGCCCGATGGGGTCGAGCGCCTTGGCGTGGATCAGCATGCTGGAGGCGCCCGGCTTGGCGTCGCGTTCCAGGTACTGCACGATGATGACCATGTAGGGATCGTCGAGCGGCTCGCTGGCGGAAACCTTGAAGGAGATGTCGACGGCGTCGTAGTTACCCTCGGCCAGTTCCTTCTGCATTTCGTTGGCCAGGTTCCCGGTGTTGTACCGGTCCTGCATCGGCACTTGAAAACCGGCATTGCCCGACGCGGCGGCGGCATCCCGCTCCAGCACGGCGCGATCGTACGCCTCACGGATCGGACCGCTCGTCGTCTCCGGGGCCTGGCCCTGCATGGCGAACGTGGCCAGCGCGACGTTTTGCTCCGTCGCGGCGATCTGGGCCTGGGCCTGATCCGCCACGGCCGCCGCGCCGCCCGCCGCGCCCGAAGCGCGGTCGAATTTCAGCTTCGGGTCGTTGGCGGGCGTGTAGCCCGGGCCGCCCTCGAGGTTGTCGAGCTGCGCCCGTGTCGCCGACAATTTCAGCTCGTGCTCCAGCTTGAGGCTGTTCGCCTGCAGCCGCGTGGACACGAAGGTTTTCTTCCCGCCCACCTGCACGACGAACTCGCTGCCGTCCACGTCCTCGACCCGGTAGAATTTCTTGCCCCGCTGCACCTCGAGGTCGACGCCCATGAAGAGCACGTGGGATTTCGGCGCGGGCGGCGGCGCCGGGGGCGCGCCCGCGGCAAACAGGGAACACCCGCTCATCACGGCGGCCAGCAACCCGGCGACGCGACCGAAATGACGGGGGGAAGTTTTCATGGCTGGGCGGGCGTTTCCTCGCCAACCAGCGTCTGCACGCGGGCCAGGTAATCGGCCACCGTGTCGCTGTGCTCGAGGCTGAGGGCCTTCTTGAGGTGCTCGACGCTGCGGGCGTAATGGCGCTGGCGCAGCTCGAGGTTGGCGAGCTCGAGGCTGGCGCGATAGGCCGTCTCCGGCGCGCGCGCGGCGCTCTCGAACAGGAAAATCGCGCGGCCGTCGTCGCCCTGCGCGGCGTGCACCGTCCCGAGCGCGAGCAGCGCGGCGCCATTCATCGGCTCGGTGGCGAGGATCGTCTCGAGGTCGCGCCGCGCCTCGGCCCAGCGTTCCGCGGCCCGGGAAATCTGCGCCTGCACCAGCAGCCGCGTGGTGCGGCCCGGCGCGCTGATCGTGGCGGGCAGCGCCTGCAGCGCGGCGGCGGCCTCGGCCGGCCGGCCGGCGGCGGCGAGGGTTTGCGCGAGGCGGAGGAGTTTTTGCTCGCCGGTGGCGGGCTCGGGCTTGAGCAGCTGCGTGTAGATCGCGAGCGCCTCCCGGTGCAGGCCCTGTTCGGCATAGAGGTCGCCCAGCAGGATGAGCTCCTCGGGATTGGCGACCCCGGCGCCGGAAGCCAGCTCGAGCACGGCGATGGCCTCGAGCTTGCGGTGGTCCGTCAGCATGATGTTGGCGAGGATGAACCAGAAGCGGGACTCGGTGGGCTTGGTCTTGATGAGCGTGCGGGCGATGGATTCGGCGCGGACCAGCTGCCGGCCCTCGACGCAGAGCCGCAGCAGGCCCTCCTGCCAGTCGGCATTGCCCGGGTCGCCGCTGAGCGCCTGCATGTAGGCGACCTCGGCCGCGATGGTGTTGCCCTCCTTCTCGAGGCTGTAACCGAGCAGGCCGTAGGTCGTGGGCTCGCGGTCGCCGAGCGAGACGGATTTCGAAAACGCCTTCACCGCCTCGCCGAAGCGGTCGGTCGTGTAGTAGAGCACGCCGAGGTTGTTCCAGGCGCGGAGAAAAGTCGGGTAGCGCTCGACCGCGCTGCGGTAGCTCGCCTCGGTCTTCGCGGTGTTGCCGGTGGCGTAGTAGGCGTTGCCCAGGATGAACTCGAAGGCCGGGCTGGGTTTTTCCTTCTCGTTCACCATCGCCTCGAGCAGGCGGAGCGCGAACGCGGGATTCGTGCCGAGCATGTTCAGCATCTTCTCGTAGAGGGCGTACTCCTCCGCGGTCATCTCGGGCTCGCGCTCCTTCAGGAAGGAGGAGGACTCGTTGATGATGCGCTTGGGATCGAGGGCGGGCGCGCGGGCCTGGCGCTGGGCAAAGACGTTCTGGATCTTGTTCGCGTCGAAAAAATCCTCCGACGAGGACTGGGCGCAGAGGCCGGCGGGCAGCAGCAGGGGGAGCAGGAGGTGGCGCAGTTTCATGGCTCAGATTCCAAGGAGGGACCCGCCGCTCCATTCCACGCGCACGTTCTGCTGCACCAGGCAGCGGACCTTGCGGCCTTTCTTCATGGCGGGGCTGAAGACCCAGGCCTCGCGGATGTCCCGGAGGATGATGGCGTCGAAATGCTCGTTGCCCGAACCCTGCAGCACGCGGACGTTCGAGACGGCGCCGCGGGTGTCCACCAGGATGAGCACGGAAATGCGCAGCGATTCGGCGCCGTTGCGCACGACGGCGGGCACGTAGGGCTTGGGCCGCGAAACGACCGCGGGGCGCTGGTCCACCTCGTACTGCTGGAAGATCCGCGCGAAGTCCCCGCCAATCTCGGTCCGCGGCTTGAACTCGGTGTAGAGCTGCGCGGGATCGATCTTCGCCGCGGGCGCGGTGGTGTTGACGGGCATCAGCGCGGAAAGATCCGGCGGCACCACGGCGATGCGCACCGGGCTGTCGGCGGCGGCGGCGATGTCCAGGCCGGCGAAGGGCGACGCATTCACCGGGACCGGCGGCGTCTCCACCGGGCGGGGCGGCGGCGTCTCCAGCGGGATCGACATCGCGCGCATGTCGGCGATGTCCGCCTCCGGCGCCGGCTCCTCCGTGCCGGCGAAATGCGCCACCCCGAGGAACAGCGCGAGCGTGACGCCGGCGCCGAGCGCGAGGCTCAACGCCTCGGCCAGCGCGTTGGCGCGCGCGCTTTCCAGGGGAGGAAGGGTGGCCGTGTCCGCCATGGCTCAGGGTCCGCCCGCGCGCGCGGTGGCGAATTGCACCTGCTTGATGCCGGCGCGCTTGGCCTCGGTGTAAACCTGCGCGAACACGCCCAGGTCGGTCACCTGGTCGCCGCGCACGATGAGGGACGGCGAGCGGCCGACCGCCGCCTGCTTGAGGACGGCGGCCACCTGGTCGGTCCGGATTTCCTGGCCGTCGAACCAGATGCGGTTGTCCGCCGCGATCGCGATGAGCAGCGCGTTCTGATCGGAGCTGAGCGCGCCCACCACGTCGGGCTTCTGCACCTCCACGCCGGGATCGCTCACGAACGAGCTGCTGACCATCAGGAAAATCACCAGCACCATGATGCAGTCCACCATCGGCACCATGTCGATGTGCGTGGACTCGAACCGGTGGGAATTGCGGTGGCGGCCGATCATGACGCGCCCTCCGCGCGGTGGAGCGCCTGCTCGCACCGGTTGACCGCCGCCACCTGCCGGTTCATTTCGCGGTGCGTCAGGTAAACCAGCAGCATCGCGGGAATCGCCACCATCAGGCCCGACTCCGTCGCCACCAGCACCTCCGAGATGCCGCCCGCCAGGCCCTCCATCGATTTCTGCCCGGCCTCGGCCGACAGGCTGGCGAAAGTCTTCTCCATGCCGCTGACCGTGCCGAGCAGGCCGAGCAGCGGCGCGGCGGCGATCATCGGCCCGATGGCCGCGCGCTGGCGGCGGAACGATTCCCGCACCTCGAGCTGCAGCCGGTGCAGCTGCGGCCGGCTCGTGGCCGCCGCCAGCTGCCGACGCATCCGCCCGAGCGAGAACATCAGCCGGAAGCAGCGGGAATAAAGGATCACGGACAGGGCGATGATCACGGGCATCACCCAGCCGCCCCGCTCCAGGAGTTGCGCCAGCGCGTTCACCGCCCGACCTCCTCCGGCACCACGCCGCTCTGCGCCGCGCTGGCCGCGGCCACAAACTCCAGGGCCTGGCGCTCGAGGATCGCGAGGTTCTTGTTGATGCGGTGCGCCAGGAAGCCGTGCACCACGAGCGCGGGGATCGCGACCACGAGGCCGAGCTCCGTCGCCACCAGCACCTCCGAGATGCCGCTCGAAAGCTTGGCCGCGCTGCCCGTGCCAAACACGGTGATGAGCGTGAAGGTCTTCACCATGCCGACCACGGTGCCGAGCAGGCCCATGAGGGGCGCCGCGGTCGCGATGACCGCCAGCAACGGCAGGCGCCGCTCGAAATGCAGGCGCTGGCCGAGGAGGACCGCCTCCAGCCGCTCTTCCAAAATCTCCGCGGGCTCATCGAGGTGGCGCAGGCCCTCGGCAAAAACCTCGCGCGTGGTGCGCCGAACCCCGGCCAGCGCCGTCTCGGCGGTGGAGCGGTCGCCGCCCGCCACGGCGCGCAGGAACGCGGGCACGCGCGGCGAAGCGTCCACCTTCATGGCGGCCACGTCCATCAGCTTGTGGAGGATGAGCAGCAGCGCGACGAAGCCGACGACCACGATGGCGTAGGCGACCTTGCCGCCCTTGCTGATGTGCTCGAGCACGGTGCCGCCCGTCTGCTGGAGCCGGAGCGCCTTGCCGCCGGTCGGATCGGCCGGCATCGAGCCGAGCTTGCCTGCAAACAGCGCCGCGCTCTCGGCCGCCGGCCAGGCCGCCTGCGGGTAGAATGCCGGCTGCTTCGAGCCTTCGCGCAGGCGCACGATGCCCGCCGCGCCGCCCCCGGCCGGTTGGAAGAAGACCTCGGGACCCACGAAAGCCAGCGTGCCATCCTGGACGAGATGGTTGTCCGCATTCATCGCGCGACCCGCGACGAGATGCCCGCCCAGCCCGCGCTCGGTGCGCGCGAGCAGGAACTCGGCGACGTCGAGCGCCGCCGGCCCGCCCTGCCCGGCAGCCGCGGCGGTGTCCAATTTCTGCTGCAAGTCGGCCAGGCGGTCGGCGACCAGCGGCTCCTCGCCGGGGGCCAGGCCCTCGCTGACGGCCTTGAGCGAATCGCCGGCGAGCGTGCTCACGTAGGCGCCGGTCTTGCGCACTTCCTCGATGTCGCGGAGCAGGCGGCGCTTGGTGGCCGCGGCCTGTTCCTGGCCGGTGGTGATCCGGACGGCCTCGCGTTCCAGCGCAATGATGCGGTCCTCGGTCGCGCGCAGGTCGGCCAGCAGCGGCGCCTGTTCGCGGGCGATGCGCTCGCGCGTGCGGTTCAACTCGTCGGCGGCCTGGCGCAGGCGGGCGGCATAGTCGACCGCGGCGCGCTTCAGGGCCGCGTCGAAATTCGCGGTGCCGCCGGCGGAATTGGCGGACGCGCCGGCGGAGATGAGCACCTGGGCCTCCTCGGCCTCGCCCGCGCCGCGGACGGCGGGGAGAAGGAGCGCGACGGACAGGACGGAAAAAAGAAAACGGGTTTTCATGGCCGGGTTCACGGG
>Ga0164241_10004821_pt1 | contig 12896 bp, 8 predicted proteins | sample OricomyardsoilBY_FD_108780 | JGI IMG/M metagenome (GOLD analysis project Ga0164241, IMG submission 108780) | Backyard soil microbial communities from Emeryville, California, USA - Original compost - Back yard soil (BY) | ecosystem: Environmental > Terrestrial > Soil > Unclassified | place: USA...
CGCCGCCGCCCGCACCGCCCGCACCGCCCGTGGCCGGTCCTGGTGGGGTCGCGCTGTTCGGGTCCTTCTTCAGACCATCGACCGTGAGCTCCATCGCGCGCTCGATCGGGAGCGAGACAGTGCCCTTCTTGCGGTTGATGAAGGCGGGCGAGCCGTGCAGCTTTGCCTGCTGCTCGGCGAGCAGGTCTTTATACGGTCGGTCCGCGCTGACGTCTTTCTTCTCGACCTCCTCCGACATCTCGGTGCGCACGAGGGCGGTCACCACCAGCGCGATACCGAAGAACGCGATGGTGCCCACCGCGATCACCGTGCCGAGCGCTCCAGAATTGACGTTGTCCGATTCGGTTGCCATGGCTCAGATGTTGGTGAAAGCCAGCGACTTTTGCAGTCGCGGGTCGTTGGTGGGCATGAGGTTGAGGCTCTTGGCGCGGAAGGCGGCGCCCGCGATGAAGACGCCCAGCACGCCAACCAGACACGCCACGTCGATCAGACCGAAGGGCGGGCCCGCGGCGTCGGCATACGGCATCACGATCCAGTAGATGTCGAGGTAGATCATCACCAGCTGCCAGATGGCCCAGAACGCCAGCGTCGGCTTTCTACGCTTGATGTGTCGCGAGAGCAGGCCGAAAAACGGAATCACGAAGTGCCCGAACAACAACGTGGCGCTGACCAGGCCCCAGCCTCCCGTCCATCCGCCGACGAAGCGATGCCGGAACCAATCCGTCTCTTCCGGGATGTTGGCGTACCAGAGCAGCATGAACTGCGAGAAGCCGATGTAGGCCCAGAACACCGTGAAGGCGAACATCATCTTACCGAGGTCGTGGTAGTGCTCGACGGTCACGCTCTTGGTGAGCACGCCGCGCTTTTGCAGCCACATCGCCGCCAGGGGCAAGAACGAGTTGATGCTGAGCACGCAGCTTGCCAGAAAGTAGACGCCGAACATCGTGGAGAACCACAGCTTGTCCAGCGACATCAGCAGGTCGAACGCGCAGAACGTCATCGTGAGACCCCAGGCGATCATGCCGGGGCCGGCGGCGGCGCGCATCTTGGCGGCGAGCCCTTGCGCGTCCTTGCTCGAGTCTTGAGCGATCGAGTTTTTGAGGAAGAAGCGCGACAGCAGCGTCCAGAAACCGAAGTAAACGACGAAGCGAATCAGGAAGAACGTCGGGTTGAGGTAGGCAGCCTTGTGGTGCAGCACGTGGTTGTTGTGCACCTCCTCCGCGTTCGACCAAGCGTAGATCGACGAGCTACCCATGAAGATCGGCACGACCACCGGCAGCGCGAGCAGAGCGAGCACAGGGGCTTGGGCCGCGAGCACCTCGCCGACCCGGCGCAGCACGATGCTCCAGTGGGCGTTCACCAAATTCTGTAGCGTGACCCAGAACAGCGCCCCGAGGCCGAGGACCAACACCCAGCAAAACGCCACGTCGTAAGAGAGGGAGAAGCGGCGGAAGCCGTCGTTGGCGGCGGCGCCGAGTGCGGCCGCGATCGCCAGCCCCACCGCGCCCAGCCCGGCCGCCTTGACGAACAGCGACTGACCGGCAGCGCCCAGGCGAATGTTGTCACCCGCGTATTCCGGAGAGGAACCGGCGCCACCTTTGCCGCTGCCGCCTTTGCCGCCACCGCCGGCTTTGTCGGCCTTCTTCGGCTGCGATCCCGTGTCCTTTTTGGGTTTCTCGGTTGCCATCTAGTCTCTCACTTCAAGCTGCCGCGCTCGGACTCGGGCACGTCGTTGATGGTTGCGGCCTGGCTCTTTTGGAGCGCGCGCACGTACATGATGATGGCCCATCGATCCTCGGGTGGGATCTGGGGACCGTACGCCGGCATGTTGCGCACGCCGTTGGTGATGCTGTTGAACAGCTCACCGACGGGCATGTTGCGCAAGTACTCTTGAGTCACGTTGGTGGGCGGAATCCACCCGCCCTGATTGAGGGCTTCCGCCCGCTTGTGAACCATGCCGTCGCCCAAGCCACCCTGACCGTGGCACGGCGTGCAGTAGATGCCGAAGCGCTGCTTGCCGCGCGCCATCGTCTCTTCGGAGATCTCGACCTGAGCGGGGAAGGTCCGGGCCCAGGCGTCGCCGGTGCGCCCGCGGTAGAAGTGATCGTCGTCGTTGAGGTGACCGACGGGCACGGTGCCGGGCAGCGCCTCACGATCGGCGCGGCCGTCGGCGAAGATCGGGTTCTCGCGCTGCGCCTTGTACTTGGGCTGCGAGTCCATGTCTTGAATGAGGTGGACGCGCGGGCTCTCACTCTTGGAGTGGCGCGCCTTGACCGCGAGCGCCAGGGGCACGACGGCGGCGCAGGTCACGACGATCAAGCCGTAGACCAAGCCCGCCGGCATCGCGTCGGGGGTGACGCGGTCTTCCAGCACGTTTTCGACGGCGACGGGCGACGTGGCGTCGATCAGCGAGCGAGTATCGCGCTCGTCGAACTTGGCGTCGGCGGCCTGAATCATCAGGAAGAACTTGTCGTCGGTCACGCGCGCGAAGCGCTTCACCAAGTCGAGCGGATGCGACGGGTGGGGCAAGCCGTTGAGCATCAACATGCCGACCAGCGTAGTGATCGCGCTGAACAACACCGTCAGCTCGAACATGATCGGCACGTTCGCGGGGATGCTCCAGAGCGGCTTGCCGGAGACTAGCCACGGGTAGTCGTAGGAGTTCATCCACCACTGCATGGTGATGGCCGTCGCCAGGCCGGTGAGGCCCGCGCCCAGAGTGATCCACGGCAGGATCGTCATCTTGATGCCCATCGCGGCGTCGATGCCGTGCACCGGGAAGGGACTGTAGGTGTCCCACTTCTCGAACCCCGCTTGGCGCACCTTGGTGGCGGCGGCGATCAATTGGTCGGGCGTATCGTACTCGGCGAGGATGCCGTGGAGCTCGGCGGCTGTCGGTTCAGCCTGGGGCTTGTGATCGTCGCTCATGGTCTTCTCTAAGTAAGTCAGTGGTGAGCGTGAGCTGCGTCGGGGGCGTGGGCGTCGTCGTGGCCGTGGTGCAGGTGTCCGCGAGCATGGCCACCGGCGGGGCTAAACGCCTTGACCTCCGACATGGCCACCATCGGCAAGTAACGGCAGAACAGCAGAAACAGCGTAAAGAACAGGCCGAAGCTGCCGCCGAGGGTCATGAAGTCGACCTTCGTGGGGATGAAGTAGCCCCAGCTGGCGGGCAGGAAGTCGCGCGTCAGCGAGGTGCAGATGATGACGAAGCGCTCGAACCACATGCCGACGTTGATCAGCATGCCGATCACGAGCGTGGTCCAGGGGTTGGTTCGGATGCTCTTGAACCAGAACAGCTGCGGGAAGATCACGTTGCAGCTGATCATCGTCCAGTAGGCCCAGGCGTACGGTCCGAACGCGCGGTTGACGAAGGTGAAGCCCTCGTACTGGTTGCCGCTGTACCAGGCGATGAAAAACTCCATGCCGTACGAGTAGCCGACCATCAACCCGGTCGCGATCATCACCTTGTTCATCAGCTCGAGGTGACGAATGGTGATGATGCGTTTGAGGCCGAAGAACTGGCGTGCCGGGACCGCCAGAGTCACCACCATCGCGAAGCCGCCGAAGATGGCGCCGGCGACGAAGTAGGGCGGGAAAATCGTGGTGTGCCAGCCCGGCAGCTGTGCCGTCGCGAAGTCGAACGACACGACCGAGTGCACCGAGAGCACCAGCGGCGTCGCGATCGCGGCCAAGATCAGGTAGGCGCGCTCGTAGCGGTGCCATTGGCGCGAAGACCCGCGCCAGCCCATGGCCACGATGCCGTAGGCGACGCGCTTGGCGGTGGAGGTCGAGCGATCGCGGAACGTCGCAAAGTCCGGGATCATGCCCATGTACCAGAACAGGATCGACACCGTGGCGTAGGTGCTCACGGCGAAGATGTCCCACTCCAGCGGGCTGCGGAACTGCGGCCACATGTCCATCTGATTCGGGATGGGCATCATGTAGTACGGCAGCCAGGGACGACCGATGTGCACGCCGGGGAACACGCCGGCGCACATCACGGCGAAGATCGTCATCGCTTCCGCGAAGCGGTTGATCGCGGTGCGCCAGTTTTGACGCAGCAGGAACAGAATCGCGCTGATCAACGTGCCGGCGTGGCCGATACCGATCCAGAACACGAAGTTGACGATCGGGAAGGCCCACGCCGCCGGCATCGTTGTGCCCCAGGACCCGATACCGTTCCAGACGACCCAGCCCAAGCTGCCGAAGAAAATCGTGAGCATCGACAGCGCGATGCCGAACGCGATGTACCAGGCGCGCGGAGGCTTGGGCGCCTCCATGATGCGCGACACGTTGTCGGTGATGCGCGCGAAGGTGTTGTCACCCTTGGGCGGCGCTTGAAACGGGTTGAAGTCGCTAGCCGCGGCCATGGTCAGGCGAGCTCCTTATTCGGGTTCGTGATGCGCGCCAGGTAATGAACGCGCGGGCGATTGTTGAGCTCGCCGAGCAGCTGGTACGAGCGCCCCAGCCGCTCCTCGGCCGCGACGCGGCTCTTGTGGTCGTTGAGATCGCCGAAGACGATCGCGTCGGTGGGGCAGGTCTCCTGGCAGGCGGTCTTGATCTCGCCGTCTTCGAGGGCGCGGCGCGCGTTCTTGGCGGGGATCTTGGCGTTTTGGATGCGCTGCACGCAGAACGTGCACTTCTCCATGACGCCGCGGCTGCGCACCGTGACCTCGGGGTTGTACACCATCGACTTGAGCTTCATCTTCGGGTCGTCGGTCGGCGTGTAAGGAGTGACGCCGATCACGTCCACGTTGTAGTTCAAGTAGTTGAAGTGCCGGACCTTGTACGGGCAGTTGTTGCTGCAGTAACGGGTGCCGATGCAGCGGTTGTACACCATGTCGTTCAGGCCCTCATGGCTGTGCATGGTGGCGCCGACTGGGCACACTTGCTCGCAAGGCGCGTTCTCGCACTGCTGGCAGGGCAGGGGCTGGAAGCGAACCTCGGGCTCGTTCGGATCGCCGCTGAAGTAGCGGTCGACGCGCAGCCACAGCATCTCGCGTCCGCGCGCGACCTGCTCTTGGCCGACGACGGGGATGTTGTTCTCGGCCTGACAAGCGGTGATGCACGCGCTGCAGCCCGTGCACTTGTTCAGGTCGATGGTCATTCCCCATTTGTGACCTTCGTACGAGACCGGATCGACCCACAGGTTCAGCTTGTGCGGCTGATGCACGAGGTGCTTGGCGAAGTCCGGCTCCTCGCGGAGCTTCTCGATCGGCGCTTCGCGGATCAGCTCCGGCAGGCGCTCGGCCATGCCGTCCTTACCGATTTGATCCGTCGAGTAAACCTCTTGCACCATCGCGAGCTGCTTGCCGGGGCCGTGGTTGGAGGAGACGCTGAGGCCGCCGCTCACGAACGGCGCCGCGCTCGAGCGCAAGGTGTTGACGTTCGCGCCCACGGACGCCACGTCGGTACCCACTTTGCCGCCCACGCGGCCGGCGTGCGTACGGCCGTAGCCGATCGCTAGCTTGACGGAGCCGTCGGCCTGGCCGGGCACGATCACGCAAGGTAGGTCGATAGTCCTGCCGTTCAGCGCGATCGTCAGCACGTCGCCGTCGACCACGTTGAGCGCCTTGGCGGTCGCGACGCTGAAGATCGCGGCGTTGTCCCACGACAGCTTGGTGAACGGCTCCGGTAGCTCCTGCAGCCAGCCGTTGTTGCCGAAGCGGCCGTCGTAGACCTTGGGGCAGGCGACGAAACACGCTTCGAGCTGATCGTTGGCGACGGTGGCGGCCGCCTCGCGGTCGCTCAGCTTGACGGGCGGAATCGCCTGCAGCTTCGGCGACACCCGCTCGAAGGCCGTACCTTCGAGGATGCCGTCATGAACCGCTTTTCGGAAGCGGCGGTCGTCGCCGAGGCGGTCCTTGTGTTGGGCCCTCACGAGCTCGAGACCCTTCGGCTCTTCGCCGAGCAGTCGGGCGATGAATTCGATCGCGGTGCGACCGCCGAAGATCGGGGCGATCAGCGGCTGCACCAGGCTGATGGTGCCGTCGTAGGCGCGTGCGTCGCCCCAGCTCTCGAGGTAGTGCGCGGCCGGCACGTGCCAGGTCGCGGCTTGCGAGGTCTCGTCTTCGTAGAGGCCCAGGCGCGCGCTGAACTGCGCCTTCTCGAGCGCGGCCGCGAACGGGACGTCGCTGACGGCGTCGTAGGCGGGGTTACCGCCGAGCACGAACAGCGTCTGGACGCGACCGGCCGCCAGCTCTTCGGTGAGCGCCTTCAACGCCTCGACGTCGGAGGCAGCCGCGTCGGGTGCGTCTTCCGTATAAAAGACGGTGCGGCCGACGTTGCCGAGCAGCACATTCAGGCGCTCCACCAGGGCGTGCACTTCAGCCGGCTGATGGGGGCCGGCGATGACCGCGCTCTTGCCGACGTTGGCAAGGAGGTCCTTGACGACGGCGGCCAAGAATTTCGCGATCTTCGCGTCGTTCAGGAACTCGGCGGCGGGCTTCGGCTGGGCCGGGCCTTGCTCGGGGAGCGGCGTCGCCTTGGCGCTGATCTCGGCGTCGAGCAGGGCGGCCACTGCCTTCATCTGCTCGGCACGCAGCGCTAGGCGGTGGTCGGCGAGGGCACCGGCGCCGCTGAACGTGCTCTCGATGACGTACAGGCGATTCATCTCGCCTTGCTCGGGGGTACGGCGCTTGATGAACGCGCGCGCGTTGCCGGTGCCGAACGGGAAGGTCGAGCCCATGAAGTCGCCGTCCAAGCTCAGGATGACGTTGGCTTCTTGGAGCGCGTAGTGCACGCGATGCGGCTTACCGAACGCGAGCGCGGTGCCGGCAGCTCGGCCATTGTGGGCGAGCGGCTCGAACACGACCCACTTCGACAGCGGGAACGCCGCCAGCCAGCGATCCTTCAAGGCTGCGAGCGTCGGCGACGAGCTACGCTCGGACAGCACGCGCAGGCCCTCGCCGCGGCTCGCCCGCAGCTTCTTGATCTCTTCTTTGGCGGCCTTGTCGAACGCTTCGAACGTCGCCACCTCGCGCTTGTCGCCGCTCTTTTGCGTGACGGCGTCGCTGCGATCGGGATCGTAGACGTCGAGCACGCTCGCCTGCTGGTAGGCGGAGGCGGCGCCCAAGCTATCGGGATGCAGGGGATTGCCGTCGACCTTGATCGGGCGGCCGTCGTAGCTCGTCGCGTGAAGGCCGACGGCGACGCCGTTCAGCTCCATCGCGGTGGCGTACCGGGTCGTGGTTCCCGGAATGACGCCCTCGGGGCGCCGCGTCATCGGTACGATCTTGTCTTCGCGCCAGCGGCAGCCAGCCAGCCCGGCCATCGAGAACGACGCGCCCATGAGCTGCATGAAGCGGCGGCGCGCGGGCGAGTCGGGCGGCAGCTGCTCGAGGGGCTCTTGGAACTCTTGCTCGACGGTCGCGCGAAACTCCGGCGACTGTTCCAGCTCGGCCAGACTGCGCCAGTAGGTGGGCTTGGCCACGTCGGCGGCGGGCGCGGCGGCCGCTTCGTGGTCGGAGGTGACAACCCTGAGCTTCTTGTTCATCGGTGACATGTCGAGCAGTCGGTGGGCGGGTTGATGTGACCTTCGGCGCGCAGCTTGGCGCCTTCGGCCTCGGGATCTTTCGATGCCCAGGCCATGTTGGTGACCTCGGACGGCGGACGGAGGTTCGGCTCCGGATGGCGGTGGCAGTCCAGACACCAGCCCATGCTGAGCGGCTGCGCTTGGAACACCTCGTCCATCTGGTCGACGCGGGTGTGGCAGGTCGCGCAGCCGACGCCGCGCGTCACGTGAGCGCTGTGATTGAAATAGACGTAGTCGGGAAGGTCGTGGACCTTGATCCACTCGACCGGCAGCCCGCTCGCATAGCTGTCACGGATGGGCGCGAGCTTGGGGCTCGTCGTCCACACTTTGCTGTGGCAGTTCATGCAAGTGGCGGTCGGCGGGATAGCGGCGTGGGCCGCCTGCTCGACGGTGTTATGGCAGTACCGGCAGTCGATACCCATCTGCCCCGCGTGCAGCTGATGGCTGTACGGAACCGGCTGCTTCGGCTGATAGCCGACGTCGGTCGTTTTGGGGGACGCGCCGTACCAGACCAGCCCAATCACGTAGATGGGGGCGGTGCTGAGGAACAAGCCGGCGAGCTGTCGTGTTTTATTGGCCCAACGAGGGAAAACGAAGAGGCTCATGAAGACAGACCGAGCGTGCGCGCACGCGACGCCCGCGGCCGTCGAGTGCGAAGGGTTATCGAGGTGCGGGTCATAAGGCGGGGTTCAGAAGACGCTCCCGCCTCGGAGCCGCCGCTGCTTTTGTTTCGAAAAGCCGCGACGTTGGGCGGGTTCGAATCGCCTGACGACGGCGATTTCCGCTGGGGAACGCGGGTGCTTATGCGCCGCCCCAAACCAAATGTAAATGATCACGCGCTGTCGCCTGGTCAGACAGTCGAGAACCTCTCGTAATCATTGAAAATAGTCGCAGCGGCGTGCTGCGGATCCTGCCCGCCGCTGGAGCGCACCGGCAGCCCTCTACGACGCGAAGCGCCATCGTCCGCTGGGCCCCGGCGGAGCTCGGAAACGGCAGGATTGTAGGAGCTGAAACAAAGCAAAGCCGGCCTCGTTTCCGAGACCGGCTTTGGGCTGCCTATCGAGCGACAGCTCAGCTTGGCTGGGGCACGCTCAGAACTCGCGCATCTGGCGACGGATCTTACCGATGGCCTGCTCTTGCAGCTGACGGATGCGCTCGCGCGACAGGTTGTACTTGTCGCCGATTTCCTTGAGCGTGAGCTCGTCTTCGTTGTCGAGCCCGAAGCGCCAGCGGATGATACGTGACTCGATCGGCGTGAGCGTCCCGAGCAGGCGCTGGACCTCTTCGGCCCACTTCGCGTTCGCCAGCGAGTCGTAGGGCGAAAGCGAGTTTTCTTCGACCAGGAAGTCGATGAAGCGGCGCCCGTCCTCGTCACCCACCGGGCGATCGAGTGAGAACGGCGTGTCGGCGTAGAGATCCTTCACCTTGTCGAGCTTGTCGCGGGGGACGCCCGTTTCCTTCTCGAGCTCTTCGATCGTCGGCTCCTTGCCGGTGCGAGCGATGATGGTCTGGGTGGCGCGCGAGACGCGGTTGTACGTGTCGAGCATGTGCACCGGGATGCGGACCGCTCGGCCCTTGTCGGCCAAGGCGCGGCTGATGGCGTGACGAATCCACCACGAGGCGTAGGTGCTGAAGCGATAGCCGCGCGTGTGATCGAAGCGCTCGACCGCCTTCATCAGCCCGATGTTGCCTTCCTGGATCAGGTCGATCAGCGGGAGACGACCGCGGTTGTAACGACGCGCGATGCTCACGACCAAGCGGAGGTTCGCCTTCACGAAGCGATTCTTCGTTCGGCGCTGGGCCATGTCGGTGGAGCGCACCTTGTCGAGATAGCGCTTGTACGCGGGTGTCTCGGGGATGTTCTCGACCTCGACCTCGGCCGTGTCTTCATCAGGCAGACGCCCGGCGTCTTTGGCGAGACGCAGCGCGCCGTGCATCCAGATGCGGTCAGAATCCGGCAAGCGCACGTCGTGAGCGAGGGACTGCGAAAGCTCTGTCCACGACCGCTGCTGATCGGCGTGCAGCTTCGAGCGCTGCTTCTTGTAGATCTTCACCAGCTTGCGAAGCTCGGGGATCTGAGCGATTTCTGGTCGCTCTTCCGGGTTCATCTCCGCGATGCCTTGGTCGAGCATGTCGAGCATGCGCTCGGCGACCGGCACGTAGGCAAGCATCGCGGCCCAGTGCTCGACCTCGGCTAGCTCCACCGCTTGTGCGGCGCGAAGCTCTTCGTCCGGACCCATGACCTGATGGGTCGCCATGTCGCGGAAGTAACGCGACAGCATCGAATCGTTAGACGCGTCGGCGTCCGGTGCGGGCGCCTCCGACGTAAACGTGGCCGCGTCGGTGGCGGCGTCGAGGAACTCTTCCGGGCTCTCGGGCCCGGAGTCGTTGTTCAGCCCCGCGGGAGCGGCCCTGACGGCAGTCTGTTCCGGCGAATCCTCTGCGTATTCTTCCTCGCGGCGCGCCTGCGACTGGGTGTTGCTGCTCTTCTGGGACATGCTTGGCCTAACCTTCGTTCGGGGGGGCGGGGGCGGGGACTCTGCTCCCGCCGGCTGGGGCTCACGAGACGGAGACCCGGCGGCTGGGGGCAGTGGCGACTGCGGCGACTGCGCCTTTGCAGTAACGGGACGTTTCGGTGAAGTTTTCAGCAAATTGCGTGCCGGGTACGTGGCGCTGGGTGGCGGCGAGGACAGCTCTTCGCTTCCGGTCCTACTCGGCCCGCTTGGCTGACTTTTCTTCGGTACCCGTTGGCTCATGATTTCAGTTGAAACTCGGATAGTTTTAGATACGTTGCGGCAGCCTGTAGAGATCCATCTCCGGAGAGATTTCTTTCGGGGCTCTGGGGCCGATCTCGTAGCCTCGATACAACACGGACCGACGCGGGGGCTCGCCGCTGGGGTCCAACATCATCAACGGCGGACTTGTCCCGGACGTTAGATGCGCGGGCAAATTGCCCATATTACATCAGGCTTCGAGGGCTGCTCGTCAACGGGCTGGACGCTTCCTTGGGGGGGACGTCCCCGCAACTTCCGGTCGCCTCAAGCTTTTGCCGCGCTCAAATTCGCGACCTTGTAGCCCGGGTGGGCTGCAAGTATTGCGGGGTCGTTGCCTGTGAGTTGGCAGCAGGCCGACCGGCACAGCCTGTGCCGCTCAGTGGCACGCGGGTCTCGGTTGGGGACCCTGCCGCGTGCATGCCGTCTCACCCCGGGCCACCTAGCTGAAAAGCCGAACACACGGGTTAGGCGCGTCCGGCTTTCAGATGTGAAATCTAGCGTTGCATTTCGCGAAGCCAGATTGGGTTAACTCTTTGATCTGATCCGGCTACCTGTAGAGCCATGTGGGGCTCTGTAGGGGCACGGCCAGGCGAGGCCCAGGCCGGTGCTAGCCGGCTTTCGGCGTGGCCATCTGCGCGAGCTTTGCGAAGCTCCCCGCGTCGTTGACCGCCATGTCAGCGAGCACCTTGCGGTCGAGCTCGAGGCCGGACTTCTTGAGGCCGGCGATCAGGCGCGAATAGCTGGTGCCGTTGGCGCGGCAGGCGGCGTTGATGCGTGCGATCCACAGCTGGCGGAAGTCGCGCTTGCGGAGCTTGCGACCGATGTAGGCGTACTGCCACGACTTCCAAAGGACGTGGAAAGCCTGGCGGTAGCGGTTTTTACGTCCACCGAAGAAGCCTTCGGTTTGCTGGAGGACGCGCTTGTGGCGGCGACGGGGACTCGGACCTCGTTTTACGCGGGACATGGGCGCTCCTCTCGATCAGCCGTAGGGAAGAAGAAGTTTGACGCGGCCTTCCATGGCCTTGTCGACCATGTCTTGGTCGCGCAAGCGGCGGCGGCGGGTGCGGGATTTCCCGATCATGTTGTGCTGCGCACCGCACTTCGAGCGGCGAATGCGCCCACTGCCGCTCACTTTGAAGCGCTTGGCAGCGGCTCGGTTGGTCTTCATTTTCGGCATGATCGACTCTCCACGGAGACCTAAGCTCCAGACCGGGGCCCTCGAAATGAGGGTGCTTGTAGCCCGGGGGCCGGACTTATGACGGAAGCTCCAGCGCTCGTCAAGCGCACCGCAATCGGCGCTGGGGCGGCCGCCGGCAACGTCGCGCTACCGACAGTTCACGAGCCGGCTGGCAGAGGCGATGTCGATGACCCGGGATTCGATGCGACGCGCTCCGCGCCTGACCGCAATGAAGACGACCTGGGACGCGACCTCGCTCGAATTCTGCGCGCTCCGAGATCGGTTTCGCGCTCGGGCTCGCGGTGGTAGGGGGCTTGCCCGATGCCCGCACGAAGTGACATCAAGAAGATTCTGCTGATTGGTTCGGGCCCGATCGTGATCGGGCAAGCTTGCGAGTTCGACTACTCGGGCACTCAGGGCGCCAAGGCGCTGACCGAGCTCGGCTACGACGTGGTGCTCGTCAACTCGAACCCGGCGACGATCATGACCGATCCGGAGCTGGTACGGCGTACGTACGTCGAGCCGCTGACGGTGCAAGCGGTGTCGGCGATCATCGAACGCGAGCGCCCGGACGCGCTGTTGCCGACGCTCGGCGGTCAAACCGCTTTGAACCTCGCGCTCGAGCTGAACGAGGAGGGCGTGCTCTCGCGGTACGGCGTGCAGCTGATCGGCGCGCAGGTCGACGCGATCCGCAAGGCCGAAGATCGCAAGCTCTTCAAGGACGCGATGACCAACTGCGGGCTCAACTCGGCGCGCTCGGGAGTGGCCCACAGCGTCGAGGAAGCGCGCGAGATCGTCAAGGAGACCGGCTATCCGGTGATCCTGCGGCCGAGCTTCACGATGGGCGGCTCGGGCGGAGCGGTCGTCGACAAGCCGGAAGACCTCGACACCAAGGTTGCGTGGGCCCTTCTGCAATCGCCGACCAACGAGGTCCTCGTCGAAGAGAGCCTGATCGGTTGGAAGGAGTACGAGCTCGAGGTGATCCGCGACAAGGCGGACAATTTCATCGTGGTCTGCTCGATCGAGAACATCGATCCGATGGGCGTGCACACCGGCGACTCCATCACCGTCGCGCCGGCCATGACCTTGACCGACCGCGAGTATCAACGCCTTCGTGACGCGGCGCGCGCCGTGATGCACGAGATCGGCGTCGAGACCGGCGGCTCGAACGTGCAGTTCGCTGTCGATCCCAAGACGGGGCGCGTGATCGTGATCGAGATGAACCCGCGCGTGTCGCGCTCGAGCGCGCTGGCGTCGAAGGCTACCGGCTATCCGATCGCGAAGGTCGCAGCCAAGCTGGCGGTCGGCTTCACCCTCGACGAGCTGACCAACGACATCACTGGCACCAGCGCTGCGTTCGAGCCGACCATCGACTACGTAATCACCAAATGGCCGCGCTTCGCCTTCGAGA
>Ga0164241_10004822_pt1 | contig 12896 bp, 14 predicted proteins | sample OricomyardsoilBY_FD_108780 | JGI IMG/M metagenome (GOLD analysis project Ga0164241, IMG submission 108780) | Backyard soil microbial communities from Emeryville, California, USA - Original compost - Back yard soil (BY) | ecosystem: Environmental > Terrestrial > Soil > Unclassified | place: USA...
GCCGGTCGGCGGCGTGCCCAGCTTGATGTCGCCCACAGCGGACAACCCGGCGCCGGTCAACCCCTGCACGCGATAACCCTGGCTCGTGACCAGGAAACCTTGATCGTCCCAGCGGAAACTGCCGTCACGCGTGGCGTATTCTGTGCCATCGACCGGATTCTGCACATGGAAATAACCCTCGCCGGAGATGCCGAGATCGGTGCCCATGCCGGTCGTCTCCAGCGAACCCTGGCTGTAATTGGTGTGGATGCCGTTCAACGTGACGCCGGTGCCGACCGCCAATGCGGGCGTGTTTGACGAGGGGGGAATCCCGGGCGCGGAACGCTGCAGGATGTTGCTGAAGCTGTCGGCGTATTGGGCGGTGCTGCTCTTGAAGCCCGTGGTGTTGACATTGGCGATATTGTTGCCGATGACTTCGAGGCCTTTCATGAAGGTGCGCAGGGCGCTGACGCCGCTGCCGAGTGTTCCGATGAGTGACATGGTGATGGAATGTTTTAGGTTTAGGATCCGCCGGCGGTATCGGCCGGGGTGGTTGCGGGGACGGGTGCGAGTTCGGTGAAAAGGACGGAGGAAACGGGATAGGCCGTCTGGTTGACGACCAGTTGCGGACCGGTGCTGTCGACCATCACGCCGCTGACCGTGCCGGTCTCGATGCCACCCTTGCCGTCGTCCACGGTGACCTGCTTGCCGATGAAGCTGTTGGCCGAGGCGAGCTGCTGGCTGGCGCTCAACTTCACCATTTCCGACGTCATCGTCTGGGTCTGGGAGAGCGAGGTGAACTGCGCCATCTGCGCGATAAAGGCGGTGTCGTCCATCGGCTTCATCGGGTCCTGGGTTTGGAACTGGACCGCGAGCAATTTCATGAAGTCCTCGGAACCGAGGGTTTGGGCCGACTTGACCACTTTCGTGGAGAGCGTCGGATCGATTTCGGAGGGTACGGAATTTACGACCATGGCGGGATCAGGCTAGAGCGTTGAGGAGTTGGGAAGAGCCGACCGGGACGGAAGGCGTGGCGATGGGCGCGGATTCCGGCATGGCGGAACCGTGAAATTCGTTCCTGAAGGCGGAGGCGAAGGAAGGACGACCGTGCTGTTCGTGGTGGTGCGCGGCACCCTGCCCCAACGAACCCGAACCGGTTTGCTCGTGCGAACCGGAGGAACTGAATACCGGCTCGGCGAGCCGGATTTCGCGGGCCGCCACCGGCTGGACCACATGGTGCCATTCGCGTGAAAGCGCGCCACTCATCTCGGCGGACTCGGTCCGGAAAGTCGTGTGCACCGCGCCATCGCGCAGTTCGACGCGCAGACCGAGTTTTTCGTCACCGACGTGAAGCTGGAGTTCGACGGATTTCTGCTGCACGTCGGCCTTGCGCTCGAGCGTATCGACGGCGGAGATCACCGCCGCCATCGCTTCGCGCACAGTGGAGACCGGGACCGGCGCCTCTGCGGAAAAAGTCGCGACGGGAATCGCCGGATCCGAAAAGACAACCCCTGTCGGCACCTCGGAGGCGGCGGGGGTTTTCGAACGGGCGGAAGCGGTGGACATGATTGACCCCAACTTAGCAACGCCGATGCCAACCGCGGACGCCACCTTCGCAACTTCCTTCTGTATAGTATTTAGAAAGTATTTTTCCCCGGAAATATCCTGGCCTCCGCGAGGTCCTTCCGGTGAAGGCGGCAAGGCGGCAATATTTTCCCGAATCGGATTCGCCTCGGTGCCGGCCTTGTTTGGAGGCCCAGGCTGATCGGGCGAAACGGCGGCTGGCACCGGCAGACCCAAGCTCGCGTCAGCAGGAAGCACCTTGTCAGCGACCAGCCCCGGGCCTTTCGTCACCTTCGTCAAAGGGAGGGCAGACCGCAATGGTTCCAATCCAGCTGATTCCAATTGCTGCGCGATGGGGGCGTCGTTCGCCGACTCCGCCGCGACGGGTGCCAGGGCAACCGGCGCGCGAACCGGGGTGGTCTCCGCTTCGCTGGCAATTGTCGCCGTCGCCTGTATTTCGGGTGAGCCGGCTGTGACAGCCACTCCACCCTTTGTGGCATTAACCGGCATTGCCGGGCCAAAGGCGCGGAATAATTTAAATCCCAACAGCGAGGCGCGATCGGAAACAACCGCTCCGTCGGCACGGGGGCCTTTTGCATCTCCCGTTTTGGGGTCGTCTCCCGCGCCACTCTCCCCGCGACCGGCGATCGCGGGAGCGGTTGTGCCACAAGCCGGATCCGATGGGTCGCCGGTCAACACGCTCGGAGGCAAGGCCGGCGGCGGCGGCGTCACCGGCATCATCTGCATCCAAAAGGAAACGGCGAGCAGGTCGGCTTTTTTTCCGGAGTCCTTGTCGTTTTCCGCCGACTTGTTGTCGGACGAATCGGACGGCGCGTCCTGGGTAAGCAAAGATTCAAAGGAATCCGTCGCGGCGTCGTTGACTGCGCCGGCGATCGAGTTGCCGGAAGACGAAGCGGCTCCGCCTCCACCCTTGGAAACGGGCGAAGTCGGACAAGCGGGCATGGGAACGGAGAGTTGCATAGGTGCGATTTCCGTCCGTGGAAAGCAACCGCCCGGTCCGTGGGCGGAGGATGACTGCAAATCAGGGATTCGAGGTGGTCTTGGTCGATTTGATGAGGCGGAGCTGATCCGAAAGCGCGGCAACCCGCCGGGCCAGGGTGCCGTCCGTGCCGGCGGTCCGGCTCATTTCTTCAAAGATCGGGGCGACCACGTCCGGTTTCATGACGGAAAGGATTTTCACGACATTCAGGTCATCGAGTTCCTTGATGATCGCGACCGCGGCCTTCGGCGTCAGATTCGTGTAGGTCTGCGCCAGCGAGCGGATGTTTTTGCTTTCGTCGGCCTTGATCTCGATGACCTTGGTCGCGATCTCCTGGCGAATGCCCTCCAGTTCGGTGCGCACCTTGTTGAGTTCCTGGCGTTCGGCGGCGAGCTGCGCCTCGCGGCGCTCCATCTGCTCGTCCTGCTTGAGCACCTTTTCCTTCTCGTCCTTCAGTTCGTTGGCGAGTTGCTCGATTTCGATCGTCCAGAAATTCCAGCCGCGCTCGCGTTCCTCGTTCACGAGCTTGTCCTTGTGCGGTATGAGCTTCATCGCGTGCTCGACGGCCTGCCGGGACGCGCGATAAAAGGTGTACAGGCCGGTCCCCAGACCGAGGATCAGTCCGAGCACGGCGGCAACCAGGGGATTGGCCAGTTTTTTCATGGAGAGGTGTGGGCGGACGCGGCGGAGCGGCGCGAAACCCGCATGCCGGCGATTTCGTCGGTTTCCAACTGGGCCTCGTGCTCCATTTCGAGCCGGTGCTCCGTGCGGGCCTTTTGCTCCAGTTTTTCGATGACTTTGACGGCGCGATGCGCCTCGAGGTAGTTCCGGCGGCTTTCCTCCATCGCGGCGCGTTTTTCCCGCACGACCTGCTCCGACTGCCGTTCCTCGTCGCACACGCGGCGATAGGCGTCCCAGAATGAAATTTCGTCGGCGGCGCGGAAAGTGGCCCGGCGCCCGTCCTGCATGACCGTCTCCAGGTTGCGGAGTTCGCCGCGTTTCGCAGCCATGCATTCCTCGGCTTGCACGAATACGTGCACGGCGGCGGCGAATGCCTCCCGCGCGCGCGCCTGGCGGTGTTCGCGCAGGATCGCCACCGGTTTGAGGGGAAAGCGGAACTTCTTCATACGGTCACGATCCGTTTGAGGCCGGCGAACACCTGAACGCGCGGCGTGTGGTCCTGCACGGACTGGCGGACGAATTTCCCAAGGGGATCGTGCAACGCGATCGCCTGGTCGAGCGGGCCGTTCGCGCCCTTCTGGTAGGCGCCGATGGAAACCATGTCCTCGTTCTTGCGATAGAGGGCGAGATGTTCGCGGGCGCGCGCGGCGAGCGCCACTTCCTCCGGCGTGCAGATGTCGCGCGTCAGGCGGCTGACGCTTTCGAGAATGTCGATGGCCGGGTAGTGGTTGAAATGGGCGAGCTGGCGCGACAGCACCAAGTGGCCGTCCAGAATGCCGCGCACGGCGTCCGCCACGGGTTCGTTCATGTCGTCGCCCTCGACGAGCACGGTGTAGATCGCCGTGATGGCCCCGGTTTCGCCGGCGCCGGAACGCTCCAGCAGGCGCGGCAGCATCGCGAAGACGGACGGCGTATAGCCGCGCGTCGCCGGCGGCTCGCCGATCGCGAGGCCGATCTCGCGTTGCGCCATCGCAAAGCGGGTGACCGAATCCATGAGCAACAAGACGTTTTTCCCCCGGTTCCGCCACGATTCCGCAATGGAGGTCGCGGTGAAGGCGGCGCGCAGGCGCAGGGGCGCGGACTGATCGGAAGTGGCGACGACCACGATCGCCCGTTTCATGCCCTCGGGACCGAGGTCCTTCTCCAGGAACTCACGGACTTCACGGCCACGCTCACCCACCAGCGCGACGACAACGACGTCGGCCTGGGTGCCGCGCGCGATCATGCCGAGCAGCGTGGACTTGCCGACGCCGGAACCGGCGAACAAGCCGAGACGCTGGCCGCGACCGATCGGCACAAAGGCGTCGATGGCGCGTACCCCGGTGGGGAAAGGTTCGGTGATCCGCCGGCGGCGGAGCGGATGGGGCGGCGTGCCGGTGACCTCGTCGTTTTTCTCGACGGAGAGCATGCCGAGGCCGTCGAAAGGCCGGCCGAACGCATCGAGGACGCGGCCCAACATCTCGGGTCCGGGGCGCGGCAACGGGGGACGCTCCATCGCCGCCACTTCGCAGCCGACGTGGAGGCCGGCGGTTTCGCCCAAGGGCATCAGGAGGACACGGTGCTCGCGAAAGCCCACGACCTCCGCCTGAACCGCAAAATCCGCGCGCGGCGAGCGCAACAGGCACAGCTCCCCCAGCCCGACGTTCGGCCCGTCGGACTCGATGATGAGTCCGGTGACGGCCGTCACGGTGCCCAACCGCTGCACGGTCGGCAGATGCCGCACCTGCGTGCGGATTGCCTCGACCAACGGGGTGACGGAAACCTTCATGCGACGGCGAGTGCCCGGGCAAGGGCGTCGAGCTTGGTCTGCTGGCGCGCATCGGTGAGGCCGAAGCGGCTGCGCACCTGGCAATCGCCGGGCTTGAAGGTCAGGTCGGCTTTAACCTGCAAACCCGGATAGCGTTCGAGCCAGCCGGGATTCAATTGGTGAAACAGGTCGGCATCGCGCTGGCAGAGCAGAAGCTCGAGGTTCTCCCGTTCCGGGAAAAGTTGATCCAAGGCGTCGCGGCAAAGACGTTCGACAATCTCGACGGGGGGTTCGTAGCCGGCGAGCAGGTGTTTCGCGATGTCGATCGCGAGCCCCGGCAGGGCATGGTGCAATTGCTTCATCACCGCTTCCTCCACGTGGGCGATTTGCGGCAACACCTCGGCGCTCAGGTGGCCCACCTCGGCGCGGATCTCCACCATCTGCTGGTCGGCGAGCGAGCGGGCGCTGTCCACGCCGCGACGGTAGCTTTCCTCGCCGTGCGCGTTGAATTCGGCCTCGGTGTAGAGGCGGCCCGTGCGGCCCGGAGTCACGGTGCCGGTCAGCGGGCGGTCAAAGGGAATGAGTTTGCTGTGAACCATGGGAATCAGGCAACCAGGCTTTCGGCTCCTTCGGAATCGAGGGTGATCGCGCCCTCCTCCTCGAGACGGCGAACCACCTGGATGATGGCATCCTGGCCGGTCTCGACGTCCTTGAGGCGGACCGGGCCGAGCAGATCGATTTCCTCGCGCAGGCTTTCCGCCGCGCGCTTGGAGATGGAGGCATAGATCTTTTCGCGCAGCGCTTCGCTGGCGGATTTCATCGAAACGGCCAGGTTGGCCGAGTCGACCTCGCGCAGCACGCGCTGCAGGTCCGCCGGCTGGAGACGGCTGAGATCCTCGAAGCTGAACATCTTCTTGCGGATCGCGGCGCCGAGCTGGGCGTTGCGTTCCTCCAGCCGCGTCAGCAGCGTCTTCGACATGTCCTTGTCGAGTTCGTTGAGCAGGTCCGCGACCGCGCGGACGCCGCCGCTGCGGTGAAAGGCGGGACGCACCTTGGTATCGAAATGCTTGCCGAGCGATCGCACGATCTTCGAAACGAGGTCGAGCGAGGTGGACTCGATCGTACCGAGACGCTCGACGACCTCCTCGCGCAATTCCGGGCTGAGCAGCGTAAAGACCGCCGTGGCCTTCTCGGTGTCGAGATAGGAAAGGAGAAACGAAATCGTCTGCGGCTGTTCCGACTTGATAAGGTTGTAGATCTGGCGGCCCTCCATCTCGCTGATGTCCTTGATGACCTCGACCGAGGTGCCGACCGGACCGACCCGGCCGATGATCGACGAAGCCTTGTAGTCGCCCTTGCGATTTCGAGCGTGCGCTGCGCATACGGCAGCCCCCCGAGGGCGGAGTTTACGCTCTGGGCGACAATGCCTCCGAATTCTTCCATGGCCTGTTTCTGCACGGCCTCGGGAATCATCGGGAACCCGGACATCTCGCGGCACAGCAGCTCGATGGTGGCGTCGTCAAGGTGTTTCAACACCTCGGCCGCGGCGTCGGGCCCCACGACGATGAGGAACACGGCCAGTTTCTGCTGGCGGGAAAGTTTGCTATAGTCGATGTCGGCCATGACGGGAATCAGTTCTTGCTGGCCGGCGTGGCGACCCAATCGCGGAGGGCCGCGCCGATATTGGCCGGCTTGTGGCGGATGAGCTGGTTGAGCATTTCGGGCGTGATTCCACCGCCGCCGTTCTGCATCGCGCGGTTCATGGAATCCGCCGGCATCGTGAGCACCTCCACCGGCACCGGCTCGGGCTTTTGCTTCGAAAGCATGCGCAGGAAAACCGCGAACACCACAAAGGCGAGAATCACCGCGCCCCAACTGCCGGAGGCTTCCACCCAGCCCATCCAGCGGTTTTCGGTCCGGATCGCCTCGACCTGCGCGGGAAGGCGTTCGGCCGCCTGAAAGGGAACCTCCTGCAGCGAGACGAGCGAATCGGGCGATTGACCCGGCGCCAGCTTGAGCCCGAGCGCGTTGACGACGATCTGGCGAAGGGAATTCAACTCCTCGGGCGTGCGCTTGACCGGGACCGGTTCGGACGCGGGCGCGCCCGGAACGGCCGGCGCGGCGGCGACGGGAGGACGCTGTGCGATGAAGACGGCGGCGCTGAGATTCTTGACCGTGCCGGGATTGCGCACCGTGTTCGTGGTGACACGGTTGATCTCGTAGGTCGTCGTCCGGTTCTTGCGATTCTGTTCGGTAACCGAGGTGGGACGGGCGCCCGCGTCGGGGGTGGCCTTGTCCGGGGAATTGGCGCTGACGCCGACCGCGCCGCCGCTGGCGCGCTGTTCGGTGGCGTTGGTCACATCCTCGTTGATGGTCTGCGAACGGACCACCTGCCCGTCCGGATCGTATTTCTCCTGGGTCGAAGTGGTCGCCTCGGTCTCGATCTCGGCGGAGACGCGCACGACCGCGTTGCCGGGCCCGATGACCTGCGCGAGCATCGTTTCCACTTTCTTCGAAAGGTAATTTTCCATCTGCTCGCGGTAACGCATCTGGCTGGAGGCCGTGCTGAGCGCCGGGTCCTGCTTCAATTCCTCGGAAAGAACGTGTCCGCGATTATCGACGACGGCGACGGCGTCGGTTACCAGCCCCTGCACCGCGTTGGCGACGAGATTGCGGATGGCGTTGACCTGCTCGATCCCCAGACGCGAACCGCCGACATCGACGAAAACGGAAGCGGAAGGCTTGACACCCTGGTCGGTGAGCAAAAGGCGGTTTTCCGGCTGGACGATCATCACGCGGGCCGCGCGAACGCCCTGCAGCTGGGTAATGGTCCGCGCGAGTTCGCCCTGGATGGCGCGAAGGTAGTTGGTGCGCTGGACAAAATCGGAGAGGCCGAACTGGCCCTTGTCGAAGATCTCGAAACCCACGCCGTCCCCGCTCGGGATGCCTTTCGAGGCGAGATCCATGCGGAGCTTGTACACCTGGTCGGAAGGCACCATCACCGCCGAACCGCCCGAGGTGATCTGGTGCGGGATGTTGAGGGTCTGCAGGTGGCTGATGACGGCGGCGGCGTCCTTTTCGCTCATCCGCGCGTAGAGCAACTGGTAGTCGGGGCGGTGCGACCACAGGACCACGGCGACGAGGCCGCCCACCACCGCGACGGCCGCCACGATGAGCGACACACGTTGGTTGAGTCCTAATTCACGCCACAGGGCGACGAGGGATTTGGCGAAATTGTTCATTAAAAATTATCGGCGGAAGACTCACACCTGCATGCGCATCAGCTCCTGGTAGGATTCGATGAGCTTGTTGCGCACCTCGACCATCAGGGAAAATGAAACGCCGGCTTCCTGCATCGCGATGACGCTCTGGTGCAGTTGGTCGGAATCGCCGAGCAGGACCTTTTGGGTCAGCGCCCTGGCATCCGCCTGCTTTGCATCGACCGCGGCCACCAGGCCGTCCAGCATGCGGCCGAAACCTTCCGTCGGCGCGGCCCCCGCGGCGCCCGGGTTTATGCCCGGCGGCTTTGGCAGCGGCGCATCGATCCGCGTGAGCGGCGTGGCGCCGGAGAGCAGCGGGGAAATAGGGCCGATGGGAGACATGCTTTAAAACGGCGCGGAGGATTATTTGCCGATATCCAGCGTGCGCATCGCCATCTGGCGCGCGTTTTTCACCACCGAAAGATTCGCCTCGTAGGTGCGGGACGCGGTGATCAGATCCACCATTTCCTGCGAAAGATTGACGTTCGGCATGGTCACGAGACCGTCGGCGCCCGCATCGGGATGCTGCGGATTATAGACCTGCTGGCCGGGAGTATGGTCCGTGGTAACCTGGGCGACCTTGACGCTTTGCAGCGAAGCGCCGGTGATGCCCTGGTTGCGAATCAGTTCGGTTTCGAAGGACACCACCTGGCGCTGATAGGGTCCGCCGGCGGCCGTGCGGGTCGTCTGGGCGTTTGCAATATTTTGAGCGACGACATCCAGCCGGGTTTTCTGAGCGGTCAGCGCGCTGGCGCTGATATCGATTCCTGAAATAAGATTCATGGGGCGCGGGGTTGGGCGGTTCAGGTCGAACGACCGGTAATGGCCAGCTTCAACTGCTTGATGCTTTGCGTGATGACTTCCGTGAGGTACTGGTGCTCGACGGCGTTGCGGTTCATCGACAACAACTCGGTTTCGATATCGACCGAGTTGCCGTCGGGACGGACTGAGCGGGCATTCGGATCGTCCGCCAAATGGGGGGTCAGGTTGTCGGAACCGGTCGAGAGTTCGCCTGCCGAGAGCTTCGCCCTCAACTCCTGCGCAAAATCGGGCGCGACATCCAGACGATGGTATCCCGGCGTCTCGGCATTCGCGATATTGGATGCGATCGCCTTTTGCCGCACCATGGAGGCATCCAGAAGCTTTCTGGCCAAAACGTAATTGTCGGACTGGAAGATGGGATCGACCATTTTCCCCTCCTAATGCAACACGCATGCCAGTACGGTATCTGGAAACGCAAACAACTGCCTTATTGCTACTTAAAAATTTATCAACCGGCGAAAATCCCGAAAGATGAAAAACGGGCGACTTCTGTCATTCGGAGTGGGAAAAATTTGCCGGAGCCTCCGTTGAATTCTCCTTAACTGCTACATTTGGCCGGGATTGCGTCGATAAAACGGACAAATTCCATGCGGGAGAACGAATTCGAATTTATTCGCGGCCTTGTTTACGAACACAGCCGCATCAACCTGGGACCGGACAAGAGGGAACTGGTCTCCGCCCGTCTGGCCAAACGACTGCGCGCCGTGAACGTGCCGTCCGTCGGGGATTACTGCCGCCTCCTTAAATCGGGCAACGACGGCGAGGAATTGTCCCATCTGATCGACGCCATCTCGACCAACCACACGTTTTTTTTCCGCGAGATGGCGCACTTCGATTTCCTGACCAAAACCGCGCTGCCGGAAATGAAAGCGCGCGCGCGCGGTGAGAAATGGCCGCGGTTACGGATATGGAGCGCCGCCTGTTCGTCCGGCGAGGAACCCTACTCCATCGCGATCTCCCTCGACGAGAGCCTCGGCCGCGAATGGCCCTGGATCATCGAGGCCACGGACATTTCCAACCGGATCCTGGAAAAGGCCCGCGCAGGCGTCTATCGCGAAGAAACCGTGGACAAGCTCGACCAAAGGCGCATACGCCAATACTTCCAGCAGGGACACGGCCCGCAGCTCGGCAACTACCGGGTCAAACCCGCCTTCCGATCCTGCATCAATTTTCAACAGTTGAACCTCCTCGAGGGCTCGCTGCCCTTCGATGAGCCGTTCCAAATCGTTTTCTGCCGCAATGTGATGATCTACTTCGACCGCCCCACGCAGGAGGAGTTGGTGCAGAAGATCACACGTCATCTCGTGCCGGGCGGTTATCTTTTCGTCGGCCACTCGGAAAGTCTCACCGGCATCCGTCACACGTTGCAAAGTATCCGCCCCGCCATCTATCGGCGTCCCGCCGTTTCCTGAAGGCTATGCCGTCCCAAAAAATACGCGTTCTCATCATCGACGATTCCGCCGTGGTCCGCCACCTGGCGACGGACGCGCTGAACTCCGATCCCGCCATCGAGGTCGTCGGCACCGCGATCGATCCCTACGCGGCACGGGACAAGATCAAGGAACTCAATCCCGACGTCCTCACGCTGGACATCGAGATGCCGCGAATGGACGGCCTGACCTTTCTGGAGATATTGATGCAGCGCCGCCCGATGCCGGTGATCGTCATGAGCTCCCTTTCCCAACGGGGTTCCGAACATGCGCTCGAAGCGCTTCGGCTCGGCGCCTTCGACGTATTGGGCAAACCCTCGGGTTCCTATTCCTTCGGCGACCTCGGCGCCGAACTGATCGCCAAGGTCAAATCCGCCGCCGGCGCCCGGCTTCGCGCGCTGCCTCCGCCGGTCAAATCGCTCCCGGCGCAGGCCGCCGCCATCCGCCGGACCGTTACGACACCGCCGCTGCGCGGCTATGATCCGCGCAGTGTCATCCTGTTGGGTGCCTCGACGGGCGGCACCGAGGCGTTGCGCGAAGTCATCACGCGCCTTCCTCCCACCCTTCCCGGCATTGCGGTCGTCCAGCATATCCCGGCAATGTTTTCACGGGCCTTCGCGGATCGGCTGCGCAGCCTGAGCGCGCTGGACGTCCGCGAGGCGGTGGATGGCGACCGGCTCGCCCCGGGAATCGTCCTCGTCGCGCCGGGCAATTTTCATCTCTTGCTTCAGTGGGAACGGGATCACTACCGGGCCCGGGTGGTCAACGGGCCGCAAATCTGGCACCAACGCCCGGCGGTGGACATGCTCTTCAAATCGGCGGCCGACTGCGGCGCCGGTCCGCACGCGGTCGCCGGGGTTCTGACGGGCATGGGCAAGGACGGCGCCGAGGGCCTGCTGCGCCTTCGCGAAAAAGGAGCCGTCACCTTCGCCCAGGACGAGGCGACGTCGGTGGTCTATGGCATGCCGCGGGCGGCTTGGGAAAATAAAGCCGCCCAAAGACAGATTCCTCTCGGCCATGTCGCGGATTCCATTATTCGTCAGTTTGCGCATTCGTCCGTTTCCGCGCCGGTACTCTCCTCCCCACCATGAGCACTCCCCCGCCAAACGCCGGACAGCCGGCGATCCTGATCGTTGACGACGAACCCTTCGTCCTTTCCGCGCTGAAGGAAACCCTCGAGCGCGAACACTATCATGTCGTGGCCATCTCCAGTCCGATCAAGGCGCTGGCGGTATTGGCGGAGCGCGAATTCGCCGTCATCATCTCCGACCAGCGCATGCCCGAGATGATGGGCCTCGACTTCCTGATCGAAAGCAAGCGCCTGCGGCCAAACACCTCGCGCATCCTGATCACCGCCGTCCTCTCGCTGCCAACGCTCGTCGATTCGATCAACAAGGGGGAAATCTTCCGTTTCATCGCGAAGCCCTGGCTGAGGGAGGAACTGACCGCCACGGTCCGCAACGCCACGCAACGCTACGAACTCATCAGCCACAACACGGAGCTGCAGGCCGAGGCGCTCCGGCTCAACGAGGAACTGAAGGTCGCCAATGCCGACCTCGAAGCCAAGGTTCGCGATCTCGAGCAGCAGCGGCAGCAGCTCGACGTGGCCAACCGCGAGCTGGCCACCTCCTACGAGCACTCCCTCGAGCTTTGCCGCCGCATCCTGACAACGTTCGACCCCGTCCTCGGCGGCCAGGCCAAGGCTCTCGTCGAGATCTGCACGCGCATGGCCGGGACGGACCACTTCAACGATTCGGAACGCCACGTCCTGCGGGCCGCCCCGCTGCTTTGCGACCTCGGACTCATCGGTATTCCCCGCGAACTCTTCCGCGCCTTCCGCTCGCATCCCGATCGCCTGACCGAACGCGAGCGGGCGATGCTGAGGGACCACCCGGTCTATTCGCAAACGCTCGCGACCTTTGTCGACAGCCGTCCCGCCCTCGGCGAGACCATCCGCGCCCACCACGAACGTTTCGACGGCCGCGGTTATCCCGATGGCCTCGCGGGTGACAACATTCCCTGGCCGGCCCGCTGTCTCGCCGTCGCCGTGGACTTCGTCGAATCCGGCCTGCCCAAGCAGGCCGCGCTCGATGCCCTTCTCGCCGGCTCCGGGCAGGCCTACGATCCGGAAGCCGTCCGCCTTTTCCTGAAGGTCACCCACCTCGCCCGTCTGCCGCGCCAGGTGCGTGAAATCATGCTGGAGGAACTCGAACCCGGGATGATTCTCGCCAGTGGGATCTACAGCCCCCACGGCCTGTTGCTCATCGGGGAAGGGCAGGAACTCGGTTCCGCCACCATCGGCAAGATCCGCAGCCACAACCAGGTCACTCCGATCCAGCAGCGCCTGCTCGTTTATTTGTAGTTCGCAAAATACCCGTCCGAATTTTCAAACCACCCGTTCAATCCGCCCTCGA
>Ga0164241_10004823_pt1 | contig 12895 bp, 15 predicted proteins | sample OricomyardsoilBY_FD_108780 | JGI IMG/M metagenome (GOLD analysis project Ga0164241, IMG submission 108780) | Backyard soil microbial communities from Emeryville, California, USA - Original compost - Back yard soil (BY) | ecosystem: Environmental > Terrestrial > Soil > Unclassified | place: USA...
AACCACCGCCACCACCACCAGTTTCAGTCGCGGCCTTGGAGCCGGAAGCGCCAGCCGCCCAAATCAGCGCATCCAGATAGGTGTAACCTGGCGGCTTCACCCATACGGTCGATGCGGTATAGGTGCGGTTAAACGATCGCTCTACATACGACCACAGCGACGTGCCATCAGACTGAACCAAGCGCTCTTCGCCTGGATACATGATGAACGATGCCAAGCCGTCTATAGCCATGGCTGGCGGTCGCGTGGTGATCGTCCAGTCGGTGAACTGAATGGTGTACGTTCCGATGATGGTCGCTGGGCCGCCGGGTGCGCTGCCGGCGGTGTAGGTGAAAGTCGTCGCGCTGGTGACGGTGATCTGGTATTGCCCGTTGTAGGCCGCCGGGGTGACACCGGAAATGGTGACGTAGTTGCCCGATGCCAAACCATGCGCCACCGCCGTTGTCACAGTCGCAATCGAGCCGCCCGCCGTGATGGTGCTGATCGTCACCGGAGCAACGCTGCTGTCGTCCACGCGGTAGCCTACGGTCAGATTCAGCGACGAGCCAGCGGTGTACGTGCCAACTGGCAGCGCCGTGCTGCCAGGCGTGCTGAGCATGGTATAGGTGAACGTGCTGGCACCGGTCACGGTAATGATGAACGTGCCGTTATAGTCTGTCGGCGTGGCGCCCGACACCGTTACAGTATCGCCAGTGGTTCGGCCATGCGGTGCGGCAGTCGTCAGCGTGGCTACAGCGCCCACGTTGGTGATCGTGCTGATCGTCTGCGCGGCGTTAGCCGTGTAGGAGGCCACCGTAGCGATGATGCGCTGTGCCAGTGGGATCGACGTGCGACGCACAATGACCAGATCGCCGGCCACGATAGCCAACCCTGCCGGGACATTGAAGGAAGTTACGCTGCTCGGCATGGCGATGGTGCCAGATACCGTGCTTACAGCGGCTGGCGCTTCCAGTTCGATGTCGCCCGTGCTGTTGTTCTTGAGCGTCACATAGAAACCGTCCGTCAGTAGCGCCGGCGTCGCGAAAGTCTGCGTAAAATTTCCAGTGGTGTAGTCCAGAATCTTGGACTGATCCAGCACCGTGATTTGCGCGTTGCTGGTGCGCACCGAGCGGCGGCGCTGGCCGCGCAGTTTCCAGCTTGCTACGTTGTTTTCGCTTACCAGTTCAAACTGCGTCGGCGTGCCAGGCTGACCAGGAAGCGCGGCGGTGAATACCAGTTGATCGACATAGTTCTTGGTGACGCCCAGGATGCGGTATTCCGTGCCGGTGTCGATCATCAGCACGTATTGCGACAGGTCGCCAGCGCTCAGCATCGAGCCGTCAGCCTGCACGATGTTGCGCACGCCAAGGCCCGACACGTTGATCGTTGCCGCGCCAGTGTTCATGACGTTCGGCAGCCATGCAACGATGGTGTTCGCGGTGTAGGCAACAAGCGGGTCATCAGGCGTCAGCACGTAGGCATTCGCGACACCCGTGCTGTTGCCGCCCACGAGAACGGAGCCGACGAAGCCAGGGAAGCTGTCGAGCAGGATCTGCTTAATCAGCCGCAAATGGTCGTCGCCTTGGCTCTTTGGGTCCCCGCCGGTCGGGTTCGCCGGGTTCAGGTCTTTGATATAGCTGCCGGTTTCTAGTGGCATTTCGTGCTCCGGTTATGGCGTGTAAGTGTCGGTGCGCTGGCGCAGGGGGCCGGGAGTATTCCACTCCAGCACGTTGGCGTCATCCACTGCGCGCATGAAAGATGCGTCGTACTTGCCTTCCTTCTCGGCGTCGTCGGCGTAGTTCGCGGCCTCTTTCAAGGCGCCCCACAGGTAGATATTCGGCCAGTTGGTCAGCAGCGAGTTGGTCTGTTGCGTGTCACTCAGTGGCAGGAACTTAGCCTCATAGACCAGCGTTGCCGGATAAGCCGCATCCGGCACTGGGCCAAAATAGAAGCGGTCGCCGATGATCGTGTAGCGGTAGGGCGATGCCGAGCGCTGATCGGCAAAGTCCGTGCCGTATTGGTCGGGCGTCACATACGTGATTGAAGGGCTGACGTTCGGGATAGACAGCGAGCGGACGTGCAGCAGATCGGCCGGCACGGAAGCGTAGGCGGTGCCAGCAACCGTCGACAGCGTGGTCGTCAGGCTCTGCAAGCGCGTCTTGAGCAACGCCTTGATGCGCGACTCGGCCAGGACAACGAAGTCCTGCGCCTTGCCGCTCAGGTCGTTGCGGTGCATCCAGTCAGCAACTGACGCAACCAGTTCCGTGTAGGTGCCGAGTGCCATCAGAAATTCCCCTTCCAGATGCGGAAGTCGCTGTTCATCGGATCCTGCACGATGCGCTTGATATGGACAGGGTTCTGCATGAACTCTGAGAATGTGATCCCACAGGCATTGCAATATTTTTCAACAATCACATCGGGGAGTCTTGCAGCATGCTTCATTTCCGAAGTACCAAACATGCCAGCATTGTGTTGCGCCTTGGCATATTCGGCAATCGGCGTACAGTCTTGTGAGCGCAGGATGCCCGAAATTTCTCCCGAGACGATGTAGCGCGTCGATACCTCGTGCTTGGAGCGATGTTGCTGGCGGGCGGCGAGTACTGGGTTCATGGCTGGCCTTATGGATTGAGTGCGTTAAAACCGGTGACTTCGCGTAGCACAGGTTTGGCCCAAATAACGGCCCCAACAGGCGTACCCGCACTAAATTTGACGCTGATTGAGAAACCAAGAGTCCCGGTGGCGCTAGACTTCAAATACCCTGGACAACGCAAGGTGCCGAATACCGCATCGGTACTCATGTTGGCGGTCTGGTTGCGGTTGACAGTCACCGCAACGTTTGCAATCGAAATGGAAGGCGCGCGGATAAGCTGTGATCCAGCGGGGATCATGAAGTCCACAAACACCTCATAGACCTTGTTCGCCACAGCAGGTACCGGCGAGATATTGCTGAACACAACCTCATTGCCCGCAGTAGAAGTTCCGCCGAAATCTATGCGCTGGGCGGTTGCACCGTTGAGCGTGGTCTTTGAGCACGCGCATGTGATAGCTGTAGTCCCGCTGTTGACGGTCCATGTGTCTGCTACTTCGCCAGTTGGTGGCACTGTGCCGCTTTTCGTGCCACCGATACCTGTCAGTTGCGGGTTTTTGGTGGTCAGCAGCAGGTTGCTCGCATCAAGATAAAGCGTGGACATATCCACCTGCTCAATAAGCGAATTCTGGGCTGCGCCAATCACTGCCGCAATTTTCTGCTCACCCACCCAATTAGGGTGCAGGCCGTCAATAGCATCACCTGGAGGCGTGAATACGCTCAAGTCAACCACCAAAACATTCGCCCTGGCTGTCGCCAGCACTAGCGCATTATAGGTGTCAAAATCAGCCTTTCGACCAGCCGACAATGCGTTATAGGTGGCGTCAGTGCGTTTCATTACAGTGCAGATCACGCATTTTTTCGCGCCGTTGGCAAAATACGAATCAAGCATCGCCATCAGGTTTGCATAGATTTGCGCCGGCGTATCCGAACCAAGCCCCAGATCATTTGTGCCAGCCAGAATAGTCACTACATCAGGCCTTTGTGCGTTCACAAGAGCTACCTGAGTCAGCATCTGCGCGATGGTTTCACCGGCAGTTGCTTGATTGAAGTCGCTCGGATAGTAGTACCGCACGCCGGTTGCCGTGTACTCGCCGAATACATGACTTGGCACGGCGGCGCTATTGGTGATGCTGTCACCCTCATAAACAATGCGGCTATTAGCTGGCAAAATGCTTATGTAGGCCGACTGATAAGCACCGCCGACTTTGAGTGCGCCAATAACCGGCACATAAGCGCCATTCTTCTTAATGGTCGCAGTCAAGTCCGCATATGCTCCATTACGTTTGATTTTGGATGGCATGATGCGTCCGATTAGTAGAAATACAGCGTGCCATCTGGTCGACCATCGGCATTAGTTGGTGCAACCCCGCTCGTGTTCACGATCACCAAAGGCGCAACGATGCCGCCGAAGTTGGACGACGGCGAACTGTCAACGCTGATTTCCACAGTAGTGACGCCATCGGCAACGATGACCTGGCGCAGCTTGATCGTGTCCACAGCCAGGTCACAATTGATCGTCGGCCCAGTCCCGCGAGGAATCAGTGTCCACGGACCTGTGTTCAGTTGGTATTCGACCGATCCGGCCGCACTCGTGTTGAAGATCGTCGCCGTGGTGCTCGACAGCGTATAAGCGAAGGTCTGACCGGCCCCTTGAGGCGCCGAATTGACCGTTACCTTGTTGGCCGATGTGTTGACCGACGAGGCAAGCGAAATATTCTTTGGCATGATGATCCCCTTAGCCGGCCGATTGCTCGACAGCCGTGATGGTGAAGGTTCCAGCGGTCGAGCAGATGATGAAATAGCCACCGCTGGGGAGATTGATCGGTACTGGATTGATGCTGGTCTGCGTCAGCAGCAGGCCCAAGCCGACGCTAAGCGACTGCGTGTAATAAACGGTCCCGGTTGAGCAGGTCAGCGCGGAGGTGCCGATGCGTACCTGAACCGTGCAGGCGCTCGACACCAGTACCTGAGTCGCGTTCTGACATGAATAGCTTGGGTAGATCACCGCAGCTTTGGCCGTGTCAGTTGCCTGATAGCTGGTGCTGACGGCCAGGGTACGCGCTGCCGGCTGGCTAAAATTGAAAGCAACGACAGTTGGGATCGTCGGCTTATTGCTCAGATCAACATAACTGCCACTGGTTGCCACAGTCGCCAGCGTTGGCTTGCCGCTCAAGTCGGCGTATGCACCACTGAACAGCGACGGCTTGCCAGACAAGTCAACATATGCCCCGGACGTTGCGACGGTGGCCAGGCTCGGCTTATTCTTGATGAAGTCAACCGAGCCAGAACTCGCTTGCGTCCAATCGGCTTGCATCTGGCCACCACCAGCAGCGACAGACAGCACGCCGCTCGTCAGGCTCAAGCCCGAACCAATCAGGTAGCAATTCGGCAGGATGGTAGGGCCGTCGAGAGAGAACAGGCAGCTTGCCGAACTGGCAGGGAACTGCACGAACCGGTCAAGATAGCCGGTATCCGATGGATTGCGCTGGCGAACCGTGACATCGTACGGATCTGCGTGTGCCAACCCGGAAACCAGCAGCACAAGTGCAATGATGAGCTTTTTCATGCTAGTCGCACCCATTGGTTAGCGGCCACCTTCTGGAAGCCGATGTTGTCGCCCAAGGCGGCAGCAGCAGGCGCACCCAAGATGGAAGAGGCGCCATTAATGGTCAGCAGAGTAATCGCACGCAGGAAACAGATGCGCTCGATCTGGCCAAGCTTGCTATTGGCGTCCGATGGCAGACTGACAGTCAGCGTTGCCAGGGTTCCAGCGGGATTGATGACGGTCAAGCCACTGATACCCGTATTGACGATGTTCACCGTTCCGCCCGATACAGGCGGCGCTGGGGATGCGGCTTGCATCACGTCGGATGCAGCCAAGCCGGATGCGTGCAGCATTACAGGCCCTCCCCATCAGTGAACTCAATGGCGGCTGTACCGGTGTCGCAGATAGCGGCCACGAACGTTGCGTCACCCTTGGTCAGAAGCTCAACCGTGTTAGGCGGAATGTTCATGTCCGTCGCGGTAGCCGCTAAGGCAGCGCCAGCAGGGCCGCTGAACTTGATGCGGCAGGCGTTCGGGCCAGCGTTGTAAACGCGCACAGCGTTGCTGAACTGATCCAGCGCGCCGGATGCGGTGGCGGTGGTTGCTGCGATCTTGACCGTAGCCTTACCAGCGGTATGGAATGCTTTTACTCGCATGATGCTCTCCAAAAACGGCCCCGAAGGGCCGCTGGTTTAGGTCGTGTAGTAGTGGACATAGACGTCCGCAACCAAGCCCACGGTCGTCGCGCTGCCGGTCAGGGTCAGAAACTGAGAAGTGGTCATTTTCTGCACCGACTTGCCGTTCGTACCCTTGTCGTCCATGTTATTGACGACTTTTTCAGTGCCGCCGATGGCGTAGGTGTCGATCAGGTTGGCCGACGAGGTTGTCCCGTTTGCCGCGACACCCACGGAAAGATTGGCCGCGCCGGTCGATTTGGTCTGGACGTCGATTTCCACGCGGTCGATAAAGATCGTCGTGTTTTCCGGGTTGCCCCATGACAGGATCGCGCCGCCAGTCGTAGCGGCAACGCCGACCACGCCAGGAAACTTGCGAATGCTCATGTTGCTGTGGACGGTGCCGCCTACGCGCAGCTTGGTTACTGCCGTTACATCGTCAGTGAAAGCCATGCTGCCGCTGTCGGTTTGGCGAATATTGGTACCCATAATTCTCTCCAGTTGAGGAAGGGGCCGAAGCCCCGACCGGTTTGATTACAGGATGTCCAGCACGGCGCCGTTCGCTTTTGGCTGAACGCTGCACAGCGTGTATTCCACGATGAGCTGCTTCTTCAGGCTGTCGCCGGTCTTCGCCAGATCTTGGCTGAAGAATGGACGCAGGTAGTCGACCGACCACATGTCCGATTGCAGCACCCATACGTCACGGGCGCGCTGGAAGCGGTTCGGCACAGCCTTGATGCTGCCAAAGTCCGATACATACACGTCGACGGACGCGTACAGCTTCTTGTCTTCGCTGTCGTCCATGCGGGTGGCGTTACCGGTGAAGGTGGAGAAGGTTTGCTTCGCCAATGGCCCCATCATGATCGTGTCGGGCATGCCGCCGGCGGTGAACACCTTTTGCAGCACGTCTTTCAGGCGTGCTTCAGTGAACAGCGCCTGAGTGCCGTCCGTCTGCGCCACGTTGGTGACGTAGTTCGGGGCCACGTAGCCGACGCCGGCATTGACGTTATCGCCAGCCCAGCCAACCAGGCCGCGCAGTTGACGAGGGGCGGTCGCGGTGACGTTGTTCTGCGTCAGAGCGAACTCCATGTCGCGCTTCAGTTCCAGCGCTTTCAGGGCCATCTGGTAGCCCATTTCCGATTTGCGGCCGGCGGACAGGGTTGCTTCCTGCGTGCCGGACACGATGACGGTCTTGGTGGAGATTTGCGTACGGTTGCCCAGGCGGACAGTCGGCGTCACAGCCACGGCGGCAGCGTCGTCGCCCTCGGCTTGTGCGTTGGCGCCGAATGCGGCCAGGTCTTGGGTTTGCCATTCGTGCAGGGTATTCGTCGCCTTACCTTTGCCGATCATCGACATGAAAGGCACGTCAGTTGGGCTGATGCGATAGATGATGTCGCTCAGGTCTTCGCGGTTACCAATCGCGGCAGTGCTCAGGAAGGTATTTGCTGGTGCGGCCATTATTAGCTCCTAGCGCCTCTCGGCGTATGAATGCGTTTAGATGAATGCTTCGAAGGCTTTCCCGGCATCGCTTAACTTGCCGCCACCCTTCGAAAGTTTGTTCAGTGCTGCTGCACGCGTCTCTGCTGTGCCGTTGCGCTGCGTCGGCGTGCCACTACGCTCGACCTTTGGCGGGGCGGCGACAACCTTCTTAGAAGCTGCGCCAGCGCGGGCCATCAGATCGCGGTACTTCATCGCGTCATTCGCGATCAACAGCAACCGAGCATCGAGAATGGTCATGCCGTCCTCTGCCTTGTAGCCGCGCTCAGTCAGGAAAGTGTCAAGCTGGGCCATGCCCACTTTCATCTTCTCGGGATCTTTCCATTCCGGCAGCTTGGCAATGAGTGTCTCTTGCTGCTGCTTGATGAAGTTCTTCGAGGCTTCCTGTTGCTCGGCTTGGTGCTGCTGGTAAAGCTCTTGCATGTCCTGCTTGGCCTTGGCGATGTCGGCTTGCCCTTTACGGAGGGTGCGTTCAAGCGCCAGGTACTCAACAGGATCAGAATTCCATAATTCTTCGGTCAACTGCGCTTCGATCTGTCCGAGATTGCCCTCGGTCTGGATCGTGTACGTCTGGAGCTTTTGCGCCAGTTCGTTGCGCTCCTTGGTGGCGGCTTCCTTCACCGCCTGTGCTGCACGCTTTTCATCAGCCGTATCCATGGTCTTCTGCGTGTAATCCTTCTGACGCATCGACCCTTTGACAGCTTCGGCCAATTCCTCTTTGGTCATCTGGACCGGCTTGCCATCAACTTCGATGGTGACGATATCAGGTTCCGCAGCGGGTTCGCCGCCCTGCTCCGCGTCTTCTTCCGACGCATCTTGCGATTCATTGCCGGCAGCTTCTTCAGCGGCCAGGCGCTCAGCAGCAGCCTCCTGCGTTTCTTCGGCTTGTGGCTGATCGCCACCATAGAGCACATCGAAAGCATCCGATGCGCCACCCATGTCCAGACTGCCGGTTTCTGCTGCTTCACTCATTTGATGCTCCTTGTTGGATGCCTTGCGGCTTGTCCAGTGGGTTAAATTACAGTTCGATCACGTCACCAGTCGTCAACTGGTAGGCTGCTGGGCCAGTCAACACCGCGACATTGCTACCGTTCGGCATTTGAATCAGATCAGCGGCCGGCTCAGGATGCCAGCAGCGCGACACTTGGGCCGATGAAGCGACAACAGCCGCCATCAAGTCAGCCCAACCGCACGCTTTGCCTTCTGGAGCACCGATTCCTCGTGCGCCAGATCCAGGCGCGCTAACTTGCCCGTTTCCAAGCTCGTTTGCAGGTTCGCTTTCAGCTTGTCCGCCAGTTTCAGCAACTGGTACAGCTTTTCGCGCCCGTCGAGGTCGCGGACTGGTGAGTTTGTCCATTGCTCTATCAACTCCGTCTTGATGTCAGTAAAAGCCTGTTCGAAGGCTTCGTTTTCCAGTACCTCGCGGGCGCGGTCGCCGTTATAGATGCGCTGCTCAATCGTTGCCATTGCCGCCCCCTGCTTGCGCCGACTGGGCCGCTGTGTTTGCTGCCGACTCAGCCGCGATCAATTGCTTGCCGATGTCCTTGTGCGCACCAATCTCGGCGACGGTGATCTTGGTCATGTTGTCCTGATCGATCTTGTAGCGCTCCAACTCACGTTGCGCGGCTTGATCAGCCAGCTTGGCAAGCTCCCGCTCGTGTTCGAACTCCTGGCGCATCGCGTCAAGCTGCGCCGTGTTCTGCGCTTCTTGCAGCTTCTGGTCGGCCTCGGCCTGTTGCTTGTTCAGGTCGATCTGCATACGCGCCTCAGACTCGACCCGGATCTTGAACTGCTCCATTTCAGCTTTGTGCTGGCGATCCGCAGCCGCATCCTGCATTTTCTGCTGGGTAAGCTGCGCGTCAGATTGCGCCTTGATCTGCGCGACTTGCACTGAATCAGGTACTGGCGGCGGTCCTTTAGGCGGCTGCTTGGCAGGATCGGTAAAGAACAGGTCGGAATTCTTGAAGCCCAGCGCCTCGGTCATCTTCTTGTCGAGGTTGTAAATGTTCTCAGGCGTCGCGGCGCCGATCTGCAATGCTTCGCCCTGTTTCTGCGACAGCAGCGCCAAGTGGCTGACCAACTGGTCTTTGTTGCCCGTGCCTAGGCCGACGTTCACGCACAGGTCAAATTGATTGCTCCACTCGCGCGGATCGACATTGACCCACTCACCGCCGGCAACCTTAATCATTTCGGCCTTGTTCTGGTACTTCGTCACCAGCTTGAGGATCATCAGCCCCAGCTCTTTGAAGCCAGTCTCTGCCATGTAGCGGCTAATCGTCTCGACGCGCGAATCGGCGCGGTTGGTGATGATGTTGGCTTGCGTGGCGGTCTGCTGAAGCTGCATACCATTGCCGCCCTGCGTCTGCTTCGACCAGCCTGTTGCTTCCTCGACCTCGTTTTCGAAGAACTCCATGACCTGCATCGAGCCAGCGATATCGCCAAGCCCCTGTTGCAATTGCCCAACAGCATCCGGCTTCTTTACACGCACAACGCGGCCAGGGCGATTGTTCAGCAAGTCATCGAGATTAACCTGCCCCTCGACAGCATAAGAACTGCCGTTGACCTGCAAATACATGTTGTCCAGTTGCGCGCGCTTCAGGCTGGTCTTGATGCGCTGCGACTCGATAGCCAGGTCAGCGGGGCAGAGGCCGAAGAACTGATGCGGCAGCAGGATAGAGCCAAGCGCCACGAACGGTGGCCCATCGCATTCCTCGTTCGACAGGATGTGCTCACCGCACTTGATGACCTGGCGCCATTCAGCAATACCGTCGCCGTCGTAGTCGCACTGTACGTATGCTTCCAGAATCCAGTATTCGCGCATGGACTCGTCCGAACTCTGCGCAACATCGTTCAGATATGAATCTTCGTTGTTGTACTGCTCGCGCTCGACGCGCTCCATGCTCATGTCGGCGCCGATGTTGTCGCCTGACAGTCCGCCTTCGGGAATTGCATAGCCGGCCGAGCGCAGATAGCTTAGCGTGCGTTTGACACGGTGCGCGGTGAATGGCGACGTGGCGATAGACTTGGCATTCTTGCTGATGAGGAATTCTTCGGGCGGCAGGTTATCGATGCACAGCTTACCACCAGCCTTGACGCGCTTCATGCTCACGTCGTAGAGCATCGGCACGGGCGTATCGCGCAGTTGCTGCGCTTGCTGAGCGAATTGCTGGAACTGCATCAGCGCCTGCTGCTGGTTCGGGCCCGGCTGCTGCGCGGCAATCTGCATTTGTTGCAATTGCGCGTCAACCTGCTCCATCGTCTTGTCTTTGGCCTGCTGCGCTTCTTCGTCCGGGTACTCCCTCTGATCGATAAACTCGACCTCCGGATCGTCCATCAGCAGGGCAAGCTGAACGTCAGTCTGCCCGCGATAGTCCTCGCGCGACTCAATCTCGGAGTCGTCCCACCACACCTTGATGAAGCCGACCTTGTTCTGCAACGCCTCACGAATCCAGGTCGCCGTAATGACGTAGCCGGGATTCTTGTTGCGATAGATATGGTTGACGTATGCCGAGATGAGCTTCGCCTTCGGCGCGTCGTCTGGCTTGCGTTCTTCAAACTCAAACACGTTGTCTGAGCCGTAGAACGTCTTGATGAGCGGGCCTTCCATGCCCAGCACGGTATTGCGGACGGTGGTGTCCACAACAGATGATCGCCCTTCAATCTCGGGCGGGGCTAAGTCCTCTTTCGGCAGCGCCAGGAAATAGTATTCATTCCGGCGGCGCATTTCTTCCAACTTGCCGTCACCGAATCCATAGGCATTCTGCGCTTCTTGGTCGATCAGCGCGCGTAGGCCGTCTTCGGTGATTTTCTCAGTCTTTGACATTGGGTAATGGGCGTCTCACGACGTTACATTAGGGAAATCGGACCTACTTTCGCGCAATTCTACACCGAAATGTTTGGCAGTGGTAATTTATGCATTACCACACAAAGACGCGGCTGAAGCGGGCATAGCCAATGTACAGACGCCAGCGTTTGCAGTCAGGCGGGAACTTAAACCGCGTCAGAGTGAGGAAGTGGCCGCCTTCGTTGAGCGACCAGCATATTGCGTTGTTGAGAACCAGTTTCATGTTGCTTCCTTTGCGCGACCAATGCTCCATGACCGCCCCATCACGAAAATATAGAACATGAAAAACCTCTTGCCGAATGTGAACTTTCCAGAAACAGCGTCTTCCACATTACGATGCCAGCCAATTGAAAAGTTCACAGGTCCGCCGCCCTCATTGAATGCAAAGCGGCCATCATAGAAACTAAACATGTCCCGACCATGCTCATTTAATACGACTGGCAACCCATATTTATTTCTCCAGGGTTTCTTGGTAGTGCCATTAATTTGAAGCCTCATGTCGCCTCCTTGGTTGCCCATTCCTTCGGGATAATGTCGTATTCGCGCGGTCCTTGAGCATCGCCACGGATCAACAGCTTATCTCCGCCCCATTCCCGCAAGACAGTGACAATCTGCCCGTTGTGTCGCTTGAATTCCATACAGTCACGCTTCAGACTGGCCTGATCGTCAGGCACTTTAACTTTCACTCTATGCATTGTTCATCCTTGGGATCTTCAGAGCGCCGCCCCATTCGTCGTTCGTCATCTGGTCAGCAACTAGCGCCAGGTAACGGAAAGCGTCGGCACCGTGCGAGAACTGGTCGTGCAACGGATTGACGCCTTGCCCGGTCTTCTCGTTGATGTTCCAACGGTAGCGCTTCAGGCACTCGATGAGGCGGGCGGCGCGGTCCTTGTGGAAGTAAATGCGCGGGAATACTTCTCGGGCGCGGTCGATTCCGGTGTTCACGCCAGTATTCGGCACCTCAGCCACGGTCCAGCCAAGCCCGCTCATAATCTCGGCATCATCCTTGCCGGTCTGGTGGCGCTTGTGGAATCCATCGTGGGGCAGGTAGCAGGTTCCCCAGTTGATAGGCTGATCGTCTAGGCGCAGGCCGCGCAGCTCGGCGTTGTAGTCAGCCAGGATGCGCTGATTGCCCTCGATGTAGTGGATGACGCGGATTTCAGAGGCCACCTTCTGCACTAAGATGATGGTCATGTTGTCGGCCATGCCCAGATCGAAGACGATATGCGTCTTCAGCGATGCATCGTGCGGGACTTCGCGCAGCCGGCCAGCGGCGATTGTTGCTGACATCGCGTCAAAGTAGATCGCGCCCTCGACGGCCGGCTTGCAGCGCCCTTCCCACACGTGGCCATAGTCTTCCGGCTTCATGGTCGCCTTGGCGTGCGCGCGCTCAGCCTCAAGCACTGGCGGAAACCAAGGATTGTCGCCGTAGTTCATCAGCACGGACACGCAGGCAGGCGGCGGCTTGGTCACAAACATCTCATAAGTCGGGTCAGTCTCAAGCTCGGGGTTGAACGTCACCCAAATCTCCGATCCATCCTTACGAATCGTCGGCAGCAGCGTTTTCCAGCTCTTGGCGCTGATCGCGTGCGCTTCTTCACACCAGCAGATGTCGACGCCCTCGAACGACTTCAGGGCCGTTGCTGTGGCTTCTGATAGACCGCTGAAGAATATTGCCGAGCCATTCGGACCGCGTATCTCGGCGGTCAATATCTCGAACTGGGCGCCAAGGCCCATCGCGTCGATCTGGTCGCTCAGCAACTGGTG
>Ga0164241_10004824_pt1 | contig 12895 bp, 10 predicted proteins | sample OricomyardsoilBY_FD_108780 | JGI IMG/M metagenome (GOLD analysis project Ga0164241, IMG submission 108780) | Backyard soil microbial communities from Emeryville, California, USA - Original compost - Back yard soil (BY) | ecosystem: Environmental > Terrestrial > Soil > Unclassified | place: USA...
TCAAAGAAGACAGCAATAGTTAGAGGGAAATCACATGGCAGCAGTCGAAAGCAACAAGTCGGATCCGGTGGTCGCACGTCTTCGCGGCGTGGCCAAGCAGTACCAGCGCGGCAACGAAGTGGTGCCGGTGCTCGAGAAGCTGGACCTCGATCTGCCGCGCGGCGACTTCGTCGCGCTCATGGGGCCTTCGGGCTCGGGCAAGACCACGCTGCTGAACCTGCTCGGTGGTCTCGACCGGCCTACCACGGGCACCATCGAAGTCGACGGCCTGGCCATCGACAAGCTGTCGAACTCCAGGCTGGGCGACTGGCGCGCCGACAATGTCGGTTTCGTGTTCCAGATGTACAACCTGTTGCCCGTGCTCACTGCCGAGCGCAACGTCGAGCTGCCGCTGCTGCTGACCAGGCTCGGCCGTGCGGATCGCCTGAAGCGCGTGCACACGGCGCTGACGCTGGTCGGACTTGGGGACCGCATCAAGCACAAGCCGCGCGAACTCTCGGGTGGCCAGGAACAGCGCGTCGGCATTGCACGCGCCATCGTCACCGATCCCACGCTGCTGTTGTGCGACGAGCCCACGGGCGACCTCGACCGCAAGTCGGGCGATGAAATCCTCGACCTGCTCCAGGCGCTGAACAAACAACACGGCAAGACCATCGTCATGGTCACGCACGATCCGCGCGCCGCCGAACGCGCGAACCGCACGCTGCACCTGGAGAAGGGTCGCCTGGAGCGGGAGACCTCCTGATGTTCCGCTGGCTGCCGCTCGTCTGGGCGAACCTTCGGCGCAGGAAGCTGCGCCTGGTGTTCACGTTCATTTCGATCCTGCTGGCTTTCCTGATGTTCGGAATGCTCGATGCGCTGCGAACGAGCCTTTCACAGGCCGTGAACCTCGCGGGCGCGGATCGCCTGATGCTCCAGAGCAAGGTCAACATCACCGTCTCGAATCCGCGCTCGCACTATGAAAAGGTGAAGGCGGTGCCGGGCGTGCGCGCGGTGGCGCCGTTCAACTGGTTCGGTGGCGTGTACAAGGACAGCAAGCAGCAGATCCAGGTGCAGGTCACGGATCCCGAAGAGTTCATGAAGGTGTATCCGGAGGTGCACCTCAAGCCCGATGAACTCGCGGCCTGGAAGAACGATCGCCAGGCCATCGTGATCGGCGAGGGCCTCGCGGACCTATATGGCTGGAAGGTCGGCCAGCGCATTCCGCTGCGCTCGGACATCTGGCGCAAGTCGGACGGCAGCGACACCTGGGAATTCAACATCGTCGGCATCTACACCGTCGAAGGCAGTGGCTGGGACAAACGCAGCGCGATGTTCCAGTACGACTACTTCAACGAGTCCCTGCAGTACGGCAAGGACATGGTGGGCTGGATGGTCATCAAGGTGGCCAACCCCGATGACTCGGACAAGATCGCGGCCAGGATCGACGCGATGTTCGCCAATTCGTCCAACGAAACGAAGACCGCCACCGAGCGCGTGTTCATCAAGCAGTTCCTCGACCAGGTGGGCAACATCGGTCTCATCCTGGTGTCGGTGACCACGGCAGTGTTTTTCACCATGTTGCTGGTGACGGCGAACACCATGGCCCAGTCGGTTCGCGAGCGCACGAATGAAATCGGCGTTCTGAAGACCCTGGGGTTCAGCGGCGAATCCATTCTCAGCCTCGTGCTGATCGAATCGCTGATCCTCACGTTCGCCGGTGGATTGGTGGGGCTCGGGCTGGCGTGGTTCATCGCGACGATGCTGGGCGCGGCCATCAAGGACTACTTCCCGGTGTTCGAGGTCGGCGCCAACACGATCCTCGTCGGGCTTGCGTTGATGCTGGTGTTCGGCGTGCTCACCGGCCTGTGGCCCGCACTCACGGCGATGCGTCTGAAAATCGTCGACGCGTTGCGGCGCATCTGATGTTCCGCTGGCTGCCAATCCTCTGGGCAAACCTCAGCCGCCGCAAATTGCGGCTGGTGTTCACGTTCATCTCGATCCTGCTGGCTTTCCTGATGTTCGGCATGCTCGATGCGCTGCGAACGAGCCTGGCCGGCGTTGTGAACGTCGTCGGCGCCGATCGCGTGCTGGTTCAAAGCAAGATCAGCATGGTCATGCCGCTGCCGCGCGCCCACTACGAAAAGATCCGCGCGCTGCCGGGCGTGAAGGCAGCAGCGTCGTTCAACTGGTTCGGCGGCATGTACAAGGACGCCAAGCGGCCGATGCAGATGCAGGCCACGGATCCCGACGAGTTCCTGAAGGTGTATCCGGACGTGACGCTGACGCCCACGGAAATCGCCGCGTGGAAGCAGAACCGGCAGGGCATGATCATCGGCGAAGTGCTGGCGCGATCCCAGGGCTGGAAGGTCGGCGATCGTGTCCCGATCCGCTCGCAGATCTGGCGAAAGCTCGATGGCTCGGACACCTGGCAGTTCGACATCGTCGGCATCTACGGCGTCAACGGCAGCGGCGTGAACAAGGCCAGCGCCTTCTTCCAGTACGACTACTTCAACGAGTCGCTGCAATTCGGCAAGGACCAGGCCGGCATGATCGCCGTGCGCGTCGATGATCCGGCGCAGTCGGACGCGATCTCCGCGCGAATCGATGCGCAGTTCGAGAATTCATCCGCCGAAACCAAGACGGCCACGGAGCGGCAGTTCGTCAAGCGCCTCCTGGAACAGGTCGGCAACATCGGCGCGATCCTGGTGTCGGTGACCACGGCCGTGTTCTTCACCATGCTGCTCGTCACGGCGAACACGATGGCGCAGTCGGTACGCGAACGCACCAACGAGATCGGCGTGCTCAAGACGCTCGGTTTCGGCGGTCGCACCATCCTGTCACTCGTGCTGCTCGAGTCGTTGCTCCTCACGGTGGTCGGAGGACTCGTTGGACTCACGCTGGCATGGTTCCTGGCCGAGACGGTGGGCGTCGCGATCAAGGACTACTTTCCGCGTTTCCACCTGGATGCCCAGACCTTCGGCATGGGCGTCGGCCTCATGCTGGTGTTCGGCGTCGTGACCGGCCTGTGGCCGGCGCTGACGGCGATGCGGCTCAAAATCGTCGACGCGTTGCGTCGTACCTGAAGATTCCTTTTCGAGGAAGAACAATGGCCAATTCATTTGCACAGATCGGCGCCGTCACGGGCATGAACCTGCGGAACATCCCGCAGCGCTGGTCGTCGTCCATGGTCGCGGTGCTCGGCATCGGCGGTGTCACGCTGGTGCTGGTGGCGCTGCTGTCGATCGCCGCGGGTTTCCAGGCGGCGCTCGAAGGCTCGGGATCGGAAGACGTGGCGATGATCATGCGTGCCGGATCCACCAACGAGTTGTCGGGCGGCTTCGGCGTCGACACCGTGACGGTGGTCAGCGACGCGCCGGGCATCAAGCGCGATGCGCAGAACAAACCCATCCTGTCGCCCGAGCTGTATGTGCTGGTCGACGGCCGCATGCGCGGCAAGGATGCGAGCACGAACCTGCCGCTGCGCGGCGTGAGCCAGATGGCGCCGCAGGTTCGCAAGAGCTTCAAGCTGGTCGAAGGGCGCATGTTTCGCGAAGGCACCAACGAAGTCATCGTGGGCGACGGCGTCGTCAAGCAGTACGAAGGGCTGGACGTGGGCAAGACGGTCCGCTGGGGCAACGCGAACTGGAATGTGGTCGGTCGCTTCACGGATGGCGGCGGCATCGCCGAGTCCGAAGCCTGGGGCGACACACCCATCATTCAGCAGGCCTGGCGCCGCGGTAACAGCTTCCAGTCGATCCGCGTGAAACTGAACAACGCGGCCGCGTTGAAGACGCTCAAGGACAACCTCAGCAAGGATCCTCGCGTGCGCGTCGGCGTGCAGTCGGAGCGCAGCTTCTATGCCGACCAGCAGAAGCTGATGTCGACCATCATCAACACCGTGGGCTGGGCGCTCGCCATCATGATGGGCGTCGCCGCGTTGTTCGCGGCGCTGAACACGCTCTACAACGCCGTGGCCACCCGCGTGCGCGAGATCGCGACGCTGCGCGCCATGGGCTTCAACGGCTGGGCCGTCATGATCTCCGTGCTCGTCGAAGCCATGATCCTGGGCGCCGTGGGTGGCCTGATCGGCGGCCTGCTGGCCTACCTGACCTTCAATGGCATGCACAGCTCGACGATGAACTGGGCTTCGTTCAGCCAGATGACATTCGCGTTTACCGTAACGCCGCAGCTGATGATCACCGGCATCATCTACGGCCTCATCCTCACCTTCATCGCTGGCATACTGCCCGGCATCCGGGCGGCCAGGCTGCCCATCACCGCAGGTTTGCGCGAGCTGTGATTCCAGGAGGTTGGTGCCGGGTGGGGATTCCGGGGAGTGGCGCGGCGCTGCTCCTGTCGTGCGCGTTCGCGCTCCCCGCGCAGGCGCAGTCGCCCGACTGGGCCGACGTCGAAGGCCGCATCCAGTACGCCTACTACACCAACGATGCGCGCGCGCTGAACACCGTGCTCACCTCGCTCAAGCCGAAGGCGGCGGACGTCGAAGGCGGTGCGGACGATGATCGGGTGACGCGGTCGTACTTCCGCGCGCTCACGCATTACCGGCTCGCGCAGGTGCTCACGGCCTCGCAAAAGTCCAAGGCGAAGGACGCCATCGACGATTGCGGCGACGAGATCGACCATGCCGTCGATGCACTGCCCAAGGTGCCGCTGGGTCTCGACGAAACCGACGAGAACCGCAAGCAGCGCGCCGAAGCCTATGCGCTGGCTACAGCCTGCACGCTCGCCGGACGCGAAATGAGCTCCATGGCTTTCGCCGGTGGGCGCATCGGCTCCCGCATTGACGACGCCGTCAAGCTCGAACCCAAGAACCCTCGCGTGCGCCTCGTCGAGGCGTTGGCCCTGTTCGATCGCGCGGGCAAGGATGCGGACGAGCAGGCCGTGGCACTCACGAATCTCCGTGCCGTCACCGTCATGTTCGAGCAGGCCCGAGCTGGCGCTTCGTCAACACCGGAGTGGGGCGCCGCCGAGGCCTATGCATTCCTCGGCCGCGCATTGCTCGACCTGCACGATGTGGTCGGTGCCCGAGAGGCGCTCGAACGCTCGCTGCTGGTTGCCCCCGACTACGCCTTCGCCCGCAAGCTCATGGCGCAGATCACGCGTTAGTCGTTCCCAGCGGCCACAGGGCCGCTACACTTACGGCCCATGAAATACGGGCGCCTGTTTGCCCCGCTCGATCTGGGTTTCACGCGCCTGTCGAACCGCATCGTGATGGGTTCGATGCACACCGGGCTGGAAGATCGTGCGCGCGATTACCCCAAGCTCGCCGCGTACTTCGCGGCCCGCGCGCGCGGCGGCGCGGGCCTTCTGGTGAGCGGCGGCATCGCACCCAACCGCGCAGGCTGGGGCAAGCCCTTCGCCGGAAAGTTGTCGAGCCGGGGCGAGGTGGCCCGTCATCAACTCGTGACCGAAGCCGTGCACGCCGAGGGCGGCAAGATCTGCATGCAGATCCTGCACACGGGACGCTACGCCTACCATCCGTTTCCCGTCGCACCGAGCGCATTGCGCGCGCCCATCAATCGCTTCAAGCCGCGCGCGCTGTCATCGGACGGCGTGCGTGACCAGATCGCCGACTTCGTGAATTGCGCCGTGCTCGCCCGCGAAGCCGGTTACGACGGCGTCGAGATCATGGGTTCCGAGGGGTACTTCATCAACGAGTTCCTCGCTCCGCGCACCAACCATCGCATCGATGAGTGGGGTGGTTCGCTCGAGAATCGCGCGCGGCTCGCGCTCGAGATCGTGCGCCAGACGCGCGCGGCCGTGGGACCGGACTTCATCATCATTTTCCGCATCTCCGGCCTCGACCTCGTGGAAGGCGGCGGCACGGGTGCGGAGGTCGAATGGCTCGCCTCGCAGATGGAAGGCGCCGGCGCCACGATGCTGAACACCGGCATCGGCTGGCACGAGGCGCGCATCCCGACGATTGCGGGTGCCGTACCGCGCGGCGCGTTCGGCTGGGTCTCGGCGCGCATCAAGGCGGCGACGCGGCTGCCCGTGATCGCCACCAACCGTTTCAACGCACCGGATGGCGCCGAAGCGATGCTCGCCAACGGCGATGCGGATCTCGTGTCGATGGCGCGGCCATTGCTCGCCGATCCGGACCTGCCGCGCAAATCCGCCGAAGGACGCGAGAGCGAGATCAACACGTGCATCGCCTGCAACCAGGGCTGCCTCGACAGGGTGTTCGAAGGAAAACGCGCGACCTGCCTCGTCAATCCACTCGCCGCCTACGAAACCGAATTGCGGATCGAGCCCGCTCGCCAGTCGAAGCGCATTGCCGTCGTCGGGGCGGGGCCGGCAGGGCTGGCCTGCGCCACGACGCTCGCCGAGCGCGGGCATAGCGTCACGCTGTTCGAAAGAGCGTCTGAAATCGGCGGGCAGTTCCGCTACGCGCGCGAAGTGCCGGGCAAGGAAGATTTCCACGACACGTTGCGCTACTTCGCGCGGCGCATCGCGCTGACCGGCGTGAACCTTCGTCTCGACACCACGGCCGACGCCGCGCAACTCGGCGCCGACGGCTTCGACGCATTCGTCATCTCGAGCGGCGTGGCCGCGCGCGTGCCGGACATTCCCGGCATCGATCATCCGCGGGTCATCTCGTATCCCGAGCTGCTGTCGGGTGCCCGGCAGGCCGGCGAGTCGGTGGCCATCATCGGCGCCGGGGGCATCGGCTTCGACGTGGCGACCTTCCTCACGCACGACGCGGAAGGCAACTATTTCGAGGAGTGGGGCATCGACCGCACGCTCACGCAGCGAGGCGGGCTGGTGCCGCCGCGGCCAGTGGCATCGCGGCGGCGCGTCTATCTACTGCAACGCAAGCCCGGCCGGCTCGGCGCCACGTTGGGCAAGACCACCGGCTGGATCCATCGCACTGCGCTCAGGACGCGCGGCGTGGTCATGCGCAATGGCGTGAACTACCTACGTATCGACGACGCCGGGCTGCACCTGTCGACCGAGGCCGGCCCGGAATTGCTGGCGGTCGACAGCGTGGTCATCTGCGCGGGGCAGGAGTCGGTCAACGGACTTGCGAGCGAGCTCGCCGCCACCGGCAAGCCGGTTCACGTGATCGGCGGCGCGCTGCTGGCGGCCGAACTCGATGCGGAACGCGCGATCCGCGAAGGTGTCGCGCTGGCGGCGACGATATGAGCGACGGTGGACGCAAACCCGGAAACGGGGACAAGAATGGGGAGGGACGTCATTTCCAGATGGACTTCCTGGGCGGGCATACCGGCGCTGACAGTGAGGACCGTCCCCTGATTCGGGTCAGCGCGCGGGCGCGGCGACTTTCCCTCCGCGTCTATCCGGACGCGCGCGTGGAATGCGTGGTTCCGCCGCGGGCGCGGCCACGCGAGGTCGAGCAGTTCATCGCCGCTCACCGCGAATGGATAGACAGCAAGCGCAACGTGGCCCTGCGCAACCGGCCGGCGCCGCAGCCCTTTCCGCCGGCAGCCATCGACCTGCGCGCATCGTCCGAAACCTGGAACTTGCATATCGCAGGCGGCGAGGGCCGGCTGCGGTTCGTCGAACGCAGGGGCGCCGATGGCCGGCATGTACTGCAGGTCCGGGGTGTGGCATCGGCTGACAAACTACGTGCAGGGCTGCGAACCTGGCTCATGCGCGCCGCGCAGGCCCGGCTGGCGCCGCGCGTGGCGGCACTGGCGGCGAGGGCCGGAGTCACTTTTTCGCAGGTTTCCATCCGGCGGCAGCGTTCTCGCTGGGGGAGTTGCTCCGCGCGGGGTACCATCAGCCTGAACTGCTGCCTGCTGTTCCAGCGTCCCGAGGTCGTGGACTACCTCATCATCCATGAGCTTGCGCACCGGTCGCACATGAACCACTCGGCGCGCTTCTGGCAGGCGGTGGAGCGGCAGTGCGCGGACTGGCGAGCGCTCGATCGTGAACTCGTGCAAGGCTGGCAGTCCGTACCGCGCTGGGTTTTCTCCGAAGGAAGTTAGAGCTCGATGGGCGACAACAAGGTCGATCTGAAGAACGAAGGCGTGCACTGGGACCTGGGAACCTCCCAGTCCTATGGCGAATACCTGCAGCTCGACAAGCTGCTGAACGCGCAACAGCCCAACTCCATAGAGCAGGACGAGATGCTGTTCATCATCGTCCACCAGGTGTCCGAGCTGTGGATGCGGCTGTTCCTGCACGAACTCGACCACGTGTTCGAATGTGTTCGTCGCGATAACCTCGATCCGTCGTTCAAGATGCTGGCGCGCATCTCGCGGTTGCAGGAAGAGCTGCTCGGAGCGTGGAGCGTCCTGTCGACGCTCACGCCATTCGAGTACTCGTCGTTCCGCAACACGCTCGGCCGCTCGTCGGGGTTCCAGTCGCACCAGTACCGCATGCTGGAGTTCAAGCTCGGCAACAAGAACCGCGACGTCATCGCGGTCCAGAAGCGCGACCCGGTGGGTTACGAGAAACTAGAGCGGGCACTGAACGCACCTTCGATCTACGACGAAGTGCTTCGCCTGCTGTCACGCCGTGGGTACGGGATTCCCGACGAAGTCATCGAACGCGATTTCTCCGAGCCGTACGTGCCTTCGAAAGCGGTCACCGCGGCCTGGCTCGGCGTATACCACAACGCCGAAAAGGACTGGGACCTCTACGAAATGGCCGAGCGACTCACCGATCTCGACCAGAAATTCCAGCTCTGGCGTTTCCATCACCTGAAGACGGTCGAACGTGTCATCGGTTACAAGCCAGGCACGGGCGGCACCGGTGGAGTGTCGTATCTCGCCAAGGCGCTCGAGCTCAAGTTCTTCCCCGAGCTCTGGCAAGTGCGCACGTCGATGTGAGTCAGCCGGTGGCAGGCGTCGAGCTCGATCACATCATCTTCTTCTGCGGGCCGGGTGCGCCGGAGGCGGATGCGCTGCTCGGACGAGGTCTGCATGAGGGGCCCGGCAATACACATCCGGGACAAGGCACGGTCAACCGCCGGTTCTTCTTCCGGGGCCTCTATCTCGAATTGCTCTGGGTCGAGAAATACGACGAGGCGCAGTCAGGGGATGCCCGGCGGACCGGGCTCTGGGATCGGTGGATCGACCGTCACAACGGTTGCTGTCCGCTGGGGCTCGTTTTCCGGCCCTCATCGGCTGGCACTCCAACGCCGTTTCCGTCGTGGTCATACGTCCCGAAATATTTTCCCGCGGGATTCTCGATCGAGGTGGCGGTCGACATACCGCCCAATGAACCACTGCTGTTCTATCTACCGTTCGCCCGGCCGGCGCTGGTGGAAGACGTGGCGCCCGTGCCGGGCGGAGTGCAGGTGGGCGCAGTCAGCGGTGTGACGGTGCATCTCCCGGAGACCGGCAGCCTCTCCCCCGCATTGGGCTCGGTGGTGATGTCCGGTGCGGTGGCCGTCGAGCCCGCTCAGGAGTTTCTGGTGGATATTCGACACCAGGACGGTTGCAGGGAAATCATAGACTTGCGAACGAAACTTCCACTGAGATTTCTACCCGGTGGAGCCTCGCGTCCACTCGAGGCGCGTGGATAGGCGGTCCCCTTGCGGAGACCGCCACGCCATCTTTTTATTCTTGCGAAACCCAGGAGTTGATGGACATCGCCGAAGCGGTGCCCACGCTCGCGCCGATGATCGACGGATAACCGTCGACCCAGGGAATGTCGCCGGTGTACGGCAAACCCATCGTCCAGGTGTAGCCCTGCGTCCAGGTGTAGCCCTGGGTCCAGGTGTAGCCCTGTGTCCACGTATAACCCTGGCTCCACGTGTAGCCCTGGTCCCAGACCTGGCCATTCGGACTCGTGACCGCGAACGTGCCGTCGGACTTCTGCGTGACGCGGCCCCTGTAGTGCGCGGTGCCGTTGAGATCCGCAGCGATGTTGAGTCCCTGGTTGGCGCAATTGTTCGCGGTGCCATAGACGGCCAGTTCCGCGTCGACCAGGCCCGCGCCCTGCTGGAACACGCTGTAGGCGAGGCCGCCGTTGGCATTCAACGCGGGCTTGCTGCTCGCGATGATGCGGCACTTCACCTGGTCCGGCGTGAGGCCGGGATTGTTGGCGATCACCAGCGCCGCGACTCCCGACACCACGGCCGCCGCCTGCGACGTACCGGACATCGTGAAGAAGTCGCCATTGTTCATGTAGGTGGGATGGTCGACGGCGATCTTCATGAACGTGCCCATGAAGCCCCAGGGATGGCCGCCCGGCGCAACCAGATCGGGTTTCACGAAGCCTTCGAACGTCGGCCCGGTCGATGAGAACGAGGCCAGGCGGTCGTCGCTCTTGTTAGTCGTGTAGTTATCGGTCATCGCGCCTACCGTGATCACGTACGGGACATTTCCCGGTACGCCCACGGTCTGCGGCTGCGGTCCGCTGTTGCCCGCAGAGACGACGACGACGATGCCGGATTGCCACGCGCGCATCACGGCTTTGTTGAGCGGATCATCCCAATAGCGCGAACGCGCCTGGGCCCCTAGCGACAGATTCAGGACGCGGATGGCGTTGGAATTCTTGTTGGTGATCGCCCAGTCGATGGCGCGGATCACGGTGGCGTAGCTGCTCGAGCCGTCTTCGGCGAACGCCTTGATCGAGATGATGCGCGCGTCGGGCGCCACGCCGAAATACTGGCCGCTCGAAGACTTCCGGCTGCTCGCGATGAGGCTGGTGACGTGCGTGCCATGGCCCGTGGTGTCCGTCGATTGCGTCGACCACGTATTGGTGACGACGTTGTTGATGGCGTCGTACTGCGCGGCGACGCGGCCCTGGCCGTTGCTGTCGACGTCGAGCGAATTCACCTTCCAGTAGCCGGTGTCGATGACGGCGACGCCGATGTCGCGGCCCTTGATGCCGGCCGCGTGCAGCCGCCTCGTGTTGACGTCGACGGGCGTGGGATCGCCGGCGCCGTAGGTAGTGGTGTAGCTGATTTCGACGTCGTCGAGATCGACGAAGTCGTTCGGGAAGGTCTCGTTCATCGAGCCGACGAAGCGGATCGCCGTGTTGCGGCCGCGGTACGCCGAGATGTTGTACGACGCCTGCGTAAAGCCCCAATCATTTGCGGGACCCGTGATCTTTCCGACCTCGGTCCAGCTGGCGCCGCCGTTGCCGCTTGCCTGCACGGACACGAATTCGCCGGCCTCGAGGCCGGCGCGGGAATAGCTGAGCTTCAACGTGACCGTGGCCGAGCTCGATGGCGTGGCGGCACGGCGGTAGATGGCGCCGTTCTGGCTCACGATCAGCCGCTTGCCGCCGCGCTCGAGCCAGCCGAGGGTGACCTTGCCGCTGTAAGGCGAGTTGTTGTCGTTCTGTTCCACCCAGTCGCCATACCAGCGATGCGAGCCATCGTCGTTGGCGAAGGAATCCGTTTCGAATCGGTCACGCACGTTGGCCGTGGCCATCGTGGTCACCGGAGCGTTCGGCGTGACCTGCCTGACGCCCTGGATGGCGAGCACGCTCGCGTGCTGGGCGTGGGTCAACGAGGCTTCGACCGCGTCGATGACACCGAGGCGCGAAACCACCTGGCCGCCGGCCGCTTTCACGGCCCGCGCGGCTTCATCGGTGGTGCTGGCTTCGACGATGTAGCTGGCCGCGGGACCGGCGTCGGCAACGACGGTGTTGCGCGGCGAACCCGAGGTCGCGGCCGTACAGGAAACCAGGCCCGCCAGTGCGGCGGTTCCCACGACTCGAGCAGCAATCTTCACGACACGTACGGACATCAACGCCTCTTCGGTGGCCCCAGCCTGCTTTTGCAGACGGGCCATTAAAGTTCGAAGTGGCAATTTCCGAGCGTGCGTGTGTGACGCGGCTCTCGGGGAAAGTGTGAAGTGCGTCTGATAAGGGCCGGTTAAATGCGTGCGCTATGTCACGTTCGACCGGCGCTACGCCGTGCGTTGGACAGAAGCTGGCGAAGCGTCTCCGGCGGGGAGGATTTTTTCCAACAGGTTCGACAGCGGCGTGGCCGCACAGAACAAGTGGCCCTGGGCCTCGTGGCACTGTTCGGCTATCAGGAACTGTGCCTGGGCATCGGTCTCCACGCCTTCGGCAACGATGCGAAGGCCGAAAGCATGTCCGAGCGCAATGGCGGCACGGCATACCGCGCGCGCCTCGTGGTCATGGCCGACTTCCTCGACGAACGATCGATCGATGAGGATTCCGTCGAGCGGCGAGCTGCGCATCTTTCCGAGCGACACGTAGCCGGTGCCGAAATCATCGACCAGCACGCGAACACCCTGGCCGCGAAGCTGGTGCAACGCCGCCAGGCCCGTACGGCCCGTCGACAACATCTGTTCGGTGATCTCGAGATCGAGTTGCGAAGGCTCGATGCCGGCCTCGCGCGCGGAATTCGTCACGTCCTCGGCCAGGCTCTCCGCCGAAAGATATTGCCGTCCGACGTTCACCGAGACGCGCAGATTGGGATAGCCGCGCTCGGCGAGTGTCGCGAGATCACGGCACGCACGGCGCAACACCCATCGGCCGAGTTGCACGGAAAGGCCGGAGAGTTCCGCGATCGGAAGGAATTCGGACGTGGGCACCAGGCCGCGGATCTTGTGCGGCCAGCGAAGGAAGGCTTCGACCGCCACGATCTCCCGTGTCGCGAGCAGCAGGCGAGGCTGGTAGTGCAGCTCGAGCTCGTTGTTCTGGATGGCCTGCGTGAGTTCCTGGCTCCAGTCCAGGCGCGTCAGCGACGCGATGCGCAGCGTGTCGGAATAGAAGGTGACCAGGCGGTCTTCGCCCTGACGCCGCCCGGAATCGAGCGTGGTGAGCGCGCGCTCGATGAGTTCGGTGGCGCGGCCGCCGTCGGTGCCGGAGAGTGTCACGCCGGCCTGTGGCGCGAGCTGGAAGATCTGCCCGTCGAGATCGACGGGATGGCGCAGGGCCTTCACGATGGCTTCGACCGCGACGTCCGCATCCGCGCGCGATCGAATGTCGGTGAGCACGA
>Ga0164241_10004825_pt1 | contig 12895 bp, 13 predicted proteins | sample OricomyardsoilBY_FD_108780 | JGI IMG/M metagenome (GOLD analysis project Ga0164241, IMG submission 108780) | Backyard soil microbial communities from Emeryville, California, USA - Original compost - Back yard soil (BY) | ecosystem: Environmental > Terrestrial > Soil > Unclassified | place: USA...
AGTCTTCCGCCATGCACTCGCCATCAATCCGTGGCTCGACGGTGCGGCGCAGACCGAAAAGTCGCTGTCGCTTGATGTTGAAGGACGCGGTATCTGATGCTTCTCACTTTCCTGTTCGTTGTGGCGCTGGTCGGTGTGCCGCTTGCGCTTTATTCCGCTTACGTGATCTCGCAAACGGCACGCGCTTTTCCGCCGCGCGGTAAGTTTGTGAGTGCGAGCGGCGTTGATATCCATTATGTCGAAATGGCACCTGCTGATCCTCAAGGTGCAACCATCGTTCTCGTGCATGGCGCGAGCGGCAATCTCGGCGATATGGTTGAAAGCCTGATGCCGGAGCTTTCAAAAACGCATCGCGTCATCGCCTTTGACCGGCCGGGGCACGGCTATAGCGGACGGCCCGCGCGTGACGACATCACCGACCCTGCCGCTCAGGCCGAAGTGCTGCATGAGGCATTTGCCAATCTTGGCGTGACGCGGCCCGTGCTGCTCGGCCATTCATGGGGCGGGGCGGTTGCGACCGCCTATGCGCTCAAATTTCCCGACGCGCTTTCGGGTCTTCTTGTGCTCGCCGGTGCCACGCATGTCTGGGAGGGCGAAACGGCCTGGTATCACAAGCTGGTGCGCAAACCTCTGCTCGGCGAGATTTTCCTGCGCACGCTGATGGTGCCGGGTGGCAAATTGTTGAGCGCGGCGGGTGTCGCCAATAATTTCGCGCCCAATAAAGCACCTGAGAATTACGCCAACCGCATCGGTCTGCCGCTTCTTTTCCGGCCCGCAAATTTCAGGGCGAACAGCGCGGATTCATCGCGCTTGCGCAGCTATCTTAAAACCCAGAGCAAGCGTTACGCGGAGATCAAAGTGCCGACGATCATCATCACCGGCAACCGTGACAAGACGGTCTGGGCGAAGCTCCATTCCTATGCGCTGCATGACGAAATTGCGGGCTCTGAAATGATCAAGCTCGTCGGTGTCGGTCACATGCCGCATTACGCACGGCCTGATCTGGTGATTGATGCACTGACGCGGTTGGCTTCCGGCGAAGCTCCGCGATCAGGAACGCATATTGTTGAAGTGATGCCTGTTGTCTAATTGGTATGTGGCAGCGATTAATCCGCCGAGCTTCCCATCCGTCCCACAAAGGCAACGCGCAACATGTTGGTCGCGCCCGGTGTGCCGAGCGGCAAACCGGCGGTGACGACAATGCGCTGGCCGGGTTGCGCATAGCCTTCGCGGAAGGCGATGCCGCAAGCGCGGTCGGACATATCGTCCAGATCTTTCGCGTCGTCCGTGAGCACGCAATGAAGACCCCAGACAAGCGCGAGGCGGCGTGCGGTCGCGGGCACGGGCGTCAGTGCGAGGATCGGCAGCATGGGCCGCTCGCGCGCGGCGCGAAGACCCGTCGAGCCAGAATTGGTCCAGCAGACAATGGCGGCGGCCTTCAGCGTGTCGGCGACCATGTGGGCAGCGGCGCTGATCGCGTCGGCGCCTGTCGCTTCGGGTTCATTGCGTTGCGCATAGATGATGCCGGGATAGGTTTTGTCGCCTTCGACTTCAACGGCGACATTGTTCATCATCTGTACGGCTTCGACGGGGTAGTGACCGGCAGCACTTTCGGCAGACAGCATGATCGCGTCTGCGCCTTCAAAGACGGCGGTGGCGACGTCGGAAACCTCGGCGCGTGTCGGCACGGGCGAGGCAATCATTGATTCAAGCATCTGCGTTGCCACGACAACGGGCTTGCCCGCGCGTCGTGCCGCGCGCGTGATGCGCTTCTGCCAGCCCGGCACTTGTTCGAGCGGCAGTTCGACGCCGAGGTCGCCGCGCGCAACCATCAGCGCGTCAGCCATTTCGATAATGTCGTCGAGGTGAACAAGCGCCTGCGGTTTTTCGATCTTGGCAAGAATGGAGGCGCGACCGCGCGCGATCTTGCGGGCTTCAGCAATGTCTTCGGGCCGCTGGATGAAGGAGAGCGCCACCCAGTCAACGCCGAGATTGAGAGCGGCTTCAAAATCGCTGCGGTCTTTTTCAGTGAGTGCGGCCACCGGCAGCACGGCTTCGGGCACGTTGACGCCTTTGCGGTTTGACAGCATACCGCCGACGATCACCTCTGTTTCGGCAAAATCAGCGCCATGTGACGTCACGCGCAGGCGAATTTTTCCATCGTCGAGCAGCAGCGAATGGCCGGTTTTCACAGAGGCGAAAATTTCAGGATGCGGCAGCGGCGCACGTTTCGACGAGCCTTTCGCCTTGTCGAGATCGAGGCGGAATGTTTGCCCCGTCACAAGCTCCACCGAGCCGCCTTCGATTTCACCGACGCGGAGTTTCGGCCCCTGCAAATCGGCCAGAATGGCAATCGGGCGATCGACTTCCTTTTCCACCTGCCGGATATAGCCATGCACGATTTTCAGATTGTCGTGATTGAGGTGGCTCATGTTGAGGCGGAATACATCGGCACCGGCGTCAAACAAAGCGCGGATCATGGCGGGCGTGCTGGAGGCGGGGCCGAGTGTGGCGATGATTTTGACGTTGCGGCGGCGGTTCAAAGGGGCGCGCTCCTTGAGGATGTGTCGGCTTACGATGGCATTTTGTCAGTGCTTCGTTCCACCAGTATGACACGGAAGTCGTTGACATTTGTCATGCTCGGGCCGGTTTCGAGCAAATCTTTCAAAGGGCGGAAGAAGCCCGTTGAATCATGTGCATCAAGTGAGAGTTGCGGATTGAGCCCTGCGGAGAGGGCGCGGACCAGTGTGGTCCCGTCGATCATCGCGCCTGCGGGATCGTCCGCCGCGCCCGCGCCGCCGTCGATCCCGTCGGTGTCGCCCGCAAGGGCCGATATGCCTTCTGCACCATTGAGCGCGATGGCGAGGGCCAGCGCATATTCCTGATTGGGTCCGCCGCGCCCTTTCGTTCGGCCTGCGAAGGTCACGGCAAGTTCGCCGCCGGACAGGATCGCCACGCGGCGGCTTTCAGCTTGTGCGTCCAGTGCGAGCTTTGCGTGAGTGCGGGCCACTTCGCGCGCTTCGCCTTCCACGCTGTCACCGAGATTGATCACTTCATAGCCTTGGTCTTGCGCAAGCTTTGCCGCCGCATTGAGCGAACACATGCCGCCGGCAATGAGTTTGTAATCGGCGTGTTGAAAACAGGCGTCGCCCGCTTTGGGGCTTTCATCTGCTGCGTTGATGGCTGCGAGCACATGAGGCGGCACATCGATCTGGCGTCGCGTGAGAATGGCGAACGCGTCCGCTTTTGTGGTCGGGTCTGGCACGGTGGGGCCGGATGCAATCACCGCCGCGTCATCGCCTGCCACATCGGAGATTGCCAGTGTCAGCGAGCGGGCGGGGAAGAGCGCCGCCGCGAGGCGTCCGCCTTTGATTTTGGAAAGATGCTTTCGCACCGTGTTGATCTCTTGGATCGGTGCACCCGATGCAAGCAATGCCCGCGTCATCGCCTGCTTGTCTTCAAGGCTCACGCCGTCAATGGGCAGCGTGGCGAGCGCCGAGCCGCCGCCGGAGATGAGGACAAGTGCGAAATCCTGTGCGGTGAGGCTTTGCGCCAGCGCCATGATGCGCGCGGCCCCTTCAACGCCTTGCGCGTCGGGCACGGGATGACCGGCCTCAATCACTTCGATATGCCGTGTCGGTGCGCTGTGCCCGTGACGTGTCAGTGCGATGCCTTCAAGCGTGGCGTTTGTATAATGCGCTTCGGCTGCTGCGGCCATGCTTGCGGCAGCCTTGCCGATGGCGATGATGACAAGGCGGCCTTGCGGCGCGTCCGGCAGATGGTCTTTGAGGATTGCGGAGGGCAGTGCCGCGCGCACCGCTTCGTTGTAGAGAGCGGTGAGCAATTTCCTTTGTGGTGAGGCCGACTCATCCTGTGTTTTGCTCATCCTCTTGGTATAATGCGCGCAAAGCACGGCGTCACCAGAGGGCGGACATTTTGGCGTTTGAGTTGTTCAATAGCGAAGGGCAAGCCGGATATGCATCCGGCTTTCTTGTTGTCTGCGATCACGCGTCAAATGCTTTGCCGGAGGGTTATGGCTCACTGGGTCTGGCGCAGGCCGAATTCTCGCGCCACATCGCCTATGACATCGGGGCGGCTGAGGTCTCGCGTGGGCTTGCCGCCGCGCTCAACTGTCCCGCTGTGTTGGCGCGTTATTCGCGGCTGCTGATTGATCTCAACCGAGGTGCGGATGATCCGACCCTTGTGATGAAGCTGTCGGACGGCGCGATTGTACCGGCGAACCGTCTTGTCGATGCCTTTCAGGACAAGGCGGAGTTTCAGCACCGGCTTGAGACTTTTTATGAGCCTTATCACGCCGCGATTGCAGGTGAGCTTGCCCGTATCCGCGCGGGTGGCCATGTGCCTGTTATTCTCTCGATCCATAGTTTCACGCCGAGCTGGCGCGGCGTGGCGCGCCGGTGGCATACGGGCATTTTATGGGACCGTGACGACCGTCTGCCGAAACTGCTGCTGGAGAAATTGCGCGCTGAGGCGGGGCTCGTCGTCGGTGACAATGAGCCTTATTCGGGTGAGCTCAAGGGTGATTGCCTCTATCGCCACGGCACGCTGAACGGTTATCCGCATGTGTTGGTCGAAATCCGGCAGGATTTGATTGCGGAGCCTAAGGGCCAAGCCGAATGGGCGGCGCGGCTTGCGCGCATGGTTGGCGAAGCGATGGTCGCGCCTTATATGCATGAGATCAGTTATTATGGCTCGGCCACGGATTGAGCTTGCGGGAGATTTCAAATGGATAAAGCCACCAGGACAGAACTCGAAGCCGCCGCCTTCCGCCGCCTTGTCGCGCATCTGGGCAAGCGCACGGACGTGCAGAATATTGACCTGATGATCCTTGCGGGCTTCTGTCGCAACTGCCTCGCTGACTGGTTGCGCGAGGCGGGCGAGGAGCGGGGCGTCACCATGAGCAAGGATGAGGCACGCACCGACATTTACGGCATGCCCTTTGCCGACTGGAAGGCGAAATATCAACCCGACGCCACGCCTGCCCAGCTTGCCGCTTTTGAGGCCGCACAGAAAAAGTCGCACGGATAGGCATTTTGAGGCGGCCTGCCCGTAATATCCACAGGTTTGTGATCTTGCGATATTGAAGGGCCGCACCCCCGCCGATAGTGTCGGCGACCCTGAACACCCCATCGGATAAAGGAGCGACGCATCATGGCGGACGGCAATATCCCTGTGAACAATGGCGGCGTCGCACATGACCAGTTGCGCTCCATCATCGAGCGCATCGAACGCCTCGAAGAAGAAAAGGCGGCGACCGCTGCCGACATCAAGGAAGTCTATGCCGAAGCCAAGGGCAACGGCTTCGACACTAAAACGCTCCGTCAGGTCGTGCGCATCCGCAAGCAGGACAAGGCCGAACGTCAGGAAGCCGAAGCCATCCTTGAGCTTTATATGTCGGCGCTCGGGATGATCGAGTAACTTCTTCTCGCACTCCCGATCTGCTATAGGCATGAGGCGCGCTTTTGAGTGCGCCTTTTGTCTTTTGCAGAATGAGCGATCAGCGATGAGCCCTGCTTCCGACCTCACGAGCGCCAAACCCGCTGAAACGCCCCAATGGCCGCTCCGGCGTATTGTGCTGTGGGTAGCGGTTGGCGCGGGCACGCTCGCGCTCGCGCTTTCGCTGCGCTATTTCGCCATCGAACCCCATGACATCGGCTACGCCTGTGCCGACACGGGCGCGCCGTGGTGGTGCACGCCGCGTGAAGGCGTGGTGATGATGCATATCTTCAAGGTCTGGGGCATTCTCGGTCTTGCCGGTGGTCTTCTCGGCCTCGTCTTCGGCTGGCGCTGGGCGGTTTGGCTCGGCTATGTGATGAGCCTGATGGGGCTTGTCCTTTACAATGCAGACTTCGCCTCTATCGGCCTCGTGCTCACCTGCTTGCGTCTGCCGCGGGCCTGATGGCCAAAGCGGTCGCACATCCTCCCGCAAAATCGGCGCCTGCAAAGCCGGACGCGCGCCTACCCGTCAATATCCTCATGGTCGATCTTGTGTCGGCGATCTATTGGTTCGACGAGGCGTTGCAGGCGGGGCTTGCCGCGCAAGGCTGGTCGGAGGTCACGCGCATCCAGTCGCTGGTGCTGGCCAATATTGCGGCGGGCACGCATCGCGCCACGCAGCTTGCCAAAAATCTCGGCGTCAGCCGTCAGGCGATGAGCCTCACCCTCACCGAGATGGAGGCGCGCGGGCTCATCAGTGTTCGCTCCGACGCGATTGATAAACGCGCCCGTATTGTCGATTTCAGCAAACAGTCCGCCGTCATCCGCGACGATGCGATGCGCATATTGAACGCGGTTGAAGCGGAGCTTTCGGTCCGTATCGGTGAGAAAAAATTTGCGGCGCTGAAAAAAGCCATGGCCGCCGATTGGGGCCCGTCCCCCGTTGACGCCGCGACGTCGGCTGCCGCCCGCAAGAGCAAATCCCGCAAGGTCTGACCCCTTTCATATTGTTAAGAAACTTGACAATATTTGCCGTTTGGATGACACCGGTGGTCTGTTGCATCGGGGAACGGGGGAGCCTTCATTGGATATGGTCAGGGATTTTCTGGGCGAGCACTACATGGTCCTGAAGTCGGTCCATATGCTCTTTGCCATGATCTGGGTGTGGAGCACGTCGGTTGCCTATATCAGCTATGTGGTCCCCGCCTTCCGCAACTGGCTTGCCCATCCCGATGATCAGGACGCGACGCAGTTGCGCAACTGGGTGATGGAACGTTTCGATCACGGCGTGATCCTGGAGCATGTCGCCTTTCCCATGCTGCTCATCACAGGGCCGATGCTCATGTTCTCAGCGGGCTGGGGCGTTGATGCGGGCTGGCTTGCGGCCAAGCTCGTTTTTGTCGTGCTGATTTTTATTCCGATCGAGATATTTGATTACTGGCTCGCACATTTCGGCGGCAACAAGCAGGCATTGCGCGAAGCGGGCAGGATGGACGACTACGAGGCCTATATGCACCGGCATTGGTGGTTTCTTGTGATCACCACGCCCGTTATTTCGATCTTCGCCATCGGCGCTTTGTTTCTTGCCATCATCAAACCGTTTTAAGGCAGACAGATATGAACCGCTATCTTCCGCCGTCGGGCTCGCCCAAATATTTCAAATCTTCGCCCGCGCTTTTGAAGCGCATCGCATTCGGCATGGGGGCTTATTCCTTCTTCGTGCTTTATCCCGCCTATTGTTTTCTGACATGGGTGGCGACAGATGTGGTGCCTGATTGGCAGCAGACGGCGATCATCGCAGGCTGCGCCGTCGCTTTCGGCTTTTATGCCTATCGTGAAATGTCAAAGCTCACGCGGGTTCGCGGCGCGCGTTGACGCTCAGCTTTTTGTGGTGAGCGCAGGCTTCACGAAGAGGTCACGCAGGTTCGCATAGAGCTGACCCGACCAAGGCAGCACAAATATTACGTTCAGGGCGCACCAGGTGAGCGCATTGATATTGAGCGGGCCTTCTTCCGTGGCGATCAGCACGGCGCTGATCAGGAAGAGCAGCGAGAAGACGATCTCTTCGCGGCGGTCGCCGATGGCCCTTTTGTGGTCGCCGCGATTGAAGGCGAGAAGTGCAAAGCTGATGGCGGGCAACGCGAAAGCTGCAAGCGGAAAATCGCGGTAACGGCTGTCAAAGCTCAGGCCCATTGAGACAACAAGGGCTGAGAATGTCGTCGCCAGTTGCGTGAGTCCGAGCCAGAGCGCGGTGCATTGGCGGGTACGTGTCGGGCGGCGCAACCAGGCAAGCGTTTCGGCAATCGACAGTGGCGAAACAGCGGCCCGCTTTTTTGTGATTTCCGGCAGCACGAAATAGAGAACGGCGAGCGAAATCAGAAAGAGCATTATCTCGACAGCCGCTTCAACGGGTGAACGCCATGCCACGAGCGAATGAAGGATTTGCAGCAGAAGTCCCGAACCCGCAAAACCTGCGCCGAAGCCCGCGCCCAAGCCGCCGAGGGCTTCAGGTCTGCCGCCGCGAAACGCCATGACGGTCAGGATCAGGAGTGAGAAGGAGAAGGCGATGGTGCCTTTGAGGCGCCAGTCGGGATGTTCGGAGACAGGTCCGGTCCAGGGGAATTTTGAAATGCGGTCAGTGGTGAAGAAGCCCCAATTGCCGCCCACCGTGCCTTCTTGTCCGCGTTTCCACGGCTGGTCATAGGCTTCGATGAGATTGTAATCGAGATCGTTGTTTTCGGCATAGTCGGCAAAGCTGCGCAGGTACAAGGCTTGCGAGACAATCGAGGGGCGCGCGTCTTCGCGTTCGCGGCCGGCGCTCGGAAATCCCGTCTCGCCGATAAAGATGCGTTTGCCCGGAAAATGCGCCGCCGTTTCGCGGCGCACCTGATCCAGATAGGCAACGCCGTTTGCCGCTGAGGTCGGATTGTCTTCCCAATAAGGCAGAATGTGGATGGTGATGAAGTCCACAGCGTCGGCAAGTTCTTTCGGCGCCTTGATCCAGAAGTCGGTGACATCGGCATAGGTGATCGGGCGTGTCGTGCCTGCGCGCACCTGTTTGATATAGCGCAGCAGATCTTCGGGCGATTGCTCGCCGCGCAAGAGCACCTCATTGCCGACAATGATCGCGCGGATCGTGTCGGGATATTTGTTGGCAAGCTCGATGCCGTGGGCAATCTGGCGTTGGTTGAAGTCTTCGTTGAAGCCGAGCCAGATGCCCATCAGCACCTGCATGTGATGCTTGGCGGCCAGCGGCAGGGCGGCGTCGAGCCCGTGGTCAACGCTATAGATGCGGACGCAATCGGTGACGGCGGAGAGCTGGGCGAAGTCCTCGTCCATATTGGCGGGATCGGCAATGAGGTCCTGATCGAAGGGCGTCTCATCGCCGCGATAGGGGGTGTAGCTCACGCAATGGACTTTGCCCGACGGGGCATCGACCATTGCGATGGGAGCGCCCAAATATTTCCAGATACATGCACTGATCAGAGCAGCGGCGATGATGCCGAGCAGATAGGGAAGGGGCGCCATTTTCATGTGGGGAACTTCATGCGAGCAGGGATCAGGAACATAGCGTTCAGATGTCGGGGTCGCGAGGGATAGACCCTTTTAGCACGGCTTTCAATCGCATGCATTTTGTTCAAATAAAAAGGCGTGAAGACCCGAAAGTCTCACGCCTTTTCAGTCATCTATGACCGGACAGGTATCTGTGACCGGGCAGGCCGTTTCAGCTTTCGCGGACCTCAAGGCCGAGGTCGCGGACTTTACGGTAAAGGGTCGAGCGGCCGATGCCGAGGCGGCGGGCGACTTCCGTCATGTGGCCTTTATATTTGTCGATGGCGAGGCGGATCAGTTCCGCTTCGATATCTTCAAGTTTGCGCATATTGCCCGCGTCATCGGTGATGGCGATGCCATCGGAGAAGTTGGAGCGCGCAAAATCGGCAAGCGTATTGGTGGCAGGTGCCGCTGCATAAGCCGGAGCAGGTGCCTGTGTGACGGATGACACATAAGCAGGCGACTGTGCCTGTGTCGGTGCATGGGCCAAGTCGCGCATGCCCGACGGAATGGCTGCCGATGCATAACCTTCAACAAGACTTGCGATCTGCGGGAAGTCGGAGACCTGCAACATATCGCCGTCGCAAAGCACGATGGCGCGGAAAACAGTGTTTTCAACCTGACGCACATTGCCCGGCCAATCGAATGCCATAAGCATCGTCATCGCATCGCGCGAGATACCGACCACGGGCTTGCCTTCCTCAGCCGACAGACGGCGGATGAAATGGGCGACGAGATCGGGAATGTCGTCCTTGCGCTGGCGCAGCGGCGGCACGTTCATGGGAAAGACGTTGAGGCGATAGTAAAGGTCTTCGCGGAAGCGGCCTTCCTTGACCATCTGGAGCAGGTCACGGTTCGTCGCGGAGATGAGGCGGATATCGACTTTGACAGGCTTTTTGGAGCCTACGGGATCGACTTCGCCCTGCTGAAGCGCGCGCAGCAGCTTCACCTGAACATCAAGCGGCAACTCGCCGATTTCGTCGAGGAAGAGTGTGCCGCCGCTGGCTTCCTGAAATTTGCCGGCATGTTTGTCATTGGCGCCTGTGAAGGCTCCTTTTTCATGCCCGAACAGGATGCTTTCGACGAGATTTTCGGGGATCGCACCGCAGTTCACGGTGATGAAGGGTTTGCCCGCGCGGTCGCTTTCGCCCTGAATGGCGCTTGCTATGATTTCCTTGCCGACGCCGCTCTCACCTTCGATGAGAATCGGAATATTCGACTGGGCGGCGCGTTTGCCCAGACGGATCACCTGATCCATGCCCTGCGAGCGGGCGATGAGATCGGCGAATGTGAGGCGTCCTGATTGTTTCTTTTGCAGGCGTGAAATTTCGCCGGTCAAAGCGTTAACTTTAAGCGCGTTGCGCATCGACACATGAAGGCGTTCGGGGCTTACCGGTTTGATGACAAAATCGGTGGCACCTTCACGCATCACGTTGACGACCGTCTCGATGCCGCCATGCGCGGTGAGCACGATGATCGGCAGGTTAGGTTTGCCCGGATGAACGCGTTTCAGCACTTCCATGCCGTCGACACCGGGCATCACAAGATCGAGCACGACGAGCGAAATTTCAGCGCCGGACGGGCCTTCGAGATAGGCAAGGGCAGCTTCGCCGCCATCCACCGGCACCGCCCGATAGCCGTCACGATTGACAACTTCTTCCAGGATGCGCCGTTGCGCCGGGTCGTCGTCCACGATCAGGATGGCCTGAGTCATTGTGTGCGTGCCTCGATTTGGTCTTCAGGAACAGTGTTCAGAAGAACGGGTCAGTGACGGGTGCTGGCCCATAATGGGGCGAAAGGGTAAAGACCTCCTTAATCTCCCAAGACATTCAGTATTGCCCGCATTTTACCTATAAAGCCGTAAAACCCGTGCATAAAAAGGTTAACACAAAAATCGGTTCGCAAGCGAAACAGTGTTGCCCTGAAGTGACTCAAGGGTCCGAACTTGAGGGTTTCGGGCAATACGGGTTGATGATTGTCCGGATTCCGTGCGATTAACTTAGCTTGATGCAAGTAAACGGTAATTCCGGGCCAGGCGTCTTCCGGCGTATGGCCAGAGCATAAATAACGACGGAGATTGGGATGAAAATGATATCCCGCCTTATCGCGCTGGGAACTTTCCTTGTGCTGGCAGGCTGCGGCACCTGGACTGCTGAATCGTATCTGCATGAAACGATCAGCGGCGACTCCTTTAACGCGTGTCTTGCTCGTGAATATCAGGAGCGCGCCACGTCTGAAGCCTATGTTGATTGCAACTGGGTGGATACAGCAGCAATCGTCGCCAAAGGTCGCGCTGCGGCCGCCGGCGAAACGGTCCTCCCCTGGGACCCCGCCACACGTGGCGTTCTTCCGGCCGACCTGCCTGAATTGCAGGACGCCCGTGCAAAACTTCTCGCCGTACTTGACGCCGATGGCCGCACAGGTCCTCGTGCTTGCCAGTGCGCCAAAGCACAGCGTTACTATGATGGTTGGGTCGAACAGGCCAGCGACAACAAGCTCGGTGCCAATGGCTCGTGGCTTGGTGGCGAAGGCGGACCGGTTCAGCCGGAACGCGTTGCTGCTGAAAAGGCTGCCTTCTACGAAGCCCTTACAGCTTGCGAAGCTAAAGAAGCACTTGGCTGGACCATTTACTTCGGCTTCAACAAGTCGAACCTGACGCAGGAAGCTCAGGCTGTGATCGCCGAAATTGCGAAGACAGACGCCGCTTCGTTCGCCGTCGTGGGTCACACCGATACGTCGGGTAGCTCGGCTTATAACAACGCCCTCGGCCAGCGCCGTGCGGATGCTGTTGCCGGTGCGATCACGTCCAACGGCAAGACCACATGCTCGGCCACCACTGATGGTGAAACGAACCTCGCAGTGGCCACAGGCGACGGCGTGCGTGAGCCGCTCAACCGCCGTGCGGTCGTGTCAGTCTGCCCGTAAGGGACTGTCACTTACCAAATATGAGAGGCTCCGGTCGCAAGACCGGGGCCTTTTTCTTTGGCGAAAGTTGAACTGAGGGCATCTGAGCGCGATATAACAGGGAACCGTCTTTATCCCCGGAGTTCCCATGTCTTCTGTCCGTTCGCCCGCTGATCCCGCCGCAGCTACCTCTCCGCGTGACACGCTTCCCGTCTGGGATCTCTCCGACCTTTATGCGGGCACAGATGCGCCCGCGCTCAAAGCCGATCTGGAGGCTTCTGCTGATGCCGCGCGTGCCTTTGCAACGAAGTGGCGCGGTAAGCTGGAAACTTTGGCAACGGCACCCAAAGGCGGCGATCAGATTGCCGAAGCAATGCGCGACTATGAGGCGCTTCAGGACAAGCTCGGCCGCATCATGTCCTATGCGGGGCTTCTCTATGCGACCGACAACACCGATCCGGCGAACGGCAAGTTTTATGGCGACATGCAGGAGCGCGTGACGACGATCTCGACCGATCTTCTTTTCTTCACGCTTGAGCTTAACCGGCTTGATGATGCGGCGATGGATGCGGCTCTTGCTTCGCCTGCGCTTGCCCATTATGCGCCCTGGCTGCGCGATCAGCGCACCATGCGGCCCTATCAGCTCTCCGACGATATCGAAACATTGCTCCACGAAAAGAGCGTGTCCGGTCGCGGCGCATGGAACCGTCTTTATGACGAAACACTTTCGCGTCTTACGTTTGAGATCGGTGGTGAGGTTAAACCGCTTGAGGCGGCCTTGAGCCAGCTTTCTGATCGCAAACAGGAAAAGCGCAAAGAGGCTGCTGACGCGCTCGCCAAAACCTTCGCGGCGAATATCGGCACCTTCACGCTGGTGACAAACACGCTCGCCAAAGACAAAGAGATCGAAGACCGCTGGCGCAAATTCGCCGACATTGCCGACAGTCGCCACATTGCCAATTGCGTTGAGGCACCTGTTGTC
>Ga0164241_10004826_pt1 | contig 12892 bp, 8 predicted proteins | sample OricomyardsoilBY_FD_108780 | JGI IMG/M metagenome (GOLD analysis project Ga0164241, IMG submission 108780) | Backyard soil microbial communities from Emeryville, California, USA - Original compost - Back yard soil (BY) | ecosystem: Environmental > Terrestrial > Soil > Unclassified | place: USA...
GCGCCGACCTTCACTTCTTGGGGTAGTCGATCGTGACGCCAGTCTTCTCGGTGAGCGTCTGCAGCACGGTACGCACGTTGGCGTCATCGAGCCGCAAGATCAGAAATGCTTCGCGGCTCTGCACGACCAGCCAGTTCTTGTCTGTCCGCAGCATGCCCCCGACATCGAGGTTTTCGGGCGGCGAAGCGAGCTCTGCGTTCCATTTCGGATCGCGCGCGCGCAGGTAGGTGGCGCCGGCCACCGCCTTGTATGGCATCGCACCGAGCGACGCCTGTCCCTTCGCCGCGATCGCGTTAATGTAGCCGTTCGCGAACCACAGCGTGACTTCCTGGTCGTCGGCCTTGCGTCCTTTGAGGACCATCACCCGAGCGTCCTTGAAGGATAGCGGCGTGTCCTCGACAACGGGCTCTGGCGCGGCCGCGCCGCGCGCGGTTGCCGGCGCGGACCCGCGCGTCGCCGCCGTGCCTCGCGGCGTCGATGGCGACGCAGGCGCAGCGGAATCCGGGGCCTGCGTTGATGCCGGCGCTGACGCCGCAGGTGCGGTTTCAACGGGAGTCTCGGACGCAGATTCGGGTGGCGCGGATGCGGTGGGCTCCACTGGAGTTTCCGATGCCGCTTGTGTGTTGTTCGCGGCCGTCGCGCCAGCCGGCTGCTCGACCGGTGCCGGCGAGCGCCGCGACGAAAACCAGAACGCTCCGGCGGCGGCAACGAGAACAACGGCCGCGGCAATGCCGATTACGGCGCCGTTGCCTTTCTTCGCTGGCGGGACGGCAGCCCGATCTGTGACGGCCGGAGCGCCCGCCCGCGGCCGTTGGGCCGCTGTCGATGCGGCCACCAAGGGTGCCCCGGATGCGGTTGCCGCCGGCGTGTGAACCGCGGCGCTCACGAGGGCCGGCGCGCCGTCCCGGCTGTCGGACACGGGCGCCGCACTGGGCATGGACACGCTGGCGGACGGTTGGCCCATCACCGGTCCCGAAGGCGGCCCCGGCACAGCGAGTCGCCCGGACGGCGACGGCGAGAGCATCGTTGGCGCGCTCGCGTCGAACTCGTCGCTCGATGCCGGCGCCGTTGATGCCGATGCGGCTGGCGGCGACGCAGGCATGGGCTTCGCCGGCGGCGGCATCACCGGCTGAGTGCCCGACAACGGCGGCGCCCCGGTGAGGGGCGGCAGCGACGAACGAATCGATCCCGTGGGCATCGCCCGCGGAGGCGTCATCAGCAGCTCCGTCGGGGCCGACGCACTGTATCCAGGCGGGAGCAGCGGCAAGCCAGCCAGACAGCGAGCGAGCGATTCGTGAAAGTCGATGGCGGACTGGAAACGCTCGTCGGGATTCTTGGCGAGCGCGCGCGTCGTGAGCTCCTCGACCCATGGCGGCAAATCGGTGCGCACCAGGTGAATCGGCGTTGGCGGATCGTTCACCTGCGACTGCGCCATTGCAAAGGGCGTGTCGCCCTTGAACGGCAGCCGTGCCGTGGTCAGCCGGTAGAACACGACGCCCATCGCGTAGAGATCGGCGCGCGCGTCGATCTCCTGTCCCATCACCTGTTCGGGCGCCATGTAGGCGGGCGTGCCCATCATGAACCCGGCGTTCGTCAGGTGCTCCGTGCCGGCCACGCGCGCGATGCCGAAGTCCATGATCTTGATCGCGCCGCCTTCGGTGATCATGATGTTCGCCGGCTTCAGATCGCGATGGACGACGCCCATGCTGTGCGCGTGCGCCAGCGCCGCCAGCGCCTGCATCGCGAGTTCCGCGGTCCGCTGCGGCGTCTGCGGTCCAAGACGCTCGACCATGTGCTCGAGCGTCTCGCCACGCACGAACTCCATGACCATGAGCCACTGACCGTCGCTCTGGAACAGCTCGTAGATGGTGGCGATGCCGGGATGGCTGAGCCTGGCGACGGTAATCGCTTCCGCGCGAAACCGCCTGGCGACTTCGGGGTCGTTCAGCTCGGCGTTGAGCACCTTGATCGCGACGTCGCGATGCAGCGTCTCGTCGAGCGCGCGATACACGGTGCCCATGCCGCCCCGGCCGATGCGTTCGAGGACGCGATACTTACCGATGTTCTGGCCGACCATGTGTTGTGGCGGATTCCCCGTCGATAGAGACCCCGCAGTCTAGGGGCCCCGGGCAGGGTTGTCAATTTCACGAAGGTCTGACGGAAAGTCCGCAGGCCCGGGCTTCCGAAACTGCTCTACCGCTCGACGGCGTAGACGTCGAGGGGAGCGGCGCGGCCGCGCAGGACGCGCGCGCCGAGCGATCGGGCCACGATCTTGTCCTTCACGCGATCGTAGGTCGACCCCGAGATCACGATCTGCCCCGGCTCGGCCACTTCGCCCTCGATGCGCGACGCGGTGTTGACGACGTCGCCGAGAACGGTGAATTCGCGCCGGCGCGGCGATCCGATGTCCCCGGTGATCGCCAGTCCGGTGTTGATGGCGATGCGCATGCCGAGCTTCGTGTCCTGACTCGCGTTCAGCTCGACGAGCGCCTTGCGCATGGCGAGGGCCGCCTGCACGGCCTTGAGCGGGTGCAACGGCTGATCGAAGGGAGCGCCGAACACGGCCAGCAGCGCGTCGCCGAGGAACTTGTCGAGGGTGCCCTCGTACTCGAAGACCACGTCCGTCATTCGGGTGAGAAACGCGTTGAGCACCGCCGCGGACTTGGCGGGCGGTATCTGCTGACAGAGCGTGGTGAATCCGACGATGTCGCAGAACATCACCGTCACATCCCGCTCCTGCGCACCCGGTCCCTGCTCCCCTTCGCTCGCGTGGATGATCCGGCTGACGACGGCCGGCGAGTGGTAGCGCTGGAGGCGTTCGCGACGCCGCTGTTCTTCCAGCAGTTGTGTCGAGAGCCGGGCGTGCTCGATGGCCACCGCCGCGGCATTGGCCAGCGCGGTGAAGGCATCCAGATCGCTCGACTTGAACTGGGCGCTGCGGGGGCTGTCGACATACAGCACGCCGATCACTTCCTCGCGGCTCCAGAGCGGCGCGCACATGAACGACCGGATGTTGAACCGCATGATGCTGTCGGTGATTCCCAATCCGGGATCGGTCGTGGCGTCGACGGCGAGAATCGCGACGCGCTCGCGCATAACGCGGCGCACCACCATGCGACTGAGCGTCGGGTTGGGCGGCACGGAGCCGTCCCGGTGGCGCAGCACGCGCGCGGCGAGCGCCTCGTCTGCCGACTCGCGCAGCATGAGGAACGCACGTTCGGCCGGCACCGCCGCAAACGCCAGGTCCACCACCTTGTTCAACACATCCGCCAGCGACGTCGTCGTCAGCAGCGTGCGGTTCATGTCCGAGAGCAGCCGGATGAGCTGGCCGTCGGTGGTGTTGGCCGCGGGCGCCTCCGGCACGATCTGCCGCAGGATCGTGCCCGGGCCGTCCGAGATGTCGTGATCTTCGGTCAGCAGTTCCTGCTCATCGACGTGCTGCTCGAGCGTGAGCGACACCTCGCCGAGCCTGATCGTGGCGCCCGGCGCGACGGTCGCCTCCTCGTGGATCTGTTCGCCGTTGAGAAATGTGCCGAAGCGGCTGCCGGCATCCTGGATGCGGCACTCGTTGTCCGTGACCCGGAGCGTCGCGTGGTGCCGGGAGACGCTCGGATCGAACAGCACCAGATCGGACGAAGGCAGGCGACCGATGCGGGTGAGCCCCTGCTTCAACTGGTGCGTCTTGGTGGTGCCCTGTTCTTCGTACCGAAGCTGCAGCATGAGGCGATTACTTGGACGCCGGGGACGTGTCGACGGTGACGGTGGTGTGCCGGTTTACCGCGTCGATGACTCGACGCCAGTCGGCGTCGTTGAGGCGAAAAATCAGGAACGCGGAGCGCGACTGCAGCGTCAGCCAGTGCCGCGATGAGCGGAACAGGCCGCCGGGAAAATCGGTGTCAGCCGGCGGAGAGGCGAGGACGGGGCTCCAGCGTGGATCCTTGGCGCGGGCGTACGCGGCGTACGAGACGTCCTTTTCCGCGATCGACGACACCGTGGAGTTGTCGCGCGCGGAGATTGCCGCGATTGCGCCGTCGCCAAAGCGGACCGTAACTGGCCGTTCGTCCGCATTCTTGCCGCTGACCACCAGCAGACGCACGTCCTGGAATACTTCCGGAGCTGCGGCGACCGGAGTCCCACCGGGCGCGGATGCCCCGGCAGCATTCGAACGGCCGGTCGGGGTGGTGCGCGTGCCTCGGCCAGCGACGACGCCAGTGCCGCGAGCGCTCGTGTCCGTGGCCGCGGAGTCCGATGGCTGGCCGGTCGCGCCGGGAGACGACGGCACAGCGGACGCGGTGGCGTCCGGCGGTGCGACAGAGCTCGAAGCCAGGTCTGTGCCTGGTGACGCGCCCTGTTCGGGTGTCACCATCGCAGGCGAACCCGCTGCCGTCGCACCGGCGTCCTCAGCCGGGACCTGCGCGGTTGCCACATCAGGGGTCTGCGCGGCAGTCGAGGTTACTGCTGGCGCTGGCGAGGCGTCCCGGCCGCGCATCCAGAACAGCGCACCGGCCGCGATGGCCAGCACGACGCCGGCAGCGATGAAGATCTGCGGACCGCGCGATGCCTGACCCGATGGTGCCCTTACTGGAGCGGCTGTCGCGGTTGACGGACCAGGTCCACCGGCCGGCGTCGGTGACGGCATCGTGGCCGCCCCGGTCGTCGTCCCGGCAGCTGGCGTCGCGGCCGGCGCTGCGGCACTGCCGGGATCGGCCGCCGGCGCCACAGGTGCCGGCACGGGCAGGCTCTTCGATGACTGCGGCACACTCATGCCTGACGACGCCAGTACAGTTTCAATCAGCTCCGGCGGAGGCGTACTGGCAGCAGATCCGGAAGTGGACGTCAGCGGCTTGATGGCCGTCAGTCCCCCCGGCGGCGCGGTGACCATCAAATCCGCGGGAATAGGCGCGGCGGGCGCGACCTCGATCGGCAGTCCGGAAAGGCCGCGGCGGATCGCGTCGTGGAAGAGCGGCGCGTTCTGAAACCGCTTCATCACCTCGCGCTGCAGCGCCCGGTCGATGATCTGTTCGGCCCATTCCGGCATGTCCAGCCGCAGCGTTCGCAGCAGAATCGGCTCGTCGCGCAGATGCGCCTGCGCCATCTCGAACGGCGACTTGCCCTTGAACGGCAGCTGACCGGTGAGAAGGTAGAAGAGCACCGCGCCCATCGCATAGATGTCGCATCGGGCGTCGATGTCTTCGCCCAGCACCTGTTCGGGCGCCATGTATGCCGGCGTGCCCATCATGAACCCGGCGTTCGTCAGGTGCTCGGTGCCCGCGACCCTCGCGATCCCGAAATCCATGATCTTGACCAGCCCCGAATCGCCGAGCATCAGATTGGCCGGCTTGAGGTCGCGATGGACGACGCCGAGGTTGTGCGCATGCGCGAGAGCGCCGAGCGCCTGCATCGAGATGTCGGCGGCCTGGTCGATTGGCAGCGGCCCCTTGCGCGTCACGAGCCCTTCGAGGGTCTCGCCGCGCACGAACTCCATCACCATGAGCCATTGCCCGTCGTTCTGGAACAGCTCGTAGACGGTGGCGATGCCCGGGTGGTTCAGGCGCGCGACGGTGATCGCTTCGGCCTGGAACCGCTTGGCGACGGCCGGATCGTTGAGCTCGGCGTTGAGAACCTTGACGGCGACTTCGCGGCGGAGGGTCTCGTCGATGGCGCGGTAGACGGTGCCCATGCCGCCCCGGCCGATTCGATCGAGCACCTGATATTTGCCGATGTTCTGCCCGACCATCTCGATTCTCTGAGGAGGCGCTCCCTGGGGCGAACTCGCGTAGGCAGGCCGAATCGCAGTCTAGGCGGGCCGGTGGGGGTTGTCAATCGATGCACCGTGCTGCAAGAGCGCCCCCGGTCCCACGAACAGACAAGAGCAGAACTTGCAGATGAAGGGCGAGAGCGAGACTTGCGTAGTCAGACGGCGCCCGGGAATAAGGGGCCGTGCGGGTCGTTCAACAACAGGCTGGGACCGGGAGCGACCGTGAAGAATTATGTGGAACGGTTCCCGGCCCGTCAACCATGTATCTCCCCAGCGCATGGCGTACGCGCGAATAGCGCATGCTTGACCTATGCTGGTAGTAATGCGCCGCAAACGACTCCTGCTGTGGATCCTCGCGGGCGGTGCTGCGGCGTTCGTGCTGTTCCTGGCCGTCACCGCCTACGTGTTCCGTCCGGACAACATCAGAACGCTCATCGCGAAAAAGCTGTCGGAGCACCTGAATCTCGATGCCACCCTCGATGACGTGCGGGTGACCTGGCTGCCTCGGCCCCGACTGACGGGAATGGGCCTCACGCTCCGGCTGCCGGAGCATCCTGAACTCCCTCCGTTCATCACGGTCGAGCGGTTCTACGCAGACATCGGCCTCCTGTCGGCCAGCCGCCGCCACGTGGACACGCTGCACGTCGACGGATTGAAGATTGCCGTTCCGCCGGGAGACGCGCGCGACGCTCTGCAGCTTCCAGACGAGGCGCCGCAGCCGTCCTCAATGTCGCTTCCCCGTCTGTCCGATATCGTCGTCGACCACGTCGTCTCACACGAAGCGGAACTTCGCTTCGTGCCTCGCAAGGCGGAGGACACACCGCTCACTTTTCAGATCCACACGCTGGAGATGACGAACGTGGGATTCGAGCGTCCGTTGCCGTTCACGGCGGAGCTGACCAATCCGGTGCCGCTGGGACGCGTGACCGCGAGCGGCAGCGTGGGACCGTGGAACAAAGTCGAGCCTGACGCGACCCCGGTGCGTGGGACGTACGTCTTCCGCAACGCCGACCTGTCGACGATCAATGGCATCGGCGGCACGCTGGATTCGAGCGGCGACTTCCGCGGCCGGCTGACCGCCATTGAAGTCGAGGGGCACGCGGGTGTCCCCGACTTCAGTCTCGACCTCGGCGGCAAGCCCGTTGCGCTCGCGGCCACCTTCAACGCTGTCGTCAACGGCACCGATGGCTCGACAACGCTGAAGGAGGTCAAGGCGAAGATCCTGAACACGCCGCTCGTGGCGAGCGGCGCGATCACGAACCTTGCCGGACCGGGCCGCCACGACGTCGTCATCGAGGTCCATGTCGCCGACGGGCGCATCGAGGACCTGCTGGCGATGGTGCTGGACGCGCCGGCGCCCGTGATGCTCGGCGCGATGCACGCCGACGCGAAGATGACCCTGCCGCCGGGTCCCACACGCGTGCGCAACCGCATCAGGGTATCCGGACAGTTCGGTCTCGCGAGCACCCGGTTCACCAACGCGAACGTGCAGGAAAAGCTCCAGGAACTGAGCCGGCGCAGCCAGGGCAAGAAGGAGGACGACCCGCTCGGGCGGGTGCTCACGAATCTGAGCGGACGGGTGCTGCTCAGGAACGGGGTGGTGTCACTGACGAACATGCGCTTCGAAGTGCCGGGCGCGAAAGTCGCGCTCGACGGCACCTACCATCTCTCGACGGAAGTGATGAACTTTCGCGGCACGCTCGCAATGGAAGCCACCGTGTCAAAGGCTATCGGCGGCTTCAAGTCGATCTTCATCAAGCCCTTCGACGGCCTGTTCAGGAAAGACGGCGCCGGCGCGGTCCTGCCGATCCGTATTGCCGGCAAGCGCGAAGCGCCGAAATACACGCTCGAGGTTGGCCGGCTTTTCGGCCGCGGCGGAAAGGACGCGGACGGGAAGGCCGCGACGGGCCGGTAGAGCAGTTTCCGATTGCCTGCAGCGCACAAGGAGCGTGCGTAATCCGGGCCTCCAAGCCCGGCGCGTTCTTACTGTCCTGAGCCGGACTCGCGCGAGAGGCGCTTCGCTTCGAGGCGCCGTTCTTCCTGGAGGCGTTCGAGTTCGACGGCCGAGTGATCGACAAACGACATGGCCGCGGCGATGGCGTGGTGCCCCGCGACGCCGGCAATCAGCCGGTGCATCTGCTGGCAGACGCGGCGATACGCGGGGTGACCGGCTGGAGCAGTGCGCAATTCGATGACGTGCATTGCTTCGCGCGCGTTCATGTCCATGATGAAGCGCACGCGGTAGGCCATGGACACCGCGTACTGCGCGGCGTCCGGCAGTCCCGCGGCCACGAGCCGCTCGTGCAGCGATGCGGACCGTTCCATCACGTCGCGCCAGTCCGCGCCGCCGCCCGCTTCGACCATCGCTTCCGGCTGGATGCAGCCATGCGACGTCGAGAGGCTCTGCCAGTCAATGGTCATGAGCCGATGGCGCTGGAGGTCGCGGAACGCGCCGTAGTCGGTAAGAACGTCGAACCGGTAGCTCGTGCGCTCGAACGCGCGCCCCGGCTTGTGGCGGCGATTCGCGCGGCGGCCCGTATAGGCTTCGAGCACCTGCTGGCGCTCGGCGAAACTCAGTCCACGCGCGAGCGCCATCAGTTCCGCATCCGATCGGCCGGAGGTCGCGTAGAGCGCGGCGGCAACGACTTTCACTTCCCCGTCGGGATCGAAATCGGTGAGCGTGACCTCGTCAGCAGCGGCCGGTGGATTCGTCGGTGCCAGCCGTTCGCTCAGCTCCTTCATCCTCGCCCGCGTGTCCGCGAAGTACTGCGTCCAGACGCCGCCTCGTTCCGGCTGATCGACGCGGATCAGGAATGCGGGAATCACCCGCCGCAGCTCGAGGAGCATCGCATCGGCGGCATCGCGGACTTCCTGCAGCGGATGCGCCCGCATACGCAGCAGCAGCGCCTCATATGCCTGCCCTGTCCCATACATGCCGACGTTCGACTGCGTGGCCGCCGGCAGCATGCCGCGCAGGGTATCGAGCGCCTTGGCGCGGATCGCTGAGCGATAGACCGCGTCTGAATCGGATGGAGGCTTGGGGTAACGGCGCTCGAACCACGCGCGCATCGGGTCGATCCAGCGCGCGTAGGTTGCGAAGGCATGATCCAGCGTCGCGACGTACTCCGCGCGGAGCGGATGATGGTCGATCTCCGCGGGCACCAGGTAGCGCCAGGAGTCGCCGCGGCGCTCGGTGTACGGAATGTAGCGGGTGGACTGCTCGAGGTACGCCATGAGCCGCCCGCGTTCGAGCACCTTGGTCAGGATGTTGGACGCATTCTCCACGGCGATGTGGACGCCGCCGAGCTGCGCGACCGAGTCGTCGCCGAAATCGTTGAAGACGCGTGCGTACAGGCGTTCGGCGCGTTCGATGCCCGTGTTCGAGGCGGTCGGCCGGGCGCCGACTTCCGAATGGAACTCGTCGAGGAACAGCCGCCGCAGCGACTTGGGCGAACGTGAGTAGCGGGCGAACAACGCGCCCTTCACGGTTTCGGGCAGGTTGGTGAGCGCGAAAATCGGCCGATCGAGATTCGTGAAATACGGCGCGAGCGCCGCTTCTTCGGTGTCCGTCCACGCTCCCGTCACGGTCGTCACTCCTGGACCTCGCCCTCGCTCTCGTCTTCGTCGGTCTTCGCCCAGTACCGCCGGAACTCGTCCATGAACGTCAGCGTCTCGAACGAAGACATCCTGTCGAAGAACAGCACACCGTCCAGATGGTCGGTCTCGTGCTGGATCACGCGCGCGGGCAGCCCTGACGCCACAAGCTCGATGCGCCGCCCCTCGCGATCGAGCGCCCGCAGACGCACCGACATCGGCCGTTCGACCTTGCCCCGGATGTCGGGAATGCTCAGGCAGCCTTCCCAGCCCGAATCCCGTTCGTCACCCACAACCACGACCTGCGGGTTGATCACGGCGATGAGCGGCATCTCGACATCGTCGGTCATCGGCGTCACGACGCGCGCGTTGCGCACGCCAGCGACGAAGAGGCGGAGGCCTTCGTGGACCTGCGGCGCGGCCAGGCCGATCCCGCTGTACTCGGCCATCGTCTCGAACATGTCGTCGATGAGCTGCTGGACGCGAGGCGAAGGGATCTCCGACGCGGGGATCGGCTTCGCCTTCTGGCGCAGGACAGGGTGGCCCATATGAGCCACCTTCAAAATGGCCATCGTGCTACCGCTAAGGCCTGACGCCGTAGATCGGGAACCACGACGCCGCGCTCGTCAGCGACTTGTTCACGTTCTCGATGTTCTCGACGCCGGCCGACTCCATCCAGTCGCGGAACGCCCTGGCGCCCTGCTTCGCGTACACCGGGATGCCGTCCTTCCAGGTCGCGCGGCCGCAGAGTACGCCGTTGTACTTCACGCCGGATTCGCTGGCGAGCTCCAGCGTCTCATTGAACTCGGCGTTGCTCACGCCAGCCGAGAGATAGATGAAGGGCTTGTTGGTGGCCTGAGCAGACTTCAGGAAGAGCGCCTTTGCCTCGTCCCGTGTATAGGCCGCTTCCGGTCCCTTGAAAACGGAGGAGCCTTCCACGAAGGTCATGTTGATCGGGACCTCGAGCTTGAGCACGTCGACGCCGTACCGATCCTTCGAGAACTCCTTCATGCTGGCCGTGACGACCTCGGGCTTCTTTCGTGCGTACTCGAGGCCCTTCTCGTCCAGGCCTTCTTCGTAGCCAATCAGCTCCAAAAAGAAGGGGATGTCGTTGGCGCGGCACTCGTCGCCGATGCGCTCCACCCAGGCGTGCTTGTGGTCGTTGATCGCCTTCGCATCAGATGGCGCGTAGTACAGCAGGATCTTGATGCAGTCCGCGCCGGCATCCTTGAGCCGTTTGACCGACCAGACGTCGAGCAGGTCCGGCAGGCGCCCGGGCACGATTTTGTCGTAGCCGGTCTTCTCGTACGCGAGGAGCAGTCCCGAGTTCTTCGCGCGCGCCGCGGCCGCCGGCAGCCCCATCTCGGGATCGAGCAGGATAGCGCTGGCATGGCGGGTCAGCACCTCGGAGACAATGACCTTGAACTCCTCCATCATCGCCTGCGTGATGTCGCCGCCCTTCTCTTTCGCGAGCGATTTCTGCAGCGAGCCCCGCTGATCCATCGCGGCCGCGGCGATCACGCCGCGCCGGTCGGAGACCGCCTTCATGCCTGCCAATTTCCCCGGTGTCAGCATCAGTCGTCCTCTGTTGTCCCTGCGGGAACCGTCAATCGTACTCGCGGAAATCGGAACTCTTCCACGACGGTGCCGGAAAGAGCGCCGTCGATCAGAGCGGCGAGGTCGAGTGCCTGTTCGGCGGAATCCACCGCGTCGCGGGAGGCGCCCGTGGTCGGGTACCGCGGGGTGAATAGTGTGCAACAGTCCTCGTCCTGAACGATAGATGTTTCGTACGTGGCGATCCGCTTGGCCTCGGCGGTGATCTCTTCCTTGTCCATGCCGATGAGCGGGCGCAGGATCGGCAGCGTGGCCACGCCGCCCACAACTGCCAGATTCTCAATCGTTTGCGAGGCCACCTGCCCGATCGCATCGCCGGTCACGAGCGCGTGCGCGCCGGTCTTGAACGCCAGCCGTTCCGCGATGCGCACCATGAGGCGTCGGTAGATGACCACGCGCAGGGCCGGCGGCACGGAGAGCAGGACGCGCTGCTGGACCTGCCCGAAGGGGACGAGGTGCAGGCGGGATCGCAGCTGGAACTTGGTGAGCGTCCGCACCAGTTCGCACGCCTTGTCCTGCGAGGTGTGCGACAGGATCGGATAGCTGTGAAAGTGCACGAATTCCGTGCGGCAGCCGCGGCGAATCACCCGCCAGGCGGCAACCGGCGAGTCGATGCCGCCTGACAACAGCGACATTACCTTTCCGCCAGTTCCGACCGGCAGCCCGCCCGCGCCCGGCACGCGATCCAGGAAGAAGAACGCGTCCTTCGTCAGCGTCTCAACGCGGATGACGAAGTCCGGCTTGGACAGGTCCACCGGCCAGCCGGTGACGGCCTGCACGCGCTGACCAATCACCCGTTCCATTTCCGGCGAAGGAACGGGAAAGCGCTTGTCCGCGCGGCGCGCCGTCACCCGGAAGCTCCGCGCGGTGCGGCTGGAGAGGTGCGGCACGATGGTCTCCGCCATGGCCGAGACGTCCATCGGCAGCGCGTAAGCGCGGGCAAAATTGCTGATACCAGGCACGCACGCGAGCCGTTGTCGCACTTCCGGCCAGTCGACGTCGGCTGGCAGCGTGATCACGATGCGCCCGATCAGCGAACGGACCTCGTGTGGTCCAAGGTCGCGCAGCACGAGCCGGAGCGTGCGGACCAGCGTGTGGATGAACCACGGGCGGTTGCGCCCCTTGAGCGACAGCTCGCCGTAGTGCACGACAACGTACGTCACGGGGAGATTATGACGCGACACGGGCTCGCGCTTCGTGCTTCGCGGCTTACGGCTTACGGCTGACCGCAAAGAAAAAGCCCCGGAGCGCGTGATGCGCTCCGGGGCTGCGTGTGTCAGAAACCCGGGTTTCCGCGACGGTCGGGGAAACCCGGTTTCCTCTAGAAGTCCAGACGGACCGTGAGACCGAACTCGCGCGGCGGGTTCGTGTTGTTCGCGTTGTACCGCGCGGCGTCCGTGGTCCTCAGCAGCAGGCTGTCCACTCCCGGAACGTTCGGGTCGTCCCCGAAGGCCAGGCCCGTGTTCATGCTGGTGAACTGGTGCGTGTTGAAGATGTTGTACAGCTGCAGCTGCACGCGCGCATACATGTTGCGGGAGAGCTGCGGGAACGGGAAGCGACGCGCCAGCGTCATGTCCCAGTTCCAGAAGCTCGGCTGCCGCAGGATGCCGATCGGCACGTTGCCGAAGTTGCCTACGGTCGCGCTGATCGGCGTCGCCATCGCGAACGCCGCCGGGTTGAAGTGCATCTGGTCTTCTTCCGGCAGGTTCGGATCGCGCGTGACGGCGAAGACGTCCGCGCCCGTGTAGACGCACTTGGCCGTCTGACCGGGCGTCAGCGTCGGGTTCGTGTTGACGATCCCTGACGCGTTGGTGCTGCACGACGGCTGCGTCGGAGCCCCCGTCAGGAACTTCGTCACGCCCGACACCTGCCAATCACGCAGCACCCACTTGACGCCCGCGATGTTCTGCGCCACCGACGGGATCA
>Ga0164241_10004827_pt1 | contig 12891 bp, 12 predicted proteins | sample OricomyardsoilBY_FD_108780 | JGI IMG/M metagenome (GOLD analysis project Ga0164241, IMG submission 108780) | Backyard soil microbial communities from Emeryville, California, USA - Original compost - Back yard soil (BY) | ecosystem: Environmental > Terrestrial > Soil > Unclassified | place: USA...
GCCGGCGTCGCGGCCGGCGTGTTGGCCAGCGGCGGATCGATCTTCGCCGTCTTCATCAGTTCGTCCGAATAGGCGCGATATTTCTTCGACAGCAGGATGCGCTTGAGCTGGTCCTGCACGCCTTCGAAGCTCGGCGGCGGACGGTCGCGCGTGCCGAGGAGCTGCAGCACGTGCCAGCCGTACTGCGTCTGGATGGGCGCCGCCGTGATTTCGTTGTTCTTGAGCAGGCCGACGGCGTCGGCAAAGTTCTTGTTGCCCATGGCATCGGGCGGGAACCAGCCGAGGTCGCCCCCTTTCTGGGCCGTGGACTTGTCACCCGAGAAGCGCTTGGCCAGCGTCGCGAAATCGCCGCCGGTCTTGAGCTGACCGATGATCTTCTGCGCGGTGTCTTCGCTGCTCACGAGGATGTGCCGGGCGTGATATTCGACCAACGGCGTCGCCGCCAGCTGGGACTCGAACTCGGCGCGCATCTCCGCCTCGGTGGGCTGGCGCTCCTTCAGGTACTTCTGCGCGCCCGCCTGCTGCAGCAGGTTGAGGCGGGTCAGCTCGAGCCGCGTCGCGACGTCGGCATCCTTGGAGAGGCCATCCTTGTCGGCCTGCTGGGCCATCACCTCGACGCGCACCAATTCTTCACGGACCTGGTCGCGTTCCTGGGCGGAGAGCTCGCTCGACGCCTTGCCCTGGGTCACCGCCTTCACATAGGCCTCGAACAACTCGTTGCTGATCGGCTTGCCGTTGACCGTGACCAGCGGCGGTTGCGCCGGCGTGGCGGCCGTTTCGACCGGCTTGTCGGTGCTCGCGGGCTTGGAGCAGGCGGCGAGCGCGAGAACGGCACCCACGGCCAGAAAACGCATGACTTTCATTTGTGGTCTCAAAGAGTTGAAGAGTTATATTTACTTCAAACATCACGCGCGTCGATCGACAACGCGTGGATGTCGCGGCCCATCAATTCAGCGGCGGCAGCATAGACCATCCGATGCCGCTGCACCTGTGACAACCCGGTGAATGCCGGGGAGGCGATGGTGACGTGGAAGTGCCCGCCCTCGCGCGCGCCCGCGTGGCCGATGTGCCTGGCGCTGTCGTCCCGAATCTCGAGCAGCACGGGTTGCAGGCTCTGCAACGCCGCGCGCAGCCGCTCGACCCGCGCCACGGTCACGACGTGCTTTCCTTTCCGAGCAGGCCGCGCAAAGTCCACAACACGATGGCCAGCGTGAACACGATGGCGATCGGCGGCGCGATCCAGACCTTGAACAGCACCCAGTCCGCTTCGCTGCGATTCAGGGCTACCCAGATGTTCACCACGCCCAGCGCCACGTAGAACCCGCCCATGAGCAAGGAGCTGATGCGCCAGCTGCTGCGCGGAATCGCCGCGCCTTCCGGCAGGCCGCTGGCGAGCAGACGTTCGAGCAGGCTTTGCTTGCCGATGAACGCCGAGCCGGCGAATGCGAGCCCGGCGATCCAGTAGAACACCGAGGCTTTCCACTGCAGGAATCGCACGTCGTGCAGCACCAGCGTGGCGGTGCCGAATACCCAGACGAGCACCGCCAGGATGAGGTGCATCTGCGGGATGCGGCGTTCGCGCAACCAGTCATAGACCAGCAGCAGCGCCATGGCCACCATGAGCGCGCCGGTGGCCGGATACAGGCCGCCGCCGAATTTGTAGACCAGTCCGAAGACGATCCAGGGTGCGAATTCGATGACGGTCTGCATGCGGATGGCGTCGCCAAAGGGGCGCGTATCATAGCGGCCCAGTCGCGCCCGCAGGCGCGCCATCGAAAATGAGCCAGTACTTCGAGCTACATCCTCAGAATCCCCAGTTGCGCCTCGTCCGGCGCGCCGCGGAGATCGTGCGCGAGGGTGGCGTCATCGTCTATCCGACGGACTCGTGCTACGCGCTCGGCTGCCACATCGGCGACAAGGATGCGCTCGACCGCATCCGGCGCATCCGCGCCGCGGACCGCCATCATCACTTCACGCTGGTATGTCGCGACCTCGCCGAGATCGCGCGTTATGCCAAGGTCGAGACCTGGCAGTTCCGCATGCTCAAGTCGGCGACGCCCGGCCCGTACACCTTCCTGTTGCCGGCGACGCGCGAGACGCCGCGCCGGCTGCAACACGAGAAACGCCGCACCATCGGCATTCGTGTACCCGACCATGAAGTGCCGCGGCTGCTGCTCGCCGAGCTCGGTGAGCCCATCATGAGCTCGACACTGCTGCTGCCCGGCGACGAGTTGCCTCTGACCGAGGGGCGCGAGATCAGAAACCGACTCGAGCATCAAGTGGATTGCGTGCTGGATGGCGGACATTGCGGCATCGAACCCACCACCGTCGTGGACCTTGCCGTGACGCCGCCCGTCGTGACACGGATTGGACGCGGCTCACTGGAGACGCTGGGAATCTAGTGGTGCCGGGAGGGGGTTTCCGGGGTTCGCGGGTCGCGCATCGCTCGCATATTTTTCTTCCACGCGAACCCCGGAAACCCCCTCCCGGCACCGCTATACTCCGCGGCTTCACGTGAGCAGTCATCCGCAAGCAAAACGCGTCCTTTCTGGTATGCGGCCGACCGGTCAGTTGCACCTCGGCAACTACCACGGCGCGCTCAAGAACTGGGTCGAACTCCAGTACCAGTACGAGTGTTATTTCTTCGTCGCCGACTGGCACATGCTGACCACGGGCTACGAAGACACCAAGGCGCTGCCCAAGTACGTCCATGAGATGCTGATCGACTGGCTGGCCGCGGGCCTCAATCCGGGTGTGTCGACGCTGTTCGTGCAGTCGCAGGTGCCGGAACACGCCGAATTGCACCTGCTGCTGTCCATGATCACGCCGCTGGGCTGGCTCGAGCGCGTGCCGAGCTACAAGGACCAGCAGGAGCAGCTCAAGGAAAAGGATCTCGCCACCTACGGCTTCCTGGGCTATCCGCTGCTGCAGACCGCCGACATCCTGCTCTACAAACCCGCCTTCGTGCCGGTGGGCGAGGACCAGGTGGCGCACGTGGAGATCACGCGCGAGGTGGCGCGCCGCTTCAACCACCTCTACGGTCGCGAGCCGGACTTCGAGGCCAAGGCGGAGAACGCCATCAAGCAGCTCGGTGGCCGCAACAGCACCATGTACAAGCAGCTGCGCAAGAAATTCCAGGAGAACGGCGACCAGCTGGCGCTTGAAAAAGGTCGCACCTTGGTGGAAGCCAACACGCGCCTCACCGTGGCGGACCGCGAAAGGTTGTTAGGCTATCTCGAGGGCAGCAGCGTCAGCATCCTGCCCGAGCCGCAGGTGCTGCTCACCGCCACGCCCAAGGTGCCGGGACTCGACGGGCGCAAGATGTCCAAGTCCTACGGCAACACCATCGGGCTGCGCGAGGACCCGGACGAGGTCGCGAAGAAACTCAAGACCATGCAGACCGACCCGGCGCGCGTGCGGCGCACGGATCCGGGCAATCCGGACATCTGCCCGGTGTTCGACCTGCACCGGATCTACTCCAGCGAGGAGACGCGCGCCTGGGCCGCGAATGGCTGCCGCACCGCCGGCATCGGCTGCCTGGAGTGCAAAAAGCCGCTCATCGAGAAAGTGGTCGAGGAGATCTCCGGCATCCGCAAGCGCGCGCAGGAGTACGAAGAGAACCCCGAACTGGTGCGCAACATCGTGGCCGAGGGCGCCGAGAAGGCGCGCGAGGCCGCGCGCGCCACGATGGACGACGTGCGCAGCGTCATGAACCTGCGGGTCGACTAGGAGAACGGCATGGCGAAGAAAGCTGCAAAACCGGATCTGCGCGTGGTGGTCGACAACTCGGGCACCGAAACGGCCGAAGTCGCCGCAGACAAGGCAACGGTTTCACCGGAACAGGTGGAGATGCCTTTCGCCATCGTGAATGGCGAGGCCATCACGCAGCTGCCGAAGGACCTGTACATCCCGCCGCAGGCGCTGGAAGTCTTCCTCGAAGCCTTCGAAGGCCCGCTCGACCTGCTGCTGTACATGATCCGGCGGCAGAACCTCGACATCCTCGACATCCCGATCGCCGACATCACGCGCCAGTACATGGACTACATCTCGCTCATGCAGGGCCTGCAGCTGGAGCTGGCCGGTGAGTACATGGTCATGGCCGCGACGCTGGCCGAGATCAAGTCGCGCATGTTGCTGCCGCGCGCCACCGATCCGAACGCCGGCGAGGAGAGCGATCCGCGCGCCGACCTGATTCGTCGCCTGCAGGAATACGAACGCTTCAAGAGCGCCGCGGAGAGCATCGACCGCATCCCGCGCATGGACCGCGACACCTGGATCGGCAGTGCCGAGCTGGGCGAGCGCAAGTCATCGCGCCCCTTGCCGCAGATCGCCATGCAGGAAATGCTGCTGGCGTTCCGTGACGTGGTGCTCCGCGCGGAAATGTTCGCCCACCATCACGTGCAGCGCGAGCGGCTGTCGGTGCGCGTGCGCATGTCTGATATTCTCTCGACGCTCGAACGCTCGAGCTTCGTGGAGTTCGTGCACCTCTTCAAGCCGGAAGAGGGACGCATGGGCGTCACGGTGACTTTCGTGGCCATCCTCGAGCTGGTGCGCGAAGGCCTCATCGAGATCGTGCAGACCGAGGCGTACGCGCCCATCCACGTGCGCAAGGGCGAAGGCTCGCGTGGCCTGCGCCTGGCGGTCGACAACGATGCGATCGAGGGCAATGCCCCGGCGGAAACTGGCGAACCGGAACTGGAGGACCACATGGACGTGAGCCCAACCACGGATGCAGATGGAGAGACCCATGAGTGAAAACTATCTCAAGAACGTGATCGAAGCGGCCCTGCTGGCCGCGGCGCGTCCCGTTTCCGTGTCCGAGCTGCAGCAGATTTTCGACGAGCAGTCACGCCCGACCGCCAAGGAAATGCGCGCCATCCTCGACACGCTGAGCGCCGATTACGAAGGTCGTGGCGTGGCCATCAAGGAAACCGCCAACGGCTTCCGTTTCCAGGTGCGCAACGAGTTCTCGCACGAGGTCTCGCGCCTCTGGCCGGATCGCCCGAAGAAGTATTCCCGCGCCATGCTCGAAACGCTGGCGCTGATCGCGTACCGGCAGCCGATCACGCGCGCCGAGATCGAGCACGTTCGCGGCGTGGCCGTGAATCCCGAAATCGTGAAGACGCTGATGGAGCGCAACTGGGTGCGCGTCGTCGGCCATCGCGACGTCCCCGGACACCCCGAGTTGCTGGGCACCACTGCTGAGTTCCTCGACTACTTCTCGTTGAAGTCCATCGAGGACCTGCCGCCGCTGGCCGAGCTCAAGTCACTCAGCGACCTGAACCTGCAGTTGCCGCTGCCGGTCACCGGCGACGGGGCCGCGGCCACCGCCGGCGACGCGGGCAACGACAGCGCCCTGGATCACGGCGAAGTCGCCGTCGTGCCGGCGCCCGAGGACAGCGCCGACAAGCTCGACGCCGCCGCGGATGACGACGCCGACGACGAAGAGCTGGCCGCGCCGGGTAGTTCGGCCGCGGGCCTGGTCGCCGCGCCGCCTTCACAAGACGACTGATGGCACGGCCGCGTACGACGCCGCCCGGCGTCGCCGAGCGGCTCCAGAAATTCCTCGCGCAACGCGGGCTCGGCTCGCGGCGTGGCGTCGAGGAGTGGATTCGCGCACAGCGCGTCACGGTCAATGGGAAGGTCGCCGAGCTCGGACAGAAGGTCACCCCGGCCGATGACATCCGCCTCGACGGTCGCCCGATCAAGGCGCGCGCCGCCGCGTCCGCCCAAGTGTTCATCTTCAATCGATCACCGGGCGATCCCCTGCGCGAATCCACGGCTGAGCGCGCCGCGCTCATCGATCGGCTGCCGCGCAATGCGGGCAAACGTTTCATTGCCGTGAGTCCCATGCCCGGAATCGACGGCGGCCTGGAACTGGTGACTTCGGATGGCGCGCTGGCGGCCCGGCTGCAGCGCCTGGTCCATCAGCTTCCCAGCGAATTCAGCGTGCGCGTGAAAGCCCAGCTCGGCCCCGACCAGGTCGCGGGCGTGAAGTCGGGCCAGCTCGATCGCCCGACGCGCATGAACATCGAATCGCTGAGCAGCAGCGAGGCGGACCTCGAAGGATCGAATCGCTGGTATGCGGTGGTGGCGCGTGGCGCGAGTGGCAAGGACATCCGCCAGTTGTTCGAGCGCCAGGGCGTGCTGGTGAGCCGCATCCTGCGCGTTTCGCTGGGCGCGATCGCGCTCGACAAGAGCCTGTCGCGCGGCCAGTTCCGTCAGCTGACGGACGAAGAGATCGAATCCCTGGTCAGCCCTGCGCCCGAAAACGCCGCCCCGTGACTCCACGGCTGGCCGGGCCTAACAAGGCGAGATAAGGCGCGGTCAGCGACTCCGGCGTGGGCAGCGATTCCGGGGCTTCCGACGGATAGGCGGCGCGCCGCATGCTGGTGCGCACCTTGCCCGGGTCGATGACGTTCACGCGCACCGCCGAGGTGCTCTCCAGTTCCTGCGACAACACCTGCGCCATGCCCTCGACCGCGAACTTGGAAATCGAATACGCGCCCCAGTAGGCGCGGCCCACGTTGCCGACGCCGCTGCTGGTGAACAGCAGCGCGGCATCCTTCGAGGCGCGCAGCAGCGGCAGCAACTGGCGCGTGAGCACGAACTCGGCGGTCACGTTCACGTGCATGACGCGCATGAACATCGGCACGTCGTATTGCTCGATGGAAGTCAGCGCGCCCAGCAGGGCGGCGTTGTGCAACAGGCCGTCGAGCCGGCCGTAGCGCCTCTCGATTGCGTCGGCCACGGCTTCGTAGTCCGCAGCCAGCGCGCGCTCGAGGTCGAGCGGCACGATGCTGGCCTCGGGCGCTCCCAGCTTCTCGATCTCCGCATGCACCGCCTCGAGCTTGCGCACGGTGCGGCCGAGCAGGATGACCTCGGCGCCGGCGCGCGCCAGGGCCAGCGACACCGCGCGACCGATGCCATCGCCTGCGCCGGTGACGAGCACGACGCGACCTTTCATCTCGTCTGATTGCGGTTGATGAGCGCGGGGATCGAAGGCGGGCGTCGTCGCGGTGTTCATGGGGCAGGCGAGATCAGGAAGGTTTTTGCGTGGACTCGTCGGTATCGGGCGCCGCAACTTGTGGCAGGCGCACGACTTGCTCGGCAGGCTCGATCGACGGCAACGAATCGGGCGTGGCGCCGAGTTCGGTGAAGCGCCGCGCTTGCGGCGTGACGTTTCGCTCGAACGAGCCGACGGCGGAGTTGTACGCGCCGAGCGCGTTGTCGAGCGAGCGGCCGACCTTCTGCAGGTGACCGACGAACGTCGCCAGACGCCGGTGCAATTCCTGGCCAAGCTCGCGGATTTCGGCGGCGTTCTGCGAGGCTGCCGCCTGGCGCCAGCCATAGGCCACGACTTTCAGCAGCGCCATCAGTGTCGAGGGCGTCGCGATGATGATGCTCTGCTTCAACGCGGAATCCAGCAGCTCGGGTCGCTCGGCGAGCGCGGCCGACAGGAACTGGTCGCCGGGCAGGAACAGCACGGCGAATTCGGGGCTGTGTTCGAACTGCTCCCAGTAACTCTTCAGGCCGAGCTCGCGAACGCGCGCCTCGACGTGCTGCGCGTGGCGAGCCAGCGCGACCCGACGGGTGTCATCGTCGTTGGCTTCGACCGCGTCCATGTAGGCATCCAGCGGTGTCTTCGCGTCGACGACCATTTCGCGCGCCTCGGGCATGCGCACGATGAGATCCGGCCGTAGCACTTTTTCACCGGCCTGCACCTGGGGCTGCTCGGTGAAGTCGCAGTGCTCGACCATGCCCGAAAGCTCGACCAGGCGACGCAGCGTGAGTTCGCCCCAGCGCCCGCGCACTTCCGGGCGCCGCAGCGCGGTGGACAAGTTGCGCGTCTCGCGCTGCAGGATCGACTGCACGTTCATGAGCCCTTCGATCTGGCCCGCGAGCTTGCCGTGCGATTCCACGCGCAGCCGTTCGAGTTCGAGCGCCTGGGTCTCCTGTTTCACCAGCGCCGCGCGAATCGGCTCGACCAGCTGCTTGATCGCTTCTTCCCGTTCCTTGAGCGATGCGTTTGCCTTGACCTGGTCGTTGCCAAAAACTTCGCGCGCCAGCTTCAGGAAGGTTTCGCTGTTGGCATTCAGCGCGGCGCGCGAAGCGCTCTCGACCGCCGCGCGCACCTGCGCCTCGGCCTGTGCCAGCAACTCGGTGGTGCGCGACCGCTGCTCGCTCTCGGAGGCGAGTTTCGCGCGAACTTCCGCCAATTCCTCGCCCACTTTGGCCGCGCGCCGCGCCGCGCGTAGCGTTCCGAGCAGGTAGCCGATCAGTGCCGCCGCCAGAGCGGCCACGATGCCGATGATGAGCGTCGTGCTCACGAGGCCTGGCCGTTGCCGGCGTTGCGCGCCACGGTGCTTGGCGCATCCAGCCACTCGAGCAGGTCGAGCGGCGTGTCCAGCCAGCCGTGCGAGAACCACTGGTCGGCGCGATCGTCCTCACCCAGGTAGCCGAAGCCGGCCACCAGCGCGAACATGCCCGCGGCCTGTGCCGCCTGCATGTCGCGTTCGGCGTCACCCACGTACACACATTCTTCAGGCTTGATGCCCATGGTCTCGGCGGCGTGCAGCAGCGGCAGCGGATGCGGCTTGCGTTGCGGCAGCGTGTCGCCGCTGACCACCGCGCGTGCCCGCGTGTGCAGGCCGACTTCGACCAGCAGCGGATCTGTGAGCCAGCCCGGCTTGTTGGTGACGATGCCCCAGTGCAGGCCGCGGCGTTCGAGGTCGCGCAGCATTTCATCGCCGCCTTCGAACAGCACGGTGTGCTGGGCGAGTTGCTTGCGATAGATGTCCAGCAGGCGCTGGCGCATGACTTCATGCTCGGTGGACGACAGTTCGCCGAACGACAGCTTCACCAGCGCGTTGGCGCCGTGCGAGACCTGGCAGCGGACTTTCTCGTAGGGCAGCGGCTCGAGCTTCTCCTCGGCGCGCAGCTTGTTCAGCGCATTCATCATGTCGTGCGCGGTGTCGAGCAGCGTGCCGTCGAGATCGAACAGCACGCCGCGGATGGGGGCGTTGTTTTGCATGTATTAAGCGCGGCCCGCGGCGGCGCTTCTCGTGAGGTGCATGAGGTAGTTGACTGAAGGGTCCCGCGTCAGCGAGCACTGCTCGCGGATCGGATCGTATGCGAGGCCGGCGATGTCGGCCACGTCGAGTCCGGCGGCGCGCGCGAACCGCGCCACTTCGGACGGCTTGAGCAGCCGGTCGTATTCGTGCGTGCCGCGCGGCACGAGGCGCGCCAGGTATTCGGCGCCGACGATGGCCAGGGCGAAGGATTTGAAATTGCGGTTGATGGTGGAGATGAACAATTGGCCGCCCGGGCGCGCGAGGCGCGCGAGCACCGCGAGCGTCACGGCCGGATCGGGCACGTGCTCCAGCATCTCCATGCAGGTGACCACGTCGAACTTCCCGGCGTGGGCATTCACCAGGCTTTCGGCCGAATCCAGGCGGTAGTCGATCTGCAGTCCGGAATCGAGCGCATGCATGCGCGCGGTGTCGATCATGCTCGAGGCGAGGTCGATGGCCGTGACCTGAGCGCCGGCGCGCGCCAGCGATTCGGCCAGCAGGCCACCACCGCAACCCACGTCGAGCACGCGCGCGCCGCGCAGCGTGGCGCGTTCTTCCACGTAGCGCGCGCGCACGGGATTGAGCTTGTGCAGCGGTTTGAACTCGCCATCCACGTCCCAGAAGCGATGGGCCGCGGCGTCGAATTTGGCGATTTCCGCGGCGTCGCTATTGGTCGACAGATGGGGCGAAACAGGTGATTCCATGAGGGCCGGAATTATAGCGGTGGATAGCCAGAAAAAGGATCGGAAACGGGTGGCAAAACAGCCATTTCCGAGTGTCGTGATGATAGAATTCCGCACCTTTTTTTGACCCCTCCATACATGAACGAAATAGCGCGCGAAATCCTGCCGGTGAACCTCGAAGACGAGATGCGGCAGTCGTACCTCGACTACGCCATGAGCGTCATCGTGGGCCGCGCGCTGCCCGACGTACGCGACGGATTGAAGCCCGTGCACCGCCGCATCCTGCACGCCATGCGCGAGCTCGGGAACGACTGGAACAAGACCTACAAGAAATCCGCGCGCGTGGTCGGCGACGTCATCGGTAAATACCACCCGCATGGCGACAACGCCGTGTACGACGCGCTGGTGCGCATGGCGCAGGAATTCTCCATGCGCTACATGCTCGTGGACGGGCAGGGCAATTTCGGCTCGGTGGACGGCGACGCGCCGGCCGCCATGCGATACACCGAGGTGCGCATGTCGCGCATCGCCAGCGAACTGCTGGCCGACATCGAGAAGGAAACCGTCGATTTCGTAGCCAACTACGACGGCTCGGAGACCGAGCCGTCGGTGATGCCGGCGCGCTTCCCGAACCTGCTGGTCAATGGTTCCGCGGGCATCGCCGTGGGCATGGCCACCAACATTCCGCCGCACAACCTGGTCGAGATCATCAACGCCTGCCTGGCGGTGCTCGACGCGCCCGAGGTCACGCTGGCAGAGCTGATGCAGCACGTGCCGGGTCCTGACTTCCCGACCGCCGGCATCATCAACGGGGCCACCGAAATCGCGACTGCCTATCGCACGGGCCGTGGCCGCCTGTCGATTCGCGCGCGCACGCATTTCGAAGACGTGGACAAGGCCGGCGGCCGCCAAGCCATCATCGTCACGGAACTGCCGTTCCAGGTGAACAAGGCGCGCCTGCTCGAGCGCATCGCCGACCTGGCGCGCAACAAGGAAATCGAAGGCATCTCCGACCTGCGCGACGAGTCCGACAAGGACGGCATGCGCGTGGTCATCGAGCTCAAGCGCGGTGAAGTCGCCGAAGTGGTGCTGAACAACCTGTTCGCGCAGACGCCGCTCGAGACCGTGTTCGGCATCAACATGGTCGCGCTGATCGACGGCCAGCCGAAACTGCTCGGCCTCAAGGAGATGCTGGAAGCCTTCATCCGGCACCGGCGCGAGATCGTCACGCGCCGCACGATCTACGACCTGGCCAAGGCGCGCGATCGCGCGCACGTGCTGGAAGGCCTGGCCGTGGCGCTGGCCAATATCGATGACGTGATCGCGTTGATTCGCAATTCACCGACGCCGCCCGAAGCCAAGGCCGGCCTCATGGCTCGCGCCTGGAAGTCCGGTGCCGTGCCCGCCATGCTGGCGCGCGCCGGCGCCATCTCCACGCGTCCGGCCAGTGTCGGTGCCGATTTCGGTCTCGTCAGCGACCAGACGGGCTACCGCCTCACCGAGACTCAGGCCCAGGCCATCCTCGACATGCGCCTGCATCGCCTCACCGGGCTCGAGCAGGACAAGATCGTCGCCGAGTACCAGGAACTGCTGGTGCTGATCGTCGACCTCACCGACATTCTTGCCCGCCCCGAGCGCCTCACGCAGGTGGTGCGCGATGAGCTCGTCGCCGTGCGCGAGCAGTACGGCGACGCGCGCCGCACCGAGATCAACCGCGACCACCTCGATCTATCCACCGAGGACCTGATCGAGCCGCAGGACGTGGTGGTCACGCTGTCGCACGCGGGTTATGCCAAATCGCAGCCGGTCACCGAGTACCAGGTGCAGCGCCGCGGTGGACGCGGCAAGGCCGCCACGGCGGTCAAGGACGAGGATTTCGTCGAGAAGCTGTTCGTGGCCCACACGCACGACACCATTCTCTGCTTCAGCAATCGCGGCAAGGTCTACTGGAAGCGCGTGTTCGAACTACCGCTGGCGGGCCGCGGCTCGCGCGGCAAGCCGATGGTGAACCTGCTGCCGCTCGAAGAGGGCGAGAAGATCAACGCCGTGCTGCCCATCAAGCAGTACGACGACGATCATTTCGTGTTCATGGCCACCAGCCAGGGCACGGTGAAGAAGACGCCGCTGTCGGCGTTCTCACGCCCGCGCGCCAGCGGCATCATTGCGGTTGGCCTCGACGAGGGCGATCGCCTGGTCGGCGTGGCGCTCACCGATGGCTCGCGCGAGGTCATCCTGTCGTCCAGCGGTGGCAAGTCGATCCGCTTCCACGAGAACGAAGTGCGTCCCATGGGCCGCGAGGCCACCGGCGTACGCGGCATCAAGGTGGGTGAGGGCCAGGAACTCATCTCGCTGATCGTCGTCGGCGAGGGACTGATCCTCACGGCTTCGGCCAATGGCTACGGCAAGCTCACGCCGCTCGAAGACTTCCCGGCGCATGGCCGCGGCGGCCAGGGCGTGATCGCCCTGCAAACTACCGAGCGCAATGGCGAGATGGTCGCGGCGCTGCAAGTGAATTCCGATCATGAGCTCATGCTCATCAGTTCTACTGGCACGCTGGTGCGCACGCCGGTCGGGGAAATCTCGATCGTCGGCCGCAATACGCAGGGCGTGCGCCTCATCCGGCTGGATGAAAGCGAGCGGCTGACCGGCATCGAGCGCATCGAAAGCCTGGTGGAAGACGGCCCGGGCGCGGGTCCGGATGCCACGGATCTCAGTTCCGGGGATTCGTCGTCCACTGGCCCTGCCGATACGCCAACGTCCTGATATAGTCCGCGCCCCCGGGCAATAACGTCCGGGGGCAATTCGGGTCCGGCAAGAAGGTCGGGTCCCTGAGGACAAAACGATGCGCGTATTCAATTTCGCGGCTGGCCCCGCCACGCTGCCGCTCGAAGTACTTTCCCAAGCCCAGGCCGAAATGACCGACTGGAAATCCAGCGGCATGTCGGTGATGGAAGTTTCCCATCGCAGCAAGGCGTTCATCGCCGTCGCCCAGGAAGCCGAAGCGGACCTGCGCGAGCTGCTGAACATCCCCGCCAACTACAAGGTGCTGTTCCTGCAGGGCGGCGCCACCGGCATGTTCTCGGCCATCCCGATGAACCTGGCCACCGCCGATTCGACCGTGGACTACGTGAACA
>Ga0164241_10004828_pt1 | contig 12889 bp, 13 predicted proteins | sample OricomyardsoilBY_FD_108780 | JGI IMG/M metagenome (GOLD analysis project Ga0164241, IMG submission 108780) | Backyard soil microbial communities from Emeryville, California, USA - Original compost - Back yard soil (BY) | ecosystem: Environmental > Terrestrial > Soil > Unclassified | place: USA...
ACGTTGCCCGCCACCACCGGCACGCCTGGGTCGGCCGAGCGCACCGCCCGCAGCGCGGTCAGCTTCTTCTCCTGATGGCCGTGCGCGGTGTCCACGACGAGCGTGTCGACCTCCGCTTCGAGCAGCGCCGCCGCCTTCGCGGCCACGTCGCCGTTGACGCCCAGCGCCGCCGCGACCCGCAGCCTGCCCCCGGTGTCGACGGCAGGCCGGTACAGCTCCGCCCGCAGCGCGCCCACCTCGGTGAGCACGCCGGCGAGCCGGCCGGTCTCGTCCACGCCGAGCACGACGCGTGCCGTTCGCCCGTGCAGCCGGTCGAACACCTCGCGCGGCGGCGTGTCGAGCGGCAGCGTCACCAGCTCGGTGTCCGCGACCTCGCCGACGCGGGTGAACCGGTCCACACCCGCGCACGCCGCCTCGTCGACGACGCCGGCGGGCCTGCCCTCGGCGTCGACCACGACGACCGCGCCGTGCGCCCGCTTCGGCAGCAGGTTGAGCGCGTCGGCCACCGAGTCGCCCGGGGTGAGGATGAGCGGCGTGTCCCACACGGTGTGCCGGGACTTCACCCAGGCCACGATGTCTGCGACCACTGCCGGGTCGACGTCCTGCGGCAGCACCACCAGCCCGCCGCGACGGGCCAGGGTCTCGGCCATCCGCCGGCCCGCGACCGCGGTCATGTTGGCCACCACCAGCGGAATGGTGGCCCCCGTCCCGTCCGATGTGGACAGGTCCACGTCGAAGCGGGACTCGACCGACGAGCGGCCCGGCACCAGGAACACGTCGTCGTACGTCAGGTCGTACGGCGGCGGCGTGTCGTTCAGGAATCGCACGTGGTGAGCTTAAGCGCCTCCTTTCGCCAGCATGCCGCGCACGGCGTCGATCGTGTCCGCCTCGGGCGGTTCCTTGTCCGGGCGGTAGCGGACCACGCGCGCGAACCGCAGCGCCACGCCACCCGGGTAACGCGAGCTGACCTGCACGCCGTCGAGCGCGATCTCCACCACCAGGCGCGGGCGTAGGTACACGGTCCAGTCGGTCCGGCGGTCCTCGTACTTCGGGAACTCCTCGGTCTGCCAGGCCAGCAGCTCGTCGGTGAGCCCCTTGAACGTCTTGCCCACCATGACCGGCGGCCCGCCGTCCGGGTCGCGCGCGCCGAGGTGCAGGTTCGACAGGAACCCGGTCCGCCGTCCGTGCCCCCACTCGGCGGCCAGGACGACCAGGTCGAGCGTGTGTACCGGCTTGACCTTGCGCCACGCCTTGCCACGCCGGCCCGCCTGGTAGGTCGAGTCGAGGTCCTTCACCACGACGCCCTCGTGCCCCTTCGCCAGCGCCGCGTCCAGCACCTCCTGCGCCTGTTCACCGGTGGGCTCCAGCGCGCCGGGGATCACCAGCGCGTCGCCGACCGCGTTGTGCAGCGCGACGTTGCGCTCCCGCAGCGGTGCGTCGACGAGGTCGGTGCCGTCGAGGTGCACGCAGTCGAAGAAGTACGGACGCAGCAGCAGCTCGCGCTCGCTGGTGGCGCCGAAGCGGCTCATCGTCTCCTGGAACGGGCGCGGGCGGCCGTCGTCGTCGAGCGCCAGCGTCTCGCCGTCGAGCACCGTCCGGCGCGCGGGCAGCCCACGCACCAGGTCGACCAGCTCGGGCACGGATGCCGTGATCTCCCGCAGCGTGCGGGTGAACACGTGCACGTCGTCGCCGTCCTTGTGCACCTGGATGCGCGCACCGTCCATCTTGTACTCGACGACGACCGAGCCCTGGAGCGCCTCGGTGAGCGACTCGCCCGGCGAGGCCAGCATCGGGCGGATCGGCCTGCCCAGCTCCAGACCGAACTCGTCCAGCGCCGCCTCGCCCCCGGTGAGCGCCGCCACCGCGGTGGCGGGTAATCGGCCGGAGAGCATGAACGCGCGGCGCACCGGCTCCTTGCCCACCCCGGCCGCCGCGGCGATCGCGTCGAGCATGACGCCCTCCAGCGCGCCCTGCCGCAGCTCGCCGGTGAGCAGGCGCATCAGGAACTGCTGCTCGTCCGCGGTCGCCGCGCCGAACAGTGCGGTCAGCAGGTCGGTGCGCCGCCCGGCCGAGCCCTTGCCGCCGGTGGCCGCCACCTCGTCGAACGACGCGTCGACCCGCGCGACCGTCAGCGACGGCTCGGTCGCCGGCGGCACGTCGAGATCGACCAGCGTGCGCCAGCCCGCGCCGATCCGGCCCTGCCGCGGCGTGCCGGCCAGGAACCCGACGACCGTGCCGACCTGGTCGCCCGCCTCGCGTAACAGGCCGGACAGCGCCTCGACCTTGGCCAGGCGCGACCGGGTGGCCGACACGGCGGCGGACGTTCGTACGACCTCTGCGAGCAACACACCGACATCATGCCCGCGGGCACCGACAATTCCTTGACCTTCACCATGGGACAGGGCCCAGCGTGGAGCTTGGCCGGGTACGTTGCCCGGTTCGAGGAGGTAGGCATGGCGCTGCTGACCATCGGCGCGTTCGCCCGGGCGTCCCGGCTCTCACCGAAGGCGCTGCGGCTCTACGACGAGCTGGGGCTGTTGCGACCGGCGCGCGTCGACCCGTCCAGTGGGTACCGGCTGTACGACCCCGAGCAGCTGGAACAGGCCCGGCTGGTGGCGTGGCTGCGGCGGCTGGGCTTGCCGCTCGCCCGGATCAAGGACGTGCTCGAGTTACCGGAGGCCGCGGCCGCCGACGTGGTCAGGGACTACTGGCACCAGGTCGAGGCCGAGACCGAGGTACGTCGCGATCTGGCCGCCTTCCTCGTCAGCTATCTGTCCGGAGAGGACGCCGAGATGCCGGAGAACCAGTCGCCCCTTGCCATCCGCTACGCCGTGCGGACCGACCGCGGGCTCGTGCGCGAGACGAACCAGGACCGTGCCTACGCCGGGCAGCGCCTGCTCGCCGTCGCCGACGGGTACGGCTCCGGCGCTGCCGGATCGGCGGCCAGCGCGGCGGCCATCGAGGCGCTGCGCGAGGTCGATCTACCGGCCGGCGACCTGCTGAACGTGATGTCCGAGGCCGCGCGGCGGGCGGGCAGCGCGGTGCGTGACCTGATGGCCGCGGACCCGGAGCCGGACGGTGGCACCACGCTCACCGCACTGCTGTGGTCGGGTTCGCAGCTGGGCCTGGTGCACATCGGGGACAGCCGCGCGTACCTGCTGCGCGACGACGAGCTGTTCCGGATCACGCACGACCACACGGTCGTCCAGGGCATGGTCGACGAGGGCAAGCTGACCGAGGACGAGCTGGCCACGCACCCGCAGCGGATGCTGCTGCTGCAGGCGCTGGGCACCGGCGATCCGGACATGCGGCTGCAGGACGCGCGGGCCGGCGACCGCTACCTGCTCTGCTCGGACGGCCTGCACCGCGTCCTCGACGACGACACCCTGCGCTCGGTCCTGACGACGGTCGCCGAGCCGGAGGACGCCGTCGGCCGGCTGGTGGAGCTGGCCAACGAGGGCGGCGGCCCGGACAACGTGAGCTGCGTGGTGGCCGACATCGAGGCCCGTTGATCGAGATGCGCGCCTGCGCTACGAAGTGACCCGTGCCGGACGAGTCTGAGATCGACAGCTACCTGCGCGGGCTCCGGCCTGGTGACGACATCGACGCCCGCGGTTTCGAATTGTCGGGAGCCGCCGTCAAGCGGTCGCTCGAAGCGGTCAAGGAGGACCGGGTCGTGCGGGGCGAGGTGCTGTTCGAGCGGGCGAAGATCAACGGTGACGTGCGGGTCGACGATCTCGTGTTCGCTGGGCGCGTGGTCTTCGACCACGCCGTGTTCAACGGGCCGGTGCGGTTCATCGGGACCGAGTTTCGCGGGGACGCCAGCTTCCACGACGCGACCTTCACCGGCACGGTGCACTTCGACGACGTCCGGGCCGGTGAGCTGGAGTTCGTCAACGCGACGTTCGAGAAGCGGACGTGGATCGGCCCACTCACCGCGGACGTGGTCAACCTGGCCCGGGTGCGCTGTGCCGCGATGACGGAGGTCGACGTGCGGGCCGAACGCCTGAACCTCCGGCTCGCGCGGTTCGCGGAGGGGGTGGTCATCCGGGCCGATGGCGGCGTGGTCTTCGCGGAGAAGATCAGGCTCGGTGCGTCGTCGCTGATCTCCGGGTCCGGTGAGCTGCCGTTGCTGCGGTCGCTGCGGGACACCGACGTCAGCAACCTCGAGGTGGCCGACGTCGACCTGCGGTGGTGCGAGTTCACCGGGGCGCACCGGCTCGACCAGCTGCGGCTTGCCGGGCGGTGTCCGTTCGGGAAGCCGCCCGGCGGCTGGCGGACCCGGCGGCGGACCATCGCCGAGGAGGCGGCGTGGCGTGAGTGGCCTACCGACCGCCCCAGCTCCTGGTCCCTCGAGGAGGTGGATCCCGAGCGGATGGCGAACGTCTATCGCTCGCTGCGCAAGGCGTTCGAGGACAGCAAGAACGAGCCGGGCGCGGGCGACTTCTACTACGGCGAGATGGAGATGCGCCGCCACTCGGCCGAGACGCCGCGCGCCGAACGCTGGATCCTCACCGTCTACTGGCTGCTCTCCGGCTACGGCCAGCGCGCCGCTCGGGCGGTCGCCGCCCTGGCGGTGGTCATCGTGGTCGTCGGGGTGCTGCTCGCCGTCTGGGGGCAGCACGACGCCGCGCGGATCGCGGTGGGCGCCGTCGTGCTGCGCGATCCGGGGACGGAGCTGACCGAGGCCGGCCAGTGGACCGTCATGGTCGCGCGGGTGCTCGGGCCCGTGCTGCTCGCGCTGGCGGTGCTGGCAGTGCGAGCCCGGGTCAAACGCTGATCAGCCGCCGCGGGCCATGCGCAGCACGTCCAGGGCCTCGTCGAGCTGCGCCTCCGTGAGCCTGCCCGCCGACACGTGGCCGCGTTCCAGCACGACCTCGCGAATGGTCCGGCGCTCCTTGAGCGACTGCTTCGCGATGGACGCCGCCTCCTCGTAGCCGAGGTAGCGGTTCAGCGGCGTGACGATCGACGGCGACGACTCGGCGTACTCGCGCTGACGGTCCACATTGGCCTCGACGCCGGCGAACACCTTGTCCGCCAACAGGTTCGACACCGCGGCGATGAGCTGGGCCGACTCCAGCACGTTGCGGGCGAGCACCGGCAGCATCACGTTGAGCTGGAAGTTCCCCTGGCTGCCGGCGAAAGCGACGGCCGCGTCGTTGCCGATCACCTGCGCCACGACCATCATCGTCGCCTCGCAGATCACCGGGTTGACCTTGCCCGGCATGATCGACGAGCCCGGCTGGAGGTCGGGCAGCGCCAGCTCGACCAGGCCCGTGCGCGGACCCGAGCCGAGCCAGCGCACGTCGTTGGCGATCTTGTACAGCGACACGGCGACCGTGCGGAGCTGGCCGGACGCCTCGACGACGCCGTCCTGCGCGGCCTGCGCCTCGAAGTGGTCTCGTGCCTCGGTCAACGGCAGATCCGTGAGCGTGGCCAGTTCCGCGGCGACCGCCGTGCCGAAGCCGTCCGGCGCGTTGAGGCCGCTGCCCACCGCGGTGCCGCCGATCGGCAGCTCACCGAGCCGCGGCAGGCAGCCCTGGAGCCGCTCGATCCCGTACCTGACCTGCGCGGCCCACGCGCCGGCCTCCTGGCCGAGCGTGACCGGCACGGCGTCCATCAGGTGCGTGCGGCCGGACTTGACCACCTCGGCCCACCCGGCGGCACGGCCCTCGATGGTGGTCGCGAGGTGGTCCAGCGCGGGGAGCACGTCGCGGACCACGGCCTCGGTGGCGGCGATGTGGATCGTGGTGGGGAAGGTGTCGTTGGACGACTGGGAGGCGTTGACGTGGTCGTTCGGGTGCACGTCGCGGCCCAGCGTGCGGGACGCGAGGGTCGCGATGACCTCGTTGGCGTTCATGTTCGACGAGGTGCCCGAGCCGGTCTGGAAGACGTCGATGGGGAACTCTTTGTCGTGCCGCCCCTCGGCGACCTGTTCGGCCGCGCCGGCGATGGCGTCGGCGACGTCGGCGTCCAGCATGCCGAGCCGCTGGTTGACGCGGGCCGCGGCAGCCTTGAGCAGGCCTAGGGCGCGGATCTGGTTGCGCTCGAGGCCGCGGCCGGAGATGGGGAAGTTCTCGACCGCGCGCTGGGTCTGGGCCCGCCACAGCGCATCAGCGGGAACCTTGACCTCGCCCATCGTGTCGTGCTCGATCCTGTACTCAATCTCGCTCACGTATTTAGTTTGACCTGCCACGGTGAGCTGCGCCCGGGTAACTTGTGGTGGTGCTGGCCACTCTCCACTAGGTAGGTGTGCATGAGCGTTTCCGACACGGAGACACCGTCCGAAGTCGACCTGTTGATCGTCGGGGCTGGTCCGACCGGGCTTTTCGCCGCGTATTACGCGGGGTTCCGCGAGTTGTCCACCGCCGTGGTGGACTCGCTGCCGGAGGCAGGCGGGCAGGTCACGGCGATGTACCCGGAGAAGAAGATCTTCGACATCGCGGGTTTCCCCATGGTGCTGGGCCGGGATCTGGTCGCGGCGCTGGTCGAACAGGCTGACCAGTTCAAGCCGACGTACCTGCTGGGCCGCCGCGCGCGCACGGTGTCCGAAGTGGACGGTAAGCTCGAGGTCGGGCTGGACGGCGGGCAGGTCGTGCGGACCGGGGCGATCCTGATCACCGCGGGCATGGGTGAGTTCACCCCGCGCCCGCTGCCGGCGGGTGACGGCTGGCTGGGCCGCGGCGTGGTGAACTTCGTGCCGGAGCTGGAGGCGCTGCGCGACCAGGACGTGGTGATCGTCGGTGGCGGCGACTCGGCGTTCGACTGGGCGCTGTCGCTGCACCCGATCGCGCGCAGCGTCACGCTGGTGCACCGGCGCAACAAGTTCCGTGCGTTCGCGGCGACCGTGCGGCAGGTGCGCGAGCTGGGCGTGCCGATCATCACCGACGCGCAGCTCGTCGAGCTACGGGGCGGCCCGGACGGGCGGCTCGCGGAAGTCGAGCTGGACGTGAAGGACGAGGCCGAGCCGGTCGTACTGCCGGCGCAGACGGTGGTGGCGGCGCTGGGCTTCACCGCCGACCTGGGCCCGATCGAGTCGTGGGACCTGGAGATCACGCGGCGCGCGGTGTCCGTGGACACGACGATGCGCACGGCGCGGGAGATGATCTACGCGGCGGGCGACATCGCGGCGTACCCGGGCAAGGTCAAGCTGATCGCGACGGGCTTCGGCGAGGCGGCGACGGCGGTGAACAACATCGCGGTGGCGCTGAACCCGGAGGCTCACCTGTTCCCGGGCCATTCCAGCGACGTGAGCTGACCGCTGCCGGTTTCCAGACGGAAGCCGACCCGGCCGAGCAGCCGCGCGGAGGCGAGGTTGGGCGGGTCGAACTCGGCGGTGACCGTGCGCACGCCCTCGCCGAACACGCGGTCGAGTACGTGGCGCACGGCTTCCGTGGCGTACCCGTGGCCCTGGTACTGACGGGCGAGCGTGAACCCGAGCTCGGCCCGCGTGCCGTCGCGGTTGACGGCGACGTCGCCGATCAGCGCGCCGGTGGTACGGAGTTCGAGCGCGTACTGGAACCAGCCGGGCGCACGCTCGTCGGCGGCGACGAACTCGGCGACGAGCCGCTGCGCGTCGGCGAGTGGAAAGGGCGCGTCCCAGGACTGGTAGCGCGCGATCTCGGGATCGGACCGGTACTCGCAGAAGACGGCCGTGTCCGCGAGCCGAAACCGCCGGACCAGCAACCGCGGCGTCCGCGCGAACACCTCACCCACGCGCGCCTCCCACCCGGCAACTACCCCCGCGCACACGCGCGTGCAGAACGCAAGAAACGTAGCCCCCACCCTGTCCCGGGGGCACCCCTCAGCGCCAGTCTACCGGCGATCCCTGACGAAAAGGCTGGTCAGGGGTGAGCTGTGGACAGGTCAGCGGGTTGTGGACAACTGGCGGCGGCGCCACAGGATCAGCGTGCCCGCGTAGCCCACCACCACGACCGTCGCCGCGACGATGCGGGACAGGGTCAGGTAGTTCTCCGGGTAGAGCACGCCGTCCACGTATCGCTCGATGAAGCCCGGGCCGCCGTCGCGGCCGCGCAGGCGATCCTCCAGGTCGGTCAGCGGGCACGTGAAACCCAGCGTCGCGATGCCCAGGCCCCACAGGGCGAACGGCAGGTGCACGAAGATCAGCCGCGGCCAACGCCACGCCAGGTACGCGCCGAGCACGATGTAGGCCAGCACCAGGAAGTGCACCGCCATCGTCAGCTCGGCGAGCACGGCCATCAGGACACGACTTGGACCACGTCGCCGACGGCGAGGCCGTTGAAGAAGGACTGGGCGGCCGAGCTCGACAGGTGCACGCAGCCGTGTGACAACGCGGTCAGGCTGCCCTCGTGGAACGCGATGCCGCTGTTGAAGAACACCGAGTACGGCATCGGCGCGTCGTCGAACTCGCGGCTGAGGTGGTCGATGTCCTTGTACTGCACGAGGAACGTGCCCGGCGGCGTCTCGTAACCCGGGCGGCCGGTCGTGATCGGGACCGGGCCCACCGCCACCCTGCCCGCGGCGAGCAGCCACGCCTGGTTCGCCGACAGGTCGACGCATGCCGCCGCGCTCGCGCCGCACGGCACGCCCTTCGGTGGCGGCGGGGGTGGTGGTGCCTTCTTCACGATCGTCGCGTTCGCCTCGATCACCTCGGGCAGGTGCGCCAGCTTCGTCGGGCCCGGCTTCGGCTGGGCGGACGTGGTGGGCGCAGAGGTGGAGGCAGAAGTGGGGTTCGGCTTGGCCGGCAGCGGGGCGCGCGACGCGTCATCGGTCGTGCCGCATGCGGTCAGCATGGCCAGACAAGCCCCGACGGCCAGCAACACGCGCATATTCGATCATCGCGAGCGGTACGCGAACCGTTACAGATAGCCGAAAACCGCATGCGGGACGACGGAGTCCCACATGCGGCCTTCGGTTCGGATCGTCAGGCCCCGGTCGTCTGAGCGATCCAGTCGGCGTAAGCCGGCGTGCTGGTGTAGATCGACGGTCCCGTCGCGCACGTCGAGTCACCATTGCCGCTGCGGCTTGTCACGCCGATCAGCTGGAAGTTGCCGGCATCGCCCACGATCTGCGGGCCGCCCGAGTCGCCATAGCAGGCGCCGGCGTTTCCGTTCGGGTTGCTGGTGCACAGCTCGACCGCACCGTCGATGTCCGTGCACGAGCCGGCGTCGAGGACCTCGACGTCAAGCTGCTGCAGCATGTCCGGCGCGCCACAGCCACCGGGCTCCGGGCAGGTCTGGCCCCAGCCGAGCAGGCGGGACTTGGTGCCCGCAGGCGCCTCGGCGGCCAACTGGATCGGCGCCGACGCCGCGGGCGCCGCGAGCTTCACGAGCGCGATGTCGTTACCCGGCGACTGACCGTCGTAGTCCGGGTTCACCGTGATCTCGGCGGCCTGTGCTTCCTCGCCGCCCTCGGCCCACTTGTTCGTGCCGATGCGCATCGAGACGGCGCTCGGGTCCTGGCCCTGCACGCAGTGCGCGGCGGTGACGACCCACTCGGCGTTGATCAGCGAGCCGCCACAGAAGTGCTGCCCGCCGTCCTGCAACGAGACCATGAACGAGTACTCCTGGTCGGCGTCTCCGCCGCCCACGATCTTCGGTGTGACCCCACCCTCGTTGTCCGCGAACGCGGACGGCACCATCACGGCGGCCGCCGCAGCGGTCACCACGCCGGCGAGAAGGCCCACGACCAGAGAACGCTTACGCATGTTCTCTCTCCTTCCGTGCCCCATGCCCTGACTGGGCATAGTTGCGGAAGGTAGTTGGCTGCCACGTTTGTGTGACACCCGCAAAAGTAGGGACCGGAACCGACGATCGTCGTTCGTGCCTGGTCAGGGCAGTGGCGGTAAGGGTTTTTCCTCGATGGCCCGCTCGATCCGGTCGAAGTCGACCGTCGAGTACTGCCGGAGTTTGGTCAGCCGGTGGAAGCCGTCGATCATCCGCACGGTGCCGGACTTCGAGCGCATCACGATCGACTGCGTGGTGCAGCCACCGCTGTGGTACTGCACGCCGCGCAGCAGGCTGCCGGCGGTGATGCCGGTGGCGCAGAAGAACGCGTTGTCACCGCTGACCAGGTCGTCGGTCAGCAGCACGCGGTCCAGGTCGTGCCCCGCGCCGATCGCCTTCTCGCGCTCGGCGTCGTCCTTCGGCCACAGCTTGCCCTGCAGCACGCCGCCCATGCACTTGAGCGCGCACGCCGCGATGATCCCCTCCGGCGTGCCGCCGATGCCGACCAGCATGTCGACGCCGGTGTTCGGCCGGGCGGCGGAGATCGCGCCGGCCACGTCGCCGTCGGTGATGAACTGGATCCGCGCGCCCGCCTCGCGGACGTCGCGGACGAGGTCGGCGTGGCGGGCCCGGTCGAGGATGCAGACGGTCACGTCGGTCACGTCCGAGTGCTTCGCGCGGGCCACCCGGCGGATGTTTTCGGCGACCGGCGCGGTGATGTCGACGACGTCGGCGGCCTCGGGACCGACCGCCAGCTTCTCCATGTAGAACACCGCGGACGGGTCGAACATCGCGCCCCGCTCGGTCGCGGCGAGCACGGCGATGGCGTTGGGCATTCCCTTGGCCATCAACGTGGTTCCGTCGATCGGGTCGACCGCGACGTCGCACTCCGGGCCGTCTCCGTCGCCGACCTGCTCGCCGTTGAACAGCATCGGCGCCTCGTCCTTCTCGCCCTCGCCGATGACCACGACGCCGCGCATCGAGACGGTGCCGATCAGCTTGCGCATGGCGTCCACGGCCGCGCCGTCCCCGCCGTTCTTGTCGCCGCGGCCGACCCACCGGCCCGCCGCCATCGCCGCCGCCTCGGTGACCCGGACCAACTCCAGCGCGAGGTTGCGATCGGGCGCCTCGCCGTGTTGGGAGTTGTTCACCTGGTCGGTCCCGTTCATGCCGCCTCCAGCTTCGCCCGCACGTCCACCCGCGAAAAGAACCTCCCGATCCTGCCAGATTCGCCGACCCCGGGACGAGTGAGCGCGATCTCGGGCGCCTGCGAGGATGGCGGGCGTGACGGACAGCGAGCGGCCACCCGGGCGCGCCGGACTGGGCATGCGCGATCTGATCGGCGCCATGATCGTGCTGTTGGTGATCGCCGGCGTGGTGGGCGCGGTGACGCGCGGCTGCTCGTTCGATCCCGGTGGCCCGGCGGTCGATCGTGACTCGGCGCCGACCGTGGACGTGTCGGCCAAGCTGGACGAGGCGGCCTCGTCGGTCTCCTTCCCGGTGCGCAGGCCCGCGGTGCCGTCGTCCTGGCACGCGAACTCGTCGTCGACGTCCGGCATCGGCACCGGGTCGGCCGCGAACGTCGTGGTCCGGGTCGGCTGGCTGACGTCGGCGGGCCGGTACGTGCAGGTCAGCCAGTCCGGCGGGAACGTCGCCGACGTGCTCGCCGAGGAGACCGGCACCGAGTCCGAGCGGACCGGGTCGGTCACGGTGTCCGGCACGTCGTGGGGCACCTACCCGTCGCGGCGTGACGAGGTGGCCTGGGTCGCCGAGCTGGACGGGGCCGTCGTGGCCATCACCGGCAACGGCACCGAGCAGGAGTTCCGCCAGGCGGCCACCGCGGTGACCGAGGCGAAGCCGCTCACCCGGTAGCGCGCCAGCAGCCCACGATGTGGTCGTCGACCATGCCGGTCGCCTGCATCAGCGCGTAGGCCGTGGTCGGCCCGACGAACGCGAAGCCGCGCTTCTTCAGTGCCTTGGCCATCGCCGTGGACTCCGCCGTGATCGCCGGGACCTCCGCCAGCGTCGCCGGGCGCGGCCGCGTCGCCGGGTCCGGCGCGAAGGACCACAGCAGCTCGTCGAGTGGCACGTCCAGGTCGGCGATCGCGCGGGCGTTGCGGATGGCGGCGTCGATCTTGGCCCGGTTGCGCACGATCGACGTGTCGGCCATCAGCCGGGCCACGTCCGCGTCGCCGAACTCCGCGACGACCTTCGGCTCGAAGCCCGCGAACGCGCGCCGGAAGCCCTCCCGCTTGCGCAGGATCGTCAGCCAGGACAGACCGGACTGGAAGGCCTCGAGCGTCAACCGCTCGTACAGCGCCGACTCACCGCGCAGCGGCACGCCCCACTCGTCGTCGTGGTACGCCACGTAGTCCTGCGCCGAGTTGCCCCACGGGCATCTCGGTTTGCCGTCGGCGCCGGGCGTCGCGCCGCTCACTCCCCGCCCGCCTTGTCGGCAGCCTTGTCGCCGGCCCTGTCGCTGACCTTGTCGTCGGCCTTGTCCGCCGCATCGAGACGCTCCCGCAGCTGCGCCACCTCGGTGCGTAACTCGTCGAGCTCCCCGCCGACGCGGCGCAGCACCCAGTCGACCTCGGACATCTTGTATCCGCGCACGACCAGCTGAAAGCGCACCTCACGCACGTCCTCGGCGGTGATCCCGGACGACGGCAGGCGCGTCGGCGAGGCCCCGGGCGGCAGCGCAGGGAGCTCCTCGCCCCGGCCGAACACGACCGAGGCGATGAGGAAGACCACGGCCGCCACGAGCACCATGACGACCAGGTAGATAAGCGCGGTGGTCACGACAGGGATCGTGTCACACCCGTCCGACAGAAATTCACCGCACGAGCAGCTCCCGCATCGGCGGCCGGTCGGTCACCTGCACACCTGCCGTGTCCGGCAGCCACTCGCCGGCCACCTGCACGAACTGCGTCAGCTCGTTCGCCCCGTCCGTCGGCAGGCCGCAGCGGGCCAGTGCCGTGCCCAGGATCTGGCGCGCCATCAGCCCCAGCGCCGCCAGCGGCTGGTTGCGGTGGCGCCGCACACCCAGGTTGACCTGCGCCATCCCGGCCAGCCCGACGATCGCGTGCGCGTCGAGCAGCAGCCCGATCTCCACCCCGTACCCGGACGCGAACGGCACCGCCTCCAGCAGCGCGCGGGTGCCCGCGTACTCGCCCGACAGCGGC
>Ga0164241_10004829_pt1 | contig 12886 bp, 12 predicted proteins | sample OricomyardsoilBY_FD_108780 | JGI IMG/M metagenome (GOLD analysis project Ga0164241, IMG submission 108780) | Backyard soil microbial communities from Emeryville, California, USA - Original compost - Back yard soil (BY) | ecosystem: Environmental > Terrestrial > Soil > Unclassified | place: USA...
CCGGCCAACATGATGGCTTGCCCGAGACGTACGAAGCGACGATGGCGTCGATAGAGTTCCCATTGCTGCTCGGGCGTGGGCTTCACCTCTTGATGTGTTGACCGTTTGGGGTTGAGGTCCTTCTTCTTGGCCATGATTCTCCTTCCAGCGCGGTGAGTGGTGGTATGCAAGCGGCTGGTCTTGTCAGAAGCCGCTGTATGAGTGGAGACCTTTGAAGAACACGTTCACGATGCCGAAGTTGAACATCACGGCCGAGAATCCGACCACTGCCAGCCATGCTGAACGCGAACCGCGCCATCCGCGAGTCGCACGCGCGTGAATGTACCCGGCGTAGATCACCCAGATGATGAAAGTCCACACCTCTTTGGTGTCCCAACCCCAGTAGCGACCCCACGCCTTCTCGGCCCAAATCGCGCCCGCGATCAGCGTGAACGTCCAGAGGATGAACGCAACAATGTTGGTGCGGTACGCCAGGTTCTCCAGCGTGGCCGACGACGGCATCGTCAGCAGGAAACGGAACTGCTGCGGCTTGCCCTCTTCGACCTGCCGCTCACGGCGATACTGCAGAAGCTGAACGACCGACAGCGCGAACCCGATCGCGAAGAACGCGGTACCGATGATCGCCACCATCACGTGGATAACCAGCCAGTACGACTGCAGCGCAGGCGGCAACGGAACCACCGCGACGTAGTACTTGACCGCGGCGATGCCCAGCAGCACCAGAACCAGCCCCGTGACGAATGCCCCCAGGAACCGCAGGTCGTACTTGATGTTCAGCAGCAGGAACACGCCAACGATGATGAGGGTGCCCGTGAGCGAGAATTCCCACATGTTCGCCCAGGGAACACGACCGGCAACCACACCACGCAGGATGTCGGCGACCAGGTGGAATGCGAACCCGAGCGTCGTGAGCACAAACGCCACTCGCAGACTCTTGGACTGTTTACGACCCCAGTTCACCTCGTTTTCGACGCGGTTGGTGATGCGGGTGAGTGTCGTGGTGCTACCACCGGCTTCGGCCACGCGGGCCGTTTCAGCCCGACGCGCTACAGCACTCGGCGCCTCGGTCGTCACGGTGGCGCGAGCGCCCCGTCGAGCCAGGTCGAGTGCAAACGCTACAAAAGCGAGGGCGTAAATGCCCATGGCGGAGTAGGCACACAGCACGGATAGCTGCGAGAGGGATTCGTTCACAGCGCTTAGCCTACGCTTTCACTTCGACAGGTTCAGGTTCGATCAGCTCGCGGTGCTTGGCGGCCAGTGCGTCAACCGCCGCATCCAGACCAGGATCGTCGCCACGGGCCAGGCCCGCGTACTCGATGCGGATGCCGCCATCCGCTTGTTCGATCGCCTTCACCCACATGCGTCGACGGGGCACGAACAGTGAGGTCAGCAGTCCGCCGAGGATCAGAACTGAGAAGATCAGCACCCACGTTTTGGTCGGGTCGTGGTGCACATCCAGCGACGCAAACCGCTTGACGCCGTCAAACGTGATCGAGCCGAGCCCGTCGGGTAGTTTCGCCGTTTGGCCCGGCTTCAAATCAAGCCCGGGTGAGGATGCTGCCGGTCCGGCGATCTGCTTCAACTTGTTCACGTTGAGCGCGTACACCGACACCGGCGCACCGTTGTCGAGACCGAGATCACCGCTGAACACGGTGAGGGTGAGCTTTGGATTCTTCAGCCCTGGATAGGTCGAGATCGGACCGTTCGCCATCGTCTTGGCGGCGGTCGGCCGGAAAATGCCGATGATGCCCAACTGTTTGGCGAGCCCGTCCGGCACCTTGATGACACCCTGCGATGTCAGGTTCGAATCCTGCGGAAGGAACGGCGTGGCATCCCGGAACACGATGTGGCCCTTCGCGTCGCGAATAGTCACCTCCGGCGCATATCCGTTGCCGAGCAGGTAGACGTTTGTTCCGCCGATTTCCAGCGGCTCGTTGACCTTGATCGTGCGTTTCTCTGCAGGAGAGCCCGGCGTTTTCGCTGTGACGTGTGCGGTGTAGTCCAACGGTTCGCCGCGCGCATCCGAGTTCGAGTTCGAGTACTTCACGTCAAGGCTGTCGACCGTGATCGAGTACGGCGACAGGTTGTTCGTGTTGACGAACCGGCCGGGGTTGAACGAATCGTAGTTGACGAGCGTGTTCACAAAGGTCTGCCCTGTCGTGACAACGCGTTGCCCCACGAATCCGAAACCGCCGCCGACCCCGACGGCAAGCAGCACCCCGAGCAGAGCGATATGGAATACCAGGTTTCCGGTCTCCCGCAGATAACCGCGTTCGGCCGAGACGGATGCCTCCCCCGGCTTCTCGAAAGTGACAACACGGTATCCGGAGGACTTGAGGATGCCGCGGGCCTTGTCGACGATGTTCGCCAGCGAGCCGCCAGGCACGGTGACGAATGTGTAGCCCGCCATCCGGTTCAACCGCACCGGTGTGCGCGGTGGTTTGGCGCGCAGCGCATCCAGATGATGCTTGGTGCGCGGGATGACACAGCCGATCAGCGAGATGAATAACAGCAGGTAGATGGCCGAGAACCACACCGACGTGTACGTGTCGAACACCTGCAGGTTCTTCAGGATCGGGTACAACTCGGGGTGATCGATCTTGTACTGGGCGACACCGTTCGGGTCCGCACTGGTCTGCGGCACAAGCGAACCAGGCACGGCGGCCACAGCCAGCAGCAACAGCAAGAACAACGCCGTGCGCATGTTCGTGAGCTGACGCCAGACCCAGCGCAGCCAGCCGATCGGGCTCAGCCGCGGCTGGGTGATATCGGGCAGCGGCGGCTCGGCGCCGGCGCGCTCGGAATCGATGTAATCAGATGGCCGGTCGGAAATCGGGAAGCACCCCCTGCAGTTGGATGATCCAGTAGTTCCACACGCCGGTGACCATCAACAGCCCGATCGCGATCAGAAGGACGCCGCCGATGATGTTGACCGCCCGAATATGCCTCCGCAGGAATGCGATGGCTCCGGTTGCCCAGCCAAGGCCGAGCGCGATCAACATGAACGGGATGCCGAGCCCGAGCGCGTAGCACAGCGCAAGCAGGGCCCCCTGCCACGGTGAGCCGCCGCTCAGGCTCATGCCAGAAATGGCAATCAGAGTGGGCCCGGTGCACGGGCTCCACCCGATGGCGAAAACGATTCCAAGGATCGGCGCACCTGCCAGGCCCATGGCCGGCCGCCACTGCGGTTTGAATGTGCGCTGTAGGAAGGTGAATTGGCCGACGAAAACAAGACCGAGCAGAATCACGATCACGCCGGCGATCCGCGTCAGCAGATCACGCCACTGGATCAGCCAGAACCCGACGGCGCCGACCAAGAATCCGCCGATCACGAACACGACGGCGAATCCCAATACGAACAATGCGACGCCCAGGATGAGACGGTTGCGCCCCTGATCGCCCTTGGCCGCGGTGGTTCGGCCGTCGGTGAAGCCGCCGATGTATGCCAGGTAGCCGGGAACCAATGGCAGGATGCACGGTGAGGCGAACGAGACGAGTCCCGCGAGCAGCGCGATCGGGATGGCGAAGAGCAGCGGTCCTGTCGCGACAAACGAGCCGATATCGTTCACACTTACGAACCCTCCGCGATGGCATCGCTGATGAGGGTCGTCAGGGTCGATGGCTGGTCGTTGATCGGGCCCTCGATGCGGGCTGCAACACGGCCTTGCTTGTCGAGCACGAGCGTGGTCGGGGTGGCGTTCGGGCGCATGGATCCGCTGAACGCGAGCTGAACCGACCCGTTGGCGGCATCCAGAATCGAGTCGTATGTCACGCCGAACGCCGTGTCGAACGATTTCACGTCATGCGCGGAATCCCGCGTGTTCACGCCGAGGAATGTTGCACCCTTGCCCTCGTACTGTTGGCTGATCTTCTGCAGGTCCTTCGCTTCGATGCGACACGGACCGCACTGGGCGTACCAGAAGTTCAAGACGAGAACCTGTCCGTGGAACTGACTGGACGAGACGGTGTGTCCTTCCGCGGTCGTCGCGGTGAAATCGATCGGCGTGCCGCGGTCGGCGGCTTTCACCTCGGTCACGCCGCTTCCCGCGATGTAGTTCTTGCCGCTGCCATCGGCATACTGCTTGGCCAGCGCGTCGTTGGTGCACCCGGTCAACGCGGCCAGTGCGAGCGCACCGGCAATGACGGATGCCGCGACGCGTCGGTTGAGAGAGCGGCGCGGCATCACACCGCTCCAACGTCGGTGGCGCCGGCGCCGAGGGCCGCCGCAGGGTCGACGTACCCGACCTCGGCGATGGCGCCGTTGAGCCGTTCGAGCGTGGTGATGCTCGACAGCGCACACCGCCGCTTGCGCGGATCGTGCATGAACCGTTCGTTGGCCACAGCAAGATGCAGCGTCCAGATCGGCAGTTGGTGGCTGACCAGCACGACGTCGCCGTCGTCGACCGAGTCGAACGCGTCGTCAACGGCTGCGCGCATCCGCTGTGCAATCGACCGATACGACTCACCCCAACTGGGCCGTAGAGGGTTGATGAGCCACGGCCAATTGATCGGGTTGCGCAGAGCCGAGCTCATCACGGTTCCCTCGAAGTGGTTGGACGGCTCGATGAGGCGTGCATCGGTGCGCACCGGCAGGTCGAATGCGGCGGCGATCGGCGCGGCCGACTCCTGTGTGCGCTGCAGCGGCGATGCGACGAGCCCCGACATCGCGCGCCCGCGCGCACGGAGGTCTGCCGCTGCGGCCTGCGCCATCCTGACCCCGAGTTCGGAGAGGCGAAAGCCGGGCAACCTGCCGTACAGGATGCCACTGGGATTGTGCACCTCGCCGTGACGGACGAGATGAACCTGGCTTGCTACCACGGCACCCAGTCTACGGAGGGGTTTGCCCTGAATTTACCGAGAGCGCTGCGCAGCCTCGTTACCGCGTCCAGGTCCCGAGCTTCTCGGTATTGAACCAACCGAGCGTGACCGCGGATGCCGCCGCACCCGCCATCGCGAAGTTCGCTGAGGACAGCGATCCAAGCGGCGCGTTCTCTCCCGAGGGCACGAATGAGAAGTCGTTTCCGTCCCAGTGGTCAAGCGGGAACGTGTACTTGCCGTCTGGGCCGAGCGCGCCCATCAATGTGCCGTTGCTCTCACTGACCGTCAGAGTGCCATACGTTGCGTTGTGGTACGTGCCGGTGTACGCCGTCAGGGGCCCAGCCGGAGATGCGGATGTCGGTGCCTTCTTACCGACCAGGTCGCCGGTCGGGTCGTTGGTCGAGCTTGAGATCTTCTGGTAGCCGCTCGCCCAATCCTGCGTGATATGGCCGAACTGCACGAGGTCCATGAATTCCTGCGTAATCGTCTCAGGAACACCCACCGGCGAACCGTTGGTGAGCACGACGATCCCCACTCCCGCACTCGGTAGGATGCGGAAGTTGGTTGCTGCGCCCTGTGAGAATCCGCCGGAGTGTGACAGGATCGTGCGCCCGCTGGCTTGCACTCCAACTTCGATCCCGAACCCGTAGAATCCGGCACGCGCCGACGACGTGGCCGGCGTTCCCCGTAGTTGCTCTGGGGTGATCATCGGGGTCAATGCCTCCGGCGAGATCACCTGCTTTCCCTTATATGTACCGTTGCCGATGATCATGCTCATCCATTTCGCCAGGTCAGTGACGTTCGAGGTCACCCCGCCAGCCGGAGACTCCGGATCGGGGTTGCGCTGGTAGATGGCTTTGTATTTTCCGTCCTCGTACGCGTTCATGGTGGCCCGGTCGGTCTGTGCAAGAAAGTCGCTGTGCCGTGAGCTGGTCGACGTCATCCCAAGCGGCTTGTAAATGTCGTTCTCCGACATCGTCGCCCAATCGGTTCCTGCGGCATTCGCGGTGGCTTCGGCGCCCGCCGAGATGCTGAAATTGGCGTAATCGTAGTTGTCTCGGAATGGGCTGAGCGGCTGATCGACGAGATGGTTCAGAACGTATGTGCGGTCGTAGCCGATATCTTCGTTCAAGTCTCCTGCTGCGTGGGGGAGACCGGTACGCATTGCGTAGAAATCACCGATGGTGGCGTGCGTGGTCACCCACGGATCAGCGAGCGCAAAACCGGGCAGGTATTGTGCGGCGGGAGTGTCCCATTTCACGACGCCTTTGGATACCTGGCTGGCAACGACGCTGGCGCCGATCGACTTCGACACGGATGCGATCTGAAACACAGTCTTGGCGTCGACTTTGGCCGGTTTGCCCACTTCGCGCACGCCATACCCCTTGGCGAAGATTGTCTTATCCCCTTTTACGACGGCGACGGCCAGCCCAGGCACGTGGGACTTCTTCATGATCGCAGTGACCAGGTCTGGTAGCTTCGCGACGGCCTTGTCGACGCTGCCCGCCGGCATTTTCACGACCGCTGTGTTCGGGTTCTTCAGATCGGAGAGGTTGACCGACTCCGATTTCGCTGAGGTGCAGCCGGCGAGAGCGGCTGCAACAGCAACGATCGTTGCGGCGGCAACGATCGTATGAGTGCGCCGTCCGGGCAATCGGGTACGTGTCATGGTCTTCGCCTTCTGTCGTCGGGGGTCGCGACCTGGCCGACTGGACAGAGCGGTGCCAGTGATGGTCGATCGCATCGAGCATTCCATTCGCCCGCGGCGGCCACAATGGACCTAGGTCGCGTGTGCGTTCGGTGGTGGAACGCGCGCTGCTGCGCGAAGATAGACTAGTCCCCCGTGAGCAAACGCGTAGTGGTCAAAGAATTGGCAACCCTTCCCGATGGACCTGTGACGGTCTCAGGCTGGGTCGATACGGTACGCGACCAGAAGAAGGTTCAGTTCGTCGTGCTGCGCGACGAGACCGGCGCCGTGCAGTTGGTCAACCCGCGCAATTCGGACGCAGACGGGATTGTGATCGCCGACGAGCCGGCCACCACGATCTCCGGGCTCGCACAGGGAACGTTCGTAACGGCATCCGGAACGCTCAAGCACGACGAGCGCGTGAAGCTCGGCGGAATCGAGATCAAGCTCGAATCGCTCACGGTGACGGCCGAGGCCATCGCAGAGACACCGATCGCTGCAGACAGCTCGCTGGACAAGCGCATGGATTGGCGCTTTCTCGACCTGCGGCATCCGAAGCAGAACCTCATCTTTCGGGTGCAGACCACGTTCGAGCACGCGTTGCGCGAGTACTGGGTGGCGAACGACTTCATCGAGATTCACACGCCCAAGCTGATGGCCAGCGCCAGCGAATCTCGTGCGGAGTTGTTCTCGCTCGACTACTTCGAAACAACCGCCTACCTGGCGCAGAGTCCGCAGAACTTCAAGCAGATGGCTCAGGCTGCCGGTTTCGGCAAGGTCTTCGAGATCGGCGATGCCTTCCGCGCCGACCCGTCGTTCACCAGCAGGCACGCGACGGAGTTCACGAGCGTCGACAGCGAGATCAGCTGGATCGACAGCCATGAGGATGTCATGGCGCTGCACGAGCAGTTGTTGGTCGCCGGTTTCACCGCGGTGAAAGAGAAGCACGGCGAGCAGATTCGGGAGCTTTTCGGCGTTGAGGTGACCGTGCCCACGGTGCCGTTCCCGCGCATCCCGCTGGCCGAGGCCAAGGAGATCGTGGCGTCGCGTGGGTATGAAGTGCCGCGCGCCGACGACGACATGGACCCGGAAGGCGAGCGCCAGATCTCGGCGTATGTGAAGGAGAAGTACGGGCACGAGTTCGTGTTCCTGACCGACTATGCCTCGAGCATCCGGCCGTACTATCACATGCGTCACGATGACGACCCGTCGCTCACGAAGAGCTATGACCTGATCTTCAACGGCACCGAGATCTCGACCGGGGCTCAGCGCGAGCATCGCGTCGATGTGCTGACGGCTCAGGCCGTGGACAAGGGGCTCGACCCGGCCGAGCTCGAGGATTACCTCAACTTCTTCCGCTACGGTGTGCCGCCGCACGGTGGATTCGGGATGGGGCTGGCGCGTGTGTTGATGCTCATGCTGCACGAGGCGTCAATTCGTGAGGTGACGTACCTGTTCCGGGGGCCGACGCGCCTGACCCCGTAGGCGCATCCGCCCTGCACCCATCGCTGAGTTGCGCCAAATGACCCTTCCCGCGCCCCGGGAAGGGTCATTTCACGCAACTCAGCGATGGGGACCGAAGGCATCGGGCGGGTAGTAGGTGATCCTGGATGCCCACCCGCCCGGCAACAGGACGGGCAAGAACTCGTCCTCCGCCTCGCGGGTCGCAAACGAAACGTCAACCGCCTCACGCCACCGACCGTCATCCATTCGCTGAACGATGGCCGTCCATGTGACGCCTGGCGACTGCTTCGCCTGCAACCGTAACCCGATTCCGACCGCACGCCGCCGCTTCAACAACGACAGCAGACCCTGATATACGACCACACGATCGACATCCTGAAACCACGGCCGCAAGCTGCGCACGAGAACATCAGCGTTCCACACAATGGTCGTCGGAAACCCGGTGCGCGACTGGTAAATGTCGACCGCAACCACCCCGGGAACCCGACGCAGCGTCGTGCGCAAGGTGTTTCGCGTGACGCCGTCGTCGACGGTCGAGTGAAAGTAGAACGGCACCGCCGGCCGCGCGTCACCTGCCCCCACCCTCGTCGTCGCATAGTCGCGCACCAGCTGCCCAGGCCCGAAGAACGCCAGCAGCTCATCATCCAGAAAGTGGTCTACCCGCTCGTCGGGCGGATCGTCTTGAATTGCGCCGGCCGTCTCGGCATAGCTCGGCGAGTGGTGCGTTGCGCTGACCCGGTATCCTCGCGGCAGCGGCGGCCCGGCCTTGACCGTGACCCACTCCGGCGCATCCGGCTGCGTGCCGTGCCACACCGGGTTCTCGCGCCCCTCCAGGCGCGGCACTGAGTCGAGGATGTGCTCAAGCGACAGCACGCGGATGGTCGGGTCGATCCTGTCCCGGCCAATCGACGACCCTGCGGTCACGACATGGGTCACCGTGAACCCGTTCGCCTTGCCCACCTCGGCAAGTTGCCCGGCGATCATGCCGCCGAGGCTGAAGCCGGCGGCCAGGACCCGGTCCTCCGGCGCGATGCCGGCCATCCGCATGGCCTCAAGCGCAGCACGGGTCAACGTCGCTTCGCGCAGCGACAGCGCGACGAAGTCCGCCGTGATGTCGTTCGGCGCCTGCCCCGCTCGCGGATGCCACGTCTGCGTACTCGGCAACTGCACGATCCAGCGCCGGATGCCATCGGCACCGATGCGTGACACAACCCGCACGACCCCGCACTCGGCCCGATCGTCGAGGTCAGGATCGCCCATGTCGTCAATTTCACGCTGACTGATGAACAGCTCACGCAGCCCGTCAATCGACGACCTGCGCATGGCGGCGGCGGCCAGCCCTGGCATCCCGAGCACGTCGGGGTACGGGCCCAGCGTCAACCCGGCAAAGCGCACCGGATGCCGCCACTGGCGTTGCTCCGGCACGAACCGGCCCCGCGCATCCGGATCACGCCACCATTGCAGAAAGTTCGCGCGCTGTGGAAAGCGCTCGGCGATGAAGACGTCGTAATCGACGACGGATGCCTCGTGGCCGTCATCGAAGAAGCCGCGCAACCGACCAAGACCAACCAGCTTGCGCTCAAGCGCAGGCAGGGAGAACACAGCGATGTACGGTCGGGCACGCCAGCCAGGCACGACGATGCCGACGAGGCTCGCGAACAAGACGATGGGCGCGAAAATGAGCACAGCCACCCGGGCGATCAGGCCGACCGTGCGAGGCAGCGACGACAAGAACGCGTCGTTCAACACCCCGGCGCGCGCACGACGTGAGCGTGGCGGTCGCAGCACGAACGGGTACGGCGCCGACCGAAATCGGGTGACCCCGAACCACACCCAGGCCCAGGCCGCCAGCAGCAGCCAGATGGCCCCTCGAACGATCCACGCCACGATCGCCACGCCAACAAGCACCAACCCGATCGCCAGTGCGACAGGGACGGCGACGACCAACCCGATGCACAAACCGACCCAACCGACAGCACCGCGAGGTGCGCGCACCCACGGTTTCAGCTGCGGCGCCGGACGTGTCGGCATGGCGCGCCCTCTCTCCGTGATCCCATTATCGAGATCTCGATCCCAAAATCACGATAGCAACGACGTGTGCTCCGGCCGTATATTGATGCTGATGGCCAACCGACCATCGAACGCATTGCGGGGCCAGGTGACTGAGATGGCGGGTAAGTTCGATCTCTTCGAGGACAAGGGCGGCCACTGGCGATTCAATCTTGTCGCCAGCAACGGCCAGGTGATTGCCAGCAGCGAGTCTTACAACTCGAAAGCTGCTGCGGTCAACGGCATCGAATCCGTGCGCAAGAACGCGCCGGAGGCGAAAGTAGTCGAACGCGAGAAGTAGATGACTGCTACCGGGTGGTGGCGACCGCCTAGAGCGGTTTCGCCACCCGATAGTCCACTCCGGCACGGCCCGAAACAATCGAGTGGATGTACGCAGCCACCTTCTGGTGATCCGGATGCTCGACGTAGCGCTGCAAACCGGCTTCATCCGCGTAGTCGGCGGTCAACACGACATCGAAGTTGCTGTCGGCGTTGATCGCATTGATTCCCACCTCAAAGGCGAGGATGTCAGGGATGACAGCCGGCAGCGTGTGTAACTGCCTGCTGATCTCCTTGGCCTGCTCAGCACGGGTATCGGCGTCGGTCGATGCCAGCTTCCAACTCACGATGTGTCGAATGGTCACTGGTCCTCCTGCAATGCGGCTCTCAGAGCGCTTTTCAGGCGTGTCGGATCGACGCGCCAATACGTGTGCATTCGCCCGTTGATCAAGACGACGGGAATGTCTTCGACGTAGCGGGCATGCAACTGCGGGTCATCGAGGATCGACAGCTCTTCGAGCGTGATCGTGCCGTCGCCCACATCCGGTTCCAGCTCGGCCATCACCGTCGCTACAACCGCGCGCGCGTGTTCACACAGATGACAGTCGGGCTTACCGATCAATGTCAACTGCATGGCGTGAAAGTGCTACTTCTTGTTGCGACGCTGGTGACGCGTCTTGCGCAGAAGTTTGCGGTGCTTCTTCTTCGCCATGCGCTTGCGGCGCTTCTTGATGACAGAACCCACGAATACCTCACAAAGATTAGGGAGCGTGCCCCGCCGGCTCGCGGGTGGCACAAGCGCTAAGTCTAGCGCACCGAGACGGTGCGCCCGCGAAACCGCCGGTCAGGCGCTATCGGCGACCCCGCTGTGAAGAACATCGAGCACCGCGGATTCCGGCACGCGAAAAGATCGCCCGAACCGAATTGCAGGCAACTGCCCGGAATGCACGAGCCGGTACACGGTCATCCGCGACACGCGCATCACGGCGGCGACCTCGGCCACCGTCATGAACCGCACGTCGTCCAGACTCCGCGACCCGGCAGCATCCGATGACACGGTCAGTCCCGACGTCGTTTCGTCACGCGGCCTACCGCCGTGGACACGCGATGACTGGTGTCGGCGAAGACTTTGCCCACGGAGCTGGCGAACTCGCGTGTCTCGGCCGCGATACCGCTGCCGAATGATTCTGCGCCGAAGTCGAAGCCGGCCGACAGGAACGGGATGAGCCAATCCTCGATGTCTTCAAGCGGCGCCGGGTCGAGATGGTAGTAGCGGTGCTGGCCTTCTTCACGCACCCGCACCAGCCCGGATTCGCGAAGCACCTTCAGGTGCTTGGACACGGTCGGCTGGCTCAGCTCCAACGCCGTGACAATCTCGGACACGCTGACCTCGCCCGAGCCGCCGGACTCGGGTCCGGATGCATCGAGCAGAACATGCAGGATGTCGCGCCGGGTCGCGTCTGCGACGATGTCAAAGATGTCAGCCATGGCTCAAGGGTAGTCACTCCCCTGCCGGAGTACCATGACAACGCGACACGGGTCTTGCGGGGAGGGTCACGAGATGCGCGTAACGAGGGCGCCACGGCTGATGCCGACGACCCTCTGGGGGCGCATCCGCGAGGTGGTGAGCATGTTCGCCGGGCACAGTCCGTCGCGCTTTGCCCTCATCGTCTTCACCGGCTTGATCCTCATTTTCACGCTGCTGTTCTCGCTGCCGATTGCCACGAAGACCGGCTCGTCGACGCCGCTGGCCGATGCCGTGTTCACCGCGATCTCGGTGATCTGCGTCACCGGTTTGTCGACCGTGGATATGGCAACGCACTGGTCGGGGTTCGGCCATGTGCTCATCTACGTCGGCGTACAGATCGGTGCGGTTGGCGTGCTGACGCTCGCGTCGATTCTCGGCATGATCATCTCGCGCAGGCTTGGCCTGCGCGCGAAGCTCATGGCCGCCAGCGACAGCAACCCGCTGCGCGCGCACAGCGGGCCCGTCGCCGAGGGCCAGGCAATCCGGCTCGGAGAGATCGGCAACTTGCTCGTCACTGTCGCGTTGAGCGCTGTGGTGATCGAGGGCGCCGTCGCGCTCGTGCTCTTTCCGCGGATGCTCGCCCACGGCATCCCAATCGGCCAGAGCATCTTCAACAGCTTCTACTACTCGGCCATGGCGTTCACGAACACCGGCTTCGCCCCCAATGCGGCAGGTCTCACGCCGTTCGCCACTGACTACGTCTTCTTGACGGCGCTCATGGTCGGCGTGTTCCTCGGCGCGATCGGCTTTCCAGTGATCTACGCGCTCGCCCAGAACGTGCGGCGCAAGCGGCGCAACCGGCGCTGGTCGGTGCACGTGAAACTGACGGTCGTCACGTTTGCGATCCTGTTCGTTGCCGGTGCCGTGATGTACCTCATCCTCGAGCACAACAATCCGAAAACCTTCGGCCACATGGATGCCGGCGACACGGTGTTCCAGTCGTTCTTTCTGTCGGCGATGACACGGTCTGGTGGCTTTTCGACCATCGACATCCCGCACATGAACGGGTCGAGCCTGCTGGTCACCGACATGCTCATGTTCATCGGCGGCGGTTCGGCATC
>Ga0164241_10004830_pt1 | contig 12883 bp, 7 predicted proteins | sample OricomyardsoilBY_FD_108780 | JGI IMG/M metagenome (GOLD analysis project Ga0164241, IMG submission 108780) | Backyard soil microbial communities from Emeryville, California, USA - Original compost - Back yard soil (BY) | ecosystem: Environmental > Terrestrial > Soil > Unclassified | place: USA...
TCCTGCTCTGCGGCCGGCATCACCGGGCCGTGCACGAGGACGGGTTCACCCTGGTCCCGGACCCGGACCACCCGCAGCGGTGGGTCTTCCACCGGCCCGACGGCACCCCCGTGCCGACCGTCCCGCACCCCGAGCCCGAGGCCGAGCCCGAGGACGTTTCCGCGGAAACGGGCCTCCAGTACCCGCCGGACAGCCTGCGACCGGACCAGCACGGCGAACCGTTCAGCCTGCGCGACTCCGTCGACGTCCTCTGCCGCAACACCCGCCCCGACCCCGACCCGTCATGACCAGGACCATCGTGGTCTGGTGCCCGGACTGGCCGGCGGTGGCGGCCGCCCGGCAAGTGGACCGGCCGGCGAGCGACCCGGTCGCGGTCTTCCACGCGAACCGGGTGCGGGCGTGCACCGCGGCCGCCCGCGCCGAGGGCGTGCTGGTGGGCCAGCGTCGCCGGGACGCCCAGGCCCGCTGCCCGGAGCTGATGATCGCGACCGTCGACCCGGACCGGGACGCCCGGATGTTCGAGCCGGTCGCAGCCGCCGTCGAGGAACTGGCGCCCGGCGTGGAGGTGCTGCGCTGCGGGGTGGTGGCCTGCCCGGCCCGCGGCCCGTCCCGCTACTTCGGGTCGGAAATCGGCGCCGCGGAGCGGATCGTCGACGCGGTCGAGACGCTGGACGTCGAATGCTGCGTCGGCATCGCCGACGACCTGGAGGTGGCGGTGCTGGCCGCGCACCGCGCCACCCTGGTCCCACCCGGAGATTCGGCGGCCTTCTGCGCGCCGCTGCCGATCACCGACCTGTCCCGCGACCCGGCGATCTGCCCGCCGGACCGGGTCGCGCTCACCGACCTGCTGATCCGCCTGGGCACCAGCACCGTCGGGGCGTTCGCCGCGCTCCCGCCGGAGAAGGTGGCAACCCGGTTCGGCGCCGACGGGGTGCGCGCGCACCGCCTGGCCCTCGGCCGGCCCGAACGGGGGCTGTCCCGGCGGCAGATCCCCGAGGAACTCGTCGTCGAGCAGGAGTGCGACCCGCCGCTGGACCGGGTGGACACCGCGGCGTTCGCCGCTCGCGCACTGGCCGAGCGGTTCCACGCCCGGCTCGCCGACGCGGGCCTGGCCTGCACCCGGCTGGTCATCACCGCCGCCACCGACCGGGGCGCCACCCTGTCCCGCACCTGGCGGTGCGCCGCACCGCTGACCGCCGCCGCCACCGCGGACCGGCTGCGTTGGCAGCTCGACGGCTGGCTCACCCATCGCCGGGAACCGGGCGCGATCACCCGGCTCGCCCTGGAACCGGTGGAGGCGGTCGGTTCCGGACACATCCAGTACGGGTTGTGGGGTTCCGACGGGCAGGACGACCAGCGGGCGGGCTGGGCCTTCGCCCGGGTGCAGGGGCTGCTCGGCCCGGAGTCGGTGCTGTCCCCGGTGCCCGCCGGCGGGCGGGGCGCCCACGACCGGGTGGTGCTGGTGCCCTGGGGGGACGAGAAGGTCAGCCCCCGCGATCCGGATGCGCCCTGGCCGGGGTCGATCCCCGCCCCATCACCGGCCCGGCTGGTGGGCGACGAGCAGGTCGCGGTGCTGGACGACACCGGCGCGCCGGTACGGCTCACCGACCGCGGCCTGCTCACCAGCCCGCCTGCCCGGCTGGACGCCAGACGAATCGAGGCATGGGCCGGGCCCTGGCTGCTGGACGAGCGCTGGTGGGCCGGCGATCAGCTGCCGACAGCCAGGTTGCAGCTGATCACCGACGACGGCGCCGCCCGGCTGGTCCGCTCCACCGACTGTGGTGACGGCGGTGGCTGGCGGGTCGAGGGGGTGTACGACTGATGGGCTGGAACAACCCCAACGTGCCCTGGAGCGAGCTGGAACGCGCCCTGTCCGGCCGCCCGCCGGGGCCCGGCCGGGGCCCGCTGCAGGCGATCCAGCACTGGCAACGCCACCGACCAGAGCCCCCGAAGCCACCGCCGGGGCCACCCACCAGCACGCCGTACGCCGAGCTGCACTGCCACTCCGCGTTCAGCTTCCTGGACGGCGCGTCCACCCCGGAGCACCTGGTCGCCGAGGCGGTCCGGCTCGGCCTGGACGCGCTGGCGATCACCGACCATGACGGCCTGTACGGCATCGTCCGGTTCTGCGAGGCCGCCCGCGACGCCGGGTTGAACACCCTGTACGGCGCCGAACTGTCCCTCGGCCTGCCCGAACCGCAACTGGGCGTCGCCGACCCGGTCGGCGAACATCTCCTGGTCCTGGCCAAGGGTCAGGAGGGCTACCACCGGCTGTCCACCCAGATCAGTCGCGCCCAGCTGAAGGGCGGCGAGAAGGGCCGCCCTCTCTACGATCTGGACGAGCTGGCCGATGCCGCCGACGACCACTGGCTGATCCTCACCGGCTGCCGCAAGGGCAGCGTCCGCCGCGCGCTCAAGCGCAGCCCCGAAGACGCCCGCCGGCAGCTGGCGAAACTGGTGGAAAGGTTCGGCCGGACCAACGTCGTCGTCGAGCTCACCACCGGCCTGCTGCCCACCGACGACGAGGACAACGACGCTCTGGCCACTTTGGCGAATGAACTGGGCCTGCCGGTCGTCGCGACCACCGGGGCCCACTACGCCACCCCCGCCGACGGCCGGACCGCCGCCGCGATGGCGGCGGTCCGGGCCCGGCGCAGCCTGGACGAGGCCGACCCCTACCTGCCGCCCGGTCCCGGCGCGCACCTGCGGTCCGGCGCGGAGATGGCGCAACTGTTCGCCAGGTACCCGACCGCCGTGCCCACCGCCGCTGCGATCGGCGAACAGTGTTCGTTCGACCTGCACCTGGTCGCGCCGAAGCTGCCGCCGTACGACGTGCCGCCCGGCCACGACGAGAACTCCCACCTGCGCCAACTCACGATGCAAGGCGCCGCCCGGCGGTACGGCACCCCGGCGGACAGGCCCGACGCCTACGCGCAGATCGAGAAGGAGCTGGCGATCATCACCAGGCTCGATTTCCCCGGCTATTTCCTGATCGTCCACGACATCGTCGACTTCTGCCGCGGCGCGGACATCATGTGCCAGGGCCGCGGATCGGCGGCCAACTCCGCCGTCTGCTACGCGCTGGGCATCACCGCGGTCGACGCGGTGCGCTACCAGCTGCTGTTCGAACGGTTCCTGGCCCCGGAGCGGGACGGCCCGCCGGACATCGACGTGGACATCGAGTCCGACCGGCGGGAGGAGGTGATCCAGTACGTCTACCGCAAGCACGGCCGGGAGCGGGCCGCGCAGGTCGCCAACGTCAACACCTACCGACCGCGGATGGCGGTGCGGGACATGGCCAAGGCGTTGGGTCACTCGCCCGGCCAGCAGGACGCCTACTCCAAGCAGCTGGACGGCTGGACCCCGCTGGCCGCCCAACAAGGAGACGGCATCCCGGACGACGTGATGAAACTGGCGAGAAGAATCCAGGACTACCCGCGGCACCTGAGCATCCACTCCGGCGGCATGGTCATCTGCGACCGGCCCGTCTCGCAGGTGTGCCCGGTGGAGTGGGCGCGGATGGAGAACCGGTCCGTCCTGCAGTGGGACAAGGACGACTGCGCGACGATGGGCCTGGTCAAGTTCGACCTGCTGGGCCTGGGCATGCTCTCGGCCCTGCACTACGCGGTCGACCTGATCCGTGAGCACGAGGGCCTCGACGTCGACTTCGCCCGGCTCGACCTGGAGGAACCCGCGGTCTACGAGATGCTGCAGAAGGCGGACTCGGTGGGGGTGTTCCAGGTGGAGTCGCGCGCCCAGATGGCCACCCTGCCCCGGTTGAAGCCGCGCACGTTCTACGACCTGGTCGTCGAGGTCGCGCTGATCCGCCCCGGCCCCATCCAGGGCAATGCGGTGCACCCCTACATCCGCCGCCGCAACGGGCAGGAGAAGGTCTCCTACGACCACCCGGTCATGGAGAGATCCCTGGCCAAGACGCTGGGCATCCCGCTGTTCCAGGAGCAGCTGATGCAGCTCGCGGTGGACGTCGCCGGGTTCGACGCCGGCGAGGCCGACCAGCTGCGCCGGGCGATGGGTGCCAAACGGTCCACCGTGAAGATGGAGAAACTCAAACAACGGCTGTACGACGGAATGCGAGCCCGCCACGGCATCGAGGGCGAGGTCGCCGACCGCATCTACGAGCGGCTGCTGGCGTTCGCCAACTTCGGGTTCGCCGAGTCGCACGCGCTGTCGTTCGCGTCGCTGGTGTTCTATTCGTCCTGGCTCAAGCTGCACCACCCGGCCGCGTTCTGTGCCGCGCTGCTGCGGGCCCAGCCGATGGGCTTCTACTCGCCGCAGACGCTGGTCGCCGACGCCCGCAGGCACGGGGTGACGGTCCGCCGCCCCGACATCAATGCCTCCAATGCCTACGCCGACCTGGACACCCGGGACGGAACGCCGGCGGTCAGACTGGGCCTGGACGAGGTCCGCAGCATCGGCGCCGAGCTGGCGGAAAGGATCGTCACGACAAGGCCGCCGGGCGGGTACGGGAGCCTGGACCAGCTCACCAGAAGCGTCACCATGACCGCGCAGCAGGTCGAGGCGCTGGCCACCGCCGGGGCATTGGACAGCGTGAGCGGGTCCAGAAGAGGCGCGCTGTGGGCGGCCGGCGCGGCGGCGGGGGAGCGGGCCGGCACCCTGGACCTACCCGAGCCCGAGGCGCCGGCGCTGCCCGGGATGAGCGACATCGAGCTGACCGTCGCCGACATCTGGGCCACCGGCATCTCCCCGGAGACGTACCCCACCGAGTTCTCCCGCGAGCAACTCGACCAATGGGGGGTCAGGACGGCGAGCGGCGTGAAAGACGTCGAGCACGGCACCAGGGTGCTGGTCGCCGGGGTGGTCACCCACCGGCAACGCCCGGCCACCGCGTCCGGGGTCATCTTCATCAATCTGGAGGACGAGACCGGGATGCTCAACGTCATCTGCTCGGTCGGCCTGTGGGCCAAGTACAAGCAGGTCGCCCGGGGCTCGCCGGCGCTGCTGATCCGGGGCGTGGTGGAACGCGCCGGTGGCGCGGTATCGATCGTCGCCGACCGGATCGCCCGGGTGAACCTGATCGCCGCCACCCCCTCCCGCGACTTCCGCTGACCGGACCTGGCACGATCGAAGGAATGAGCGAGGTGTACGAGAAGGCGGCGCTGTCGCTCATCCTGGCCGACTTCGCGGTCGCGGATCAGCTGGGCAAGTTGCAGATGGTCGGCGGCGGGCTGCAACTCGTCGGCCGCGACCACACCACCGGGGCGTCCGCCGCGTTCGCGCTGGTGGTGAGCCTGACGTTCCCGCCGGAGCTGTTCAACGAGCAGTACGCCTTCGAAGTGGTCCTGGAGGACACCGCCGGCAACCCGCTCGAGCTGGCCGAATCCGCCGCGGTGCCGGGCAGCCGGGTGATGCGCTTCGGGCAGACCCTGCAGATCGAGGAGCCCAACTTCCGTGGCAGCGGGGTGCCCCGGCGCTCGCTGCCCACCCGCTCGCACGTCGTGCTCTACTTCAATACCGGGCTGCCGCTGCCGCCCGGCCGGGTACTGGTCTGGCGGGCCCGCATCGACGGCGAGTCCAAGCCCGACTGGACCGTGCCGTTCTTCGTGCCGGCGCCGCCGCCCGCGCCTGTGCTTGGCTGAATCCATGCGCATGGCAACCTGGAACATCAACTCGATCCGCGCCCGGCACGACCGCGTGCTGGCCTGGCTGGAGCGCAGCGACGTCGACGTGCTGGCACTCCAGGAAACCAAGATCGACGACGCCCGGTTCCCGGTCGAATCGTTCGAGAAGCTGGGGTACCGGGTCGCCCACCACGGCACCAACCAGTGGAACGGTGTCGCCGTCGCCTCCCGGATCGGCCTGGAGGACGTGCAGATCGGCGTGCCCGGCCTACCGGAATATGACCAAGCGGCCGAGGCCCGGTCGATCGGCGCGGTGTGCGGCGGTGTCCGGGTGTGGAGCCTGTACGTGCCCAACGGCCGCGCCGTCGACGATCCGCACTACCACTACAAGCTGCACTGGCTGGCGGTGCTGCGCGACTACGCCGAGAAGCAGCTGGCCAACGAGCCGCACCTGCAGATGGTGCTGTGCGGCGACTTCAACATCGCACCCACCGACGACGACATCTGGAGCGTCGAGTACTACCAAGGCTCCACCCACGTCACCGGACCGGAGCGGCAGGCGTTCACCAGCGTGGTCGACGCCGGCTTCACGGATGTGGTCCGCCCGTTCCACCCCGGACCGGGTGTGTACACCTACTGGGACTACACCCGCCTGAGCTTCCAGAAGCGGCGGGGTATGCGGATCGACTTCGCCCTGGCCAGCCCCGCCCTGGCGGCCCGGGTGACCGGCGCGCAGATCGACCGGGAAGAGCGCAAGGGCAAGGGACCGTCGGATCACGCACCGGTGATCGTCGAGTTCCGGGACGCGTGATGGTCCGGATCCTGGTGCTCGAGCACGACCCCACCGACCCGGCGCAGCGGCTGGGCGATTGGCTGGCCGAGGCCGGCGCCGAGCTGGTCACCTGCCGGCCGCACGTCGGCGACCCCGTCCCGGACGACGGCCTCGACGCCCTGGTCTGCCTGGGTGGGCACATGAGCGCAATGGACGACGAGGCGACGCCCTGGCTGCCGGCGACCACACGGCTACTGCGCCGGGCGATCGCCGACGGCACGCCCACCCTCGGCGTGTGCCTGGGCGCGCAGCTGCTGGCGCTGGCCGGCGGCGGCACGGTGGAGCCAGGCGCCGACGGCCCGGAGATCGGCGCCTACCTGACCGCCAAGCGGGACGCGGCGGCCGACGATCCGCTGTTCGCGGACCTGCCGATGACCCCGGACGTCATGCAGTGTCACGACGACGTGGTCACCGTCCTACCGCCCGGCGCGACCCTGCTGCTCTCGTCCACCGGTTACCCGCATCAGGCGTGGCGGCAGGGTCGGGCGGCCTGGGCGGTGCAGTTCCATCCCGAGGCCACGGCCGCGGTGGTGCGTGACTGGGCCCGCGGCCACGGGGTGGTCGACAGCAGGCGCCTGGGCCCGATGCTCGACGAGGCCGACGCGGCCGCCGCGCAGGTATGGCGGGACTTCGCGCACCGTTTTGTGGAAGTGGCGACGAGGCCGCCGGCGGCCCGCCGGACGTTGCCGATGGTGTCGCGATGAGCCGGCCGGGACTGCGGACCCCGGCCTGGTACAGCCTGCCCGACACCGACCGGGTGCGGGCGGACCTGGCCCTGCTCGGGATGTGGGGCGCCGACGGGCCGATCGGGCCCAACGAGGAGATCCTGTCCGCGATCTCCCGGGCCGGGCGTCCGGAACTCGCCGTGTACGGGCTGGCCCGATTGTACGAGGCCGACCGCAACCCGGCGCAGATCATGGAGGCGTTGCGCACCCAGCCGCGTTTCCGGGGCCGGCTGATCGGGCTGCTCGGCGCGTCCACCGTGCTGTCCGAGCACCTGGCGGCGTGGCCGGAGGACTGGCACAACCTGCTGCCCGAGGCGCCGGCCGAGGAGCTGGTGCCGGCCGAGGGCATGCGCCGGGTGCTGTGCGACGCGCTGGGCATCGATCCGGACGCCCCACCGTGCACCGGCACCGATGGCGCGCGGGCGACGGTCACCGGCGCCAAGGCCATCGCCGCGCTGCGCCGGGCCTACCGTTCCCAGTTGCTCATCATCGCCGCGCACGACCTGGCGCCGGCCGTGGAGTCGTCCCTGCCGACCACCGCGCTGCCGGCGGTCTGCCACGCACTGACCGCACTGGCCGACGCCACCCTGCAGGCGGGGCTGGCTGTCGCCGCCGCCGAGGTGACCACGCCGGCGCCGGTGCGCCTGGGCGTGATCGCCATGGGCAAGACCGGGGCGAAGGAGCTCAACTACCTCTCCGACGTCGACGTGATGTTCATCGCCGACGGTGATGACGCAGCGCTGGCCGCGGCCAACCAACTCGCCAGCCGGATGATGCGGATCTGCGGCGCGGCCGCCTGGGAGGTCGACGCCGCGCTGCGGCCCGAGGGCAAGGCGGGCGCGCTGGTGCGCACCCCGGCCGGGTTCACCAGCTACTACCAGCGGTGGGCGCACACCTGGGAGTTTCAGGCGCTGCTCAAGGCCCGTCCGGCGGCCGGCGACCTGGCACTGGGCCAGGTGTTCATGGACATCACCCGGCCCGGGGTGTGGTCGGCCGCCGGCCGGGAGTCGTTCGTCGACGACGTGCAGGCGATGCGCCGTCGGGTCGAGGACAACATCCCGGACAAGCACCGGGGCCGGGAACTCAAGCTCGGGGCCGGGGGTCTGCGCGACGTCGAGTTCGCGGTGCAGCTGTTGCAACTGGTGCACGGCCGGTCGGATCCGGATCTGCGGCTGCCCGGCACCCTGATGGGGCTGCGCTCGCTGATCCGCGGCGGCTACGTCGGCCGCACCGATGGCGCCGAGATGGCCGCCGCCTACACCTTCCTGCGGCGCGCCGAGCACCGGCTGCAGCTGCAGCGGTTGCGCCGCACCCACCTGCTCCCGGACGACGGGGCCGACATGGAGTGGCTGGCCCGCGCCGACGGGTACGTGGCCACCGGCACCGCCGGCTCGGCCGAGGTGTTCGTCGCCGAGCGGGTGCGGCACGCGACCACCGTCCGCCGGCTGCACGAGAAGCTGTTCTACCGGCCGCTGCTCAAGGCGGTCGCGGCGGTCGACCTGGACGAGACCCGGATGTCCGTCGAGGCGGCGCGCGAGCGGCTGGCCGCCCTCGGCTTCAGCCGGCCGGATGCGGCGATGCGGCACCTGGCGTCCCTCACCCAGGGGGTCAGCCGGCGCGCCGCGATCCAACGACACCTGCTGCCCGTCCTACTGGACTACTTCGCCACCAGCCCCGACCCCGACGCCGGCCTGCTCGCCTACGTGCAGGTGTCCGAGGCACTCGCCGACACCCCCTGGTACCTGCGGTTGCTGCGGGACGAGGGGTCGGTGGCGCACCGGCTGGCCGGTCTGCTCGGCGGCTCCCGGCTGGTCGCCGACCTGCTGCCGCGGGCGCCGGACGTGCTCAAGCTGCTCGTCGACGACGCCGCGCTGCTCGCGCCCGAACCGGAGACGGTCGCCAAGGCGCTGATGGCCCGGGCCCGGCGGGCGGGCACGGCGCCGGAGGTGGTGGACGTCGCCCGGTCCGGCCGCCGGCACGAGATGCTCCGGCTGGCCTGCGGCGACATGCTGTGCCTGATCTCCGTGACGAACATCGCCCGCGGGCTGACCAGCGTGGCCGAGATCACCATCGAGGCCGCCCTGCAGGCCGCGATCAAGCAGGTCACCAGGGACCGGGGCGGGTTCCGGGCCAGGTTCGCGGTCATCGGCATGGGCCGGCTGGGCGGGGGCGAGCTCGGCTATTCCTCCGACGCTGACGTGGTGTTCGTGATGGATCCGCTGCCCGGCGAGGACGAGTCGGTGGCCCGGGCGGACGCCCACGCGGTCGCCGACCTGATGTCGCGGCTGCTGGGCCGGCCGACCCCCGACCCGCCGCTGGAGATCGACGCCAACCTGCGGCCCGAGGGCAAGAACGGTCCGTTGGTCCGCCCGCTGGCGGGTTACCGGGCGTACTGGACCCGGAACGCGGTCGCCTGGGAACGGCAGGCGCTGCTGCGGGCCCGGCCGGTCGCCGGCGACCCGGAGCTCGGCGCCGCATTCGCCGTCGCCGCCGACGAGTTCCGCTACCCGGAAGGTGGCCTGTCGCTGCGGGACGTGGTGGAGATCCGCCGGATCAAGGCGCGGATGGACGCCGAACGCCTGCCCCGCACCGCCGACCGGACCACCCACACCAAGCTCGGCCGCGGCGGCCTGGCCGACGTCGAGTGGACGATCCAGTTGCTGCAGCTGCAGCACGCGTTCGAGGTGCCCGACCTGCGCACCCCGAGCACCCTGCCGGCGATCGCGGCCGCCGCCCGGGCCGGGCTGATCAGCGACGAGGACGCGGAGGCGCTGACCAACGGCTGGCTGGTCGCCTCCCGCACCCGCAACGCGATCATGCTGGTCCGCGGCAAGCCCGACGACCAGATCCCGCGGCAGGGCCGCGAACTGTCCGCAATCGCCCGGGCCTGCGGCTATCCGGCCGGCGGCGACCCTGGCGAGTTCGTCGACGACTACCGCCGGGCCACCCGACGGGCCCGCAAAGTGGTGGACCGGGTCTTCGACGCTGGTTAATCGGGCGGGGTAGTTCTGTCAGGATTGGCCCGTGCCAACCTGGATCTGGATTCTCATCGCCGTCGTCGTGGTCGTCGCCCTCGCGCTGGTCCTCGGGACCGTGCGCGCCCGCGGCCGCCGGATCTCGCTGAAGGAGGCGCCGCCCAAACCGGTCACCGAGCGCGAAGGGCCGCCGGCCAAGGGCGGGTACCAGGCCGGCGGGTCGATCTCCTTCTCGGCGGGGACCGCGACGGCCCCGCCACCCCCCACCAAGCCGATGCCGGTAGTGCCGGTCGAGGAGGGGCCGCTGGTCGACGAGGGGCCGCTGGTCGGCGAGGACAGCGCGGTGCCGCGCGACTCGCCCAGCCGCAGCATCGTCGAAGTGCCGCTCCCCGAGACGGTGCCCGACACGGTGCCCGACACGGTGCCGGACGAACTGGTCGAGGAGATCGAAACCGCGCCCGCGCGCGAGGAGATCGCGCCCACCGCCGGCCGGCTGTCCAAGCTGCGCGGCCGGCTGTCCCGGTCGCAGAACGCGTTCGGCCGGTCCCTGCTGGGGCTGCTCGGCGCCGGCACCCTCGACGAGGACTCCTGGATCGACGTCGAGGACACGCTGCTGTTGGCCGACCTCGGGGCTGGTGCGGCGGCGCAGATCACCGAGAAGTTGCGGTCCGAGGTGGCCGCGCACGGTGTCACCGACGCGGCCAGCGCCCGCGCGCTGCTGCGCAGGGTGCTCATCGAGGCGGTCGACCCGACGATGGACCGGGCGGTGCGCGCGCTGCCGCACGACGGTCGCCCGTCCGTCCTGCTCATCGTCGGCGTCAACGGCACCGGCAAGACCACCACCACCGGCAAGCTGGCCCGGGTGCTGGTCGCCGACGGCCGGAGCGTGGTGCTCGGTGCCGCCGACACCTTCCGCGCCGCCGCCGCCGACCAGCTGCAAACGTGGGGCGAGCGGGCCGGCGCGGCGGTGGTCCGGGCGAACGCCGGCACCGACCCGGCGTCGGTGGCGTTCGACGCGGTCAAGCGGGGCATCGCCGACGGTGCGGACGCGGTGCTCATCGACACCGCCGGCCGGCTGCACACCAAGACCGGCCTGATGGACGAGCTGGGCAAGGTCAAGCGGGTGATTGAAAAACAAGCGAGAGTGGACGAGATCTTGCTCGTGCTGGACGCCACCACCGGGCAGAACGGGCTGGTGCAGGCCACCGTGTTCGCCGAGGTCGTGGACATCACCGGGATCGTGCTGACCAAGCTGGACGGCACCGCCAAGGGCGGCATCGTGGTGGCGGTCCAGCGGACGCTGAACGTGCCGGTCAAGCTGGTCGGGCTGGGCGAGGGTCCGGACGACCTGGCGCCGTTCGAACCGGCCGCCTTCGTCGACGCGCTGCTGGGCGACTAACCCTGTGTGACGGCGCGTCACACGCCGTCGACAGGCCCGAAACAGTTCGGAAACACATTCCGAGCCGAGTTCACATCGGCGAAACCTCCGGGAGTGCCTGGCGCAACACACGGGCGCGAATCTCGTGGGACATCCCACTCCTAGAGCCTGGAGGCTTGATGGAATCCACCTTCGAACTGGACGCAGGCAATACCGCCTGGATGCTCGCCGCGGCGTCGCTGGTCCTGTTGATGACCCCCGCGCTGGCCTTCTTCTACGGCGGCATGACCCGCTCGAAGTCCGTGCTGAACATGATGATGATGAGCTTCGGCGCGCTCGCCATCGTCGGCCCGATCTGGATGCTCTGGGGCTACTCCGAGGTCTTCGGTGAGAACGTCGGCGGCATCATCGGCAACCCGTTCGAGTTCTTCGCACTGCACGGGCTGACCGACGACAACGGGCTGATGGCCGCGACCGGTGTGCCCGCCACGGTGGCCGTCGGCTACCAGGCCACCTTCGCGATCATCACCGTCGCCCTGATCAGCGGCGCCATCGCCGACCGGGCACGCTTCGGCACCTGGTTGGTGTTCTCCGCGCTGTGGGTGACGCTGTGCTATGGGCCGGTCGCGCACATGGTATGGGGCGGCGGCGCGCTGGGCGCCAACGGCTTCGTCGCCGACTGGCTGTCGGTGCCGATCGACTTCGCCGGTGGCACGGTCGTGCACATCAACGCCGGTATGGCCGGCTTCATGCTCGCCATCATCATCGGCAAGCGGATGGGCTTCGCCAAGGAGCCGATGAAGCCGCACAACCTGCCCTTCGTCATGCTGGGCGCCGCCCTGCTGTGGTTCGGCTGGTTCGGCTTCAACGCCGGCTCCGAGTTCGCCGCCGACGGCACCGCCGGCCAGGCGTGGATCAACACCCTGAGCGCCACCTGTGTCGCCGCGCTCGGCTGGCTGATCGTCGAGCGGATCCGGGACAAGCACGCCACCAGCTTGGGCGCCGCCTCCGGTGTGGTCGCCGGCCTGGTCGCCATCACCCCGGCCGCAGCCGCGGTGGACGTCGTCGGCGCGATGATCATCGGCCTGGTCGCCGGCGCCGTCTGCGCGCTTGCGGTCGGCCTGAAGTACCGCTTCGGCTATGACGACTCGCTCGACGTGGTCGGTGTCCACTTGGTCGGCGGCATCATCGGCACGCTGCTGATCGGGTTGGTGGCCGCGCCCGAGGCCGGTGCAGGTGTTGCCGGTCTGTTCTACGGCGGTGGACTCGACCAGCTCTGGCGGCAAGCCGCCGGCGCTGGGGCGGTTCTGCTCTACAGTGCGATCGGGACGGCTATCTTGGCTTTCATCGTGAAATTCACGGTGGGGCTGCGA